>Ga0075430_100001131_pt1 | contig 21253 bp, 22 predicted proteins | sample RhiMetdeltSRZDD4_FD_75294 | JGI IMG/M metagenome (GOLD analysis project Ga0075430, IMG submission 75294) | Populus rhizosphere microbial communities from Tennessee, USA - Rhizosphere MetaG P. deltoides SRZDD4 | ecosystem: Host-associated > Plants > Roots > Rhizosphere > Soil | place: USA... | reverse complement strand
GCACCGACCGCGGTGACGAGCAACCCCAGCGCCAGATGGCTGGTGACGCCGAGCCGCTGCAGTGCCCACAGCAGGAGGACGGGACCGGGTGGGTGACCCCGGGTCGCATCGGAGTGGTCCGCCGCACGGGTGGTGAACGTTGTCAGATAACCGATCGGATCGTCACCCACGTCAGCGACATCGGTGAGGTACGAATCGGTGGACAACAATGCGCGCGTAAGTCCACCGGATCCGTCGACGAGTGCAAGGGACAACGCCCAACCGAGTGTCGCCGTGTACCCCGTCAGGAGTACGAGCCACCACCGAGCCTGTTCGAACCAGCCTCGTGCGGCGGTGATGAGCAGTCCGGCAGCGACAGCCGGTGCCAGTACGCTAACCGGTGCAATCCGCAACCGGTAACTGCCGAGAAATGGTGCACCGGCCGTCCCGAGCGCGGCCGAAGAACGCACTGCAAGCCAGGTCAGAGCCAGTCCGGCCAGCACAAGCAGGGCCCATCTCATCAGGTCCCGCCGCTGCGTCCACATGGCGCACCACGGTATCGGGTACCTGACAGAAATGTGCGTGTCGGTTGGCTTCCGGTCGATATCTGGCGCATGATCGTCCGAAGCGGTCTAATAGGGAGACCGGTCAAATACGCCGCACTGTCTGGGACGTGAGGGAATCAACATGGCAGCCACCGGCACCACCACCAGCACCGAGAAAGGTCGCCGGATCGTCGGGGCCGAGCGCCAGACGCTCGCCAAGGACCTGGTCAAGCGGTACACCTCCGGCGAGAGTATCCGCGCGCTGGCGGCCTCTACCGGCCGGTCGTACGGATTCGTACACCGGGTGCTGACCGAGTCCGGCGTGCAGTTGCGTCAGCGCGGTGGAGCCCGACGCCGCAAGAAGGGCTGACCGAGCGCTTGGGCGAGGTTCAGCTGGAGCGTGCTGGGCCGGTGGCGACAGTGACGTTGTGCCGGCCCGACGTTCTCAACGCTCAGACGCCCGCCATGTGGTCCGCGCTACGCGAGATCGGCCGGAGCCTGGCCGGTGACGTGCGGGTGGTGGTGGTTCGGGGTGCGGGCCGGACGTTTTCGTCCGGCCTCGATCTGTCCGTGGCGCAGGAAGCGTTCGCAGGGCTGTCCGGGCTCGCCGAGCAGGCGGCCGCCGACCGGATAGCCGAGTTCCAGGAGGCGTTCTCCTGGTTGCGCCGGCCCGATCTGGTCACGGTGGCTGCCGTCCAGGGGCACGCCATCGGCGCGGGGTTCCAGCTGGCGCTGGCGTGCGATCTGCGGATCCTCGCCGACGACGCACAGCTGTCGATGGCCGAGGTGACACTCGGGCTCGTACCGGACCTCGGCGGTACCAAGCGGCTCGTCGAACTGGTCGGCTACTCGCGCGCAATCGAGATCTGCGTCACTGGGCGGCGGCTGGCCGCGGCGGAGGCCGAGCGGATCGGGCTGGCCACGCTCGTGGTTCCGGCTGCCGAGCTGGACGCGGCGGTACGAGACCTGTGCGCCGCGGTGCTGGCCGCGCCGCGTGACGCCGTTGTCGAGGTCAAGGCGTTGGTCGCGGCGGCCGCCGGCCGCTCGTTCGCCGACCAGTTAACGGCCGAGCGCGAGGCCCAGGTCCGCCGCATTCGGGATCTCATGGGCCTAGGCGACTGACCCCGATCGACGGAGGACTGGGCGGCCTAGGCGAATAGTCTCAGGCGGGTTGTCGGACCTGTCGGGCAGACTTGGGGCGTGGGTCATCCGATGGGGCCGATGGCGAGCAGCGGCTGGGGCATGCTGCGGGCGATGCGGCGCAAGGACGAGATGGGTGGACGCCGGCTCAACCGGCAGACCGCCCGTCGGGTCGTGTCCTTCGCCCGACCGTACGGTCGGTACATCGCGGTCTTCCTGGTCCTGGTGGTCTGCTCCTCGGTCATAGCGGTCGCGACGCCCGTGCTGGCCGGTGACGTGATCAACGCGATCACCCGCGGTGGGCCCGAGGCCGCGGGGACGGTCATCCGCATCGCGCTGTTCATCGCCGCGCTGGCAGTGGTGGACGCCGGCCTCTCGCTGATCCAGCGGTGGTATTCGGCGCGCATCGGCGAGGGCATCATCGTCGACCTGCGCACGAAGGTGTACGACCACGTGCAACGGATGCCGTTGCAGTTCTTCACCCGCACCCAGACCGGCGCGCTCATCAGCCGGCTCAACAACGACGTGCTCGGCGCGCAGCAGGCGTTCACGTCCACGCTGTCCGGGACGGTCGGCAACATCATCGCGCTGCTGCTGACCGCCGGCGTGATGTTCTCCTTGTCCTGGCAGGTGACGCTGCTCTCGCTGATTCTGGTGCCGGCGTTCCTGCTGCCGGCCCGCGTGATGGGCAGAAAGCTGGCCGAGATCACCCGCGAGTCGTACCAGCTGGACGCCCAGATGAACGCCACGATGACCGAGCGCTTCGGGGTGGCCGGTGCGTTGCTGGTCAAGCTGTTCGGCCGGCCCGACGACGAGGCGACGCGGTTCTCCGACCGGGCAAAGCGGGTGCGCGACATCGGCGTGCAGCAGGCGATGTACAGCACGACATTCTTCGTCGCGATGATGCTGGTCGCCGCGCTCGCCCAGGCGCTGACGTACGGGCTGGGTGGCTGGCTGGCGGTCAACGGCACGGTCACCGCCGGCACCGTGGTCACGCTCGCGCTGTTGCTGACCCGGCTGTACGGGCCGATCACGTCGCTGTCCAACGTGCGGGTCAACGTGATGAGCGCGCTGGTGTCGTTCGAGCGCGTCTTCGAGGTGCTCGACCTGCCGCCGGGCATCGCCGAGAAGCCGGACGCGGTCGCGATCCCGAAGGGCTCGGCGCGGATCGAGTTCGCCGACGTGCGGTTCCGGTACCCGTCCGCGGCCGAGGTGTCGCTCGCCTCCCTCGAGGATGTGGCGACGCTCGACCGCACGGCCGGCGAGCCGGTGTTGCGCGGGGTCTCCTTCGTCGTCGAGCCCGGGCATATGGTGGCGCTGGTCGGGCCGTCCGGTGCGGGCAAGTCCACGACCGCGATGCTGGTCACGCGGGTGTACGACGCGACGAGCGGTTCCGTGCGCGTGGGCGGAGTCGACGTGCGCGACGCGACCCTCGAGTCGTTGCGGGACACCGTCGGTGTCGTCACGCAGGACTCGCACCTGTTCCACGAGACCATCGAGGAGAACCTGCGCTACGCGCGCCCCGACGCGACCGACGACGACCTGTGGGAGGCGCTGGACCGGGCGCAGATCGGTTACCTGGTCCGCTCCCTGCCCGACGGTCTGTCCACTGTGGTCGGTGAGCGGGGGTACCGGTTCTCCGGCGGGGAGAAGCAGCGGATCGCGATCGCCCGGCTGCTGCTGAAGGCACCGTCGATCGTGATTCTCGACGAGGCGACCGCGCACCTGGACTCGGAGAGCGAGGCGGCGGTCCAGCGGGCGCTGGGCGAGGCGCTGTCCGGCCGGACGGCGCTGGTCATCGCCCACCGGCTGTCGACCGTCCGCGACGCCGACCAGATCCTCGTGCTGGACGAGGGCCGCATCGTCGAGTCGGGGACGCACGACCAGCTGGTCGCGGCCGGCGGCCTGTACGCCGAGCTGTACCGGACGCAGTTCGCCGTGGCCGAGTCGCCGCGGCCGTACACGGACGAGTCGGCCGGCGAACCGGTCGTACTCGTGCCGCGCGCCGACTACGAGGACCAGGTCTAGAGGGTCAGTCCTGTCGGCGGCGACCGGCGGCCAGGTACACCCAGATGATGGCGACCACAATCGCCACGACGCATAGACAGCCGAACAAGCCGGAGGTCGACGGCTTCATGCTTCGAGCTTAGAGCGAGCGGACCGCGCCGCCGTCGACCGGTACCGACAGTCCGGTCAGGTAGCTGGCCGCCGGGGACAGCAGGAACGCCGCCACCCGGCCGAACTCCGCCGGGTCGCCGAGTCGCCGCAGGGGGATAGACGCCTCCGCCTCGGCCTGCGCCCGCGCCGCGTCGCCGGTCGCGGCGAACAGTTCCCGGTTCCGGTCGGTGAAGATGCGGTGCGGCAGCAGACTGAGCACCCGAACGCCCCGCGGGCCAAGCTCGTCCGCCATGTCCTTGGCGACGCCGGCCAGCCCGGGCCGCAGTCCGTTGGAGATGCCCAGCTCGCCGATTGGCGAGCGGGCCGAGCTGGACAGCACGAACGCGATCGCACCGCCGTCGGTGAGCGCCGCGGCCACGGCGCGCGCCCCGCGCACCGCGCCCAGGAACACCGTCTCGAACGATTGCCGCCACTGTTCGTCGGTGACCGAGGCAGCGGTGCCGCGGGGTGGGCCGCCGACCGACAGTAACGCGCCATCGAGCCGGCCGAAGTTGGCCCTTGCCGCCTCGACGAGGCTGTCCGCGGTCGCCGGATCCCCGAGGTCGGCGACCAGGCCCACCGCGTGGCCGTCTCCGCCGAGCGCGGCTATCGCGTCGGAGACCCGTTGCGGGTCGCGGGACGAGACCACCACCTTCGCGCCGTCCGCGACGAGGCACTGGGCCGTGGCGAAGCCGAGGCCACGGGATGCACCGGTGAGCACGTACACCCGGTCGGTGAGTCCGAGATCCATGGCGCTGACCGTACCGGTCAGCCACGCAGCCTGCTCACCAGTCGCCACCAGGGGGACAGCTCCCGAGCCGCGAGCCGGGGGAGCGTGCCGGCTCGGGCCAGCGTGCGGGCGAAGTCGCGGCCGTCGGTCCGGGCACCTGCGGGTGGCCGCCCGGCGGCCCAGGCCATGAACTCGGCCGGCCAGCGTGACCCGAGCGCGGCCGCGAGCACGGGCCACGCCCGGGCTACCTCGCCGGCTCGCTTGCGCAGCAACGCTTCGCGGGCCGCCGCCAGCAGTCGCGGGTCGAAGCCGGGCGGGTCGGGGGCGCCGGCTACCAGCGCGGCCACCAGGTCCGCCTGCCGTTGCGCTAGCAGTGCTGTGCTGACTGGTTCGCTCGCAAGCTCGCTCACGTTACCCTCGGGTACCCGCTGGCGTCCGCGATCGCGTCCAGTTCCGCGCGCAGTTCGGCGGCTGGCGGGTACCGGCCGTCGCGTTCGAGCATCAGGGCGGGGGGCTGGTGGCGGGCACACAACTCGCGGATGAGATCGAGGACGTCCGGCGGTACCGCTTCGGTGTGCGTGTCGTGGTAGAGGCCGTCGTGCTCGGCGCCGCCGGCCACGTGGACGTACGCCACGCGGTCGAGCGGGAGCGCGTCGAGCAGTGCCAGCGGGTCGGTGCCGCGGTTGCGGGCGTTGGCGTACACGTTGGCCACGTCGAGCAGCAGCAGTGCGCCGGTCCGGTCGAGGATCTCGGTGAGGAACGCGGCCTCGTCCAACTCGTCGTCGGGCCAGTCGAAGAGTGCCGCGATCGGCTCGAGGGCGATCGGAACGTCCAGTTCGGACTGTGCTCTGTGGACGTTCGCGGCGACCGCGGCGACCGCTTCCCGGGTGCGGGGCAGCGGCAGCAGATGTCCGGCTTCCAGCCCGCCGGCCCGGACGAACGCGATGTGCTCGCTGACCAACGGCGCTCCCACCAGCCGCGCGCAGCCGGCCAGGTGAGCGACCCGGGCCGGGTCCACCGGTTCGGCACCGCCGAGCGAGAGCCGTACGCCGTGCGGCACGATCGCGACCTCGCGTTCCCGCAGCAGGTGCAGGCCGGTGGGCAGCGGACCGGCCGGGGCCAACGACTCGGCGATCACCTCGACGAACCGTACCGACGGCAGCTCGGCGACGACTCCGGCGATCTCCGGCCGCCAGCCGATGCCGATCCCCAGGCTATCCGCCGCAACCACCGCCTCCGCCGCAGCCGCCTCCGGCTCCGCCGCCACCGCAGGATGCACCGCCGCTGCAGGAGCTGCCCGTAGCGGTACCGCCCATGCTCTGCCAGGTCCGGTGCTCGATACCCGCCCCACCGGCGAACGACGGGTCCGCCGCCCAGAACGCCGACGTACCGAACAGGGCCACGCCCATCGCCGCCCCGGTGACGCCGTACGCGGTCCACGACGGGTGCTGGCTGGGGTGCATCTGCCAGTGGATTTCGCGTAGCCGGGAGACCATGCGCTCGCCGGCCTTGGTCAGCCGTGGCGCGAGCACGAGGTAACAGACACCGGCGACCGCGGTCGCGATCGTCGCGAGCACGATGAACAGCACCGGCTTCCCGTTGCTGACGCCGGCCGCGATGCGGGCGACGCCGAGCGCGGTCACCGCCAGCAGGATCCAGCCGCCCAGCCGGGCCAGGGTCCGGGCGTCCCGGTCGAGCACCAGCCCGGCCCGGGCCAGCCGTTGCTCCACATCGGACACCGCCGCGCGTACCCGGGAATCGTTCTGGACGTCCCTGGTCGTGCGGCCGGCGGCGGCGGCGAACACCGCGCGGCCCAGGTCGTCGGAGGGCGAGACGCCGGTGACGGCGAGCCGGCCGTGCTCGGCGGTGAGTGCTCCCGAAGCGCGCAGCGCGCCCAGCGTGGCCAGCACGGCGCCCTCGGCGCCGAACGCCAGGAACCCGGCCTCCACCGGGCTCAGCTCGCTGGCGCGGGTGTCGCCGCTGCCTCGGACGATGTTGCGCCGGCGGACGAACGCGAAGGCCAGCGCGCCGAGCGCGAGCGTCAGATAGATCACGAGGAAGGTCGGGCCGCTGATCCCCCATGTCTCCATGACCGACATTGTGCGGCCGGCACGCTACTGGTTCGCTACTGCCTTACGGCGGACGGTCTCCTCCACCAGGTCCAGCACCGGGCCGAGCTGGTCGGTGGGGCGACCGGTGGCCAGGTGCAGGACGAGGCCGTCGTACGCCAGCTCCAGGAACTGGGCGAGAACATCGATGGGTACGTCGTCCCGCAGCACCCCGGCGTCCCGCTGGCGGCGCAGTCGCTGCCGGGTAGCGGCCGCGATCGCCTCGGCGCGCTGGGCCCACCGCTGGGCGAAGTCCGGATCGGTACGCAGCCGGCGGGACACTTCCAGCTGGGTGCCCAGCCAGCCGGTCACCTCGGGTTCTCCGAGCAGGTCCCGCATGACCTGGACCAGGCCGTGCTCGGCGACCGTGGCGACCATCGCCGCCGCGTCGTCCTCGGCCACGGCCAGAAACAACGACTCTTTGTCGCGGAAGTGGTGGAAGATGGCTCCCCGGGACAATCCGGTCGCATCCTCCAGCCGGCGTACCGTGGCGCCCTCGTACCCGTACCGGGCAAAGCACGTCCGCGCGGCCGCGAGGATCTCCCGCCGCCGTGCGTCGAGCTGGTCCCGGCTCACCCTCGGCACCAGGTGATCGTAATCCGTACGTACGGCTTACGTACGCGGGCCGACCAGCAACGCCTGGGCTCCCCGGCCCAACCGCCCGTCGTCGTCGAACAGCTCGGTCTCGGCCAGCCCCACGCCGCTGCGGTCCAGCGTGGCGTCGGCGCGGGCGCAGAACCACTCGCCGACCGGCGCCCGGTGCAGGTGGACGGTCAGCTCGGTGTTGATGAACCACCAGGCGTCGAAGTCGTACCGGCTGGACAACCCGTTGCCGCAGTCGGCCAGCGTCAACAGCCGTTGCAGGGGTGTCGGCTCCTCGCCGTCGACGACCGGTACCTTCAGCCGCGCCCAGGTGACGGCCGGCCCCGGTATGTCGAACCGGCCGGAGACGAACCGCCACTCCACCGAGCTGAGGAACCCACCCGCTGCGTAGGGACTCGGTACCGGTGTCTCCTCAGCCGGTCGGGCCGGCGGTACCGAGGTCGGTCCGGCCGGCGCGCCGGCGGGCAGGGTCAGGTCGGCCGTGCGTACCCGCCACGCCCGAGCCCGCATCGCCGGACGGCCACCGGCCACCAACTCCGCCTCGACCAGCTCGACACTGCGGCCGGGCCGGACGACGCCGGCCGATACCGACACGTCGCCGGTCGGTACGGGGCCGAGGATCTCGACCGTGAACCGGGCCACCTGGGCAGGTCCGGACACCGAGGTCGGCAGTCGCTCGACGGTGCGCGCCAGCAGAGCGGACGGCGGGCCGCCGTGCTGGGTTCCCGGTGACCAGAGGCCCTCGGTGCGTGAAGTGGCGATGAACCGGTCCGGCTCGGGGGTCGGCAGGAAGAAGGGCACGGAGGCTATGGTGCCCGAATGTCCCTCGTCGTGGCGGCCGCGCAGGCGGAGCCGGTACCGGGCGACGTGGCCGGCAATGCGGCTCGGGCCGCCCGTCTCGTCCGCGCGGCCGGGCAGCAGGGCGCGGCTGTGGCGGTACTCCCGGAACTGTTCCTGCCCGCCTATCACCCGCCGGCGCTGCTGGCGGATCCCGCCGGCACGGACGTCGCGGCGGATGGCGACCGGAAGGTCGCCGACGCGCGCCTGGACCCGCTGCGGACCGCGGCGGCCGAGGGCGTGGTGGTCGTGGTGGGTGCGGCGGTCCGGCATGCGGACGGTCGCCGGGCCTGCGCCAGCCTCGTGGTGGACCGGGCGGGCCAGGTCACCGCGGCCTACGACAAGCAGCACCTGTGGGGTCCGGAGGAGAACTCGCTGTTCTCGCCCGGTACGGCCGGGGCGACGCTCGTCGTCGACGGGTGGCGACTCGGCCTGGGCGTCTGCTACGACGGCTGCTTTCCCGAGCACGGGCGGGCCGCGGCCGACGACGGGGTGCAGGGTTATCTGTGTCCGAGCGGGTTCCTGGTCGGCTCGGCGCACCGGCGGGACCTCTATTACGCCGCGCGGGCGCTGGACAACACCATGTACGTCGTGTTCGCCAACTCGATCGGCGGCGCGTCCCCGTACGAGTTCAACGGCGGCGCGGCCATCTACGACCCGGAGGGCCGGCCACTGGTCCGCGCGCCGGACCAGGGCGAATCGGTGGTCGTGGCGCGGTTCGACCCGGAGGCGCTGGCCGCGACCAGAGCGGCCCACCGCATGCTGGCCGACCGGCGCCCCGACCTCGGCGGGACTAGGTATGAGGTGACGGTCTAGGGGTCTGTTCCTGGGAGGGCATCGTCACGTAGGGTGCCGGCGTGCCATTGTTGCTCCTCGACCTGGACAACACTCTGATCGATCGGATCGGAGCGTTCAGGGCTTGGGGCGTGAAATTCCTGGACCGGTTGGGTGCGCCGGCGTACGACATCGACTGGCTGATGGACGTGGACGCCGACGGGTTGACGCCGCGGTGGGACGTGGCGGACGGGATCCGGGACCGGTACAACCTGCGCGTGCCCGTGATCGACCTGGTCGAGGCGGTGCAGGAAGGCCTGCTCTCCGAGGTCCGGCTCGACCCGATGGTCGCCGCCGCGTTGCGCATCGCCGACGACGCCGGCTGGGTGCCGGTCGTCGTGACCAACGGCGACGAGCGGGTGCAGGAGCAGAAGATACGGCGTACCGGGTTGGACCGTTGCCTGGCCGACTGGGTGATCTCGGAAGCGGTCGACGTGCGCAAGCCGAGCCCGCGGATCTTCGAGATAGCGGCGGAACGGGTACGGATGCGGCTGCGCACCGCCTGGATGATCGGTGACAGCCCCGAGTCGGACATCGGCGGCGCGACCGCGGTGGGCATCCCGAGCGTCTGGCTGCACCGGGGACGGACGTGGACCGACCGGCGGTACGCGCCGACCCGTACCGCCGACGGCGTGATCGACGCGGTCCGTGCGATCTTCGCCGCGTACGCGCCGACGTAATTCGGTTGCGGCCCCGTTTTTCTGGCCGGCAGACTCGCCGTTGTTCGTCCGCTCGAGTGGAAGGAGGTCTCGACGCCATGCCTGAGTTCCGCGTGCGCCTGTCGCTGCCCTCATCCACGTCGAGCAAGGAGACCTCACGGTGTCTTCCGAACCGCCCGAACCAGTTCTGCATGATTTCGACCTGGACGATCCGTACAAGCTGAAGTTCTTCCGCGACGACGCGGAATGGGATCTTTCTGACGACACGCCCGATACCGGCGACCGCTGGACGAGCTGGGACGCCGACGGTGTGCTGCGCGGCCCGCAGCCGTACCCGGATTGGCTGGTGACCGACCTCGCGGCCGGCGACACCGAGCTGGGCATCATCAAGACCGGCAAGGAGGCCGACGTCTATCTGGTCTCCCGCTCGGTGGTCGACCGGGAGTGCCTGCTGGCCGCCAAGCGGTACCGCGACCCTGGGCATCGGCTCTTCCACCGGGACGCCGGGTACGTCGAGGGGCGCCGGGTACGCCGCTCCCGGGAGACCCGGGCGATGGCCAAGCGGACCGACTTCGGCCGGGAGATGCTGGCCGGGCAGTGGGCGTCCGCTGAGTTCGGCGCGCTCTGCCGGCTGTGGGAGCTGGCCGGCTACCTGGACGTACCGCCGTTCGTGCCGTACCCGGTGCAGCTGCTCGGTACCGAGCTGATGCTGGAGTTCATCGGTAGCGCCGACGGCGAGGCGGCGCCCCGGCTGGCCCAGCTCCGGCCACCGCTGGAGGAGTTGACCGCGCTGTGGCGCCAGCTCGTCGACGCGCTGGTCGTGCTGGCCCGTGGCGGGTACGCGCACGGCGACCTGTCGGCGTTCAACCTGCTCGTCCACGATGGACGGTTGGTGCTCATCGACCTGCCGCAGGTCGTAGACGTCGTGGCCAACCCGCAGGGGCCGGCATTCCTCCGGCGCGATGTGCACAACGTCGCTACCTGGTTCGCCGGTCGTGGACTGTCCGATGTAGACGCCGAGGAGCTGACCCGCGAACTGCTCGCGGAGATGGGTCTGCGCTAGGGAGGTCGGGTCCGCGACAGCGCGCCGTGACGGGACCTGGATACCTGGTTCCTAGGCTCCGGGGGTGCCAGCGTACGCGGCCCACACCGAGCCGACCCGTCGCCCCCTTCGGGTCGGCTCGGTGACCGACCCGGCGGAACGGGCCGCCGACCGGGTGGCCGATCGCATCATGACCGGTGGCCTGTCCTCGGTACCGTTCGACTTCGGCCGCGTCCGGGTGCACCACGACGACGCCGCGGCGCGGTCGGTGGGCGCGTTGGCGTACGCGTACGGCCGCGACGTCGTGCTCGGCGACGCGGCCCGGCACAACCCGAGAGTGCTCGCCCACGAGCTGGGTCATGTGGTCGCCGAGGCGGGCCAGCCAGCTGTCCTGCGTCGCTTCACGCCCGAGGAGGCCGCCGACTTCGGGGCGATGATCGGCCAGAGCATGGTGCTGGCCGAGGATTTCACCGACTACAAAGGCGACACCGTCGTCGCGGGCCAGATCGTGGTGGTGGAGGACTGGGTGAACTCCTCGACGACCGTCGGGATCAAAGTGCCCGGGCGGCGGAACCAACCTGTCCGGCACCTCGTGGTCCCCAAGTACACGCTGCGGCCGGCGCCGTCCGGGGTACCGGAGATCGCGCCGTACGGCGCCGAGGTCGACGTCGCCGCGAGCCGCGTGGTGCGAGGCAACGCCGCTCTCGCCGCGGAGCGTGGGCGGCCGGACGGTTCCCGCGCCGACGAGATCAACCGCATCGAGTTCGAGGAGCAGCCGAAGCGCGACGAGAACCTCAACCGGCGGCTCATCCAGGAGACGATGTTCAACCGCTTCGACGCATCGGTCAAACGCTGGACCGACTACTACAACGCGCAGTACGGCTACACAGGCCGCGACGCACTCGACCCGAACATCGTCAAAGCCATGCTGTACCGCGAGTCGAAGATGGGCACGTCGGGCGAGCACCTGCACGCGCCCGGGCCGGGCAGCCATCCGATGACCAGCCAGTTCAACATCATGCAGGCGATCGACTCCGGCGCGATGGCGCTGCTGACCATCATGGAGGAGATGGCCCCGGCGCTGATCACGAAGTACCACCTCGGCGACATGCGCAAGGACCTGGATGCCGCGCAAGGCCGCCGCCAGAAGCTGTCTCGCATGGCGTCCCGGACGCCGGCGGAAGAGGCCGATCTGGCCGAGCTGACCAGGGTCGCGGAACCGAACTGGGAGCGGTTCCTCTGGGAGTACAAGGCCGCCGGCCAGCCGAAGGGCTTCGCCGAGGCCGTGGCCGACTTCTTCACGAGTACGTCGCCGCCACGGCATCTCGACTACGACTTCTGGATCCGTACCGCCGTGCGCTGGCTGTTCGAGAAGCGGCAGATCTCCGACAGCTGGGCGGAGGCGCTGTACAACTACAACGGCGGCAGCGGGGACTACCGCGACGAGGTGCTGGGTCGCTCCGCGTCGGCCGGGGCAGCCCAGCGGGCCGGCATGGCGTACGTGCCGCCGGAGCTCGTGCAGAAGTTCAGGTAGCGGCCGGCGCGGCCGGAAAGCCGTACCGGCCGCCAGACACCCGTTAGCTCGCCAGCATTTTGCGCAGCACGTACTGCAGGATGCCGCCGTGCCGGTAGTAGTCGGCCTCGCCGGGTGTGTCGATGCGGACCACGGCGTCGAACTGCTTGCCGTCGGCGGTCACCCGCACGGTCCGCGGCGTCGGCCCGTCGTTGAGCGCCTCGACCCCTTCTACCGTGAACGTCTCCGCGCCGGTCAGCCCGAGCGACTCCGCGGTCTGTCCGGCCGGGTACTCCAACGGCAGCACGCCCATGCCGATCAGGTTGGACCGGTGGATTCGTTCGTACGACTCGGCGATGACCGCCCGCACGCCGAGCAGCGCCGTCCCCTTGGCCGCCCAGTCGCGCGACGATCCGGAGCCGTACTCCTTGCCGGCCAGGACCACCAGCGGTACGCCAGCCTCGGCGTACGCCATCGCCGCGTCGTAGATGGTGGTCTGCTCGCCGTCGGGGCCGAGCGTGAAGCCACCCTCGACGCCCGGCACGAGCTGGTTGCGCAGCCGGATGTTCGCGAACGTGCCCCGGATCATCACCTCGTGGTTGCCGCGGCGGGAACCGTACGAGTTGAAGTCCGCCCGCGATATGCCGTGCTCGGTGAGGTACCGGCCGGCGGGGGAGTCCGGCTTGATGGACCCGGCCGGTGAGATGTGGTCGGTGGTGACCGAGTCGCCGAGCTTCGCAAGCACCCGGGCCCCGGTCACCCCGGTCACCGGCGCGGGCTGCGCGGCCATCCCCTCGAAGTACGGCGGCTTGCGCACGTACGTCGACTCCGGGTCCCAGGCGAACGTGTCCCCGGACGGCGTGGGCAGCGAACGCCAGCGGTCGTCGCCGGCGAATACATCGGCGTAGTCCCGGGTGTACATGTCACTCGCGACCGCCGTGGCTATCACGGCCTCGATGTCCTGTGTGGACGGCCAGATGTCGCGCAGGTACACCGGTTGCCCGTCGGCGCCGGTCCCGAGCGGCTCGGTGGCCAGGTCGGTGTCCATCGTGCCGGCGAGCGCGTACGCCACCACGAGCGGCGGCGAGGCGAGGTAGTTCATCTTCACGTCGGGATTGATGCGCCCCTCGAAGTTGCGGTTGCCGGACAGTACCGACACCACCGCGAGGTCGCGCTCGTTGACCGCCGCCGAGATCGCGTCGGGCAGCGGGCCGGAGTTGCCGATGCACGTCGTGCACCCGTAGCCGACGAGGTGGAAGCCCAACTTCTCGAGATACGGCGTCAGGCCGGCCTTGTCGTAGTAGTTCATGACCACCTTGGACCCCGGGGCGAGCGTGGTCTTCACCCACGGCTTGCGCTCCAGCCCGCGGTCGACCGCGTTGCGAGCCAGCAGGGCCGCCCCGATCATCACCTGTGGGTTGGACGTGTTGGTGCAGGAGGTGATCGCGGCGATCACCACGGCGCCGTGGTCGAGCTCGATCTCCGCGCCGTCGTCGAGCGTGACCCGGGTAGGTCGGGTGGGTCGGCCGCTGGCCGTGGCCGCCGCCGACTCGACATCGTGCGGCGCGTCCTCGGGGTCGTCGGCGTGCCCGATCGCCGGGGCGTCGCTGGCCGGGAACGATTCTCTGCTCGCCTCGTCGGCCGGACCGTTCTGCGACCCCGGCTCCTCGCTGACGAACCCGCCGAGCGCGCCCCGGAACAGGGATTTCGCGTTGCTCAGCGGCACCCGGTCCTGCGGCCGCCGGGGGCCGGCCAACGATGGCTCCACAGTGGACAGATCGAGGGACAGGCGTTCGGAGTACGCCGGTTCGGCAGCCGGGTCGTGCCAGAGTCCCTGCTCCTTGGCGTACGCCTCCACGAGCGCCACCTGAGCGTCGGAGCGCCCGGTCAGCCGCAGATACCGGATTGTCTCGCCGTCCACCGGGAAGATGGCCACGGTCGACCCGTACTCCGGCGACATGTTGCCGATCGTCGCCCGGTTGGCCACCGGGACCGCGGCGACGCCCGGGCCGTAGAACTCGACGAACTTGCCGACCACGCCGTGCTTGCGCAGCATCTCGGTGATGGTCAGCACGAGGTCGGTAGCGGTAGCCCCTTCCGGCAGCGAACCCTCGAGCTTGAAGCCGACCACGCGGGGGATCAGCATGCTGACCGGCTGGCCCAGCATCGCCGCCTCCGCCTCGATGCCACCGACGCCCCAGCCGAGCACACCGAGGCCGTTGACCATCGTCGTGTGCGAGTCCGTGCCGACGAGCGTGTCCGGGTACGCCTGACCGCCGCGCGGCATCACCACGTGCGCCAGGTGCTCGATGTTGACCTGGTGCACGATCCCGGTCCCGGGTGGCACCACCTTGAACTCGCGGAAGGCGCTCTGCCCCCAGCGCAGGAACTGGTACCGCTCGTGGTTGCGCCCGTACTCCAGCTCGACGTTGCGCTCGAACGCGTCCGGACGCCCGAAGACGTCCGCGATGACCGAGTGGTCGATGACCAGCTCGGCCGGCGCGAGCGGGTTGACCCGGGTCGGGTCGCCGCCGAGGTCGCGTACCGCCTCGCGCATCGTGGCGAGGTCGACCACGCACGGCACTCCCGTGAAGTCCTGCATCAGTACCCGGGCCGGAGTGAACTGGATCTCGACGCTCGGCTCCGCGTCCGGGTCCCAGAGGCCGAGGGCGCGGATGTGGTCGGCGGTGATGTTCGCACCGTCCTCGGTCCGCAGCAGGTTTTCCAGCAGTATCTTCAGGCTGTAGGGCAGCCGTTCGTGCCCCGGTACCCTATCGATCTTGAAGATCTCGTAGGTCGCGTCGCCGACGCGCAGCTCGTGTGAGGCCCCGAAGGTGTCCATGAGTTAAACCGTACGTCCGTCCGGTTTAACTCGCAAGTTTCGGTGACGCGCGTCGCGGGAAGACCTGTGACCATGGAGAGCGCCGCTCGAGCTACCGAGACGCTGACCGAGTTCTTCGAGCGCTACGGCTCAGCGCTGACCGCCGGGGACCTGTCGGCGATCGCCGCCTGCTACGCGATGCCGGGGATGGTCGTGGCCGACGACGCCACGTTCTCGTTCACGAGCCCGAGTGCGGTGGAGGCGGCCTTCAACGGGGCCGCCGAGGCGTACCACACGAAGGGTCTGGTCGCGGCCCGGGCGGACATCAACGAGATCAGCTGGCTGACCCCGGCGATCGTGCTCGTGTCCGCCACCTGGGAGTACCTCGACTCGCAGGGCGGTGCGGTGGCCGGCGAGAGCTACCGCTACCTGATCCGGGTCGTCGACGACCGGCCGGCGATCTGTGTGGTGATCCCGACCGGCTAACGTCACGCCATGCGTTTCACGTTTGCCAGGTTGCTCGTGGACGACCCGGTGAGATCGTTCCACCGCCTGGTACCGACCTTCGAAGTGTCCAATGTGGATGAATCGGTCGGCTTGCTGCGCAACCGCGGCGCCGACATCGTCAGCGAGCCCACCGATCAACCCGACTGGGGGATCCGGGTCGCGCACGTGCGGGACCCCGACGGGAACCTGGTAGAGGTCTTCGAGACGCTGGCCGGATAGGTGCGGCGGGCAGCTCTCGTGGTCGCGGTGGCGGCCACGGCCGGTCTGGTCGTGTCGAACCTGCGCCCGATCTCCGGCTACGTCAGCGAGGTGGGCGTACCGGGCACGTGGACCTCGGTGCTGTTCCGGGCCAGCGTGCTGGCGGTCGCCGTCGCGCTGGGCCTGCTCGCGATCGCCGTCCGCGGCGCGCCGGCCTACGCACTGGGACTGGCGGCGCTGTTCGCCGCGGTGTCCGGCGCGGTCACCTGCAGCCCCGGCTGCCCCCTGCCGCCGCACGAGCGGCCCACTGTCCAGGACCTCGTCCACGCGAGCGCGAGCGTGGCCGCCCTGGTCCTCTGCGCGCTGGCGATGCTTTTGCTGGCGGTGTGGGCCACCGATCCGGTGCTGCGCCGGGTCAGCCGGGTGGGCGCCGGTGTCGCGGTACCGCTGCTGGCCGTGGCCGGGCTGGCGATGCTGGTGGTGGGTCGGAGCACGTTCACCGGTGTGCTCGAACGCCTCGCGCTGGCCGCGTGCCTCGGCTGGCTCATCGCCACCTCTAGTCTCAGACCGTGCCCACCCTAGATCTGCACACCCACCACTACACGCCCCAGTACTTCACCGCGGTCCGGGACTCCGGAGGCGACTACTCGTTCGCGAAGGACCCCACCGGCCGGGACATCATCACCCTGCGCGGGGCGCGTTTCTTCGGCGTCACGTCCGCGATGACGGACCTCGCCGCGCGGCTCGACGCGATGGACGCGGCCGGCATCGACGTGGCCGTCCTGTCCCTGTCCACCCCGAACGTGTTCTTCCTGCCCGCGTCGGGGCAGGCTGGGCTGGCGCGCCGGATGAACGACGCGTACGCGCAGGCGATGGCCGATCACCCCGATCGCGTCAAGGCGTTCGCGTCGATCCCGATGGACGACCCCGACGCGGCGCTGGCCGAGCTGCACCGCGCGCTCGACGAGCTGCGGATGAACGGCGTGATCCTGCTCAGCAACATCGGCGGGCGGCCGCTGACGGATCCGGCGTACCGGCCGTTCTTCGCCGAGGCCGATCGGCTGGGCGTGTGCGTCTTCCTGCACCCGATGATCGCGTCCTACGGTCAGGAGTCGCTGCGTGAGTTCGTGCTCGGGCCGATCGTCGCGTTCCCGTTCGACACCACGCTCGCGGTGGCCCGGATGTGCTACGCCGGCATGTTCCGCGAGTTTCCGAACATCCGCTGGATCGTCGCGCACGCCGGGGGAGCGGTGCCCTGGCTGCTGGAGCGCCTCGACAACGGGTACCGCGACTTCGCCGAGAACCGCGAGCACATCGACGAGCTGCCCAGCGTGTACCTGAAGCGGCTGTACTACGACACGGTCACGTTCAGCCCGCACAACCTGACGATGCTGCGCGACCTGTTCGGTACCGACCACATGGTGATGGGCAGCGACTTCCCGCACCTGTTGGGCGCGATCGACCGGGCCGTACCGTCCATCCGGTCGCTCGCGATCCCCGTCGCGGAGCAGGACCGGATCCTCGGCGGTACGGCACTGTCCATATTGAACAATTGTTAGATCGAGCGGAGGGCGTCCTCGATACCGCGGTGGAAGGTCGGGTACGCGTAGATCATGTGCCGGAGCGTGTCGACCGGTACCTCCGCGTGGACGGCGACCGCCAGCGCGCCGAGCACTTCGCCGCCCACCGGACCCGCCGACGTGGCGCCGACGAGGACGCCGCGGTCCGCGTCGACGACCAGCTTGATGAGTTCCGGTCCACCGTGGATCCAGCTCCGGGCTGAGGATCCGGACACGCCGACCCGGACGGTGATGCCCGCCTCGCGCGCCTGCGCCTCGGTGCGGCCGACGGCGCCGATCTCCGGGTCCATGAACGTCACGCGAGGCAGCGCGCGGTAGTCGGCGGGCGGACCGCTCTGGCCGAGGATGTCGCGTACCGCGATGCCGGCCTGGTACATCGCCACGTGGGTGAACGCGCCGTGGCCGGTGACGTCCCCGACGGCCCAGATGCGGTCGCCGGCGCGCATCCGGTCGTCGACCTCGATGGCCCTGGCCCGCGGGTCCAGGCCGACGGTGTCGAGGCCGAGCCGGCCGAGCTCCGCCCGGCGGCCGGTGGCGACCAGCAACCGCTCGGCGGTCAGTTCGCGCTCTCCCGCGTGCACCGTGATCCCTGGCTCGGTCCGTGTGACCTTGACACCGGTTATTACGGTGACACCCTCGTCCGTCAACACCGCTTCGGCGAGTTTCGACGACTCCGGCTCCTCGATGGCCAGCAACCGGTCCTCCGCCTCGACCACGGTCACCTCGACCCCGAACCTGGCGTACACCTGCGCCAGCTCGAGCCCGATCGCGCCGCCGCCGAGGACCAGCAGCGAGGCAGGCAGCGTCGCGGCCTCGATGGCCTGCCGGTTCGTCCAGTACGGCGTGTCGGCCAGCCCTTCGATCGGCGGCACGACCGGCGTCGTACCGGTACCGATGACGATCCCGCGGCTTGCCTCGTACACCTCGTCGTCGACCTGGACGCGGCCTGGACCGACGATGCGGCCCCAGCCACGCACGAACCTGCCGCCCTTGCCCACGAAGCGCTCGACCGCCACCGTGTCGTCCCAGTTGTCGGTGGCCTCGCGGAGCCGGCGGGCCACCGGCGCCCAGTCGGGCCGGACCTGCGCGTCTCCGGCCATGCCGGGCACACGCCGGGCCTCCGCGAGCAGGTTGCCCGCCCGGATCATCATCTTGCTGGGAACACATCCCCAGTACGGGCATTCGCCGCCCACGAGGCGCCCCTCGATACCCACGACGGACAGGCCCGCCTCGGCTAGCCGGCCGGCGACCTCCTCGCCGCCTACGCCCATCCCGATGACCACGACGTCTACGTCCATCCGCCTACGCTACCCAGATGGACCACGAGACGATCGCGCGATTCGTCGAGGACGCCCGGGTCGGCCGTCTCGCGACCGTGGGCGCCGACGGTCGCCCGCACGCCGTACCGGTCTGCTTCGTGATGCTGGAGTCCACTGTCTACAGTGCGGTCGACCACAAGCCGAAGCGGAGCAGGCGGCTGCGCCGCATCGCCAACATCGAGGCCACGCGGCACGCGTGCCTGCTGCTCGACGAGTACACCGAGGACTGGACCGCGCTGTGGTGGGTACGGCTCGACGGCTCCGCTCGGGTCGTCGCCGCCTCGTCCTCCGAGGAGGCGCGGGCCGTGGCGGCACTGGTCCGGAAGTACCCGCAGTATGTCCTGTCGCCACCGGACGGACCGGTGTTGGCGCTGGACGTCACCAGGTCGGTCGGATGGTCGGCCTCCTGACGCCGCGCGCGCTCAACCGCGCGACCCTCCACCGCCAGCTGCTCCTGCACCGGGTAGAGCTGCCCGCGGCCGCTGCGATAGAGCACCTGGTCGGCATGCAGGCGCAGGCGCCGAACGCGCCGTACGTCGGGCTGTGGTCGCGGCTGGACGGGTTCCGTTCCGACGAGCTGGCCGCTCTGCTCACCGCGCGGCAGGTCGTCCGTACCTCGCTGATGCGCTGCACGGTCCACCTCGTGACCGCCCGCGACTGCGTGGGCATCCGGCCCGTTGTCCAGCAGGTACTGGCCCGTGGCCTCGCCGGCTCACCGTTCGCCCGACACCTCGTCGACATCGACCTCGAAGCACTGCTGGCCGCGGGTCGGACCCTGCTCGCCGAACGACCCCGTACCCGCGCCGAACTGGCACCACTGCTCGCCGCCCGGTGGCCGGACCGCGATGCCACCGCACTGAGCTACGCGGTCAGCTACCTCGTCCCGCTCGTGCAGGTACCGCCCCGTGGCGTGTGGGGCGAGACCGGACCCGCGGCACTGACCACAGTGGACGCCTGGCTCGGCCGTGGTGTCCATGTCGATTCCGCGCCGGATGGGTTGGTGCTGCGGTACCTCGCCGCCTTCGGGCCCGCGACCGTCAAGGACATCCAACAGTGGTCGGGGCTCACCCGGCTGCGCGAGGTGACTTCGCGGTTGGATCTGGTTCGGTTCCGCGATGAGCTGTTGGATCTGCCCGACGCGCCGCGGCCCGACCCGGACACCCCGGCGCCGCCGCGTTTCCTGCCGGAGTACGACAATGTGCTGCTGTCCCACGCCGACCGCACCCGCGTCATTCCCGACGGCCGTCGCGTGCCGCTGCCACCCGGCAACGGTGGTGTCGTCGGTACCGTGTTGGTCGATGGAGTCTTTCGCGGTACCTGGCGAATCGAGCGGCCCGGTGTCCTCGTCGTGGAGCCGTTTTCTCTTTGGTCCTCGGCTGACCGTGCCGCGGTGACCGAGGAAGGCATGCGGCTGCTCGCGTTCGCCGCGCCGGACGCGGACTCCCACGACGTGCGGCTCGTTTCATCGTCTACTTAGGACGGTGGTGGTTGTCCAATCTCTTGTTCCGCGCACGGCACCGAGACAAGGGGCGTAGCGTGGACCGGAGTTGGCTGACCGGCCGTCCGCTCGTGCGGTCGGACGACGCGTTGATGTTCGTCGCGCGTAACGGCTTCCGCGGCATCGCGCACGACCGCCGTGGTGGCGGCCGATCGAGCCAACCGTGGGACGGCAACGACATGGACTCCTACGCCGACGACCTGTCGGCGGTGATCGAGGCGCTCGACCTTCACGACATCGTGCTGGTGGGGCATTCGACGGGTGGCGGCGAGATCACTCGGTACGTCGGGCGGCACGGCACATCGCGAGTGGCGAAGATGGTCCTGGTCGCTGCGATTCCACCCTTCCTTCTCCTGACCGACAAGAATCCGGAAGGCTTGCCGGTGGAGGCGTTCGACACGCTGCGCGCCGGTCTGGCCGCCGATCGCGGGCAGTTCTACCGGGACCTCGGCGTCATGTTCTACGGGGCGAATCGCGAAGGCAACACCGTCTCGCAGGGCCTGCTCGACCAGTTCTGGCAGCAGTGCATGACGGTCGGGCTGGTGGGTGCGTACGACTGCCTGAAGGCGATCTCGGAGACCGACATGACGATGGATCTCCAGGCGATCGATGTTCCGACACTGATCCTCCACGGTGACGATGACCAGATCGTGCCGATCGCGATTTCGTCGGACAAGTCATCCAGAATGATCAAGGACGCTGAGTACAAGGTGTATCCCGGTGCGTCGCATGGCTTGACCAGCACGCTGAAGGACCAGTTCCATGCCGACCTTCTGGCGTTTCTGAGGTCGTAGCCCGGTCGCGGAATCAGATCGGGCTCAGAACGGTGGTAGATCGTCGTCTGGTGGCGGGGGTGGTGGTCTGGCTGGTTCGGGAGTCGGTGGAGCGGCAGACATCCGGTTGTTCATTGCGCTAGTGCTGCGGGCTGATTCAGGGATAGGGTCCCCGTCCATGGACATGCTGAAGGGCGCCCAGATCGCCGAGGCCAACCTGACCGACTGGCGCAAGCTGGCCCAGGGACTGCATGCGCGCTACGTGATCGACGACTTCGGCACCGGCGTACGGTTCGTCGCCGCGGTGGGCGAGGCGGGCGACGCGCTCGGCCACCACCCGCGCGTGTCGATGGGCAAGGGGTATGTCGACCTCGAGTTGGTCAGCGACGACGCCATCTACCGCGACAACG
>Ga0075430_100001129_pt1 | contig 21261 bp, 17 predicted proteins | sample RhiMetdeltSRZDD4_FD_75294 | JGI IMG/M metagenome (GOLD analysis project Ga0075430, IMG submission 75294) | Populus rhizosphere microbial communities from Tennessee, USA - Rhizosphere MetaG P. deltoides SRZDD4 | ecosystem: Host-associated > Plants > Roots > Rhizosphere > Soil | place: USA... | reverse complement strand
TTCCTCGACTTCACGACTCGCGAGCGACGCCTGGCCGACTGCACGGACGAGATCCGCCTCAACCGTCGGTTCTGCCCGGACGTCTATCTCGGGATCGTCGACGTCGTGGAGCGAGACGGCGGCCACTTCATCGGCGGCGCGGGGCGCCCCGTCGAGCCAGCCGTCTGGATGCGCCGGCTGCCCGAGCGCGGGATGCTCCCCGTCAAGCTCGCTCGCCAGGCCGTCGGTCCGCAACTGGTCCGCAGGCTCGCTCGGCAGGTGGCGGAGTTCCACGCGGTAGCCGCGACGGGTCCCGGCGTCGACGAGTACGGCAGTCTCGCCACCGTCCGAGCGAACTGGGACGAGAACTCCGCCCAAACCGTCAGGTTCGTCGGGCGCACCATCCCGCCGGCCATCCACGCCCGGATCCTCGGCTTCGTCGAGCGATTCCTCGCCGACAACAGGGAGCTGCTGGAGCGACGCGTGGCCGGGGGGCGCATCCGCGAGGGGCACGGCGACCTGCACGCCGGCAGCATCTGCGTCGAAGGGCGGCGGGTCCACCTCTTCGACTGCCTGGAGTTCGCGCCGCGCTTCCGCTGCTCGGACGTCGCCGCCGAGGTGGCGTTCCTGGCCATGGACCTCGACCACTATGGACGCGCCGACCTCGCCGCTGACTTCGTCGACGAGTACGTCCGACGGAGCGGCGACGCGGATCTCGCCCGCCTTCTGGACTTCTATAAGTGCTATCGGGCGTACGTCAGGGGGAAAGTGACCGGCCTGCGGCTCGACGAGCCCGGGCTGTCGCCCGAGGATAGGTCGGTGATCGAAGCCGAGGCCCGGGCCTACTTTGACATGGCCTGGGCGTACGCCGGCGGCCTCGGCGGGCCGACGATCGTCGTGACGATGGGCCTGCCGGCGAGCGGGAAGACGACGTTGGCCCGCGGCCTGGCGCGCCACCTTGGGCTCGTCCACCTGTCGTCCGACGTGGTGCGCAAGTCGCTCGCCGGGCTGCGACCGACCGACCGTCGGGTCGCCGCGTTCGGCCGGGGCATCTACGGACAGTCGATGACGCGGCGCACGTACGCCACTATTCGGAGGCAGGCGCAACGATGGCTGCGGCGTGGCTGCTCGGTCGTGGTCGACGCCACCTTCGGACAGGTCGCCGAGCGTGACGCGATCCGGCGCGCCGCGGCCCGTTCCGGAGCGCGACTGTGCGTGCTCGTCTGTCAGGTCGACCAGGCGACGATCCGTCGGCGGCTGGCCGCACGCGAGACCGACTTCCTCAACGCCTCCGATGCGCGACTGGACATCTGGCCGGCACTGCGGGCGGCGTACTCCGCGCCGGAGGAGATCGCCGACGCCGTGGTGCTGGATGCCACGGCACGGCCCGAGCTGGTGCTCGAGCAGGCGATCGCTGCAGTGGCCGCGCCGGCCTGAGCCGGGCGCCGCGACCTTTCAACGGCGCCGGCCGATGTGACGTAGCGAAGCTCACGTCGTCCCGACCGGCATGAGTGGACCGCCGAGCACACCTGACTTGCAAGGGACGCTCGACGGCCGGGAAAGCCCGGCCAGGCCACGTCCCCGTCGCGGCCTGGCTGCCTTTCTACGAGGCCGACGCCGACGCGGCCATGGGCTCCGAGGTCTGACGCAACGCCACGGGGTGCCAGAGGAGCAGCGGAACCGTCGAGCGATGGAGCATCTCGGTGGCCACGCTTCCGAGCGCTGCACGGGCCATCCCGCTCCGCCCATGCGTCGCCATCGCGATCAGGTCGACGTGGCGCCGGCGGGCGATGCCGTCGATCACCGGTCCGGCCTGGCCGGTCTGGGCATCGACCGTCACCCTCTGTCCCGCCGCCCGCAGTCTGGCCGCCACTCCCTCGAGGTACTCGTTCGTCTCCTTGAGCGCGGCGTCGAACCCGGACCTCGTGAACGGGACGCCATCGGCGTATCCGTACTCAAGGGGGCCGGCGGCGCCGACGAGCAGCAGCTCGGCCTTCAACGCGGAGGCCAGCTTGCCGACCGGATCGAGCACCTCCTCGGCGAACGTGGAGCCGTCGAGCGGCACCATGATGCGAAGCGCGGCAGACCGTTCCCAGATGTGGTCGCACGTGACCGGGACGAGCACGAGCGGGACCGGCGACTGGCGGATCACCTGGTCCGCCACGCTGCCGTAGAGCCAGCGTCCGAGGCCGCCGTGCCCGTGGGTCGACATCACCACCAGGTCGGCGCCCTGCGCGACGATCGTCTCGCAGATCCCGTCGGCCACCTTGTCCATGTAGACGTCGTGCGTCACGGCCTCGATCTCGATCCCCGCGGTGGCCGTGTACGGCACAACCACCTGGCCGTCGCGGAGCCGCCTGGCGAACGCCTGGACGTCGAAGTCCGGCTCCTTCGCGATCACCAGGGGCGCGTGCCCGTGCATCAGGATCAGCCTGGCCCCCGTGGCCGAGGCGAGGCGCAGGGCGTAGGGAAGCGCGCGCTCGCCGAAGGGGGAGCCGTCGAGTGGGAGCAGGATTCGTTCAACCATCGCCGTGTCCTCCAGGAACCGTTCGACTCCTGAGCTGAGTCGCTGGCGGCGGAGGCCCGCCGATCTTCGCGCACTCATCCTCTGCTTCGACGATACGGCGTGGCCGTGTCCCGCACCGTTGCCGGTGGTGAACGGCGGGTTACGAAGCGACGGAGGCCATCCCTGCCTCGGCGATGGGGTCGGCCTCCGTCGCTCATCTGGGGCGTTTCAAGCCGCGTCCGACGCGGACGTCAGGCAGCTGTGGCCCGGTCCCTGCCTCCGCGCGCCGACGGGCTCCGGCGATGCGGACGATCGCCAGGCCGAGGAGGATGCCGACGACCAGGCTGATCACCCCGAGCGGCGGCTTGAAGATCGGCCGGAAGCTCGACGAGCCGCCCTGGATCTCGATGTACCCGACCGGCGAGAGGAGCATCCCTCCGCCCCCGCCCGAGCCCACCTGTTGCTCGTCGACGCGCCCGGAACCACCGCCGCATCCCCACATGGCCCGCGCGACGGGGATGACGGTCACGCCGTCCCGTTCGAGGGGGTCACCGTAGATCGTCGACGCGCGGGCCTGACCGCCGATCCGGTCGACGAGGCTCTCGATCAGGCCGCTCGATTCGCGCACTGTCCCATTGACGCCTTGTCTGGTGACGGTCTCCACCATCGTGGCCTCCGTTCGGGCCTCCACCGGCCCGTCGGCGAACGGCGTGGCCCGGACCCGGGCGGCGTGATCGGAATTGAGCGGGCCGGCTGTCCGCCTCGCCTCACGGCACCCGAGCGAGCGGGTCGGTCGGTGCCTCGGCACCGACCGACCCGCTCGGTTACAAGATCGTGATCGGCGCCGGTGTCGGCTGCGCCTCGGTCGCTGGCTTCGGGATGCGGATCTCCAGGATCCCCTCGGCGTAGGTGGCCGTGACCTGCTCGGCCGTGGTCTCGAACGGGAGCGCCAGCCGTCGGTAGAAGCTGCCGTAGCTCTGCTCCATCCGATAGTAGTGCTCCTCCTTGACCTCGGTCTCGGCCTTCTTCTGGCCCCGGATCACCAAACCTCCCTGGTCGAGCGTGACCTCGATGTCCTCCTTCTTGGCGCCCGGCAGCTCCGCCTTCACCACGAAGTCGCCGTCCTTCTCGAACACGTCGACCCGCGGGGCCCAGAGCGCCGTGCTCTCGGTCGTCTGGGCGATCCTGCGCGCGAGCGGCCAGGAGCCGAACGGCCAGGTCTGGCCCCACAGCCGGGCCATCTCGTCCTGGAAGGTCTCGAACATTTCGAACGGGTCGCGTCGGCGCAGCTTGCCGTTCTCGGTCTTCGCCGGAGCGGTGGCTGTCTCTGCCATGGTGTTCTCCTTCTCTGACCCGGCGCTCAGCCGTGTCGGCCGAGCGGGTGGAGTGCGAGGTCGGCGACCGTCGGCCCGACCAGCCGCTCGAAGTCGGCGTACTTCAGACTGATGGTCCAGGTGTGCGTGCCGGCCTGGAACGTGATGGTCTCGTCCTCCGCCAGCTCGTCGTCGACGTAGACCGGAACGCCGTACAGGTTGCCGAACGGCGGCATCGCGCCGACGTCGCAGTCCGCGAAGGTCGAGGCGAACTCCTCCTCCCGTGCCAGCCGCACCACCTTCGCATCGAGCACGGCGGCGGCGCGTTCCTCGTCGACGCGGCGCGAGGCCGGCAGCACGAGCATCGCGAGCTTGCCGTCCGCGACGACCATCACCACCTTCGCCATCAGCTGGCTCGGCAGGTGCTCGCTGGCCGCCACGTCCTGGGCCGTGTACGCGAGTGGGTGGTGCTGCGCGTCGAACTCGACGCGATGGTGGCGGAGGTACGCTTTGATTCGATGGAAGCAATCCACACCTAGCTCCTTTCCGAGCGCAGAGCCCCGGCCGCCGAGCGACCATTCACCTCCTCGCCTCCGAGAAGCTGTCAGGCTCTGTCCCCGCTTCCATCTTCATGCTCACTGGTGAACCGCCAGGTTGTTGTCGGTGAATGGTCGGTCACCCTCGCGAAGCGCGTCGGCACAGGTCCGGGCCGGTCGGACGCGGCGTCAGGGCTCCGTGTCACCGAGTCCCGACGGGCGGCCAGACATCCGGCGGTATCACCTCTCGCGGCTCCGACGACGGCTGGTCCATCGGCGTTTCCAGCCCCGGCGGCCGGACCAGCAGCACCGGGACGTGCGCGCGCTGCAACGTCGACGTTGCCACACTGCCCATCGTCAGGCGGGCCAGGCCGGTCCGTCCGTGGGTTGCCATGGCGATCAGGTCGACGCCCTCTTGCCGGGCGATCGTAGAGATCACGGTGAACGGGTCGCCCGCGTCCACCAGCACGTCGACCGCCGGGTCGACGGGGCCGGGCGGGGCAGCGATGTCGTCGAGGTACTGCCGCGCCGTGCCAAGCTCCTCCGGCGTGACGCGCTGGATCGCGACGCCGACCCGATCGACGCCCCAAATGGCGCCGGCTTCCTGCTCGACGACGCGTAGCAACAGGAGATCGGCGCCGACGGCGTGGCTCATCACGCGGGCCGGACCGAGCGCAGCTTCTGACAGATCCGAGCCGTCGAGCGGGACCAGGATCTTGAGCCGCCGATCGTCGGGCCAGGGATGATCGCACCCGGACGGGACCAGCAAGACCGGCACGGTTGCCCGGACCAGGACTTGATCCGCGACGCTCCCGTACAGCCGGCGGCCGATCCCGCCGCGTCCGTGTGTCGACATCACGATCACGTCCGCGGGCATGTCGACCGACGCGTCGAGGATGGCGTTCGTCTCATCGCCATGGACCGTGCGTGCCGTCGCCTTGAGCCCCCGCTCGCGAAGGTAGGCTGCCGTCCCCTCAATGCTCACGGCGACGTCGATCCTGGGTTCGCAATCCAACACAGGCGGCATGGCCGGGAGCGCGTGCACGAGCCGGAGCCGGGCATCGGTCGCCTGGGCGAGAGATACGGCGAAAGGCAGGGCGCCCTCGGACAACGCCGAGCCGTCGAGCGGAACCAGGATGTTGGCGATCATCTGCGTGTCTCCCCGTCCGAGCCGTCCGCGCAGGGTCGACTGGCGACCCACGGCGCGGAGCGGCGGCGACCTGAATGGGCACGTCGACGCCACGGCGTGTCTGACGGGATGGAGGCCCCACGCGGCTCTCTCAGGCCAATCGTCGGGCGTGCACGTCTCCGAGCGGGTTTCCGTGGGTGAACGGAGCGTTGCGGTCCCGTGGTCGTCCGCCGCCGTCAGCCGAAGAGGCCCTGCGTCATGCTTCGGTGTCTCGAGGCGGGTGGACGCGAATGACCGGCGACCGATAACGGTTCGAGTCGCGACCTGCTGTCGATGAGCGGCTACGGCTGGATCGTCGGATGAATCGCGCGTCAACCCTGGAAGAGATGCACGCGCTCGACCTGAATGAAGTATGCGTCGCCGGCGCAGCCCCGACAGAGCACCTGGCCGGCGACCTGCACCCGGCGGTCGTTGATGACGTCCTCGCCGCAGCGCGAGCACTCCACACGGATGCCGGCGCGCCCGAGAAGCTCCTGAAGTGGTGTGCGCAACTCCACCGACTCGGCTTCCAGGAGCTCGGCGGTTGGCATCCACTGGTAGGCGTCGAGCTGGGCATGCCAGGCGTCCGAGGCCTCCGGCAAATAGACGCACGCCAGCCGTCTCGCCCCCGTGCGCGGACGAGCCCGCACCGCCCGGCCCGTCTGGACATCCACGAAGGTTGCCGCCACCTTCCCATGATCGATCACGCGCAGGGTGCGACGGCCCACGCGGCAGCCGGTTGCGGCGATGACACCGTCCACGAAGCACCCGTCCGTCTCGACGATCGCGAGCAGGCGCTTGTCCGGGCGGGGGAGCTCCAGGCCGAGCAGCTCGGCGCCATACAGCCCGATCCGTGCGCCGAGCACCTGGCGGGGGCACAGGCGGGCGTGCAGTGGCGCCAGCCGTTCCACGATCCGGCGCATCGCCTTGTCGAGCTTCCGGTCGCTTGACACCCTCTCGCTCATGGTCGTCGTCATGCCGTCGGCCTCGTGATTCCGGTCATGATACGCCAGCCCGGCAGCGACACACCGACGCTCACTCGCAGGACGGGTGTGCGCGCCAGACCACTGGCGATGGTCAGCCCCGCCAGCCCCATCAGCGCGAACGAGGAGATGTCGAGCTTCAGCCCGGCCAGCCAGACGAGCGCCAGGCCGGTGGCGAGCTCGCCACCGCCCGGCTGACGCCGCAGGGCGAGCGCGGCCACGAGGACGCTCATCACGCCCGCGCCGTACAAGAGCGGCGGGAGGAAGAGACTGAACGCCATCGTCCAGATCGCGACCGTCGCCAGTCCCCACGGTTGGACCGCGCCTCCCACGCCGACGACCAGACCGGCCGCCGCGGCGATCGCCATCTCGCCGAGTCGCGGCCTGACCCGGCAAAGCCACGGCAGCAGCAGCGCCGCGAGGACGGCGACACCCTCGGCGGCCACGATCGGACGCCCACTGAGTGCGCCGGTGAGATCCCGCGCGGCGTTGCCTGCCACGGCCTGGGTGAGCGCGAGCACCTGGGCCAGCGCCACCAGTCCCAGGACGATGCGGACCGGTCTCGGCTGCGGCGAGCAGACGATCGTCAGCAGGATCGCGGCGCCGGTCGCAACCCCGTGGAGCAGGCCGGGCGATCCGTCGGGGAGCAGCCCGACGAGCGGCCCCAGCCCCAGGTTGACCAGGACGGCGCCGACCAGGGTGCCTGCCAGGAGCAGCCTGCGTCCCCCCGACCGGAGCGCGTCGAGGGCCGCCAGGCCGATCAGCAGGCTGGCGGCGAGCACGCCGACGTTGAGCGCGACGACGCCCAGCCGCTCGACGACCGCGAAGATCGGCAGCACGTCGACCTGAGTCGGCAGGACCGGCCCGAGCCGCAACGCGACCCGCAGCAGCACGACCTCCGCGACCGCCGCGACGAGGGCGACCGCCATCAGCTGACGACGTGGGCCGTTCATGGCGAACCACTCACGACGGCCGCCGCGATGGTCGGTCGTGGCGCTCCCAGCAGCCGCTCCTCGACGGCCAGAAGCTCCAGCAGGAGCCCTGCCAGGGCAGGATAGAACGGCCGCCGGTGGTGCTTCTCGAGCCGCTCCGCGAACGCGGGCAGCCAGCGTTGCAGGTGTTCGACCACCAGCTTCCGACGCGCGCGGCGAGTCAATTTCGCCCGGGACGCCCAGCCCCGGGCGAGCGCGTACGCTTCCTTCGCGAGCAGCACGGCGAGCAGCTCACACTCGGCGCCCAGATGGTCCGGCATGTCGGGGTGGGTCGATGACACGGCGAGGCCGAACGCGGCGTACAGCCCGCCGATCTCGGCCAGGTGCGTCGAGCGGTCCGTGCCGGGCTCCAGGACGTAGCTGCTCTCGTACGGCGGGACGCGCACGTGGCGCCCGAAGAGGAACGTGTGCTCCTCGGCCAGGCTGACCGCGCCGTCGTCCGGCCCGTCCAGGGCGCCCCAGACCGATCGCAGCGCCGTCGCCAGCGCTCCTCCGGGCTCGGTCGCCTCGGCGATGGCGTCGACGCGATCGCGCTCGGACCGCTGGCGCAGGGCATGCTCGAGCACCGCTGTCGGGTAGGAGAAGGCGCGGGCGGCCCAGGCCCAGAGGCTCGCCCGCGCTGTCAGCGCGTCATGCTCCATCATGGCGCTCCCTCGCATGCTGGCCCGCCCGTCGGCCCTGCCACTCGCCCAGCAGCCCGGCGCCGACCAGGACGATCGTGACACCCAGCAGCAAGGCGATCAGCCACCAGTCCCAGACGTACGTGGGTCCGGTGAATGGCTGCGGTGGTGCTGGCGGCGGTCCGGGTGGAGGGGCTGGCGGCAGGAGCCGCACCGTCGCCATGCCGGAGAGCTGCTTGCGCGCGCCGACCTCGGCGTTCGAGCCATTCCAGACCGCGAACGCGACCGGCGCCTGCGTCAGCCCGTCGAGGTTGGCGGCCTCCGCCCCAGTCACCGCCAGGGGCCGCACGAACGTGACCTGCCAGTGGCCGTTACTCCAGACGCCCCGGCCCTCGACCGACTGTTGCACACGGTGCGTCGTCGTCCCGAACCCGGTCGAGAGCATCTCCTCGACCGGGGAGACTCGATCCGGCTGACTCAGCGGGTTCCCCGCGGACTGCCCGATGATGTACCGCTTCGCGTCCGGCGAGTTGAAGTCGGTGGGCAGGCGGAACGGCGGCGAGCCGGTCACGAACGGGTAGTAGTCCTTGTAGAAGTTCGGGTAGGCGTCGACCACCTCCTGATAGCCCTTGTCGAGATCCTCCTGCCAGTCGGCCTTCCAGTGCCAGAGGTTGGTCGTCTGGCCCGGCGACCCCATGCAGATGTTCGGCACACCCTGGCCGGACGCGACCATCACGGCCGCCGCGTCGCGGAACTCGTTCGGGAGGATGGCGCGGGCATCGCGGGACGGGTCGTCCCAATCGAGGCGGAATCCGATCCGCTGGCCGTCGTTGACGGCGCGGACGAACATGGTCGAGACCGAGGCCGTCTGCAGGCGTGGCAACGCCAGGACCTGCGGCGTGAGCGGGATCGCCGCCACGGGGGCCGACGACCACGTCGGATCGAACGGATCGGTGGATACCTGTTGGACGTGGACCGCGCTCACCGACGGCACCTGCTGAGCGAGCGCGGACCCATTGAGCGAGAGCGCAACCGCGATCGCGACGAGCAGGCCGATCAGACTCTTTGGTGACCGAAAGCAGCGTTTCATCGGCGCCTCCTCTCATCGAGGCTTGACTCCGTCAGTGGCCGGATCAGGTGATGTTGTGGCGGTAGACGCCGCGCTCGACATCGAGCAGCGGCCGCACGAAGATCGGCTCCTTGAGGGGCACGTTGGCGACCTCGTCACCCTTGGCGTCGTAGCCGTAGGCTCGGTCGCCCTTGACGCGGAACTTCTCGATCCAGCGATCGGTCGAGCCGAACAGCAGCATCACCCCGAGCAGCTCCGGATCGTCGCGGACCTGCTTGTAGGTGGTCTGCGCGGCTTCCACCCCCGGGCCGAACATCTGCTCCAGGTACCTGGGCGGCACGTGGATAGGCGGGACGTAATAGATGTTGACGCCCAGCCCGAACTGCGGATAGAGCGGCAGCGCCACCTTGCGGGTGTGGATCAGGAAGTCGGTCGGGTTCTCGGGATCGGCGTTCGCCGGGTCATGGATCCAGCCGTTGATCCGGATCCGCCCGATGCAGGTGATCGTGCAGTACGGCTGGAGCCCCTGCTCGACCCGTGGGAAGCAGGCGATGCATTTCTCGGAGACGCGGGTCGCCGCGTTGTACATCACCTTCTTGAACGGGCAGGCCCGCACGCACTCGCGGTAGCCCCGGCAGCGCTCCTGGTCGACCAGGACGATGCCGTCCTCCGGGCGCTTGTAGATCGCCTGGCGCGGGCAGGACGCCAGGCAGGCGGGATAGCTGCAGTGGTTGCAGACCCGCTGGAGGTAGAACGACCAGACCGGATGGGGCAGCGTGAAGTAGGTGCCGCCGTCGATCTGGCCGAACGGCTCGTCCTCGCCCAGGTTGGGCGATGCCCAGTCCTCAGCTTCCGGCAGCCAGCCGGTCACCGCGTGCCCGTCGCCGAGCTGGGGTGCGGCCTCGAAGATGGTCTTGCCGGTGTAGGTCGAGCCCTGCCAGGTCTGCGGGCCGAGGATCTTCAGGATGTTCAGGTCCCAGCCCATCGGGAAGCCGCCGTACGGCTTCGTCTCGACGTTGTTCCAGAGCATGTACTCCTGGCCGCGCCCCGACGTCCAGGCCGTCTTGCAGGTCATCGTGCAGGTCTGGCAGGCGATGCACTTGTTGATGTCGAAGACGGCGCCGAACTGCTTCTGAGGGGGCGCGGCCTCGTACGGATATTCCATCTCGCGATTGATCTGCCAGTTGAAGACCTTCGGCATGGCGTCACCCCTTCCCCGTCACCGCTTCTCGCCTTCACGTCTTCTCGATGAATCCGCCCGCGAGGTAGCGCTTCATCTCGTCGCTCTCGTAGGTCGGCCGGATGCCGAGCGTGGCCGGGCGCCAGAGGCCTTGCGCACCCTGTCCACCGGGCTCGGCCTTGCTGATCCGGATGAACGACTCTTTCGGCGCGCCGTTCGCGCAGTACACGTCCGACTCGAAGCCGGAGCCCATCACCTGCCCGATGTTGTTCTTGCGGGCCATGCTGTCGGTCAGCAGGGTCGGGCGCAGCCAGGCACGGGTCGCGGACTGGTGCCCGCCGTAGCGGAACGAGGCCTGGTAGTTGGTGCGGGGGTTCTTGGCCAGGCCGTCCGGCCGGGTCTCGTGGCCCTCGACACTGCCGTGGCTCGCCTGGTACATGTTGAACCACATCCGCACGACACCCCTCGGGACGCCCGGGTAGAAGCGCGCCCGGCACATCAGCCGCGAGACCTTGTAGTCCGGATCGTCCGGCTTCCAGCCCCGGTACGGCCGATCTTCTGGGTCAGCATCGATCCAGATGTAGTCGCCCTCCTCGATGCCGAGCGCCCGCCCGTCGGCCGGGTTGATGTCGGCGTACGCTTCGTTCACCCAGGGCATCCGCTTGTCGCGGCGGTAGACGTCGGTGAATGGCCCGAACAGCATCGCCGAGGTGTCGAGGTCGGTCGGCGTCGTGTGGGCGCCATGGCGATACTTCGGCGTCAGGAAGAGGTGGGTGAGCCCATCCTTGTGCCGGGCCGGCTTCGTCTGCTTCAGCTCGGACCAGGGCAGCACGACGTTCCGCACCTGGCGAACGTCGGTGCTCAGGTCGTCCCGACGGAGGCCGTACTGCTCGGGCGGGGTCGGCCGCAGGGCCGGGTGGCCGCGGTCGCCGACGATGGCATTCGGCTCGTAGAACGTGGCGTCGACCGGCTCGCGGTAGACCGAGAGGTTCTCGCCGTACTCGATGAACTCGTCCTCGTCGCGGTAGAACTCGAGCCGTCCCGAGCGGGTGTACCAGGGCCGGCTCTCCTGGGTCTGCTCCCAGCCGACGACGCGCGGGTAGGTCCGCGACTGCATCAGGACCGGCTGCCCCTGCTTCGCCAGCTCCTCCAGTTCCTGGAACTGGTAGCCCCGCAAGGTGTTGCTGGCGTCAACGATCCGCTGGAGGTAGACGTCGGTCCGCCCGTCCTGAATGAACCGCCAGTAATCGGCGAAGCGCGGCTCGTCGATCTCGCGCGCCAGCGCCCGGCCGACCCCGGCGAACGTCTCGACGTCCGCGACGGTGTCGAACATCCGCTTGAGCGGCGAGCGCGGGTAGACGCTGACGAACGGGTTGCTGACCGAGCCGGCCATGTCCGGGTGCTTGAAGTCGCCCCAGCTGTCGACGCCGAAGACGATGTCGGAGTACTCGCAGGAGAGCGTCCACCACCACTCGTTGCAGACGATCGTCTCGACCTTCGGCAACGTGTTGTGCATCACGTCGTAGAAGCCCTTGATGTTGCCGAGCAGCGAGTTCGAGTTGGCGAACCAGAAGAACTTGGTCGGCGTCGGCATGTGGCTGTCGCCGGTGAAGCTCTTGTTGCCAACCCGGAGCGGCCGGTCCCCGTAATTGAAGTAGTGGGCCGACTCGCCCTTGGCGTAGCTCTTGGTCTTCGCTGGCGCGTTCGGATCGAGCGTGATGGCGAACGGGTCTTCGGCGATGTACTGCGGCAGGCCGCTGAACATCGAGACCCGGTAGTTGCCGGCGTAGGCGCCGGGGGTGCCGCCCATGTTGCCGATGTTGCGGGTCAGCGAGGCCACCAGGAACAGCGCCCGGTCCTTCTGGTCGGCGTTGAAGAAGTGGTTCGGGCCGACGCCGTGGATCAGCAGCGTCGAGCCGGCGTTCTCGGCGATGGCGCGCGCCAGGAACCGGATGCCGGCCTCCGGCACCCAGGTCAGCTCGGAGACGGTCTTGACCGGCAGCGCCTCCAGGTACTCGCGCTCCAGCCCGAAGACCGGCCGGACCGGCACCCTCGTGCCGTCGACCAGGGCCACCTCGAACGAGCCTTCCAGTGCCGGGTCGACGTTGGTGGCGTCGAAATAGGTGCCCACCTGGTCTCGCGTGACGATCTTCGGGCCACCCGAACGGAGGTCCCAGACGACCGCGTCGTCCCAGGCATCGCGCATCGCCTTCGGGATCTCGAGACCGTCCTGCATGACGGTCGGGCGGCCGGCCTCGCCGGGCGCCAGCACCTTCGCGAAGTTGGAGAGCTCCGCCGGCTGGTAGCCGGGGATGACGTCTTTGGCGTGTAGCTTCTTGAGGGTGTCCATCCGGACCAGCAGCGGCAGGTCCGTGAAGCGCTTGACGAACTGCTCGTCGTAGAGCTTCTCGTCGACGATGATCCGCGCGATGCCGAGCGCCAGCGCCGCGTCGGTGCCGGCCCGCAGCACGATCACGTCGTCGGCCTTGTTCGCCGTCGCCTGGTACTCGGCCGAGATCACGACGACCCTGGCACCGCGCATCCGCGCCTCGGTCAGCCAGTGGCTGTCCGGCATCTTGGTCGTCGTCCAGTTCATCCCCCACATCGTCACGAGCTTCGCGTTCTCGACCGCGAAGAGGTCGAACTCGACGGTCTGCTGGCCGGTCACCATCGGGTGGCCGGGCGGCAGGTCGGTGTGCCAGGTGTAGCTGTCCCACGGGCGCCCGCCGACCGCCTCGTCCGGGCCGACGCCGCGCAGCTTCGCGTCCAGCAGCGCCATGCTGTTGGCGACGCGGTACAGGCCGAACAGGCGCGTCGCGCCGAGGAACGGCATGCCGCCCCGGAACTTGAGCACCTGCGTCCCGACGCCGTGCTGCTTCTCGATCATGGCAGGGTCGTAGCCCTGCGCGCGCAGCCGCTCCACCCCGGGTGGCCCGGTGTACGTGGTCGCGATATTGACGATCGACTTCGCCACCAGCGCGTACGCCTCGTCCCAGGGGAGCTTGACCCACTCGTCCTTGCCCCGCTGGAAGTAGCGCTCCTCAGGCCGCCCGGTCTGTGGATCTCGCGGATAGCCCTGCCGTGCCCACTCCAGGTACCGCTTGCGGACCATCGCGCCCTTGACGCGCCGGTCGCCGTAGAACTTGCGCGTCAGGCCCAGCCCCTTGGAGCAGGCCCGCGGGTCCCAACGGTGGGACGCCTGGTTCCCGTAGTTGTCCGTTGCCTTGCCGTACTTGTAGGTCGGCTCGATCCGGGTGACCACACCGTTCCGGACCTTCGCGGTCAGCAGGCAGTTGTGGGTGTCGTTCGGCGCGCAGAGAAACGTGTACTCGGAGTCGACCTGATAGAGATCGCGGTAGACGCGCTCCCAGCCTCGGTTCGGGTAGAAGCCCAGCGGATTGGGGATGTCCGGGACGACCTGCAGGAACGCGAGGTCGTTGAGCATCGCCGTGGCGGCGGCGGCGACGACCGCCCCTCCGCTTGCCTTGACGAATGTTCGTCGCGAGATCTGTCGCATGCATGCCCCCTTCCGCCAGGAGGCACCGGGCGGAGCCGTACGAGCGTCTAGCAGCCTGCTGGAGACGTCCGGCCGGCCCCGGTGTGCCGGTGAGATCGCCTGGCGCCCTCGTCGTCGATGCGGCGGCTCTACACCTGCGTCATCACCTCATCGCGGCCCCAGCGCGGGCCGTGCGATGCCGTTGCGTGTGGTCAGTGGCTCCCAGTCGGCGCGGTAGGTCGTACGCTCAGTGTCCCCCCGGAGGCAGCAGACAGCGCGTGACATCTGTCCCGTTCTCCACTGCCGAAATGTCCCGTTGTCCGGTCAAGCGGCGCGACCCACGCCGCGGGCGAGCCGGTGGGGCGGAACGCGGCGCGGACGGTGAGCCCGGCGAACACCAGGATCGCCAGGACGTTCGCGAGCCCGCCCCAGGCCCGCACCTCGGCGGACGAGGCCACGTCGCCCACGATGCGCACGAGCAACGAGCCGTGGAGCAAGGCGACGTGCAGGTAGAACAGCCGCGTGTACGGCACCGCGATACCGGTGACGGCCGGGATGATCGTCGGAGCGTGCCCGAAGATCATCGAGAACACGAAGCCGAGGAACAGGCTGTGGACCATCGCGTCGTACCAGAACGCTCCGGGGAACCCGGCCGCCCCCATGAGCCAGACCAGGCCGGCCAGCCCCAGCCAGACGTAGCCGAGCAGCAGGCAGACCGCGCCGAACCTCGCCAACCCCGGGCGGCGTATCGTTCGGCGGGCCACGTCGTAGCGCAGCAGCCAGATGGCGAGTAGTAGGAGCCCGCCCCCGACCACCTGGACGCCCGGCATGAGCGACACGGCCGACAGGACGACGCCAGCAGCCATGACGCCGGCGGCCCCGAGCAACGCCAGGCGCACGGGCGCCGGCAAGAGCACCTGGGCCAGCTCCAGTCGCTCGCCCACGATCGTCAGGACCAGGAATGCTGCCCACCACGGAACCAGCTCGGTCGTCGCGCGACCCGCGAGCCAGAGGAGGTTGCTCGTCAGCCAGGCGACCGCGCCGGCGCCCATGACGGCGCTCGCCGACTCCGGGCGGCGGCGGTACACCTGGACGAAGATCGCGATGACCAGCAGGCCGCTCGCGATGAACAGCCAGGCCGCGGTCGCCAGCGGCAGGCCGAGGACCAGCCCGAGGCCCCCAAGTCCGGCCGTGACCGGCGCTGCGTAGGCCCATGGCCGGCCGAGCGCCACCGCGCGTTCCAGGCCGATCACCAGCCCCAGCACCCCCGCGATCAGCAACGGTCCATGGTTCGGGGCCAGCTCGGCGCCCGGCAGCACCCAGCCAAGGCGCACGAGTCCGGCCCAGAGGCCGGTCAGCAGGCTGCCGGCCGCCAGCGCGACCAGAGCCAGACGATACGGTGGGCGAGCGGCAGTCATCGATGCCATCTCCTTTCCGTCGATCCGTTCTCGGTCGTCGAGCTATTTTGGTCCCCAGTTCGAGCTCGTCGCCCCGTCCTCCGGGGTAGTCTTGCGGACTACTCGAAAGAGTGGGGCCAACCGCGCCACACCAGAAGATCGCTCTGTGAAGCCCGGCGCTATGCTCGCCTGTTCGCGCCATCGCGCGAGGACGCATCGTGACTGGGTGGAGGTGATGGCCAGCAATCCGTGGGCCGAGCACCCGGCCTGCTAGCTCGCCGACCGGGCGATCGCCATGTCGGAGTGGTGTACGATCGGCCCGTCAATGAATGACCTCGGTCGCCCGCAGCAGGACCGACTGGGGGATGCTCAGGCCGAGGCCGTTTGCGGCCTTCAGGTTGATAGTGAACTCGAAATGCTCGGCCTGCTCAACCGGGAGGTCCGCCGGCTTCGCCCCGCGCAGGATCTTGTCGACGTACACGGCGGTCCGTTGGTACATCTCGAGCGTGTCCGAGCCGTAGGTCATCAGTCCACCCACGGCGACGAACTCCGGCGACGCGTACATCGCCGGTACCCGATGCCGAGCCGCGAGGTCCGCGATTCGCTGGCGATTCGTGGTAACGAGCGGATCGCGAACCACGACCATTGCCTGGATCTGCTCGCGCGTTGCCAGGTCGAAGGCGCCCTCAAGATCATCGGCTGTCCGAACGTCGAGCGCCCGAAGCTCCAGCCCGAGCGTCCGCGCTGCGGACTCCGTCTCGGACCAGAGGACGTCGCGGTCCTGACTGGCTGGATTGCGCAACATGCCGACGCGCGACACCCCCGTCACGGTTTCCTTGAGCAGTTGCAGCCGTTTCTGGGTCACGGCCGGGGAGAGGCCGGTCAGTCCCGTCACGTTGCCGCCCGGATGGGCCAGGCTGGCGATGTAGCCGACGGCGACCGGATCGGCGTTGTCGGCAACCATCACGATGGGAATGGTTGTGGTCGCGCTCTTGGCCGGGCGGATCGCTGCCGAGTTGATCGTCACGATCACCTGGGGGTTGAGGGCGACCACCTCCGCGGCCAGTTCGGGTAGCCGCTCTTCCTTCCCGTCCGCATAGCGGTAGTCGAATGCTACGTTCTGGCCTTCGACGTAGCCCAGCTCCCGCAGTCCCCGCTGGACCGCCTCGACGCGCGGGGTCGGCGCCGCGACGCCGGCCAGCATCGCGACCAGCGGCACGCGCGGCGGCGCCTGCACCTGTGGCGACTGGATACTGCATCCGGCCAGAAGGCTGAGGCCGGCCACGGCCACGCTGCCCTGCAGGAATCGACGGCGGCTCACCGCGGCCTTCCTGGTCCGTATGGCTCCCATCGGATCCCCCCACGTTCGCTCGGCCTCAGAGACTCCATCGTAGTGCCACCTGGACGAATCGACATGGGGCGCCTGTCCCGTCGCGCGCAGGACAACCGTCAGTGCGGCGTCCTGAGCCGGGCACGCCGCACGCCGACGCTTGCGAGGGCAAGGCCGCTGCGCAGAAGGTGCCGGCGAGTCTGGGGCATCAATGGATCGCCTCCGTTCGCCTCCTCACGTCGCGGGCCGCCGAGCATCGCGCATCGTGACGACGTTCAGAGCCGGGATGGGATGCTGGAATCCTTTGAGCGTCAACGTCCCGAGCTGTTCGGTCTCAACCAGCTCCTCGACCATGCCCTGCACCGGCTCGCTGATCAGGATCTGTCCATCCGCCGCTTCCGCGCAGAGCCGGGCCGCCATGTTGGCGACACTGCCGATGGCGGTGTACTCATAGCGCTCCTCGAAGCCGATGCGCCCGATCGTGGCGTAACCCACCGCCACGCCGATACCCAGGCCGAGCGAGTGTCCCCGGCGTCGCCAGGCCCGCACAAGGCCCGCGACGCCTTCCCGCAGGAAGACGGCCATGCGCACGGCACCCTCCGCGTGATCCGGCTGGGGTAGCGGATCGTTGAAGAAGACCATGACGCCGTCACCCTGGAAGTACGCGATCGTGCCTTCGTAGCGGCGGATCGCCTCTCCGAGCACGGCGTGATACTCGCCGAGCACTTCCATGACCTCTTCGGGCTCGGCCGCCTCGGAGAATGAGGTGAAGCCGCGAAGGTCACAGAACACGACGCTGATACGCCGACGATGACTCTTGAGCATCGACTCGTCGCCGGAGGAGACGATCAGGTCGGCGAGCTGGGGAGCGAGATACCGTCGGAGTCGGCCGACCCGCTCCAGATCGTCGACCTGCTGCCGCACGCGGTCTTCCAGGGTGTGATTCAGCTCCGCCAGCTCGCGCGTCCGCTGCTCCACTCGGTTCTCCAACGTGGAGTACGACGTGCGTAGCTCGGAGGTCATGTGATTGAACTGCTCGGCGAGATCTTCGAGCTCGTCGCCGGTCCGAACCTCGATGCGCTGATCGAGTGCTCCACCGGCGATCCTCGTTGCACCGGCCTGGAGCGCACGGATCGGTCGAACGATACGCCGGGCCAGTGCCAGGCTGATCACGACCGTCGCTCCCAGCGCGATCACGAGCAGCGCGAGTGCGCGAAGCAGGAATCCGTAGAGTGGCGCGAGCGCCTCGGCCAGCGGCTCCTCGACGAACACGATCCAGCCCGGGGGATCGATGGTATCGTAGGCGGCGAGGACCTGCCGACCCTGACTGTCGCGTGCGACGGCCGCCTGGCGAGCCTCGTCCGACCGGGCCGGCGCCGTACGCGCCACAGCGACTTGCGGCAGCATACTGACGTCCGTCCTCCGCAACACCATGCTGATGTCCGGGTCTGCGATCAACTGGCCGTCGCGGTCCACGACGTAGGCTCGTCCGCCGCGACCGACCTGGATGCGCGAGACGATGTCCCAGATCAGCTTCAGATTGATCTCGGCGGTCGTCACCCCGGGGTCGCGCCCCTCGTCGGCGAGGGCAACGGTCAGATACGGTTCGGACTCGTTTCGGAAGTAGACGGGGCTGTAGTAGATGCCACCCCGACGAGCCTGGAGGAATCGCGGGTCCTGGGAAAGATCGAGGTCGCCGCGCGGACCGTCCATGCTGATTCGCGAGAGTCGTTCCTGCTCCCGGCCGTTGGCATCGAGGTAGCTCACCTCCAACACGGCCGGGGCCTGGCGGAGCAGTCTCAGGTAGTCGCCACGACGCTGCTCCGGGGTCATGGTCCCGGCCAGGCGTGGTGCTCGCACCGTGGCGGTGAGCTGATGCTCGATCTCGCCGATGAATCCCTCGATCTTCGCGGCGGCTGCTTTCGCTCGCTCTTGCTGAATGACGACCAGGTGCGCCTGGTGGTCCTGAAAGGAAAGGTACCCTTCGAGGGCGCCGCCCGTGACGAGGATCCCGCCGACCAGGCACGCGAACAAGGCAGCGTACTTGCGGAACAGCCCCCCACGCCGACGTCGCGCAGCAACCCCATCACTGTCGCTCGACAGGCGGGAGAGCGGAGCCTCGGCGTCCACGGCCACCACCCGTCAGCCTCGCAACCTACCGAATCACGTCGGTGACGCGGGCGTTCAACGACTCGGGCCACGTGATGCCGAGATCGGTGGCCGTCTGCGCGTTGACCGCCAGGTCGAAGCTCGTCGGCTGCTCCACCGGCAGCTCGCTCGGCTTCGCTCCCTTCAGGATCCGGTCGATGAGGCCTGCCGCCCGACGGTACATGCCCGGCGCATTCGTCCCGTAGCTCATCAGGCCCCCCTTTGCCACAAACTCGCGGAACCCGTAGACCGCCGGGAGCCGGTGCTGGGTGGCGAGCTGCACGATACGGTCGCTGTTGTTCGATTCGAACGCGCCGCCCGTGATGCAGATGGCATCGCTGCCCTGGCGGGCCGTAGCGAACGCCGCGCCGAGCTCGTCCGTCTGGCGTACTGGCACCGAGAGCAGCCTGACGCCGACCGTCGTGGACGCGCCCTGGATCGCGTCCCACTCGACGACGTTGACCGGCTCGGACGGATTCCAGAGCACGGAGATGGTCGTCGCACCGGGAATCGCCTCCTTGAGCAACTGGAGTCGTTTCGGCCCGAGCTGCGCCGAGCAACCGGTGATGCCGGTGATGTTGCGATCGGGTCGATTGAGCGCATTGGCGACCAGACCGGCCGCGACGGCGTCTCAAGTCACCATGACAATCGGCGCATCTGCGCCGGCTTCGAGCAGCGCCTGGGCGGGCAGTTCGCTGCTTGCGAAGAGGGCGTCGAGCTTGAGCGCGTCGAGCTCCCCCGCGAGCTCCGGGAGCCGCTCAGACTTTCCTTCCGTCCAGCGGAACTCGATCGTCAGGTTCTGATCGACGACGTAGCCGAAATCAGCGAGCCCCTCCTTGAACGCCGCGACGTTCGGCGAGGGTCGTGGATCCCCTCCGTTGCCGAAGTAGCCGATCCGATACGTGCGAGGCTGTGCCAGAGGAGCGGCCGGACTGGCACAGGCGGCGACCAGTGGCACGATCACGGTGAGGATGATCAAGTGCCGGCTCCATCGGTCCATCGTCGGCTCCCCGGGCGCGCTTCGGCGAGCAGCATCGCTCACCTACGAACGTAGGGCGTCCGCTCCTGGCAGACCCCTGGCGAATGTCCTGTCTATTTGAGGACTTCCGTCAGGGGTCCGTCGGAATGGACCAAGCCTACGATGGGCGTGCCCAGAAGGGGGAGGTCGCGGGAGACCGAACGAAAGGAGCGGAGATCGCGGTGACGCTCGGGTGCAGCGGGCCTCCTGCCTCTTCTGTTGTGGGCCCTCCACATCGATCGACCGGAGAGGCCTGACCGGCGACGTGGCATCGCTACTGTGGGGTCGATGCGTCGGCCCAGTAAGGATAGACCCATCATGCGATCATTCCTGTTGCGCTTAGTCATGATCGCCATCATCCTCCCGCTCACCGGTGTGCTCGGCTCGACGCCGGCCACAGCCCAACACATTGGCACCACGAGCTTCCTCGTCACCGCCTCGTGGCTCGCCCAGCTTGGCAGCAGCCCTGACGTCGTCATCGTGGATGCCCGCGCCCCGGACGCGTACGCTCAGGGACACATCCCTGGCGCCGTCAACCTGCCGTCGCAGAGCCTCGCGACGCGCAGCAGCGAGGAGATCGAGACGGGGCCCTGGCGCGATCGCACCGTTGACCAGCTCGGCAGTCTCGGCATCAGCTCGCGCAGCATCGTCGTCAGTTACGACGACCACGGCAGCTTCTTCGCGGCCCGCGTGCGCTGGGCGCTGAAGCACCTCGGCCAGGAGCGAGCCGTCATCCTCGACGGTGGTCTCTCGGCCTGGACGAAGCTGGGTCAGGCAACGACCATCGAAACGCCGACCCAGACGCCCACGACCTACACCGGGACCGTGGATCCTGAGCGGCTCGCGACCGCGACGTACATCCTCGGTCGTCTCGGCGACCCGGGCATGCAGATCCTCGACACACGCACGCTTGCGATGTACACGGGTGAAGACCCCGGTACGTTCCGCCGTGCCGGCCACATTCCCGGTGCGCTCCACCTCGACTGGGCCAACAACGTCCAGGCCGAGTCGCCACGGACCTTCAAGAGCCTGGCCGAGCTGCAGGCGCTCTACGACGGCATTGGCCTCGACCGCAACAAGGAGATCATCGTCTACTGCAACGGCGGCGTCTGGTCGGCGAACAGCCTGTTCGTGCTCGAGATGCTGGGCTATCCCCGCGTGCGCCTCTACTCGGCTTCGTGGGGTGAGTGGGGCAACCGAGACGATCTACCCATCGCCATTGGCCCTGATCCCGGTGCCGCCCCCAATTGAGTCCTGTTGTGGATCGGGACCGGGGGCGAGTGCCGGACCCGGCACCCGTCCCCGGCATCCTAGACCCGGCCCCGGGCCTCCCCGTACATCAGACCTGGCATGCGGGCAACTTTGACTGCATCCTCGGCGAAGCGAGGTGTTGGTCTTCAGCATGGTGAAGGAGGCCGGACGCTCGTCGTACCGGCGTCGCAGCGAGATAAAACCTTTAGGTGCCGTAGAGCCGGTCATGGGTTCGTCGGCTCGAGGGGGAGCGCCATGGAGATCGATCGTCAGTA
>Ga0075430_100001128_pt1 | contig 21267 bp, 18 predicted proteins | sample RhiMetdeltSRZDD4_FD_75294 | JGI IMG/M metagenome (GOLD analysis project Ga0075430, IMG submission 75294) | Populus rhizosphere microbial communities from Tennessee, USA - Rhizosphere MetaG P. deltoides SRZDD4 | ecosystem: Host-associated > Plants > Roots > Rhizosphere > Soil | place: USA... | reverse complement strand
ACCACTTCCACTTCACGCGCGGCGCCGAGACGTGGCACGAGCAGGCCCGGTTCGAAGGCGTTGACTCGCGTCGCGAAGCGTTGCGGATCCTCGCCGCCAAGGCGGCGAGCCTCAAGCCCGGTGACTGGATCATGGTGCAAGGGGGCTGGACGCCGCGGCAGTTCGCCGACGCGCCGGGCGGCTTCACGCTCGAAGAACTCGATGCCGCGGCGCCGAGCAATCCCTTGTTCGTGCAAGAGGGCTACAGCCTCGTCTACGCGAACAGCCTCGCGCTCAAAGCCGTCGGGCTGAACCCGGCTGATGGCGCGCGTCGCAGCGCGCAGGGTCTGGTCTCGTTCCAGCCTCCGATGGCCTTGTACGACGCCATGCCTCGGACCTCGGCTGCGCAGCGCGAGCAGAACTTCACGGATTTCATGCGCGAGCTCAGTTCGACCGGCCTCACGGGCGTTTACAGCCTTGGCCAATCCGACTTCCTGGCGGCGCGCGCGGCGAAGGGGCCACTACCGGTGCGACTCTGGGAGACGCTGAATTTCAACGCAGGCGATCCGGCGTCGGCGGCCAAAGCCGCCGAGCTCATCGCGCGCACGCGCCCGAACCAGTTCGACGGCCAGCACGGCATCTTCGGCCTGGGCGAAGTTCTCTACGGGCCGTTCTTCGATCTCGCGCCCCGCAAGGATCCGTGGCCCGCTGCGATCATGAGCGAGTACGGGAAACTTGCAATGGCGGCGGCACGCGCCGGCTGGCATGTCCACCAGCATGTCATCAACAACAACGCCGTCACCGATCTGCTAGACACACTGGAGCACGTGCATACGACGCAGCCGCTCACTGGGCTGCGCTGGACGCTCGGGCACGTCTACGACATCTCGGCGGCCAACATCGCGCGCGCGAAAGCGATGGGCATCACGCTTGGCGTCCACGGCGCCGCGATGCAGGCTGGTGCGCGCATGCCGCTGCGCCGGATCGCCGATAGCGGCATCGTGTTCGGCCTGGGCACTGACGCGACCATCGTCTCGCACTACAGTCCGTTCGTGACGCTCGGATGGGTCGTCAGCGGCCTCGACGTCGGCGGCAACAAGGTGCTCGACGAGACGCTGACACGCGAGGAGGCGCTAGTCGCGCACACACGCTCGAACGCGTATCTGTTCTTCCAGGAGAAGACGCTCGGGTCCCTCGAGGTTGGCAAGCAGGCGGATCTGGTGGTACTCGACCGCGACTACATGACCGTGCCGGTGGCCGAGATCCGCCAAATCAAGCCAAAGATGACGATGGTCGGCGGACGAGTGGTGTTCGAAGACGCGCGGCGTTGAGGGTCTCTAAAAGCACACGTTCGCGGGCATCCTGATCACCATGACGGAGTCCTGCTGGAAGGTCGTCCTGTACGTCGCCGCGATCTCCTCGATACGCCCATCGTGATGGGGCCTCTCGTCGTACACGATTTCCAGCACGCGTGACGCTTCACGCTGAGGCGGCTCGCCCGGGGCCTGCCAGTGCCCCTTGGCGTGAGTGATCGTGAGACCGCTGGGGAACCGCGGGACGACGACATCGCGGAGGAATGCGTCCCACTCAGCCTCGGCAACGGATCCGCGAGGGCCCTCGAGGCCGAAGAAGAGCCGCGCGTAGATGCGCTGCGCGCAGGCAGGTGCGGAAACTGGTGGCGGTTCAGCGCTGGATGGTGTGACGGCCACTCCGGGGGTCAGAGCGATTACCACCGCTACGGCACCGACGACAGGCCAAACCCTCAGCATCTTCACGATTCACTCTCGCCACCGCGAACGCAATGCCCGAAGACATTCGTTCGCACGCAACGGAGGAAGCTATCGTCATGCCGTGGTCTCGAGTTCGAGCAGCCGAGCGAGGAAGTCGCGGCTATTCAGTGATTTCCCCGTGAACGAAGCGGTCGCAGCCCGACCGTGGCCAACGTGTTGGTGCTGACGCATCGGTACATTGCCGAATAATCAGCAGGGCGGACACACGTCACGGACCGCGTCATCAGCGCGGCTGTGAAGGGAACCTCCGCTATCGCAATACACTTAGTACCAGAATGCGTCTACGACTGTTGTGTGCGATCGGCGTGAGTCTGTGGTCAGCGGTCGTTTCCGGCAACCAGGCGGCGCCCGCCGGCGCACTGTCCGAGACACTGCGGGCCCACGTGAAGAACGACCGGTTCCAGATTGTCACGTCCATCAGGGGACTGCCACTCGGTGTCCGCGACGCGCTGCAAACGTTGTTCGGAAGTTCGGGACTCGACATCGCCGAGCCCGGAGCCGAGTTTCAGGCCACCGACATCGTCGCCACTCCGCAGCTCCCTATCCGGCGGCTGGTCGCGGCTGGATGCTCGACCGATCATTGCCTCGTCTACTACGAGCTCGGCGGCATCGCCCACACGTGGCAGGTGGCGCTGTTTCACTGGACGCCGGCGGCGACTCGATTCGAGTGGGGCGGTGCCTCCCCTGGCGGCCTGAAAACCATCGACGAGGTCCGAAACGCCGTCCTGTCCGGGGCGATTAAGAGCCCGAACAGTCGCTGGTAGTTCGTTCGTGCGCCTTCACGGCTTCGCACTTACGGCGCGACATCGCGTCGTCGCGCGCTTGAATTCAGTGCGCGCAGAGGCGGATGGCTACCGACGAATGCCGCCAGGTGCTCGCCTGTCAGCGTCGACTTTTTCGCGACCAGATCTCCCGGAGTGCCTTCGAACACGATCCGTCCGCCGTCGTGGCCAGCGCCGGGCCCGAGGTCGATGATCCAGTCGGCGTGCGCCATCACGGCCAGGTGGTGCTCGATCACGATGACCGACTTGCCGGAGTCGACCAGCCGGTCCAGGAGCCCGAGCAACTGTTCGAGATCCGCCAAGTGCAATCCAGTAGTCGGCTCGTCGAGGACGTAGACGCCGCCGTCTTCACCCATGTGCGTCGCGAGCTTGAGCCGCTGCCGCTCGCCACCAGACAGCGTGGTGAGCGGCTGGCCGAGTCGCAGGTAGCCCAGCCCGACGTCGGACATGCGCTGCAAGATCGCGTGCGCCGAAGGCGTGCTCGCTTTGCCGGCGCCGAAGAAGCCAACCGCGTCTTCGACCGACAGGTCGAGTACCTCGGCGATGTTGAGCCCTTCGACTTTGCTCAGGGCAGGCGCGCCGAGGCGGTACTTCAATACCGACGTCTGGAACCGTCGGCCCTCGCAGTCCTCGCAGACCGTACTGACGCCGGCCATCATCTCGAGGTCCGTGTAGATCACGCCGGCGCCATTGCAAGTCGGACAGGCACCCTCCGAGTTGGCGCTGAACAGCGCGGGCTTCACGCCGTTGGCCTTCGCGAACGCATTGCGAATCGGATCGAGCAGACCGGTGTACGTCGCCGGGTTGCTTCGTCGTGAGCCGCGGATCGCCGTTTGGTCGACCGACACCACTCCATCCCGGCCACTCACCGAGCCGTGAATGAGCGAGCTCTTGCCCGATCCAGCGACGCCCGTGACGACCACGAGCACACCAAGCGGGATGTCGACGTTGACGTTCTTCAAGTTGTGCGTGCGGGCGCCGCGCACTTTCATCACACTCGACCGCGTGCGAACCGACGCCTTCAGCGAGGCCCGGTCGTTCAGGTGACGCCCGGTCACCGTCCGGCTGGCTCGCAGCCCGTCGACGGTGCCCTCGAAGACCACCTCGCCGCCGGCGGTACCTGCGCCCGGCCCGAGGTCGACGACGTGATCGGCGATCGCGATAGTCTCTGGCTTGTGCTCGACCACGAGGACGGTGTTGCCTTTGTTGCGCAGCCGCAGCAGCAGATCGTTCATCCGCTGAATGTCGTGCGGGTGGAGGCCGATTGTCGGTTCGTCGAAGACGTAGGTGACGTCGGTGAGCGACGACCCGAGGTGACGAATCATTTTGGTGCGCTGCGCCTCACCGCCCGACAACGTGCCCGAGGGCCGATCGAGGCTGAGGTACCCAAGCCCGATCTCGACGAACGAGTCGAGCGTGTGCCGCAGCGACGCCAGCAGCGGCGCGACGGACGGTTCCTTCAGGTTGCGCACCCACTCAGCCAGATCGGTGATCTGCATGGCGCAGGCGTCGGCGATGTTGACGCCCTTGATTTTCGAGGACCGTGCCGCTTCGTTGAGCCGCGTGCCGCCGCAATCGGGACAGGTGGCAAACGTGACGGCGCGCTCCACGAACGCGCGAATGTGCGGCTGCATCGCGTCGACGTCCTTGGACAGAAACGACTTCTGAATGCGCGGGATGAGGCCCTCGTAGGTGAGGTTGATGTTCTGGAACTTCACCTTTCTCGACTCGCTGTGGAGGAAGTCGTGCAGCTCCTTCTTGGTGTACTTGTGAATCGGCTTGTCGGGGTCGAGGCCTGCGGCAGCGAAGACGCGCACCTGCCAGCCGTCAGCCGTGTAGCCGGGGACCGTGAGCGCACCTTCGTTGAGCGACTTGCTGTCGTCGAACAGCTGAGACAAGTCGATATCGCTGACCGATCCCATGCCCTCGCATCGCGGGCACATTCCGCCGGCGCGGTTGAAGGTGACCTTCTCGGCTTTGCGGGCGGCCCCCTTCTCCACCGTGATCGCTCCGACTGCACGTACAGAAGGAATGTTGAAGGAGAAGGCGTTGGACGATCCGATGTGGGGTTTGCCGAGTCGGCCGAACAGCACGCGCAGCATCGCGTTGGCGTCGGTCACGGTGCCGACCGTCGAGCGGGAGTTGGCGCCCATCCGCTCCTGGTCGACGATGATCGCGGTCGTCAGCCCGTCGAGGACGTCGACCTCCGGTCGGGCCAGCGTCGGCATGAATCCCTGCACGAACGCGCTATACGTCTCGTTGATCAGCCGCTGCGACTCCGCCGCGATGGTGGCGAACACCAGCGACGACTTGCCGGATCCCGATACGCCGGTGAACACCGTCAGCCGCCGCTTGGGAAGCTCGACGCTGACGTCCTTGAGGTTGTTCTCGCGCGCGCCTTGCACGCGGATCACGTCGTGATTGTCTGCGGTGTGCTGTTTGGAAGAAGCCATGGAATGCGCGCAATCCCTCACTACCAAGACGGACTGCGAGGGAGGAATGTGACCGACGCCACACCTGAGCGTCGGCCCGGTCAGATCGCCGCTACTTGCTGCCGCTTGCCTCGGCGGCGCGCGACGCACTCAGCATGTTGCGCATCGCGTAGTTGCCCTCGTGGCACGCGTATTCGAACATGCCGTAGACCGGCTCGCGTTTCCACGGAAGCGACAGCGTCCAGGGCCGCGTCCACGTCCCCGGGTCGTCGATCGTCGCCGTGTACTGCAGCGTGTCCTTGTCGAGCATCGTGAACCGCTCGGTGATCGTCAGCTTCGTGCTCGTACGGCCGCCGCCGTTCCCGCCGACACCAGTCATCCCGTTCAGGTTCCTGGTCACCACGACCAGCGTGTTCCCTTCCCAGTGGCCGCGCGAGTCACCCATGTAGGACGTCACGTTTGCCGGAGGGTGAGGGCGGCCGTCGAGCGGCACCACGCGCGCCTCGTGAATCATCTCGTTGCGGATCACGACGAAGCCCGGCCCCTGCACAATCTCGTTCCCGTTGTTGTAGATGGTCGGCAGGAGCGATCCCATGACGCCGCGCGTGATGCAGCGATCGTAGAGGCTGCGATCCAGATAGGTGTCCGCCTCGCGTCCCTGAAGACGCGCGATCCGGGCCTTGGCGTCCGCCTGCTGCTGCGCCTGACGCGCCTGGCCCTCAGCGGACAACGGCGGCTGACGGCCGTCCGGCGGGTCGATGATGAGCGAGGCCTGCCGCGACGGCTTGCCGGTCTCCTGCCAGTGCGGCGTCGGCGAAGTCGGGCAGCGAATGGCGCACGGCGTGGTCACGTCGGCGGTGAAGACGTCGATATCAGCCAGGAGCGACTCCTCCTCGCTCTTGATCTCGCTGGCGCGCTTCACGAACTCTTCCTCCGTGAGCACGTTGCGCGTGCCAAACCGCGCCGGCCGCTGCAGCGGCACGCCCACCATGTCGACACCCGGCCAGAATCCCTGGAGATCCGGATCACCCCATGGGGTCTTGGGCTGGACAAATCCTGCCGCGGGTTGAGGCGTCGGCAACGAAGCAGCAGCCGTGCCGGTTGACGTCGTCTCGGCCGCCGGCCGCTCTTGGGCGACAGCGACAGCCGAACTGAGGGCGAATCCAAGGAAGAGGGCGAACAGTCGGGTTTTCATGGTCTGCTCCAGAGACCTTCGCATCATAACAGCGCTCTCTGGTCGAACACCGACAGCCCTACTCGGAGACGTGCGCGTCTAACGACAACGATTTCCGCCAGACGACCCGCGACGTGACCTCCGCAATGCCCCACGACACGAAAGCGGTGCTGAAGACGACAACCCAGAGCTCCACGGGAATCGTGGCGTTGCCTAACAAGCTCGACACAAACGGCAGTGACGCCGCAGCGAACTGGATGGCGACGCCGCCGAGCACTGCCGCAAGCAGGTAGCCGTTCGTCTCGGGCCGAACCCAGGTATGCCTCGAGGGATAGGTCAGGAGGAGTTGCCCGATAGCCATGAAATGGAACGCAGTGGCGCGCGTGACCTCGAGGCTGTATCCCAGGAGGGGAATCACTCCGAGGAGTGCCAGTGCAAGGAGGGCCTTCATTCCCCCGACGCCGATCACGAAACGCATCGAGGGCCGGTCCAACAACGGCGAGCCGGCCGGTCGCGGCATCTGCCGCATCACGCCGGGCGTGCGATCGAAGGCCAGCGCAACAGCCGGCAGGCCGTCCGTCAACAGGTTGATCCACAGAATCTGAGCCGCGGTGAGCGGCAGCATGAGACTGCCTGTGGCGTCGCGAAGACCAATCAGAAAGGCCACCATGGCCCCGCCGGCAACGACCAGCACTTCCGAGAGGTTTGTCGAGAACAAGAACCGGAGGAACTTCTGGATGTTCTCGTAGATGCCCCGGCCTTCCTCCACCGCGCTGACGATGGTGGCGAAGTTGTCGTCGAGCAGTACGAGGTCGGCGACCTCGCGGCTCACGTCAGAACCGCGCTGGCCCATAGCCACGCCGACATCAGAACGTTTGAGGGCCGGCGCGTCGTTGACGCCATCGCCGGTCATCGCGACGATCTGACCCTGCGCCTGGAGCGCTTCAACCAGCAGGAGTTTCTGCTCCGGCCGCACGCGTGCGAACACGCTCACATCGATCAGTGCATCCCGGAGGGCGTCGCCCTGATATTCCTCGAGGTCTTCACCGGTGAGCACGCGCACGCCAGGGAGGCCAATCTGATGGGCGATGGCCAGGGCGGTGGCTGGATGGTCGCCAGTGACCATGACCACTCGGATACCGGCGTCCAGCGCCGTTCGAACGGCGTGTGCCACTTCCGGTCGCGGCGGATCCCAGAACAAGGCTAGCCCGGACAGGGTCAGTTGGTCCTCAGCCTCGCCAGGCCCTGTCGCGAGTGCGAGCACGCGAAACCCTTCTTGCGCGTACGCGGCGGCCTTCTCTGCCCAGGACTCACGATCCTCGACCGACAATACACAGCGATCGAGCAACACCTCCGGAGCGCCTTTGAGATAACTCACCGGGCGTCCCTCTTCGCGGACCGTCACGCGCGTGAACTTCCATGCGCTGTCGAATGGCCGTTCGCTGATCGTCGGTCGTTGGTGTCTGAGGTGCGCCACATCGACGCCATGTGCGGCGACGAATCGCAGCAGCCCCAGATCGAGTGGATCGCCAGCGCCGGTTGACGGGTCAGCGTCGTTCGCGAGTGCCGCTGCCTGGAGTGCGCGATCGAGATGGGGAGCATCAATCGACCGCACGTCCATGCGGTTCTCCGTCAACGTGCCGGTCTTGTCCGTGGCGATGACGGTGACCGACCCCAGCGCCTCGACCGCAGACAGCCGGCGCACGATAGCGCGGTGAAACGCCATCCGTTCGACCCCCAACGCGAGGGCGACGGTGAGCACGGCAGGCAGACCCTCCGGCACCGCCGCCACCGCGAGGGCCACCGCGAAGACGATCATCTGTGGTGCGCGACCCAGGCCCTCCGCGGCCACGCCGAAGACACACAGCAGCGCCGCGAGCACGAGCACCCAGCGCGCAATCTGACGCCCGAGCGCGTCTACGCGCCGTTCGAGTGGCGTCTTGGCCAGCTCGATCTCACCTAGCATCGTCGCGAGACGGCCCATAGCGCTCAGCGCCCCGGTCCGGGTCACGTCGAGCACTGTCTTGCCGCGGACCAGCAATGCGCCGCTGAATGCCTCGTCTCCCGATCCCTTGTCGACAGGAACGGACTCGCCGGTGAGAATCGACTCGTCGAACAAGGCGCCATGCGGATCGCGGAGGGTTCCATCGGCAGGGACGCGATCGCCGGCTTCGAGCCGTACGCAATCGCCCGGAACGAGAGCGGTCGTCGGGAGACGCACGAATCGGCCGTCACGAAGCACCCAGGCGTGTGCCCCGGCTAACGCCTTCAGCCGCGCCAGCGCTGCCTCGGAGCGTCGTTCCTGATAGAGACCGAGCGCAGCGTTGAACAGGAGGATGAGGCCGATGGCGCTGGCCTCTAGCGGCCAGCCGTGTCCACTCTCGTAGATCCAAAGTCCGACATCGAACGCGAGCGCGAACAACAGGATGAAGATCAGCGGGCTGTCGAACTGGCGCACGAACTTCCGCCAGGGTGGATCGGGAGGCTGCTCGGGAAGCGCGTTCGGTCCATACCGCGACAGTCGTTCGACGGCCTCCGCTGTCGAAAGCCCACCTGTCGTCGCGGCGTGATCCGACCGCGCCGTCGCGGGCAGCAGGGTCACAGCCATGATGTGGGTCGATGGTGCAATCGTGATACCGAGGGCTCGCCTCGTCTTGTTACCGCATCACGACCGACTCGACTGGCGGAAGGCGCGGAAATCTCCGCACGTCCCGGCATTTTTTCCAGGCCGTTGCGTGACCGTTGTGCGATTCACGCGCCGCTTCATTCGACACGTCGTGGCATTCACCTTGCCCTTCATTGGGACATGGTCCAGATCCGACAGATCCTGTGCCCGCTCGACTTCTCCGACGTCTCCCGGCACGCCCTCGACCAGGCACGGGCGATTGCCCGGCAGTACGCATCGACGCTGACGCTTCTGCACGTGTGTCCGCTGATGCCGGCCGCCGCCGCTGCGCCCGGGTTACCGCTCACGCCCGTGCCAATGCCGACTCCGGGCGACCTTCACGCCGTGCGGGAGTCGATGCAGCGCTTTGCGGAGACGGAAGTCGGGACGGGCATACCCATGCAGTTCGAGATCGGCGAAGGGGACGCCGCATCGGAGATTCTCGATCGCGCGGCGTCGATGCCGAGCGACCTCATCGTGATGGGCACACACGGGCGTTCAGGTTTCGAGCGCCTCGTGCTCGGATCGGTCACGGAAAGAGTGATCCACAAAGCGAAGTGTCCGGTCTTGACGGTTCCACCGATCGCAGACGTCGTTCCAGCGCGTCCGGTGCGGTTCACACGAATCCTCTGTGCCATCGATTTCTCCGACGCCTCGCTGCGCGCGCTCGAATACGCCCTGTCGCTGATGCAGGGCCCGGACGCGCGTCTCACCCTCATGCATGTCGTCGAAGTGACGCCGGCTCCTCGCTCGGCGGCCGAAGCGGACGTCGAATCGAGGGCACTCGGCGCGTACGTCGCGGCCGCGGCACATGCACGTGCTGAGCACCTGGAGCGCCTCATTCCCGACTGTGAGCGCGCCCAGGGCAGAGTCGAGACGACGCTGGCGATCGGCAGCGCGCATCGCGAGATTCTGCGCGTCGCCTGCGAACGAGCGATCGACATCATCGTGCTCGGCGCGCACGGGATCGGCGTCCCGCAGCTCCTGTTTGGATCCGCGGCTCACCAGGTCGTGCGTCAGGCGCACTGTCCGGTACTCACCGTCAGGTAGATGCCCATGCAGCATCAGCGGAGCACGCCATGCCTAGCTCTGAACAGATCCTCGTGGGCCTGACCACGGTCGCAAACCAGTGGTGGGCCCTCGCCGTGGCCTGGCACGTGTGGGTCGGCGCATGGCTGATCGCGATCTCCATACGACGGGAGCTTTCGAACCGTCTACTCAGCGCGGCGCTGATGCTGCCGCTGCTTTCGGTGAGTGTGCTCGCGTGGACCGCGATGAATCCGTTCAACGGTGCTGTGTTTGCGGCTCTTTCTCTACTGCTGGGCAGTATCGCGTATCGCATGCCGCGCGGACCCGTTGAGATCGGCTCGTGGCCTGTCGTACTCGCAGGAGGGACTCTGGTTGCCTTCGGATGGACGTATCCGCATTTCCTCGAGACGAGACATTGGGCCGTGTATCTCATTGCCGCGCCGCTGGGGCTGCTGCCGTGTCCGACACTGGCCACGATCAGCGGTCTCACGCTGATCGTTGGCGGACTTCGCTCGACAGCCTGGCAACTGACCGTCGCGCTGGTCTGTCTCGTTTACGCGACGATCGGCATATTTCGCCTGGGCGTGCTGTTGGACGTCGGCCTGTTTGCTGGCGCGGCAGCGCTCGCGTGTCTTTGGGCGGCCAATGCCGAGCGGACGGCAGTGGCCTTCGCAAGATTGGCTCCGGGTTCTCATCAGCACGACTGAGGGAGGCTGTTATGAACACCACACTTCTCGCAACATACCTCCGACGTTCAATGGCGGTTACAGCCACTGCCGTTGTGACGCTCGCCACTGGAGGCAGTCTCGCCGCCCAAGAAAGGCCGCGCGGGCTGTTGAACGAATTCGACGTACAGACGCTGGTTGCGCGCGGTGAGCCAGCCGACGACGTGCGGCTCTTCGTCCACTTCAGAGGGCTCTCGGATCGCTACGAGGCCGCGGCTGAACGGCACGAGGCAATGGCGCGCAGCTTCGTGGGGAATCCGAATCGCACTTCTGGCGCTGGCATGAGCGAGCACTGCAAACGGCTTACGGACTCGGCCAGGCAATCGGCTGCGACGCTTCGCGAGCTGGCTAAGTATCACAGGAACCTGTCCGAAGGCACTCCCGCCGCCCTGCCGCGTCATGCAACTCGGTTCCATGGCGGAGCCGATGCGCCTGAACCGACCAAGACGGAACTCGCAAAACTGGCCGCGCAGGCACGCACGCGGTCGGACCATCTGGAACTCGAGGAGTATCTCCGCACGCTGGCCAGGCGGCATGCGCGTGATGCGAACGAGCACACGACGCTGGCGCTGACCTATCGCGGCGGACGGTTCTCGCAAGCGGCCGTGCACCAAGAGCATCTGGCGAACGCGGCACGACAGGCGGCTCGAGAGGCAAACGCGTTAGCGGCACGGCACAGGCAGTACGCGACGCTTGGACTGTGAGCGGCTCGGGGGCTGAGCCGCTACGCCGTCCAACTGTGGAGCGTTCGGATGTAGTGAGCGCGCTCGACCAGGTCGCGGTCGTCGGTCGTCCTCAGGCTCACGCGGCCGCGCGCCTCGTCCAGACGTTCAAACTTCTGCCACGCCAACCAGCGGGCGAGACCTTCCCGCATGACCGAGACGTGCGCCGGGCCATGCCGGAGCAAGGCCGAGACGAGCTGGACGACATCGGCGCCGGCGAGCAGAGCCTTGATCCCATCGTCGGGCGTCGCTACGCCACCACTCAGCGCGATTGAGCAGCGGATGCGGCCGTGCAGGATGGCGGCCCAGTGCAGGCGCACCAGCAGCTCCTCACTCGTTGAGAGTTGTGCCTGAGGCGTCATCGTCATCGTGCGAATGTCGATGTCCGATTGATAGAACCGGTTGAAGAGCACCAGTCCGTCGGCGCCCGCAGCATCCAACTGGCGCGCCAGGCTCCCCAGCGCGGTGAAGAAGGGAGAGAGCTTGACCGCGACGGGAATCTTCACGAGACGCGTGACGTCCTTCACGCCCGCGACGAGCCGATCCTCGATCGCACTGGCCGACGTCGAAAGGTCAGCCGGCACCTGGTATACGTTCAGCTCGAGCGCGTCTGCCCCCGCCTGCTCGATCACCCGTGCGAATTTCAACCACGACTCTGGCGTCCTGCCGTTCAGCGAGGCGATCACCGGAATGGCGACAGCCTGCTTGGTGCGAAGAATGTGCTCGGCGTATCGGTCCGGTCCGAGTGGATAGTCGTCCGGCCGCGGAAACGCCGCGAGCTTATCGTCGACGTCGGGCTCGAAGATGTCGTAGTGCGCCACATGTCCGGAATACGCAGCCGTAATCTGCTCCTCGAAGAGTGAATGCAGAACCACAGCGGCGCATCCCGCGTCTTCGAGGCGTTTGATTGTGTCCAGGTGGTATCCAAAGGGTGATGCGCCGGCGATGAATGGGTGCTCCAGCGCCATGCCGAGATACGTGGTGCGCGTGTCCATGACAAACTCCTTCAGTCCAGCGCTCCGCGACGGGATCATCACGACCGCCCTAGGCGGCTTTCGGGATGCGATACAACACGTAGGTAAAGCGTCCGCGCAGCCACATCTCCCCGCTGGCGTCGTCGTGACGCGTATCCACTGATTCGCGAAGCACGTGCGCGCAATCGCCGCCAAGCCGGGAGACTTCCTGAGTCAGGCGGGTCTGCGCTGCGGCCATGAGCTCGTCGTAACAGCGGTCCCAGAGGTCGTCGCGATGCGACAGCGTGCTCGGAACGCGGCGGCTGACCGCTTCAACAACGTGCTCGCCGATCAGCTCGGCGCGCAACGGCGGCAGCTCACGGTGCCAATAGACCGTTTTGGCCGTCTCCGGTGTCTTCGTCATCATGGCGTGCTCCAACGATTAGCTGGCGTTCACACCAACGGGCCGCCGAGTACTCGAATCGGTGTCGTGGGCCCACTTGCTTTCATCTCGGAACGTGCGCGACGATGCCTTCTCCGCGTGCGGAGGTACTGCCAGCACAAGCGCGTCGGTCTGACAGAGGACGCGATACGTGACGCTTCCCATCCGCGGGCCGAGGGCCCCTGAGGAATGAAGGCCCATGACGATCAGCCCGGCATCGCGGGCTTCTGCCAATTTGACGATCTCCTCTGACGGTTCTCCGAGGAGCACCATCGACTCGGAGTGTTGCAGCCCATCGATGCCTGCAACCAGCGCGGCCAGCTTCTCCTCGGCCTGAGACCGTCGTGTGTGCTCGGCGCCCGGCAGCGCGAGCCTGACCCGGTACGGAACAAAGAGCGGCTCCAGCACGTTGACGGCTATCAGGCGCGCGGGCAAGGCTGCCGCGATGCCGTGCGCCACCGAGAGCTGGTGCGCCGACTCGTGGGTCAAATCGACCGGCGCGATCACATGCGTGATGTAGGGCGCCAGTTCGGACAACGACGTAAACGGTCGTTGCCGGTCGCGGGTGACCAGCACCGGCGTTGATGTCTCGCGCAGCACCCGTTCTGTCGTCGAGCCGAAGAACAGCTTGCGCATCCCGCTGCGGCCATGCGAGCTCATGACGATCAGGTCAACATGGCGAACGTTCGCCTCGCGCAGAATTTCAATCGCGGGCTTCCCAACGGCCACGTGGTACTCGATGCTGCTGGGGCCGGCAAACGACGACAGGATGTCGCTGCAAAAACGCCGCAGTTCGCCACGCGTTTCCTCAGCAGGCGACGGCACAAACCCCGCAGCAGCTGCGGCCTCGGTCAGGAGCGGGTCGTCAACGCTCAGCACAATCAGGCGCGCGCCAAAATGGTTGGCAATGACCACGGCATGGGCCAGCGCCACGCGGGAGAACTCCGAGAAGTCAACGGGACATAGGACAGACGGCGCATTCGAGGTCATGACACCTCCTCGGACGATGTCTGTCAGAGCAACTTAGGTGCCGTGATACTGACGGCTTCTCTTGCTACGTATGCGGCGTGAGATGCTGCGCTAATCAATTGAAGAAGCGCTGGCGCAAGGAACGCCTGCGGAACTTTCCCCAGCGCCCGGGAAATTTCTACCGGCCTTTGGCCGACTCGAGCTTGAGGCCAAGCTGTTCCTGCATTTCTACGCGAGGACTTGCTCGATGAACCGCTTGCACGTGTTGACTTCCTCGATCGCCGATTGCTGACCCGCGTACTCGTACTCGATCACTGCGGCGATTGGGTACTTGTCCGACCGGAGCAGCCGCAGCACTTCTGCAACTGGCGTATCGCCGTGCCCCCACGGCTGATTGGGGCCGTCGTCTCGTCGTCGATCTTTCAGGTGCAGGTGTGAAATGCGAGCGTGGTGCTTCTGAATGAAGGCGACCGGATCGTTGTTGCCGGCGACAAAGTGGCCGATGTCGAGATTGGCCTTGAAGCGAGGGAACATCGCAAACAGCCGCTCGTAGCTCTCGACCGACGCGACTTCCGTGGCATCGGTCACATTCACATGGTTGTGCCAACCGAGAACCACGCCGTATTTCTCGGCGAACGCGACGAGCCGCGGTCCCATCGGGACGCGGGTCTGATTCGTACCGATCACGCCTACACCCAATGCCCGCGCAAATTGAAACGAGCGATCGATCTCCGCATCCGTGAAATCGTCCGAGAACGTCACAACGTAGCCGAACAGATCAATGCGGGCACGTCTGAACTTGCGGCGAATCTCCTCGAACCGGGCCAACGGCGTGGTCAGTCGCCACTGTCGCAGTTCCTCGCGTCGCTTCTGGTAATCCGGCGTGATGACGGCTGGCACGCGTCCACCACCGGGAATGGCTGGCTCGGGCTCCACTCGCGCCGATTCCAGCTCACAGAGGTCAATGCCGGTTTCATGGAACGCGTCGATCAGTGTGTCCATGTAGTCGCCGGAGGCCGGCCTTGGAATGCTGCGGAAGCAATAACTGATCGCACCGACGCGCACGCCCTCGATTGAAGTGGCGCGAGTGCGAATGGTAAGGCCGGCCGCGCCCGCGATCGCGGCAGCCGCGGTCCGCGTGAACTGGCGCCGCGTGAAGCTTTTCATCACGGTTTCGGCGGCGCGCCTTCGCTTTTCGGACGCGCGATGTCGTGATACATCCGGGTTCCGTCCGGCAGGATGACGTAGAAGAGGGAGATGCCCTTCGAGCCGTCCCTCATCGGGTGACCGACGAGCGTGATCGGGTCGCCAGGCTTGAAACTGGCGCGCGTCCATCCCTGCCGCCCCATGATGTTCTGCGAGCCGCCTTCGACGTCCCATATGCCGACCGTTGCGGGATCCACACCCGGCTCCGCCTTGATCTCGACCGTGATGTGGACGTGCGGATTCGACCATTTGTACTCGGTCACCACTCCCTTGTAGGTCACGTCCTTGTCCATGTCGAACATCGCGAACGAATGATGCGCCGATGTGGTTGCGGCAAACACGGCGATCAGGCTGCCGACGATGAGGAGCGGGGCGCGAGCGTTCATGGCCGGCCTCCAGACACGATTACCGTCCGCCGGTGGCCGAGGGCGACAGAAACGCCGCCCGCTGTTCGTCGAACGGGTTGCACGCCAGCGGCGGCTGCGCCTCGTACAGACGCGGCGCGCGGACGTAACGGAACTCGTACGTGTGCGGCGTGCGAAATACCTTCGCGTCTTGCCACGTGGAGGTCACCGACAACAACGCGTCATTCAGCAATCGAAACCGCTCGATCAGGTGCGAATCTGACGTCCGATACCCTCCGCCCGGGATCATCGTCACGCCCTTTCCGCCGTCGAAACCGATCGTGTCGACGATCAGCGTGTCTCCTTCCCACCGCGCGATCGAATCCCCGTTGGTCGTCGGGTCGAAGATCTCCATATTCGGATGCGACGGCCGGAAGTACAGATGACGCGGGGTCGCCACGGTCTCGAAGTTGATGACGATCTCGCGGCGTCCCTGACGGATGTTGATCGGCCGTGGAGAGTCCATGGCCATCGGCAGGCCGAGGAAATTGCACCAGCGAATGGCATGCGCGTCGTGCTCGGTTCGTTTGGCCAGTACCGCGGGCGTCACTGCCGGCAGGAGGCTCGCAGCAGGCACACGGCGGCTGTCGAATGAGAGTTCCCAGAAGCCGCTGATATCCGGCGAGCTCTGTGCCGACGGCGTCGCCGATATCACCACCGCGAAGAGGATGCAGGCCGCGCGCCTCATGGTCACTCTTTCTGCGCCGGCGGCACGATCGAGAGCCGCTGGCTGGGATCGCTCGAATCGCACCACGATTCGAACGCCCAACTGCCTGGCGGCGTGCGCTCAGCCACGATCTGGTACGTGTGTGGCTTCACGTAGATCTTCGCGTCTTCCCACGTGTACGTGGTCGTGAGACGGCGGCCATCAGACGACACGCGGTAACGCTCGGTCAGACGGGTTTCAGGCGTGCGCCATCCACCGGCAGTGACATTTCCCTGTGCGAGGCCGATCGTCTCGACGACGAGCGTGCCGGCGTCGTATCGGCCGGTCGAGTGGCCAACGGCCGTCGGGGTCAGTCGACTCAGATCCGGGTGTGCCCGACCGTCCATGTAGATCGTCCGCGGGAGACCCGGATTCTCGCGAACGATCAGCACCTGATCCCGGCTCTGCACGACATGAAACGCTGCCGAATTGGGCTCGACGCCTCCCGGCAAGCTGCAGTTGCCGTCGGTCACGACATAGCCTTCTCCAGCCGGCCGCGGCTTGGATGGGTCGCGAGCGAAATCGAAGCGCGGCTGCGCCGCACGTTTCCCTTGCTCGGCGACCGCCGCCTGCGCTGCGGGCGTTAGCACAGCACGCGGAAACTTCGCGGCGAGGCCATTGAAACTGCCCGAGCCGTCGATGTCGATACGTACCCACCCGCCCTCGAGATCTGGCACTGCGGCGGTGCCAGGCGCTGGCGCCGCGGACTGCCGCTGCGCCGCGAGTGTCGTCGCAAGCGTGAGCAACAGGAGAACGCCGAGAATCGGTGGCTTCGCGTGTAATGCAAAATGCAAGATGCAAAATGCAAACGCCCGATTGCTGGGCGTCTCGCACGATTTGCAGTTTGAATTTTCCATTTCGAAAAACCACCAACCACGAACCACGAACCACCAACCAGCTAGTAGTACTTGCTCCGCACCGGGCACCCCGGATGAAAGTTCCCCTTGGCGAGCTCGGCCTTGCAATGTTCGCGCGCTCGTTCGGTGCCGCCCTTGAGAAGGTCTTCTGCCTGCGCGCGCGTCAGCGTGGCCTGGCCTTGCGGGAGACCGACGCCGTGGACCGGCGAGATGCGCTCCACGTTCAGGTTGTACTTGGTGACGACGTCGCGAAAGCCGTCAGGCCAGTGCTGCCAGTCGAAGGCGGCCGTCACGAGGTCACCCTCCATGAGCAGCCGTTCGGAAGCGATGTGGCCGACCAGCACGTCCGCCATGTGACCGTTGTTCCGCGCCCAGTAGATGTCGAGCGACTGCGTGTCATCGGACATGCGCAGGTGCTCGTCCACTGTCTGGAACTTGAGAGGCTTCGGCGCGCGCGCCAGATCGTCGGAATAGTCTGGAGCGGCGTGCGACACCATGTCGCGGAACTGCGGCTCACTCCCCCGGCGCTGAACGATCGTCAAGCCCTCGGCGACCCCCTGCCGCAGTCCGGCAGTATGGTCGAAATGGTTGTGGCTGGTGATCAGGTGCGTGACCGGCTTGCCCGGTGCCAGCGTTCGAGCGTGTGCAATGACCGCCTTGGCCGTCGCGACATTCACGCCCAACTCGAACAGCACGATGTGGTCGCGGAACTCGACGATGGTGGTGCCACCCTGGTCGACGCGCCAGACGCCCTTGCCGATACGTTGCGACGTGATCATCGGAACGGGGTATGACGGCGGCTCGGGCGCCGTGCGTACTGCATCCGGTGCGGCGAGATTGGCCAGAGTCGTATCGAGCTGGTACGCATCCACGTACAGCTTCACGTAGTCGACGTTGCGATAGCTCAAACGTGTCTCGTACGCGAGTGGTAACAGGAGGCCGCTGTCGCCCGTAGCGTCGGACCAGCCGCTGAAGCTGGTGGTGAAGTTCATCTGACCGACGTTAGTGTGTCGCGTTGACCAGCGGATCCACTCCGGCCGTCCGTCGCCGGCGAATGCGGCGGTGAGTCTGTCGCCCTCCTTCAAGGTCACATCGACCACGCTGCTGCTGGCCTGTCGTCGCGGAGCTGACAGGCGTGTCGCCGGGTCGAGCATCGCCCGCACCAGCACGACCGGGTTCGTCATCATCAGCATCCGGCGCACGTGCACGCCATCGACTTGCAGCGGATTGTCGCTCTCGCGAGCGACGCGCACGGCTTTCTCGCCGGTCACGTCATACGCGAGATCGCCGTCGAGCACCTGGTTGACCGGCGCCCAACTGTGGCCGAACGGCGCCAGAAACGGAAACAACATGTTGCGCCGCTCGATCAGTTGGAAGCGGTTGTGCTCGAGATCGTAGACACGCCGCAGCTCATTGGCCGCCAGGTATTTCTCCGGCGCGGCAGGCTCGCCGGTAATGCGGCCCCCGCCGAACTGGTAGGCGTACTGCGCGTAGCCGCTGAGCGTAATGTTCTTGACCGCGCGCACGCGGTCGATGCCGCCGAGCGACATGGCAGCACGCTCGACGAGAGCCCTTGTCCCGTTACCGCTCTGGCCAGACACCGGCCGGCCGAGGGCAGTGGCCACGACGACGGCGGCAATCGAAAGAACCCGTACGGCGTGCGGCATCTACTTGACCTGTGCCGGACAACCGGGAAAGTAGTCGCCCTTGGCGACGTGCTGCGCGCAGAACTCTTTCACGCGCTGGATACCCGGAGTGACCATCTTGATCACCTGCTCACGTGTCATCACGTCCATGTGGACCGGCACGTTCAACTGCACGTCGAGCTTTCGATAGTTGATGTTGTCGAGCCAGCTGTCTCCCCACCACTGGAGATCCTCCGCGGCCGTGGCAATGTCGCCTTCGATCATCGCCTTGTGCTCGGGGATGTAGGCGAACACCGCGTCGGCCATGTGGTTGTTGGCAATGACGTGGTAAATGTCCATCGTCATCGTCGCGTCCTTGAGCTGCAGGTGATCGGCGACAGGAATGAACTTGAGCGGTTTCGGACTGCGACCGAGCGCGTCAGGGAAGTTTGGCGTCGGCCGGGATGTCATCTCACGGAAGATGACGCCGTTGTCGCGGCGGGAAATGACTGTGAGCCCTTCGGCCACCGCCTGGCGCAGTCCGGCAGTGTGATCGAAATGGTGGTGCGACACGATCACCTCTGTGACGGGCTTGCTCGGGACGATCTGACGCGCCGCTTTGATCACTGCCGCGACGCGTTCGGCGCCGCCGCCCACCTCGAACAGCGTCATGTGATCGGCGAACTCGATGACCATGGTTCCGCCGGTGATCCGCCAGAGGCCGCGAGCAATGGGCGTCACCTGGACGTTCGCTCCGCCGGGACCTCCGCCAGCGCCGCCGCGGCCCGCAGGAGCTGACGCGAGCGACGCCGGGGCCGCCATGTCATCAATCGCAGTGTCGATCAGATAGCCGTCCACGTAGAGCTTCACCATGTCGACGTCGCGCCAATCGAGCTTCGTCGTGTAGCCCATTGGGAGCCTCACGCCCTGGAACGGCACGTAGCCGTAAAAATGCGTGGTGTAGATCACTTCGCCCAGGTTGGCGTTCGGACCGGACCAGCGAATCCACGCCGGCGTGTTGGTCGGCGGCCGAATCGCCATCGTCAAGGTGTCGCCTTCCTTGAGCCGCAGATCGACGAGCGCCAGATCGCCCTCCTGCCGCCGATTGGACACCATTGCAGATCCGCTCAGCGCTGCCCGAACGGCAACAACCGGGTTGGTGTGCATCCACATGCGACGGTCACGGACGTCGCCGCCGCGAGCCGCTTGACCTTTTTCGTTCACGTTGTACGCGACGCCGCCGTCGAGCACCTGATTCTGCAAAGCGAAGTCATGACCGCCGTAGGCGGCAAACGGAAACAGATCGTTGCGTCGCTCGAGATGACGCATCCGCCCGTGCTCCAAGTCGTAGATGCGTCGATAGTCGTTGGCGGCGATGAACTTTTGTGGCGCGCCGGGAAGCGCGGTGATGTTGCCGCCGCCGTTCTGATAGGCGTATTGCGCGTAGCCGATCAGCGTGATGTTTCTCAGCTTGAGGATTCGCTCCGCGCCGCCGAGCGCAGTTGCCGCCGCGTCGATCGCTTCCTTCGCAGTCGTACCTGGCACGGGAGCGACGGTGGCGCTTTGTTGCGCGCCGACGAGCTCGCCGCCTGCTAACACGATCGCGAGTGCTACCCAGCGAATGCGTCGCATGTCAGTCTCCAAACCGAATGGCATCGGCCTTGTCAGCGCCCTGGCTCGCCGGCCGGCTGCAGCGGCGCAGCAGTTGGCGGCGCGGTCTGGCACGGCGACGGCTTCCACTTCGAGTTGTCCGCTTCGCGCTTGAAGGACGAACTGGTGATGAATGGCTGCGTGAGGTACTTGGAGTCCTCGACCACTGTGGTCACCGTGAACCACTCGAGATCACCCGGGCCCGAATGGCGGTTGTAGTACTCGGTGAGTGTGGCGTCCTCGCTGTAGGGAACGCCGTTCTTTCGCAGGTATCCAGACTTCATCTGGGTGGTCACCACTTTGAGCGTGCCTCCGCTCGCCCCCCCGCCGGCCCGGCCGCCGAAGCCCAGGCCTCGGCTTTGCACCTGCTTCACCCATTCCGCGGTAGAGATGCCCTGCCATGTTTTTTCGGGCGTTCCGACCGAGCTGGCTGTATTCGATCCGGCCGGCGTTGCGGCAAAACGAAAGAGCCGCGTCTGCTGTCCCGAATCCGTCTCGAGCTTCAACGTGTGATCGTCCTGCCACGAAACCTGGACGCGCAGCGGCTGTCGCATGATTCCCGCCGCGCCAAACGCACGACATTGATTGCCCGAGGCATTGTCACGGTCCAGATCCCAGGCCGCTGCGACCTTGCGGCCTTCGCCGTTGAGCGGAACGCTGGCCACATCGTTCTTTGGCGGCGTGACCATTCGCCAGCGCCAATCCTCGGTGACGACGGCAGTCCACGTGCCGGTCAGATCGAATGCCGCGGCCGCGCGCGCGGTGGGCGGCGGGCCACCGCGACCCGGACCGCCGGGCGCACCAGTGCGACCGGGACCGGCGTCTCGACCACCGGCAGGCGGCGCTGGGGAAGGCACGTCGCCGCGCTGCGCGTCTAGAACACCGCTCGCCGCCACGACTGCCGCAACCACACACATGACGTACCGGGCGCACATCGCGATTCCCCGCCAGCCTCTAAACGCGATCATCGAGCACGTCCACCCGTCTGTGCCGTCAGACTTCGATAGATCGATTCCACGAACATGTCCCCCGTAGATCCCCGCTGCGCGTACACGCCGTCATAATCACGTGTCGGCTTCGCCGCCTTGACCTGCTCGATCGTCATCTTCTTCTTCACCATGTCTGCGACCCGATCGCGGACGATGGTCACCATGTCG
>Ga0075430_100001127_pt1 | contig 21273 bp, 14 predicted proteins | sample RhiMetdeltSRZDD4_FD_75294 | JGI IMG/M metagenome (GOLD analysis project Ga0075430, IMG submission 75294) | Populus rhizosphere microbial communities from Tennessee, USA - Rhizosphere MetaG P. deltoides SRZDD4 | ecosystem: Host-associated > Plants > Roots > Rhizosphere > Soil | place: USA... | reverse complement strand
TCGTTCGCGTCGGCCGGCATGCTCGTGTTCGCCGGGTTCTCGCAAGGCGCGGCGATGGCCTACCGCGCGGCTGTGCGGGGTCGGTTCGCGGCAACAGCCGTCATCGCGGTCGGCGGCGATGTGCCGCCTGAGCTTCTTGCGGCAACGGGTAACGTTTTCCCGCCGGTGCTCATCGTTCGCGGAACGCGGGACGAGTGGTACACGGAGGCGAAGCTGAACGCTGACGTGACCGCTCTACGCGACCGCGGCACGCGGGTCACGCCGATCGTGTGTGATGCCGGCCACGAATGGTCGAGCCTAGTGACTGACCACACCGACGAGTTTCTGCGCAGTTTGTGACGCCGAGAGAGGAACTCCGTGTCATAAGAACCATTTATTCAACTATAGTGACTAGATGCCTCTGCGAGAATGTTTCGACCCGTCTGACGTCGCCGCACCGGAGCCACCGCAAACGCGGAGCCGCCGGCGCGAGGAGATCCCGGACAAGTTCAAGTGGAATCTGGGCGACATCTACCCTGACTGGGAGACGTGGGAAGCTGCTTACAAGCAGCTCGAAGCGGGCATCGCCCGCTACGCCGCGTTCAAGGGCACGCTCGCGCACGGTCCCGATCGCCTGCTTGCCGCGTTCCGCCTCTCGGAAGAACTCGGGCAGCTCGCGTATCGCGTGTGGTATTTCCCGTCGCTCCGCTACGACGAGGATCAGCGCGACAACACAGTGAACGCGAAGCGCCAGCAGGTCCAGATTCTCTTCGCGCAGTTGGAGCAGGCACGCTCCTGGTTCAATCCCGAACTGCTCCGGATCCCGCTCGAGACGGTCCGACAGTGGATGAAAGAGTTGGAGCCGCTGCGCCTCTACACGTTTGCGATCGAGGATCTGTACCGGCAGCAGGAGCACGTGCTCGACGAAGCGGGCGAGAAGCTCATGTCGCTCTCGAGCCGTCTGGCCTCGGCGCCGAACGAGGCGTACTGGGCGTTGTCGACGGCCGATGCGAAGTTCCCGACGATCACGCTGTCGAACGGCGAGACGATCACGGTCTCGTACGGACAATATCGCGCGATTCTGGCCACGCGCCGTGAACAGGCCGACCGCGCGGCGGCGTTCAAGGCATTGCACGATACCTACCAGAGCTCCCTGAACACCTACGCGACGCTGTACAACGGTGTCTGCCAGCGTGACTGGTTTCAGGCGCGCGCGCGAGGCTACTCGAGCACGCTCGAGGCGGCGCTCAACGGCGACAACATCCCGACCTCCGTCGTCGAGAATCTGATCGAAACCACCCGCGCCGGCGTCGAGCCGCTGCGTCGCTATCACCGCCTGCGACGCCAGGTGCTCGGCGTGCCTTCCTATCACGTCTTCGACTTCTCAATCCCGCTCGTCACGTTCGACAAGAGGTACAACTACGAACAGGTCCTCGACTGGATCGTCGCGTCGGTGGCGCCGCTCGGCCCCGAGTACCAGGCGCGTATGCGCGAGGGGTTCTCGGGCGGCTGGATCGACGTCTACGAAAACGACGGGAAGCGGTCTGGCGCGTATTCAGCGCCCGTGTACGGGACGCATCCGTACATGCTCCTCAACTACACCGATACCCTCGACGACGTGTTCACGCTGGCACACGAGATGGGCCACTCGATGCACACGATCCTGTCTCACGAGACCCAGCCCTTCATCTATTCGAGCTACACGATCTTCGTCGCTGAAGTGCCGTCGACGCTCAGCGAAGCGCTGCTCCTCGAATACATGCTGGCGCACTCGACCGATCCAGCCGAGCGCATCGTCCTGCTGCAGCACGCCATCGACAACATCACCAGCACGTTCTACACACAGGTGTTGTTTGCCGACTACGAGCTGCGCGTGCACCGGCTGGCCGAACAGGATCAGCCGATCACGTCCGAAACGCTGACGAACACCTATCGCAGCCTGCTGACCGATTACTACGGCGACGCGCTGGACATGAACGAGCTGACCGGTATCACGTGGGCGCGCATCCCCCATTTCTTCAACTCGCCGTACTACGTCTACCAGTACGCGACCTGCTTCGCCTCGGCGGCGCGCATCTCGTCGGAAATCATGCATGGCAGCGAGCAGGCGCGGAACGAGACGCGCGAACGGTTCCTGACGCTGCTCCGCTCGGGCGGGAACGATTACCCGATGGAACAATTGAAGAAGGCGGGGATCGATCTCAGTCGGCCAGATACTGTGCGCGCGATCGTGCAGCAGCTCGACGATCTGGTGACGAGGCTGGAAGCGGAGCTGAAGAAGGTCAGATCCTGACGGTCGCCGGCGGTACCGGTTCGCGCGGCGGCGGATGATATCTCGCCGTCAGCGCCGCGGCTCCGAGCAACACCACGGCGGCGGTGCCGAACGCCTTTCCTTCACCAAACACCTGTAAGGCGCCATTGCCCCACACGGGGCCGATGGTGCGGCCGAGACTCTCGAGCGCCCCGGCGGCACCCTGCACGCGGCCCTGCTCGTGCGGCCCGGCGGCGTTGCTCACGAGCGTGCTCAGCGTCGCGTTGCAGAAGCCGATGCCCAGTGCCGCAGGCACCAGCGTCGCGACGAACACCGGGACCGAGTCGGTCAGCGCGCCCGCTGCCCAGCCGATTGCAGCAAACACGAGCCCCGCGATCAGCGTGCGCCGAGCACCAATCTTCGCGACAACAGGTCCAACGAGAAACCCCTGCACCACCACACCCAGCGCACCAAACGCGCTGAGCAGATAGCCCGTGTGTGATGCGTCGAAGCCGAAGCGGCGCGCGCCGAAGAGCGCGAATGCCGTCTGGTAAACAGCGAAGGCCATCCAGTACAGGAAGTCCACGCCGAACAGAAGCCTGAGACCAGGCCGTCCACTCAGCTCACGGAGCGCTTTCCACGGTGAACCGCCGCCGGCGTGCACGCGATGAACGGTTTCCGGGAGCCAGAAGAACGCCATGGCTGTCGCCACGATCGTGATTGCCGCGGCCGCCCAGATTGGCGCCGTGTAACTGATGTACGAGAACAGCGCGCCCAGCGCCGGTCCAACGATGAAGCCCAGTCCAAAGGCGGCACCGAGCATGCCGAAGGCGCGTGGCCGCTCCGATTCAGAGGTGACATCGGCGATGTACGCCCGCGCGGTCGTGATGTTGCCGCCTGACAGGCCATCGACGAGTCGCGCGGCAAAAAGCATCGCCAGGCTGTGCGCCACCGCGAGCATGACGAAACTGACGACGGTGCCAATGAGGCTGAAGATCAGAACCGGACGTCGGCCGTAACGATCCGACAGCTCCCCGAGGAGCGGCGACGCGATCAGTTGCCCGACCGAAAACGACGCGAACATCAAGCCGATGGCGAGCGGGGATGCGCCGAACGTCTCGGCGTAGAACGGCAGCAGCGGGATGATGATCCCGAAGCCAACGAGGTTCACGAAGATCGTGAGGTAGATGACGAGAAGGGGGCGGCGCAAGGTCGGCTACTTCGACTCGCGGACCTTGACACCGGTGATCACGATGGGCTCGGCCGGATAGCTGGCAAAATCGCCCGCGGTGCGGACTGGAACGTTGGCGATCTGATCGACGAGGTCCATTCCGGCGAGCACGCGGCCGAAGACGGCGTAGCCGAATTCCGACGGCGTGTACCCGCGGTGATCGAGCTGACCGTTGTTCGCGACGTTGAAGTAGAACTGCGAGGTCGCGCTGCGCAGCTGAGTGCGCCGAGCCATGCCCAGCGTGCCGCGCAGATTGCGCAGCCCGTTCGTGGCCTCGTTCAGGATCGGATCGCGTGTCGGCTTTTCGGCGAGCGATTCCGTGTAGCCGCCGCCCTGGACCACGAAGCCGCGTTCGATCCGGTGAAACACTGTGCCCTCGTAGAAGCCCTCGCGGGCGTACTGCAGGAAGTTCTCGACGGAAACCGGCGCCTTGTCCTTGAAGAGTTCCACGGTGATGTCCCCCTTCGAGGTCGATATCACCGCAACAGGATTGCCGGGCGCCGGTTCGAGGGCCTGGGCCGGCGCCGGGGGCGCGGCGGGCTTGGGTGGCGCGGTCTGAAACCCCGCGAGGAGGAGCAGCAACAGGACAACCATGAATCCCATTCTAGTGGCCTGCCCCTCTTTGGCACCACATTCACCAAGGCGTCACGATCGCCTGTCCCGGAGCGGACAATCCTGGCCGGCTGCGAACAGCCTGGCGGGCTGTCCGTCCCTGCCTCCGTCCCGACCTGGCGCAGGGCTCGACGGCACTGGAGCAATTCGGAGGGATCGCTCGCAAAATGGGCGTGAGGATTCAACGGAATGGATCGTGCAAATGCCGTTGACTCACCGTCGCGCCGCGCGATCGATGAGCTACAATAAGTTCACGTGCCGCCCGAAAAACTTCGACGGGTGGCGGCGACAGGCGCACACGTCAGCGGGGAAGTCGCGGGCAACGCGAGGAGATTCGCGATGGCGACAGGACTCGAGAACGAGCAGAAAGAGCTGGCGGATTTCATCCGCGCCGGATCGAAGCGCGGCCATCAGTGCTTTGGCAGCTACTTCGACGAGAAGGGCGGATCGTGCGCGCTCGGTGCGGTCTACGAGGGTGTGTATCACCTGCCGCGCCAGCACGGGAAACTCATACCTGATCATCTCGAACGGCTGTTTCGTTGTCTGGACGAGGTGACCAAGCGGTGCCCTCAGGGCTGCGGCAAACGACTGCCGCTCGCATCCATGATCGTTCACCTGAACGACGATCACCGGATGACGCGCGAGCAGATTGCCGAGTGGCTCACACAAGAATCAAGCGGATAACCGAATCAGGCCATTGGCCGGTGGTGTAATCGACAGGTTGGAACGGTTGGCGCTCGCGGGGTTTGCCGAAGTACACGCGTAGCCGCTCCAGTGTCGATGACCCGTCGCTCGATCGCTCGATTGAAGCAAGGCTCCCCATGTCTTTCCTCGATCGTCTCAGACCCAACCCCAAGTGGAAGCACGCAGATCCGGTTGTGAGGGCGGCGGCTGTCGCCGAGATACCGGACGATGCGGAACATAGACCGATACTGGCAGAGCTCGCAGGCTCAGATGAGGACGTGCGCGTACGGCGCGCGGCCGTCGTCAGGGTCGACGCCGTAGCCGAGCTCGTGGCGCTCGCACGCAGCGAGCGCGATGACGACCTGCGTCGCGAGATAGCCGAGCGGCTCGTCGCCATTGCCACAACGCCGCGGGAGGCTGACGGCGATGCGGCGCTGGCGCTCGACGGCCTGGCCGATGCCAAGCAGCTTGCTGCGGTGGCGAAAGCGTCGCCGTACGACACCGTGCGCACCGCAGCCGTCGGACGAATCTCTGACGTCAGGGCGCTCGGCAGCGTGGCGCGCCACGCCGCCGACGGCCAGACTGCGCTGGAAGCCGTCGGACGGATCGCCGATGTGTCAGAGCTGGTGAACGTGGCACTGAAGACCGAGCACAAGGATGCGGGAGTCGCCGCGCTGGAGCGTGCCGCCGAGACGACGACTGCAGGGACGCCGGTCCGCGATCTGCTCGAGAACGCGGCCGCCAAAGCCAAGAGCAAAGCGGTCGTGAGACGTGCGCGGGGGATGATCCAGGCCCTTGACGAGGCCGCCGCGGCACAACGTGCCGCGCTCGAGGCGTGGCAGCAACGAACCGCTGGCGTCATGGCCCGGCTCGAAGCACTCGCCGCAGCGCCAGGCCCCGACTCGGAGCGCGAGCTCGGCGACGCCGAATCGGAATGGCGGAACCTGGCCGGTACGACGGGCTTCGAGATGGATCAGGATACGGTGGCGCGCTTTGGCGCGCTCGTCGCCGACGCCCGCACCGCGATCGATCGCCGCAATCGTGAGGACGCCGAGCGACGGGCCGAAGCGGAACGGCAGGCCGCGATTCGGACCGTACGGCTGTCGCTCTGCGATCGCGTCGAAGCCCTCCGTGGCGACGAGGTCGCCGACGACATCGCGAAGGCGCGAGCGGAATGGGAAGGACTGCCTGGACCCGGTGAGCAGGAGATCGAGGACGCCGAGCTTCGGGCCCGTTTCGAAGAGACGTGCCGGCGCGCGATCGAACGTCAGCAGAACCAGGAAGAGATTCAGAAGTCCAAGTCCCGCCTTGCCGACCTGGCCACCGAGGCCGAGCGGCTGGCCGCGGAAGCCGAGCTCCCCGAGCACAGCTGGAATGCCGTGGTCGCTGAGTGGCGCACGATTCTGCCAAAGGCTGACGACATCGCGGCAGACGTCACCGAACGTTTCGAACGTGCCGAGACCGCGGTCAAGGCGCGAGAGGACGAGCGGCGGGCTGCTGCCGAACGGCTGCTCAGGCAGCAGCTGCAGCGTATCGATCAGCTGATCGATCGGGCTCAGAAGCGTGCCGCTGCCGAGGATCTGACGCTGCGAGAAGCGGATCGTGCCGCTCGAGATCTGCGGGCCGCCCTCGATGCGCCACCGCAATCGTCGTTTGCCGTGCAGGGTTTTGACGAACGCGACCAGCATGCCCTGGTGGAACGGCTGCGAGCGGCGATTGCCGCGCTCGCCCCGCGGCTCCACGAGCTGCGCGAAATGGACGAGTGGAAACGGTTCGCGAACGCTGCCGTCCAGGAAGAATTGATCGCCAAGACCGAGTCGCTGCGTGTGCGATACGCCTTCGACTCGGCCGCCGGCCCCAAGCCGGAAGACGTCGAGAAGGCCGCTCGGGAGCTCCACGAGATCCAGGAACGGTGGAAACAGGTCGCTGAGGCGCCACGGGCGCAGGCGCAGGCGCTGTGGCATCGCTATAGGCTCGCTGCCGATCCGATTCAGGCCAAGGCACGCGAGTTCTTTGCGCATCGCGCCGAAGAGCGCACCGGGAATCTTCAGCGCAAGGTAGCGTTGATCGAGCGCGCCGAAGCGCTCGCGGATTCGACGGACTGGATCAAGACCGCCGACGAGCTGAAGAAGCTGCAGGCCGAGTGGCAGCTCATCGGTCCAGTCCCGCGTCAGGACACGAAGGCGACCTGGAAGCGTTTCCGCGATGCCTGCGATCGGTTCTTCTCGCGGCGAAATTCCGATCTTGCGGAGCGCAAGGAAGCCTGGGCTGCCAACCTCGCGAAGAAGGAAGCGTTGTGCGCGCGCGCCGAAGAGCTCGCCGTTTCGCGAGAGTGGGAAAAAGCAGCCAGCGAGATCCGCCGGCTGCAGGCCGAATGGAAAACCGTGGGTCCCGTGCGGCGGAACAAGTCGGAGGCGATCTGGGCGCGCTTCCGAGGCGCCTGCGATACGTTCTTCGAACGCTACAAACGGCGGGATGAGATCGAGCTCGAGGCCAAGCAGGCCGACCGCGAGGCGCTGGTCAACGAGATCGCGTCGCTGGCGCCGGCGGCACCGGCCAGCGAGGCTCCGCAGGACGAAGCGCCCGAACCCGTGGCTCCACCATCCGACCTGCTGGATCGCGTGCGGTCGCTTCGCACCCGATGGAACCAGACGACGCCGGTCGTCCGGCATGGTGCGGATCCGCTCAGCAGCCAGTTCGTGAATGCCCTCGAGCGGGTCATCACGTCCTACCCGGATTCGTTCCGCGGAACGGAGCTGGACAGCGAAGCCAACCGGCAACGGATGGAGAAGCTCTGCACGCGCGTCGAGGCGCTCGTGGCCGATCAGCCCGCAACGCCGGCCGGCTCATCGAAGGCGCTGGCGGAGATGTTGCGCGAGGCGTTGGCGTCGAACACGATCGGCGGCCGCGCCAGCGAGGAATCGAAGTGGCGGGCCATGGCCGAGGAAGTCCGCCAGGCGCAAAGCTCCTGGACCCGTCTCGGCCCCGTACCGGGCGACGCCGGCCGCGAGCTGACCGAGCGGTTCCATCGGGCGTGCAACCGCTTCTTCGATCAGTACCGCCGGCGCGTACCGCAGCAGGCGCAATCGCGCGGCAATAAGCCAGTAGGAGCGAGATAGAAACACTTGCCGTAGTTCGTCGCTTGTTGCTCGTCGCTCGCAAAGCCAGCGGAAGATTGAGCGCGACGAGCGACGAGCGACGAATTACGAACCGCGGCAGCGTTACTTCTTGTAACGAACTTTCCCCCCAACAATCGTATACATCACTTCAGTCGTGGGGATCTGATCTTCCGGGACCGTCATGATGTCCTTCGAGAGGACGACCATGTCGGCGTACTTGCCGGCTTTCAGCGATCCGCGTGAGCCTTCTTCGAATGCCGCGTGGGCGCCGTTGATCGTGTAGGACTTGAGCGCTTCCATGCGGCTCATTCGCTGATCGGGGAAAAAGACGCTCCCGTCCTTCAACTTGCGGCTCACCGTCGAGTAGAAGCTGGCGATCGGGTCGACGTCTTCGACCGGCGCGTCGGTCCCGTTGCTCACCATGGCGCCGGACTTCATCAATTTCTGCCAGACGTATGCGCCTTCTTCGGCGCGTTGACGGCCAAGACGCGCAATGACGTATGGCGCGTCCGACGTGCAGTGCACGCCCTGCATGGACGCAATCACGCCCAGCTTTCCGAAGCGGGGGATATCGGTCGGATGCAGATGCTGGGCGTGCTCGACGCGCCACCGCAGATCCTTCTTGTCAGGATTGGCCTTGATGATCTCCTCGAAAATGTTCAGGGTCTCCCGGTTCGCGCGATCGCCGATGGCGTGGACGCACATCTGGTAGCCGTGCTGGATGGCCAGCTTCGACGCTTCCCGAATCTCTTCGACGCTCGTGGTGTTGTGACCGGTGTCGCCGGGCTTGTCGGCGTACGGCTCGAGCAGCCACGCCCCTCTCGGGCCGAGCGCACCATCGATCGATTTCTTGATGCCGCGAACGGTCAGAAAACCGTTGCCGTAATTGACCATGCGGTACTTCGCGAGGTTGGCGGCCAACGCCTGGTTGTTCATGCGGATCATGATCCACAGGCGGACGTTGATCTTGCCTTCGTCGATCATCTGCTTCATGAGATCGACGTCAGCGAACGAGGACCCGGCATCCTGAAACGAGGTGACGCCTTTCGAAACGGACTCCTGAGAGGCGAGCTCGAGGATGCGGCGGGCACGGGCGGCGGTTTCCGCCTCGGTCCGGGGCGGCTCACCGGCCCCACTCTTGATCAATCTCGAGGCAGTTTCGCGGAACGCGCCGATGGGATTGCCCTGCGCATCCTTGAGGATGTCACCACCGGTTGGGTTGGGCGTCTCTTTGGTGATGCCTGAGAGCTCCATCGCTTTCGCATTCGCGAAGCTCGCGTGGCCGCTGGCGTGGGTCAGGAGGACCGGATTGTCGGGCGACACCTTGCTCAACGCGACGTGGGTCGGAAAGCCTTCGACGTTCGGTTCCGGCTTGGTCGTCCACTTCTCCTGGTGCCATCCCCGGCCGTAGATCCACTGCCCCGGCTTGGCTTTCTTCGCCGCGTCTCCGACCATCGCCACAATCTGGTCCCACGAGTTAGTCTTCATCAGGTTCAGGTTGAGTTGCGCCTGACCGACGCCGGTGAAGTGGCCATGGCCCTCGATGAACCCCGGAATGACCAGCTGCCCTTTCAGATCGATCACCTGCGTCTTGGGCCCCACGTGGCGCTTGATGTCGGCGTTGCTTCCGATCGCGGCGATCCGATCGCCAACGACCGCAATCGCCTGAGCTTCCGGCATGCCATCCTCGACCGTCACGACCTTGCCGTTGCTCAGCACGAGATCGGCCGGCGGGCTCGCCGGCTGCTGACGCAGCGCGCGCAGGGGCACGGACGCCAGTGCGGCGACCGCCGCGGTGAAGGTCAGAGCGATGAACAGAGTGCGCTTCGACATAGATTCCTCATCTCAAGTGCAGCGTGCACAGTGCACGGTGCAGAGTGCCGTGCTGTGCACGTGCACCTGCACTAATGCGCTATTGCGCCGAACAGCCGCTCGAAATTGCCCCGCAGGATTCGGTCGACCATGCCATTGTCCGCCCCCGCCGCTGCGAGCGCCGCCCGCTGCGTCTCGAGGATCGGACGGTTCCAGCCGCGCGGAAAAAACGAGGAATCGGTCCCGAAGATGATCCGATCCGGCCCGGCAACCTCCAGGGCCTGACGGAACACGACGTCCAGGGTCAATCGCGGATGATATCGCATCCAGCTGTTCGAGCTCGACGAGTCCAGCACGATGTTCGGCGCCTGATCGGCCGCCATCAGTGCCTCGGCGAAGAGGCCGGCGCCGAAGTGCGGAATGATCACCGGCACGCGCGGATGTCTGGCGGCCACGGCGGCCACGGCGAGCGGGTCGCCCAGCCGCAGGTCGAACGGCGACGGCAGCCCCAGTTTCTTGCGGACTCCGACGCTGAGCACGCCACAATGGACGAACACGGCTGCGCCATGCGTCGCAGCGGCACGGAACGTCATGTCCACCTGCTCGTGGTCCAACGCGTAGCGATGCATCGCTGGAAACAAGGCAACTCCTCGCAGCCGCAGTTCTCCTAACGCGCGCTCGAGTCTCGGCGCGGCATCCGCTGCGGTCGGATTGAACATGAAGAACCCCACGAACCGTGAGGGATGGAGCTGGACGGCCGTCGCCACCGACTCCTCGTCGCCGGGGATGCTGGCGATCAGCACGGCTCGTGACACGCCGGCGCGGTCCAGCTCTTGCACCCACCGGCCTGCGAGCGCATCGGACGACCCCGGATCGTCCCATTGAAGCCTTTCACAGGCGGCACGCGCTCGATTTTCGGCTGGGAGGTCAGCCAGATCCTTGGTGAGCAACTCGAAGAACCGGCTGGAGAAAAAGTGGCAATGTGCGTCACAGATCTGCATGGTTGCGGCGAATCTTATTACGGGACGCGCCGTATCCTGCACAGCTATCGGGTAACTCGGCTTTGCCGAAATCAGGAACGCGGAGTTCGCAATCGCCGGAAAGATGAGAACGCAGCCTGCCCTCTGCGTTGAACGGTCTTGGCAAGTGAAGGTCGCCTCAACTGGGAACAGGGATGCTGATAGGGCTCATCTCTGACACGCATGGCTTGATGAGGCCTGAGGCCCTCACGGCGCTGGCCGGGGCCGAACTGATCCTGCACGCTGGTGATGTGGGTGGACGTTCGGTTCTCGAGGCGCTGCGAACGATTGCCCCCGTGAGGGCGGTTGTCGGCAACGTCGATGACATCGACGACCCGGACCTCGAGCCCCTGCTCGACCTCGAAATCGAAAATACGAGCATCCACGTCAGTCACGGTCACGAGATCGGCAGTCCCACCCCGGAAAAACTTCTGCTGCGCTATGCGGCCGATGTCGTGATCTACGGCCACACCCATCGCGCATTGATTCGCAGATCCGGGACGCGTCTGGTCGTGAACCCCGGGGCTGCAGGGCCGCGGCGTTTCGACCTCAAGCCGAGCGTCGGCCTGCTCAGGATCTCGGCCAATGCGGTCGATGCTGAAATCGTTGAACTGTGAAGCGTGTTCAGCCGGCGAACTTGTACCCGAGTCCGTGAATGGTGAGAATGTACTGCGGGTGCCGGGGATTGGGCTCGATTTTCTGCCGCAGCCATGCGACGTGCACGTCGACGGTCCGCGTGGACGGCATTGAGTTGTATCCCCAGACCTCGTTGAGAAGTTCTTCACGCGTGAGCGTCGCACCGCGGTGCTCGATGAAGTAACGGAGGAGCTGAAACTCGCGCGCGGACAGCTCCAGTGCTCCCCCAGACTTGCTGACCTCGGCCCGCCGGAAATCCACACGGATATCACCGAACTGGTGACCCTCGGCCGGATGCGTCGAGACCGGAAGGCGGCGCAGCTTCGCCTCGATGCGCGCCAGCAACTCCACCATCTCGAATGGCTTCGTCACGTAGTCGTCGGCGCCGAGCTTGAGCCCGACGACCTTGTCCACGACCTGCCCGCGCGCGGTCAGCATGATGACCGGCGTCTCGACGCTTCGCTTGCGCAGCTCACGGAGCACGTCGAACCCGTTCAGGCGCGGGAGCATGACGTCGAGGAGAATCAGGTCGAACGCTTCCGCAGCTGCCCGTTTCAGGCCACTCTCGCCGTCCGTGCTGGACTCGACGGCGTACCCTTCCCGGGTCAATCGATCCGTCATCGTCAGCACGAGCCCCGGCTCGTCTTCGACAAGGAGCAGTCGCTTCACGTGGGGTCAGATTGTCCGCCCGCGGTCGCGGGCGCAGGCTGCGCGGTACCGATTGGCCGGCTCACCGGCTCTTCACCTGCTGCAGGAAGATGAACGATGAATTCGCTGCCGGCGCCAGGCTTGCTGCTCACAGCGACTCGTCCGCCATGGACTTCGACGATCCGCTGAACGAGACTGAGGCCGAGGCCCGCACCCTGAATGCCAGCATCGACCGCATCGCCGCCGCGGTAGAACGGCTCGAAGATACGTGCCTGGTCTGACGCGCTGATACCCATACCCTTGTCGGCGACCACGACGCGCACGTCAGCGCCGCTCTTTCCAGCGCTGACGCCAATCCAGCCGCCGGCGGCTCCATATTTCAGCGCGTTGCTGATCAGATTCTGAAAGACCCGCCGCAACGCAGCCTCGTCGCCGAGAACCGGCGGCAGATCCTCTGGCAAATCGACCTGCACGTCCATGTCAGCCCGGTCTATGAGCGCAGTGGAAGACGAGACGATGTCGTGGAGGAGCGGTTCCAAACGAACGGCGCGGAGCCCGAAGCCGCGCTGGCCTGACTGAATCCCAGCGAACTCGAGGATCTGCTCGACCATCTCGGTGAGCCGGCGGCCTTCGGTGCGCATCAGATCACCGTATTTCCTGATCTGCTGGTCGTCGCGGACGACGCCGTCGGCGAGGTTCTCGGCAGCCGATCGAATCACGGCGAGCGGAGTCCGTAGCTCGTGCGACACGGCAGCGACGAACTCCATTTGCTGACGGGCCAGGCGCTGCGCGCGGCGCGTCGAGAGGATCAACAAGCCCATGCTTGCGCCGAGCACGCCGAGGACGCTCATGCTCACGGCCATGCTGCGGTTCCGTGCACTCTGCACGGCAGCGTCGAGCGACCCGGCCGAATGCGCCAGCATCAGCCGCCATCGCGCCGAGGGGATCGACATCACACGCGTCGTCGTGGTCGCCCCAGCCGTCACCGACGGTTGGCCTGACGCAGCGCCCGGCTGCACCATGATGGAGAGCGGACGCCCTTCATGAAAAGTGAAGATGTCGTTGCCGCGACTGCCGCCCTTCGGGTCCCGCGCGGCGCCAGCCTGCGTCGTCTCCTTCGAGTCCTGACGCTGTATGGTGTGCACGGTGGCGGCGAATGCGGTGAACCGTCGCACCTCGGCGGCCAGGTTCGTGAGATCGGTTCGTATCTGAAAGAGATCGGCAGTGGCATCCGCCTTGGCGTCAGCCTTGGGCGCAAAGCCTGGTGACGAGCTGTAGATCACACCTCCCTGACTCGATGTGCTCACGACCGCGACTCGAAAGTCGCCGCCGGCTGCGTCCGCCCTGAAATGCCGCTCAGACAGTGCGGGCAGCAGTTCGCGCTTCATGTACTGATCGTCGAGCGTGAGGATGGCGTAGGAGAGCAGCGACCTCACGGGTTGTTCGGACGCGACGCGCTCCGACAGGAACATCAGCGGCATCGGCATCGGAGACACGATGGCCGGTACACTTTCCCAGATCGGTTGCGAGACCCGCGTGACGAACACCGCGCGTCGCTCGACATCCTGCTGCGTCACATCAGGGTCGACGAGCTGCCGGCGCCAGTCAGCCATGGTGGCTGGCCACTCGGCTGCTGCGAATGTACGAGAGACAGGATCGAAACGGCGAAGTTGCGATTCCTCCTCGTCACCTCGTGTGAAAACGTAGAAGTCCTTGAGAAGCTTCGGAAATCGCGACGTGGCCTGCCACTGGTCGTAACGCGCCGCGAAACGTGACGCGAGCTCCGCATCCGTACCCGGCTCGGCCTGGAACAGAAGATACGCTCGTGTGAGCTCTCGATCGAGGTCCTGCGCAAACTCGGTGGCGCCGGCATTCAGGCTGGCGTGCCGTCGTTCGCGATCCGCTTCGCTCACCTGTCCGAGCCACTTGTACTGCAGCGTCGCCAGGAGGGCGAGCAGACCGATCAGGACGACGGTGAGCAGCATCATGGGCGGCCTGAAACGTCGCCAGACACGCCCCCACCAGGTCATTCGCCGAGTCTAGCACGGCCGAAATCACGGGTTTGCCGGGGATCCCCAAGGTTTTACGTCCTTAACAAACTCTTAGCCCCGCTTTAACCACCACCCCCGCCCTAACCGGTCAAGATGAACATTCCGTCAGCACGTATTTCGAGAGGAGTCACATGCGTAAGCAGGCAATCGTCGGATTGGTCGTGATCGGCGCGGTGGCGGCAGGCCCTGCCGCGGGCGTGCTCGCGGACGGACGTGAAGATCCGAAAGCCGACGCCGTGATGGCGGAAGCGCGGAAGGCGCTAGGCGGCGAGAAGAAGCTGGCCGACTTGAAGGCGCTGTCGATGCGCGCCGAGTTCAGGCGGGAAGCAGCAGGACCAGTCGTCGCAGGCGGCAGCACGTTCGTGATGATCGGCGCCGGCGGCAGCTTCTCCAGCGCCGGTGGCGGACAGACCACCGGCTCGCTCGCCATCGACATGGTCCTTCCCGACAAGTTCTATCGCGAAGAAACGACGACGGGCGGGTTCTCGATCACGCGGGTGGACGGCTTCGAGGGAGACCGGCCGTTTCTCAACCTGACGTCGAACAGCGCCGGCGCACGCGTCGCTGCGGACAACCCCGCATCGGATCCAGCTCGTGCGAAGGCCGCTCTCAAGCGAACGAACACCGATCTCGCTCGACTGATGCTCGGGCTCGTCGCGGGCACGCAGCCCGGTCTTCCGGTCACCTACACATACGCAGGCCAGGCCGAATCGCCAGACGGTACCGCGCACGTGATCGACGTCAACGGCGGCGAGGATTTCAAGGTGCGGCTGTTCATCGACACGGCGACACACCTGCCGCTGATGTTGACTTACATGGAAGCCGAGCCTCGACCCATCCGGATGATGCAGCACGGCGCGCCGGGATCGGGCGGTACTCGCGTCGTGACGCCGGGGGGCTCGACGACGACGAGCGGTGCGGGCAGCTCAGGATCGGGCGGCGCCAGCGCATCCGGATCGGCCGCCGCGAGCGCGTCCGGATCGGGTGGCGCAACCGTCTCGACGTCGCCCCTCGCGAACCTCACACCCGAGCAGCGTGCGGAGATCGACAAGCAGATGAAGGAAGCCGCGGCAACGCCACCCAAGATGATCGAGTACCGGATGTTCTTCGCCGAGTATCGCGAGATCAGCGGCATCTCGCTGCCACATCGCATCTCGCGCGGCACGGCAGAAAAGACGACCGAGGAATGGGAGATCAAGGACTACAAGGTCAATCCGAACATCAAGGCCGATCGGTTCAAAGTCGGAACGAACTGACGCACCTGAATCTGGAGAATGCAAGCCGTAGTCCGTAGTCCGTGGCCCGTGGTCCGTAGTTCGTGTCTAGCCGTGCTGCAAACCCAACCGCTTGGCGAGACACGAGCGACGAGCGACCCGCCTTCGCGCACGCGCTTCGGCGAGGCACGCGAACCACGGCGAGCCAGTTCGATTTCTCGAGAACATCAAGCCATGAACCCAAAGTTCCTCACCTCGCTCGTCTTCGCGCTGCTGGCGTTCGCCTCCTCGGCGCCAGTAGCCGCGCAAACGTCACGGGACGCGACGTTCCGGGTCGTCGTCTCCGACCCGACGGGCGCCATCATCGTTGGCGCACGGGTCATCCTTCAGCCGGTGGACCCCGCGGGGCCCGCCGTTGAAGGGGTGACGGACGAACGGGGTGAGGCGCTGTTTGCAGCGCTGATGCCGGGACGATACGACGTCCGCGCCGAATTCACCGGGTTCGAGCCGCGTGTGATCGACGACCTGCAGCTGCGCGCGCGCGGCAACACGCGACGCGAGATGAAACTGGCGCTCGCCAAAGTCACCGAAGATGTCGTCGTCGGCCAGGACCCGCGTGACCGGGCACTGGATGCGCGTGGTAACGCGTTCACGAACCTCCTCACCCGCGAACAGATCGAGGCGTTGCCAGACGATCCGGACGAGATGGAAGCACAACTGAAGCAGATGGGCGGTCCTGGCACGACAATTCGTGTAGACGGGTTCCACGGCGGAAAGCTTCCGCCGAAGTCGCAGATCAGATCGATTCGGTTCCGGCGCGACTTCTTCGCTGCGGAGAACCACGGCGGCGGCATGGTGTTCGTCGACATCGTTACCAATCCCGGTGGCGGCCCGCTTCGCGGCAATGTCGACTTCATGTTCCGCGACGAGTCGCTGAACGCGCGCAACGCGTTCGCGCCTGAGGTCGGCGACGAACGGCAGCAGAACATGAACGTCACGATGAGCGGAACGATCGTCAAGGATCGAACCGGCTTCTCTTTCACCACCAACGGCGTCGACGCATACGACTCCAAAACGCTTCTCGCCGCGCTGCCCGACGGCACCGTGAACGGGTCCGTGCGGCGTCCGACGCAACGGACCAGCCTGCTAGCGCGGCTCGATCACGCCGTCACGACGTCGCACACCCTGAAGGCATCGTACCAACGGAATGGCAACGAACTGGACAATCTTGGCGTCGGTGACTTCGATCTGCCCTCGCGCGCGTATTCGCGCGACATGAACGAGGACATGTTGCGTGTCTCGTTCGCTGGTCCGATCGCGCGGGCCTTCTTCAATGAGATGCGGCTGCAGCTCCGCCACCAGGCGAGCGACTCGCGATCGCTGAGCGACGCGCCGGCGGTTCTCGTGCTCGACGCATTCAACACGGGCGGCGCCCAGATCGGTGGCGGAAGGACCGTGACCGACTTCGAGCTGGCGTCGGACCTCGACTACGCGAAAGGGCGTCACTCCGCGCGAGCCGGCTTCCTGCTCGAGGGCGGACGATACCGGAGTGACGACGTCCGCAACTTCTCCGGTACGTTCACATTCGCCAGCCTCGAGGCGTATGACGCCGGCCGGCCGACAACATTCACGCAACGCACCGGGAATCCGCTGGTCGAATTCTCTGCCGCCCAGGTCGGCTGGTACGTCCAGGACGACATGCGCGTCGGACGCTCGCTTTCACTGAGCTTCGGCGTGCGTCACGAGCTGCAGGCGCACACCGACGACTACTGGAACGTCGCCCCACGGCTGGGTGCAACGTGGTCTCCGTTCCGGAGCGGCCGGACGACCTTCCGTGGTGGCGTTGGAATCTTCTATGACTGGTACGACGCGCAGATCTACGAGCAGACGCTCCGCGTCGACGGCGTCCGCCAAAGCGACATCGTCGTCCAGAATCCAGGGTTCCCGGATCCGTTGGCCGGCGGGGAAGTCGTCGTTCTGCCGTCGGGACGACTCGTACAGGCCGACGACCTCACGCTGCCGCGGACCGTCAGGTCGACCATAGCCGTAGAACAGACCATCGGCAGGTTCGGGCGTCTCAACGCCGGCTACAACTACTCGAGCGGCCACGGCCTCTTCCGCGGGCGCAACCTCAACGCACCGCGGGAGGATGGCACGCGACCGGATCCGACGGCAGGCAACATCACGCAAGTGGAATCCACAGGCAAGTCAGAGGGTCACGCGGTGAATGTCGGCTTCAACATGAACCTGCCGTGGCATCGGACGTTCCTCTTCCTCAACTACGGGTTCGGCCAGCTCCGCAACGACACCGATGGCCCCTTCAGCCTGCCCGCCGACAACTTCAATCTCGCGGCGGAATGGGGTCCATCCCCCATGGACGTTCAGCAGCGGCTGACCGGCATGTTCAACATGAACCTGTGGAATGGGTTCAAGATCGCCACCAGCTTCAACGGCAGCACGGGAACGCCCTACAACATCACTACTGGCCTCGACGACAACGGTGACACTGTCAGCAACGATCGCCCGGCCGGTGTCGAACGCAACAGCGCCCGCACTGCGTCGCGCTGGGACGCGAACGCGCGACTGAGCTGGGCCTTCGGATTCGGTCAGCGCAAAGGTGCCGACGGAGCGGCCGGCACGCCGCACATCGTGATGATTCGCGCGGGCGGCGGTGGTGGCGATTCGATGGGCGGGTTCTCGGGAGGCGCGGACGACAAGCGCTGGAAGTTCGAGCTCTTCGTGGCCGCGACGAACATCTTCAACAACGTCAACCTGCTCGGCTACAGCGGCGTGATGACGTCGCCGTTCTTCGGTCAGGCAACGTCCGCCGCTCCGGCCAGGAGGATCGAACTCGGCGCGCGGTTTGGATTCTAGACGGGCTTGCCGTAGTTCGTGGTCCGTAGTTCGTGTCTCGTCGAGGCGACTTGCCCTGAGTCGCGACGAGACACGGACTACGAACCACGGACCACGGTTATGGCACAGGCTGCCGGTTGTTGAGGCGCATCCAGCCTCGCACGATCCGGTAGATGGCCCAGATGCCTAGCGCGAAGAGGCCGATGATCCAGATCGCGATCCCGATCAGGACGATGGCGAGCACGGCACCCACGAGAATGACGACCGTTGCCCACAGCATCGCGAACCAGAAGGTCTGGATCTGCCAGGTGAAATGCGACTCGAGCCACGTGCCGCGGGCGTCTGGCCGCTTCACGTAATTGATGATGACAGCAATGATCGAAGGCCAGCCAAACAGGAACGTGCCGACGACGCTTGCCGTGCCGAATGCGCCGATGGCAAGGCCCAGCGCATGCAGCCCGTAGGTGACCTGCGTCACGGTGATCAGGGATGGATCCGGTTCTTTCCAGGCGGTCGTCTGGTTCACGTCGCCTCCGGGGTGGAGTAAGACTCAGCTAGTGCAGTGCCCCCCGCCCATCATATGCCGCGCGCCTGTTCCCGTTCCAGGCTCAGCGTGGCGCCGCGCGTGCTGAATCGCCTGTCGGCAAAAAGAAAGTACGGCAGGGCCAGCGCGGAGAGGGCTGCAGCGATCGCGAAGGCGATTTCGAAACCATACTTCTGAATCAGTCCGCCCATCACCGTGGAGCCCGTGCCGATTCCAGTGTCGAATGCCGCGAGAATCGCCCCGAATGCCGCGCCGCGCCGTTCTGCTGTGACTTCCTTCATCACGTAGCCCACGTACACAGGGTAGGCGGTGCCGAAGCCGAGACCGAAGATCACGGCGGACGCAATCATCCAGAACCGGGTCCCGCCGATCGCGAGGCAGGCCATTCCAACGCTGATGAGGACCAGGCACGGAATGAAGACCCGCCGGTAGCCGAACCGATCGCCGAAGCGGCCTGAAAACGGTCGCGTGGCGAGAATCACGATCGCGAGCGCAGTCAGATAGATGCTCTTCGGCGTCACGCCGTTCGCATCCGCATACATGGCGGTGAAGCTCGTAATCCCGCCGTAGCCGAATGAATAGAGAAAGAGGCACCCGGAGACGATCAGGACGCGCCACTCCAGGATGCGACCGTCACGCGGGGCTTTCGGCGCATCGGCGGTCTGCTCGCGCCGCAGGTTGAACGCGATTATTGCCATGATGGCGTTGAGCGCCGCACCGACCACGCACAGGAAGAGCCACCCGCGGTGATAGATCCAGAATCCGACCGTGGGCGCGACAGCGATGGCCGCGACACTGGAGAGCCCCCAGTATCCGATCCCCTCGGCGCGGCGTCGCTCCGGAAGCAAGCCGGTCATGTACGCGGCCGACGCCGACAGCAGTCCCGACCAGAACACACCGTGAACGATCACCAGCGCGAGCATTAGGCGGTAGTCGGTGATGAAGGCGTACGCCATCGAGATCACCGCCAGCGCAATGCTCGAGGTGATGAGGATTCGCCGCTGGCCGACGCGATCCGCAAATGCACCGGTGAGTGGCGCCGACAGCGCTGATGAGTAGGTCAGGAAACCCAGGAAGAGGCCGGATGCGAACGTCGAGCCGCCGAGGTCGAGGATATGGAACGGCGCCGTCGGCAGGAGCTGGAATGCCGAGAGAAAGACCGTGAACGTGAACCCGCACATCACGAAGAAGTGCGGGGTGAACAGTCGATCGGCTCGAGAGGACATCGAACAAATCAGTCTATCAGGGTTCAGACGGGGGTTCACCACGCGGGTTCAAACGGGGTTCAGACGCGCGGTTCACCCCGGGGGCAACCCGGGGTGGTGGGCTACTCGGCTTTCAGGGCGACGACGGGGTCCACGCGGGTGGCGCGCCACGCCGGCGCGAGGCTGGCCAGGATCGCGACGAGCGCCAACCCGGCGCCGACGGCGGCGAACGTGATGGGATCGGTCGGGCTGACGTCGTGCAGCATGTTGCGCATCAAGCGTGAGGTCCAGATCGCTGCGAGCGTCCCGATCACGACTCCGGTCAATGCGAGACCCAGGCCGCTTCGAAGAATCAGCCGAAGCACCTCGCCTCTGCCAGCCCCGATCGCCACGCGAATGCCGATCTCACGAGTCCGCCGGCTCACGACGTACGAGAGCACGCCGTAGATCCCGATCGCCGACAGGATCAGGGCCAGCAACGCAAACACGCCGAGCAGAATGCCTGTGAATCGCGGCGTGGACAGTGTCGCATCCACGACGGTGTCCATCGTGCGGACGTCGGCGATCGGCAGATTCGGATCGAGCGCGCGGATCGCCTGGCGCACGGACGCCGTCTGCGCTGCCGGATCGCCGCCGGACTTCACGACCAGTGTCATGCCGCGCATCGGGAAGCCGACCGATCGGTGCCATTGACGGTGCGGGACGTAGAACTTCTCCTTGACCCGGTCGGTGATCCCGTTGTGCCGTACGTCCGCGACCACGCCCACGACGGTGACCCAGGGACGCTGCGCGTTGCCGCCAATCTTCAGGCGACCTCCGATCGGATCACGTCCGTTCCAGTAGAGCCGCGCCATTTCCTCGTTGATGAGGGCGACGAGCATGCCGTCAGCTGTATCCGCAGGCATGATCGTTCGTCCGCGGACGACGCGCTCACCCATCGCTTCCAGGTATCCGTCAGTCGCGATCTGCCAGTCTCCCTTGGCGCTGGTACCAGGCGGCGGCTGGTAACCCTCGACCTGCAGACCGAAATCGCCGATCGTCGACCCGAGCGGCAGCGAACGCGCGGCGCCGGCGGCGCGCACGCCCGGCAGTTGACGGATTCGCTCGTTCAATTGCTCGAAGAATCCGACCACTTGCTCCGGTTGCGGATAGGCCGTCTCCGGCAGCGCGACCCTCATCGTCAACACACCTGACGGATCGAGACCGAGCGGCACGCGCTGCAGCGCCCAAAGGCTGCGAATCATCAGGCCCGCGCCAACGAGCAGGACGACAGCGAGCGCCATCTCGACGATGACGAGCGCGTTGCGGAACCGCTGACCGCGTCCGCCACCCGACACGCTCTGCGCTCCGTCTTTCAGAGAATCGGTGAGGTCCGGACTGAGCGCACGAAGGGCAGGCACGATGCTGAACAGCAC
>Ga0075430_100001124_pt1 | contig 21281 bp, 19 predicted proteins | sample RhiMetdeltSRZDD4_FD_75294 | JGI IMG/M metagenome (GOLD analysis project Ga0075430, IMG submission 75294) | Populus rhizosphere microbial communities from Tennessee, USA - Rhizosphere MetaG P. deltoides SRZDD4 | ecosystem: Host-associated > Plants > Roots > Rhizosphere > Soil | place: USA... | reverse complement strand
CGAGGTGTGCAGCCCGAACCCGGGCTCGACGAACCAGACCTCGGTCTGCCGCCAGTGCTCGACCAGCCGCTCCACCTCGGCCCGCAGCCCGGCGAAGACCGCCCAGTCCCGGTGGCCGGCGCCGGTGTCACCGGCCCGGTGCCGCCAGAACTGCCCGCCGGCACGGGGTGCCGCGTCCAGCAGCACGACGCCGAGGCCGGCCTGGGCGGCGGTGGCCGCGGCGGCGAGGCCGGCCGGCCCGGCCCCGACGACGGCGACGTCGCAGCGGCGGCCGGCAGGCGCGCCGGACGGGGTGGAGGCGGCCGGCCCACCGCCGGGCGCGGCGGGGGCGCCCGGACCCGACTGGGCGGTCACCACCATGCCCGCAGTGGCCGGCACCAGGCAGGCCCGCCGGTTCGGCTGCCCGTCCACAGTAGACAAACAGTCGAAGCAGGCGCCGATCCCGCAGAACAGCCCGCGCGGCGCGGCGCGCTCGCGGCTGGTCCGCCAGCTGCGCACCCCGGCCGCCCACAGCGCGGCGGCCACCGTCTGCCCGTCGACGTACGGGATCTCGCGGCCGTCGAAGCTGAACCTCATGCGAACCGCCCCGCCCGGTACGGCGCCGGGTCCAGCGTCGGCGGCGCTCCGGTCAGCGCCGCCGCGACCAGTGCGCCGGTGCCCGGGGCGAGCCCGACCCCGGCCCCTTCGTGCCCGCAGGCGTGCAGCAGCCCGGGCACCCGCGGGTCGGCCCCGATAACCGGAAGGTGGTCCGGGCAGTACGGCCGGAAACCGGTGTAGTAGCGGATCACCCGCACCCCGGCGAGGACCGGGAACAGCGCCACCGCCTGCGCGGCCAGGCGGCGCAGCACCGGCAGCGCCCCGCCCCGGTCGAAGCCGACCCGCTCCCGGCTCGCGCCGACCAGCACGGTCCCGGCCCGGGTGCCCTCCACCACGGCCGACGACTCCAGCCCGGCCCGGTCGCTGGCGATCGTGGCGGTGTACTCGGCCGCGTACACCTTGTGCCGTACCGTCCCCGCCGGCAGCGCCTCGGTGACCAGGACGAACCCCCGGCGCGGCGCGACCGGCAGCGCCACCCCGGCCAGCCCGGCGACCTCACCGGCCCAGGTGCCCGCGGCGTTCACCACGGCACCCGCGCCCACGTCGCCGCCGGCCGTCCGCACGCCGCGTACCCGGCCGCCGCGCCCGCCGCGCAGCACCCCGGTGACCGCGACGCCGGGCCGGACCCTGGCGCCGGCCGCCCGGGCCGCGCGCAGCAGGTGCGCCGTTGCCAGCATCGGCTGCACCTGAAGGTCGTCCGGGTAGAAGGCACCGCCGGCCAGCCCGCCGGCGAGCGCCGGCTCGTACCCAGCCAGACCCTCCGCTGGTACGCCGACCGCCCGTACCCCGTAGGTGCGCTGCTCCGCGGCGAGCGCGGCCAGGCCCGCCAGGGCGGCCTCGGTGGCCGCGACGACGAGGCCGCCCTTGGCCTCCAGCTCGATCCGCTCGGCGCCGATCTCCTCGCCGAGCCGCCGCCACAGCGTGGCGGAGAGCAGCGCGAGCGCCAGCTCCGGGCCGGGCAGCTTGTCCGAGATGAGGATGTTGCCCTCGCCAGCGCCTGACGTGCCGCCGGCGACCGGGCCCCGGTCGAGCACCAGCACGTCCAGCCCGGCGCGGGCCGCGAAGTAGGCGCAGGCCGCGCCGACGATGCCGGCGCCGACGACGACCACGTCCACCGCCCGGCCGGACACCGGGGGAACCCGGGCAGCGGTCACAGCAGGAACCCGGCGGGGAACGGGTCCTCGGGGTCGAGCAGGTACTGCGCGGTGCCGGTGAGCCATGCCCGCCCGGTGACCGTGGGCAGCACCGCCGGCCGGCCGCCGACCGACGCCTCGCCGACCAGCCGCCCCACGAACCGGGTGCCGATGAACGACTCGTTGACGAAGTCTGCGTCCAGCCCCAGCTCGCCGCGCGCCCACAGCTGCGCCATCCGGGCGCAGGTGCCGGTGCCGCACGGGGAGCGGTCGAACCAGCCGGGGTGGATCGCCATGGCGTGCCGGGAGTGCTTCGCGTCCGAGCCGGGCGCGGCGAGGTAGACGTGGTGCACCCCGGTGATCTGCGGGTCCTCCGGGTGCACCGGCGGCGCCTGCCGGTTGATCGCGTCCATGATGGACAGCGCGGCGGCGAGCAGCCGGGGACCGGCCGCGCGGTCGTACGGCAGGTCGAGCTCGGCCAGCTCCACGATGGCGTAGAAGTTGCCGCCGTAGGCGATGTCGTGGCGCACCGGCCCGAGGCCGGGCACGTCCACGACCGCGTCCAGCGCGGCGGTGAAGGCCGGCACGTTGTGGATCGTCACGCCGGTCGCCGCCCCGTCCTCGCGCACCGCCACCTCGGCGACGACCAGCCCGGCCGGCGTGTCCAGGCGGACCGTGGCCGCCGGTGGCGTGGCCGGGACCGCGCCGGTCTCCACCAGCACCGTGGCCACCCCGATCGTGCCGTGCCCGCACATCGGCAGGCAGCCGGAGACCTCGATGAAGAGCACCCCGAAGTCGGCGTCCGGGCGGGTGGGCGGCTGCAGGATCGCGCCGGACATGGCCGAGTGCCCGCGCGGCTCGTACATCAGCAGGGTCCGTAGGTGGTCCAGGTGGTCGACGAGGTACGAACGCCGCTGGGCCATGGTGTCGCCGGGGACCACCCCGACCCCGCCGGTGACCACCCGGGTCGGCATGCCCTCGGTGTGCGAGTCCACGGCGTGGAAGACGTGGCGGGACCGCATCGCTCAGTGCCCCAGTGCCCGGGTGGTCGCCGCGCGCACCTGTGCGGCGTGCTCGGTGGTGAGCGGTGCCCGCGGCGGCCGGCACGGGCCGCCGTACCGGCCGGCGAGGCCCATCGCCAGCTTGACCGCCTGGACGAACTCGGTCCGCGCGTCCCACCGCAGCAGCGGGTGCAGCCGGCGGTAGAGCGGCAGGGCGGTGCCCAGGTCGAGCCGGGTGACCGCGGACCACAGGGCCACGCACTCGGCGGGCAGGGCGTTGGGCACGCCGGCCACCCAGCCGACCGCGCCGGCCAGCCCCAGCTCCAGCACCACGTCGTCGGAGCCGACGAGCAGGTCCAGCCCGGGCGCCCGCTCGGCGATCTCGTACCCCCGGCGCACGTCGCCGGTGAACTCCTTGACCGCCGCGACCAGGCCCTCCCCGTGCAGCCGGGCGAGCAGGTGCGGGGTCAGGTCGACCTTGGTGTCGATGGGGTTGTTGTAGGCCACGATCGGCAGCCCGGCCTTTGCCGCCTCCTGGTAGTGCGCGACCACCGCGCGCTCGTCGGCGCGGTAGCCGTTCGGCGGCAGCAGCATCACCGCCGGGCACCCGGCCTCGGCCGCCTGCTCGGCCCACCGGCGCGCCTGGGGGCCGCCGTACGCGGCGATGCCCGGCACCACGGCGAAGCCCTCGGGCGCGGCGGCGCGGGCCGTGGTGACCACCGCCGCCCGCTCGGCGTCGGTGAGCGTCTGGTACTCGCCGAGCGAGCCGTTGGGCACCACCCCGGCGCACCGCTGCTCCGCGAGCCAGCCGACGTGGGCCGCGAAGCGGTCCAGGTCAACCCCAAGATCTTGGGTGTACGGCAGGGCCGTGGCCACCAGGATCCCGTGCCACGGCGGGCGGAGCGTGCTCATGTCTCGCACCCTGTCACGTCCACACCCGGCTTGACCAGGGCGGTCACCGTCGTCGACAACTCGTCATAGTCCTTGACGCCTCAACTACCTGGAATATAATTCATCATTCGCGGATATCCCCAGCTGAGGAATTGACGTCACCGCAGTGACCAGCTGGTAGGGCGCACGTGCCTACGCACGTTGCCGTCGTCCGGGCAACCGGCACGGGGCGCCGGCCACCCGCCGGGGGAACGGGGGAGACGTGTCCGACCTGCTGCACGAGCTGCGCGAGTGGCTGCTCAAGGAGCACTCGGGCACGGTGGACGCCGACCGGCTGACGGTCATCCAGAGCGCGCTGGAGGGGCTGGTGTCTGCCGGTGTCCCCGGCGCCGTGGTCGAGCTCGGCTGCTACCGCGGGGCGATGGCCCTGTGGATGCGGGCGGTGCTCGACTCCGCCGGCGACCCGGACCGGGAGATCCACGTCTACGACTCGTTCCAGGGGCTGCCGTCACCGGGCATGCATGACCACGGCCAGCTGCCCATGGGGCCCCTGGTGGCCAGCGTCGACAACGTGGTCGACACCCACGTCCTCCAGGGCAGGCCGGTCCCCACCATCCACCCCGGCTGGTTCGCCGACACCCTGCCGACCCGGCTGCCGGCGCAGGTCGCGTTCGCCTACCTCGACGGGGACTTCTACGACTCGATCCTCGCCTCGCTCATCCACTGCGTGCCCAGGCTGGCCAACGGCGCGCTGCTCGTCGTCGACGACTACGCCGACCCGGTCGCCAACCCGAGGGCGTGGGGTGGCGCGCCCGGGGTGAAGAAGGCGTGTGACGCCTACTTCGGCACCCCGTCGCCGATCCGCGTCGTGGTCGGCGAGGAGGACCTGGCCCTCGGCGTCTACCGGCACTGGTGGGACGGGTGCTGATGGCCCTTGTCGAGTACCCCGACGCCGCCGCAACGCCGGTCGCCTGGTGGCCCCGCCGGGCTGGCGACCCGCGGGCGACGCGGGCCTGGGCGAGCGCGATCCGCTGGCGCGGCGACGGCGTATCCTTCGCCGGCCTGGCCCCGGACGGCCCGTTCGCCGCGCTGCGCCGCGGCCCGACCGTGGGCGGCTGGTCGCGGATGAACGCGGTCGAGGTCTGCGGCGGCACGTTCCGCGGAGCGCGGCCGCCGCAGCAGCCCCTCGCCGCCGCGCGGGCGCACCGCCCGCGCCAGCTGGTGGCCGCCGCCGCCGGGTACGCCTGCCCGGTGCTGGCCGGCACCGGCGCCCCGGAGCCCGAAGCCGCCGCCACGCTCATCGCGGACCTGCGCCAGCAGGCGGAGGACGAGTCGGCCAGCTTCGCCGTGCTGCACCTGCCGCTCGGGTCGCCGCTGGTGCCCACCCTGGCAGCGGCCGGGTTCACGGTCGGCGGCACCGACCTGTACCCGTTCCTGGAGGTCGAGGCGGCCGACCCGGCCGAGGTCATCGCCCGAGCGCCGTACCACCGGCGGCAACGGATGCGCCGCGAGGTGCGCGCCTTCGAGCGGGCCGGGGGCCGGCTGGTCATCCTGGCCGGCCGCGCCGCCCGGCCCTTCCTGCCGGTCGTCGCCGAGCTGGAGGCCCGCGCCGCGGCGCAGCGGGGCGAGCCGCTGACGAGCCAGATGGCCGCCGAGGTCAACGACCGCATCTTCGACGAGTTCGGCTCCGCCGCCATGGCGGTGCTGGTCCGCAACCGGGCCAACGCCGCGGTCGCCTGCGCGGTCATGGTGAGCGCGGGCGGGTGCGTGCTGCTGCGTACTGTCGGCGCCGACCCGCCCCGGGCCCGGCCGCTGGGCGGGTACTTCCAGGCCAGCTTCTACGCGGCGCTGTCGGTGGCGTGCGCCATCGGCGCCCGGCTGGTGCTGCTCGGCCCCGGCTCGCTGCAGCCCAAGCTGCTGCGCGGAGCCCAGCTCGCGCTCACCGTCTCCGCCGCGCCCCGCACCAACCACGCGCTGTGCGAGCTGCTGCGCCACACTGACGCCGCGGTGCGGGCCCAGGCGGACCGGCTCGCCGGCGAGTTCGGCATCACCCTGCGCCAGGAGGCCGGGTGGCTGCGACGGGAGGCGGGCTGATGGCTGGGCGGCTGCTGGTGCTCGGGGTGGGTGGCCCGTTCCGGGAGGGCTTCTTCCGGGCCGCGGCGCGGCGCGGCATCGAGACGGTCCTCGTCGACGACAACCCGTACAACCGCTACGACCGCCTCGCCGACACCGTGGTGCTGCGCTCCCCGGCAGACCCGGACCTGCTGCGCGACCTGCCCGCCACGGTCGGCCCGGTGGACGGGGTGACCTCCCTGTCCGACCTGGCCGCCAGCATGGCGGACCGCCTCGCCCGCCGGTACGGCGTACCGGCGCCGGGGGCGCGCGGAGCGCTCGCGGCGCACGACAAGACGGTGCTGCGGCGGCTCACCGCGGACCTCACCCCGGTGCACTGGGCCCTGGTCGAGCACCCCGACGACCTGGCCCGGCTCTGCCGTGCGGCGGGCGGGCCGGTCGTGCTCAAGCCGGTGGACGGCGCGGGCAGCTTCGGCGTCACCGTGGCCAGGGACGAGACCGAGGCCAAGGCCCAGCTCGGCTATGTCACGGCACGCTCGCGCCGGGGCGTGGCGATCGCCGAGGCGTACCTCGCCGGCCGGGAGTACAGCTTCGAGGTCACCGTGGCCGGCGGCGCGGTGCGGTGGTTCTCGGCGACCGAGAAGACCACCAGCGGCGCGCCGGCCTTCCTGGAACGCCAGCATGTGGTCGAGCGGGACCAGCGCCGCTACGCCGACCTGGGCGTGCCGGCGTTCCTGTCCCGGCTGGTCGCCGCGCTCGGCATCGAGCACGCCGTGCTGCACGTGGAGGCCCGCCACGGCTCGCCCGGGTGGCGGCTGATCGAGGTCGCGCTGCGGCCCGCGGGCGGGATGATCGTCGAGGTCACCCGGGCGGCGACCGGGGTGGACCTCTACGAGCACCAGATCTCGGTAGCCCTCGGCGAGGAGGCACCGCTGCCGCCAGTAGCGGACCGGAGCGACGAAGGCGACGAGGCTCCCGGGGCCCAGCCGGGCCAGGTCGCCGGGGTGCGCTTCGCGATCGGCACCGGGGTGCTCCAGGACGTGCGCAGCGTGGCCCGGCTCTGCGCCGGCCTCACCTCCGTGGTGCACCTCAGCCCGTTGCTGCCCGCCGGCACCGAGATCCACCGCCTGGACGCCAACTGGTGCCGGGCCGGGTACGTGCTGGCGCGGGGCAGCCTGCGCGGCACCGTCCTCGGTGATCTCAAGCTCGCCGAGCAGCGCCTCACCGCAGCCTTGGGGCTGCACGACCCGTTCCCGGACCAGGGCGACCCCGGCGCGCTGGCCCGGGTCGCCCTCACCATCGCGGCCCACGGCTCAAGGGCGAGCGCGTAGCTCAGGACGGGAGACATGGACCAGCGTGACGGCGTCCACGAGTGGGCCCTGCTCCCGTACTTCGTCCTGCGGATGGCGGGCTTCCCGTTCAGCTGGCTGGCGGACCTGGCCGACGGGCGCGCCACGGCCGCAGCGGCGGAGCTGCTGCGGCGGCGCCGGGCGGTGGACGAGGCGGCGCAGCGGGCCAGGTCACTGGCGGCGCAGGGCATCAGCAGTCCTGGCGCCACCATCGGTCGCGGCGCCCCCAGCAGTAGTGGCGCCCCCAGCGGTAGCGCCAGCGGTCGTGGTGGCGCGGCTCGGCGGCTGCTGCGGGCCATGGCGCACCGGCGCTCCCCGACCGTGACCGACGCGGAGCTGGCCGCCGCGGAGCTCCCCGCCGACCTGCTCTCCCTCTATGCGCAGTACCGCCAGGCGCTGGCCGCCGAGTCCGCCGCCCAGGACTCGTTCGACCGGGCGTACGCGGACGCGTCGCGCTCGTCCGGCGGCCGGGTGGTACGGCGGTTCCACTCCGAGCCGCTGCTGCGGGACATGCTCCTGGTCACCAACGACGACGCGTACGAGGTCCTGACCGGCTGGGTCGACGCCCGCGCCGGCACCGGCCAGCCGCTGTCCCAGCTGCGCGCCCGCGACCGGGCCAAGCTCGACACGCTGGTCCGCTACCTCCAGCGGGCGTGCGCGAAGAACGACACGCACAGCCACTTCGGGCCCTTCGCCCCAGGTGCCTTCGACCGTGGCGTGGCCGGCGTCACCTGGCGGGTCGGGCAGCTCGAACGCCACCCGCAGCTGTCCCGGTGGGCCGCTGAGGCGCTGCTGGCGACGCTGGCCGCCGGGGTGGACCCGGCGCTGCTGCGCCGCCCGCGCCGGGCGAGCGCGGTCGCCGTCCGCGACGGCGTGCTCGACGTGGTCGACTTCGACTACTCCGCGCGCCGGGACGACGTGCGCGAGGTGGCCCATCCGAGACCGGCTGTCGCCCTGTCGCCGGTGGAGGAGCAGGTCCTCGCGCTCTGCGACGGGGAGAGCCCGGTCGAGCAGATCCGGGACCGGCTGCGGGCCGCCGGCTGCCCGCTCACCCAACCGGAGCTGCTCGCGTACCTGGACGCCCTGGCTGCCAAAGGCGCGCTGGTGCCCGGCCCGGAGCTTCCCGTCGGCATCGAGGACTCGCTGGCGGCCCTGGAGGAGACGGTCCGGCAGCACCTGCCCCCCGACCGCGGCGGGGCCCTGGACAGCATCCGGACCGCCCTGGACGACCTGGCCTGCGGGGACACCCCGACCCGGCACCGAGCGGTGCAGGCGCTGCACGCCGCCTTCACCGGCGCCACCGGCGAGGCCGCCAGCCGCAACCACGGCCTGTTCTACGGCGACCGCAGCGTGTCCTATGAGGAGTCGCTGAGCTGGTGCCGTGACCTGGCCATCGGCCCGCCCGTCACCGACGTGCTGGCCCAGGAGCTGGCACCCGTCTACGACCTGTTCCTGCTGCGGCCCCGGGTGCGCCTGCTCGGCGAGCGGGAGCTCATGAGCGGCTGGCTCACCGAGCGGTTCGGCGCGGGGCAGCCGGTCACCGCACTGGACTACCTGCGCGCCTACCTGGCCGACGCCGACCGCCTCGCGCCCAGGTACGCCCGGCTGGAGGAGATCGTCGCCCAGGTCGGTCGGGAGGCTGACCAGCTGCTGCTCGCCGGGGTGGCCGGCGGGGCGCACCGGCACCGGCTGGACCCGGCCCGGTTCGCCCTCGCCATCCAGGCGCTCAGCCCGGCCGAGCCGGCCATCTGCAACCCCGACGTGCTGCTCGTCGCGGCGTCCGCGGCGCACGTGCGGCAGGGCACCTTCCAGGCGATCATCGGCGACCTGCACGCGATCGAGGAGGTGATCAGCCACCAGATGTTCGCGCCGTTCCTCCAGCGGCGCTTCACCGGGTACGCGCAAGCGGTCGTCGCCGCGTACCAGGAGGTCATCGAGGCTGACGAGGAGATCGTCGACGTCATCCAGCTGCACAAGAACAAGGCGTACATCCAGGCGCTCCTGCCCTGCCGGGACGTTGAGGCGTACGGGCGCTCGCCGAAGAAACGCGGGGATGTGCTCTCCCTCGCCGACCTGGTGGTGGTACCCGGCGGGGGCGGTCCGCGCCTGGCCGTACGCGGCTGCGACCGGTTCCTGCGGCTGATGGCGCTGCCCTTCAGCCAGCTCGCCGTGCGGCCCAACCCGTTCGCCGTCTTCGGCTTCCCCCGGCACTTCGGCGGGCTCGCGCTGGAGGGCGCCGGCCAGGACCACCTGCCCCGGCTGGAGGTGGGCCGGCTGGTGGTGCAGCGGGAGCTGTGGCGGGTCCCCGCACAGCAGCTGGCCGACCGCGACGAGCGCCGGGCGTTCGTCCAGGTGCAGCGGGTACGTGCCGAGCGGTCGTTGCCGCGCCACGTCTACGCCCGCCTCTCCAACGAGCTCAAGCCGGTCTACTGCGACCTGGACTCGCCGCTGCTCGTGCGGCAGCTGACCCGGATGGCCGCCGGGGCGGTCGGGGCGGTGGAGCTCACCGAGATGGTCCCCGGCCCGGAGGATCTCTGGCTCCAGCGGGACGGCATGGGCTACACCACCGAGATCCGGTTCACCGCCGTATGCGGGTCGAGGCGCCATGGCTGACTCCGAGCACCCCGGCACGGCAGGTCCCGGGCACTCCCCCGCCGGCACGCGCACGCCGGCCCGCCTCCCCCGGTCGTTCTGGCTGCTGTTCGCGGCGATGCTGGCCAACCGCCTCGGCTCGTTCGTGGTGCCGTACCTGGCCCTCTACCTGACTACCGACCACGGCTTCAGCGCATCCACCGCAGGCGCCCTGCTGGCCGGGTACGGCGCCGGCGCGGTCGTCGCCTCGCTGCTGGGCGGGCGCCTGGCCGACGGCTGGGGTCGCCGGCGCACCATCGTCCTCAGCTACCTGGGCAGCGGTGGCTGCGCCGTCGTGCTGGCCCTCTTCCCGCACCCGGTGGTCATCGTCGCGGCCACCATCGGCATCGGCGTGCTCGGCGAGATGTTCCGGCCCGCCGCGCTCGCCGCCGTCGCCGACATCGTGCCGGCTGAGGACCGCACCCGCGCCTACGGGCTGCTCTACTGGGCCACCAACCTCGGCTGGGCGACCGCGATGGTGCTGGGCGGCGTGGTGGCCCAGCGCGGCTTCACGGTGGCGTTCCTGGTCGACGCGGCGACCTCGCTGGCCGCCGCGACCGTCATGGGCCTCTGGTTCCGCGACGCCTGGCGGCGCCCGGCCGACGCCAGTGCCGGATCCGCCCGGTCCGGCATCGTGCCCCGCGACCCCACCCTGGTCGCGTTCGTCGCGCTCGCCTTCGTGTTCTTCTGGATCTACAGCCAGGCCCTGGTCACCCTGCCGCTCGCGCTGCACGAGGAGGGGCTCTCCTTCAGCCGGTACGGCCTGGTGATGGCGGTGAACGGCGTCACCGTGGTGCTGCTCCAGGGCGTGGTGACCCGCGTGGTCCAGAAGCTTCCGGCCCGCTCGGCGCTGGCCGCTGGCGCGCTGCTGATGGGCGTCGGGTTCGGCCTGTACGCGTTCGTGTCGAACGTCTGGCAGGCGGGGCTTGCGGTTCTCGTGTGGACCGTCGGGGAGATCGTCTACAGCGTCGTCGCACCGGCGACCCTGGCCGGCCTGGCTCCAGCCCACATGCGCGGCCGCTACCAGGGCCTCTTCTCCGCCTCGCTGACCGCCGCGACCGTCGTGGGACCACTCGGCGGCGGCCTGCTGCTCCAGCTGGGCGGCTCGGGCACGGTGTGGTTCGTGTGCGTGGGCGCCGGGCTGGTCACCGCCGTCGGCTACCTGGCCTTGCGGGTCGAGCCGCGCCCGAGTGCGGTTGCCGCGGACCCGCCCGCCAAGGTGGCCGGCGACCGGCGAGAGGCGCCCTGACCCTCCCCTACCCGAGCGCCCCGCGGCGATGCCGCACGACGGCACGGCCCTGTTAAGGCACGCGGTTGCGACTGCCCGGTTTCGGGCATAGGAGCGGCATGTCAGGCACGCAGATTGCCCTCGTCATTGTCATCATCGTCATCGTCGTGGCCGCTGCGGCGGGTGCCTGGGCACTGGCACGCCGCCGGGCGCTGCGGCAACGGTTCGGCCCGGAGTACGAGCGCGTCGTGTCCGAACAGGACAGCGTGCGCGCCGCAGAGCGCGAGCTGCGGGACCGCGAGCGCAAGCACTCCGAGCTGGAGCTCAATGAGCTGTCGCCGGAGTCCCGGCAGCGGTACGCCGAGTCGTGGGCGCAGGTCCAGGCCCAGTTCGTGGACGAGCCGGCGCAGGCCGTGGGCGCGGCCCACCACCTGGTGACCGATCTGGTCAGGGAGCGTGGCTACCCCACCGAGAACCACGACGAGCAGCTCGCCCACCTGTCCGTGGAGCATGCCCGCACACTCGGCCACTACCGGGACGCGCACGAGATCTACCTGCGCAACGAGCGCGGCGAGGCGACCACCGAACAGCTCCGCCAAGCGCTGGTGCACTACCGGGCCCTCTTCGCCGACCTGCTCGGCGAGGACCCGGTGCCGCCGAACGGCTCGTTGACCGACCGCACCCCGCAAGCACCCACCCGACACGGAGAGGCCGCCTCATGAGCGCCGTCAACGACCCTCGCGACGAGCGCGAGTACGCCTACCAGCCGGCCCAGCCCGTGCCGGGCGAGACCGTCCAGCAGCCCGGCGACGTTACCGACCCCGAGGACACCGGGCGGCCGATGCAGCTGTTCGGCCCCGGGGACGCCGAACACCCCGCCGGCCGCACCGACACCGAGCACCTGACCGACCGGGACAGCCCGACCGACCCGGACAACCTGACCGACCCGGACAACCTGACCGACCGAGGCGGCCTGACCGACCAGGAGGACCTCGCTGACCGCGAGCACCCGGCCGATGTCGCGGACACCGGGCGGCCCGCGCCCGAGCTGACCGAGCCGGAGGCGGCCGAGCTGGATGCGACACCGCACGACCGCGACGACACCCCAGCCGAGCCCGGTCCCCCCGATGCCGACGCTAGGGCGTACGACGCCGACGCAGGGACGGACCGCAGCAACGCCGGCGCGCCGGACTTCGGCCCGCCGCACGCCGTGGGCGTCGCTCCGGTGCCGGACACCGAGTACGCGGACGACCGCGACCTGGCCCAAGCCGTTCCCGCGGAGGCGTCGGCCGGCGCCGCGGGCGTCGCCGCCCCGGCGGCTGGCGGTCGGCCAGTCGACATCGACCAGGACCGTGATGTCGACCAGGACCGCGGTGTCGACCAGGAGCCCGAGGCTGACCGGGCGCCCGTGGCTGACCGGGAACCGGACTTTGACCGGGAACCGGATCTTGACCGGGAGCCCGACGCCGACCGGGAGCCGGACACCGCCCCCGTGCTAGACACTGACCACGGGCCAGACACCGACCGCGAGCCTGGGACGGTACCCGTGCCCGAGGCCGACTTCGACCGCGAGCCCGAGGTGGCGCCCGTACCAGCGGCCGACCTCGACCGCGAGCCGGAAACGGCGCCTGCATCGGAGGCGCCCGAGGGTGGCGAGCTCATGCCCGGTGCCGTTGCCGCCCCCGCGCTGGGCGCGCTCTGGGCCGACGACCGGCTCAGCGACCTGCGCGACCGCTGGCGGGAGGTCCAGCTGCGGTTCGTGGACGACCCGCGCGCAGCGGCCGACCAGGCGCGGGCACTCCTGGACGACGTCGTCGAGGAGCTGACCGGGGCACTGCGGTCGCACCATGAGGAGCTGGCCAGCTGGGGCAGCGGGGCCGGTGATGACACGGAGCGGCTGCGCGTATCCGTACGCCAGTACCGGGAGCTGCTGGACCGCCTGCTCGCCTGGTAGCCAAGCCAACCACCACTCCCGTACCGTCACGAGGACCTGCCGGCGACCGGCAGGTCCTCGTGGCGTAGCTGCAGACCCGTCAGGAGGCCGCGACAAGTGGACGAGCTGCGTGGCTTCGACCGGTTCGCCTTCACCCATGACGGGCTGACCCGCGACGTGCTCCGAGCCGGCGCCGGACCCGCGGTGGTCGTCATGCCGGAGCTGCCAGGGCTGCACCCCCCGGTGCTCGACTTCGCCCTGCGGGTGGTCGGCGTCGGGTGCACCGCCTACCTGCCGTCGCTGTTCGGCACGCCGGGCCGCGCCAACAGCCTGCCGTACCTGCTGCGCACCGTGGCCCGCGTCTGCATCGCCCGGGAGTTCGCCGTGTTCGCCGCCGGGCGTACCAGCCCGGTCGTGTCCTGGCTGCGCGCGCTGGCGGCGCGCGCCCATGCCGAGTGCGGCGGGCCGGGCGTGGGTGCGGTGGGGATGTGCTTCACCGGCGGCTTCGCGCTGGCGATGCTGGTCGATGACCGGATGCTCGCGCCCGTGCTCAGCCAGCCCTCGCTGCCGGTGCCCCTCGGTCGCCGCCGCAAGGCCGACATCGGGCTCTCCGGCACTGACCTGGCCCGGGTCCGCGAGCGGGTGGCGGGCGGAGCGTGCGTGCTCGGCCTGCGGTTCACCGGGGACCGCGCGGTGCCGGGTGAGCGCTTCGCCACCCTGCGGCGCGAGCTGGGCGCCGGCTTCCTCCCCGTCGAGATCGACTCCTCATCCGGCAACGAGTACGGCATCCCGCCGCGCGCCCACGCGGTCCTCACCGGACGCCCGGGCGACCGCCTTGACGACCCCGACCATCCCACCCGACGCGCGCTGGAGCAGGTGCTCACCTTCCTTCGCGACCGGCTGCACGCCCCGCCCCGCTGAGCGGCTCGGTGGCGCGGCCGAGCCGGCCGGCCAGCGCGCGGACGTGGTCGACCAGCTCGGGCGGCTCCAGGACCTGGAAGTCGAAGCCCAGGAGCGCAACGTGGACGGCGATCGCGTCGAGCGAGTCTGAGCCGGTGACGAGCAGGCACGAGCCCGCGTCGACCGGCTCCACCACGCCGACGGTGGGCGGCACCCGGGCCGCGACCGCAGGCGCCGGGGCGTGCAGCCGGATCCGGGCGCGGTGCTGGTAGGGCGCGCTGGACAGTGCGGTCGCCACGTACGCAGCCGGGTCCGGCGGGTCGCGCGGGGTGAACCGGCAGCCGGTCGGCCGGACCTGCCCGATCCGGTCGACCCGGAAGGTCCGCCACGCGTCGCGGTCGGTGTCGCGCGCCACCAGGTACCACCGCCGGCCGGTGTGCACCAGCCGGTACGGCTCCACCGTCCGCGTGCTCGCCGCGCCGTCGCGGTCGCGGTAGTCCATCGACAGCCGCTCCGAGTCCCGGCACGCCCCCGCGACCACGGTCAGCGTACCGGGGTCCACTGTGGAGACCGGTCCGGTCAGCGGCACGGTGGACGCCTCGATCGCCGACACGCGCCCGCGCAGCCGTACCGGCAACACCTGCTCCAGCTTTGCGAGCGCGCGTACCGACGCCTCCTCGATGCCGGCGACGGTGCCGCCGGCGGCGGTACGCAGCCCGACCGCGACGGCGACCGCCTCGTCGTCGTCGAGCAGCAGAGGCGGCAGCGCGCCGCCGGCGCCCAGCCGGTACCCGCCACCCGCCCCAGGTGTGGCGCACACCGGGTAGCCCAGCCCCCGCAGCCGCTCCACGTCCCGGCGGACCGTCCGCGGCGCAACCTCCAGCCGCTCCGCAAGCTCGCCGCCGGACCACTCGCGGCGCGCCTGGAGCAGCGACAGCAGCCGAAGCAGCCGGGCCGATGTCCCCAGCACCCAGACGATTCTGCCAGCATCAGGACCGCAGCTGTCCGCAATGCCGCCTACCGTGAGGCGCATGACCATCGACTGGAACTCCGAGCTGGCCGACCAGCTCGACTGGCACTGGCAGCACCAGCTCCGGCCACGCCTGTCCGGCCTGAGCGACGAGGAGTACTTCTGGGAGCCCGTGCCGGGCGCCTGGAGCATCCGGCCCCGCGGCACCGGCACCGCGCCGGTCAAGGCCGGCTCAGGTGACTTCACCATCGACTTCGAGATCCCGGAGCCGAAGCCCGTACCGGTGACCACCATCGCGTGGCGGCTCGGCCACATCATCGTCGGCGTGCTCGGCCAGCGGGTCGCCGCGCACTTCGGCGGCCCGCCCGCCGACTACCAGACCTTCGCGTACGCGGGCACGGCCGCGCAGGCGCTGCGCCAGCTGGACGACGCGTACGCCCGGTGGGTCGACGGGGTGCACGGCCTCAAGGAGGAGGGGCTGGCGCGCCCGTGCGGGCCGGCCGAGGGGCCGTACGCCGACTACCCGATGGCCGCCCTCGTGCTGCACATTAACCGCGAGATGATCCACCACGGCGCCGAGGTGTCCCTGCTGCGCGACCTCTACCTCTGGCAGCGGCCCGACCGCACGCCCTGACGGCGCACCGCCGCCACCAGCACACCGCCCAGTGCACCCGGTCACGGCCCCCGGGTGCCGACCAGTGAGGCGAACACGATGACGTTGTCGGCGTACCCCTCCCCCGGCACGAAGCTGCCACCGCACGTGATCAGGCGCAGCACCGGCCGGCTGAAGTCCCCGTAGACCCGATCCGGCGGCAGGCCCGCCTTGGCGAACCGCTCGACCGAGCCCACCTCGAAGATGGCGACCGTACGGTCCCGCCGGGTCACCTCGACCACCGCTCCCGGACGCAGCGTGCGCAGGGCGTGGAAGACCGACGGCCCGGTCCGGGTGTCCGCGTGGCCCACGATGATGGCCGGGCCGAACTGCCCCGGCGTCGGGCCGCGCTCGAACCACCCGACCTCGGTGTGCCGCTCCAGCGGCGGGGCGGCGATCGAGCCGTCCGCGGCGAGCCCGACCGCGATGACCGGGGCCCGCACGTCGAGCGATGGGATCGCGATCCGGATCGGCTGGCTCGGCTCGAGCACGGGGAACTCGCGCGGCGGCGGCTTGCCCGGCCGGTTGAACAGGTCTCCCCAGGACATCCCGGCGCCCATCTGGCCGAGCCCCGCGCCGGTGGCGAAGACACCGGCCAGCACCAGGCCGATCGCCGCCGGCCCGGTCCAGCGCCCGCGCCGCGGTGGCGGAGGGCTGCTCATGACGGCCGTCAGGTGTCGGCCCGGCGCCGGCGCGCCATCATGGCGAGCACCAGCCCGGCCGCGACCGCGGCGAGACCCCCGCCGACCAGCAGCCGCGCGCTGTCGCCGGTCGCCGTCCCGCCGAACCCGGTCGCCGGCCCACGGGTCGGCCGGGTCGCGATGAGCACGTGCAGCGTGGTCGTGGCCGCCTGGCCACCGGTGCAGGTGAGCCGCACGGAGTAGTCGCCCGCGTTCCGGTCAGCCGGGATGGTGACCGTGGCGGTCAGCAGGCCGTACCGCGGCTCGACGGTGACCGGCGCGACGAACGCGGTGGACTCGACCCGGGCGGTCCTGGTGTTGTCGTCGCAGCTGGCCCGCAGGTTCACCGTTTGGCCGGCCTCGACGGTGCTCGGGTTGACCTCGAGGAACACCTCGGCGGCCCAGGCCGGTGCAGGGGCGGCCAGGGCCATGCCGGCAGTGACGAGCAGCAGCGGCACGGCGGTGGCCGCGAGACGTCGGGTCATCACCCCTCCCCTCGGTGCCGGGACTGCCCCCCTGCCTACCAGCACTTTGCTTGGTGAAGATTCTCCCACCGCGCGGGCCCGAGCGCATCGCCCGGCCAGGCCCGCTCGCGCCGCCGGTCGCCTATCTGCCACCTCCCACCACCCCGGCCGCCGCCCACGGGACTCCCACCCCACGAGGGCTCCCAGCACCCCGGCTGCCACCACCGGGCCGCTACCGTCCCGCCCGGCGCGCCGGGCGAGCCCACTCCCGCGAGCCCACTCCCGCGAGCCCACTCCCGCGAGCCCACTCCCGCAAGCTCACTCCCCGGGGAACGGCGACGTACGCCGGTCCGCCAGGTCCCGTACCTGCCTGGGCAGCGCCTCCGCCTGCCGCAGGCGGGGCAGCAGCTCCGGCTCCCGGGTCAGCGCGCGGAAGGTGACCCCGATCGTGACGTCGTGGTCGGGCCGGTCGATGACGCTGACCGGGTCGCCCGCCCGGATCTCCCCGGGTACGACCACCCGCAGGTACGCCCCTGGCGTCGCCCGCTGCGTGAACCGCTTTATCCAGCCCTGCTGCGCCATCCAGTGCGCGAACGTGCCACAGGGGATGCGGGGGATGGCGACCTCCAGCACCACGTGCTCCCCGATGCGCCACCGTTCCCCGATGAGCGCGCCGGTGACATCGACCCCGGCGGTGGTCAGGTTCTCCCCGAACACCCCACCGGGCAGCGTACGGCCCAGCTCGGCCTGCCACGCGTCGAGATCCTCCCGGGCGTACGCGTACACCGCCTGGTCGTCGCCGCCGTGATGGGCGGTGTCGAACAACCGGTCGCCGACCAGCCCGCTGCCCAGCCCGGTGCGTTTGGGGCCGGGCGCGCGCACCTGCACCGGCCCCTCGGCCGGCTGCTTGTCGATGCCGGTGACGCCGACCGCCTTGGCCGGGTTGGGCCGGGGCACCGCGAGGTTGACAGATATCAACGTTCCCACGCCGGGAGCCTATGCCGCTGCGGTGCCGGTGGACCAGCGCAGTCCCGGCCTCACGCGCCAGGCTGAACGGACCGGCGGTAGAGCGCCCGCGCGCGCTCGGCCAGGTTGGTGGTCGCCGTCGAGTTTGCCCACGTGCCGAGGATGACAGCGGCACCCGGCACGATCTTCGCAAGCGCGCGGTGCACCGCGCGTACGCCGGCCATCTGCGCGAGCTTCACGCCGAGCCGCAGCAGCACCCGCCCAAGGGGCGCGTCGCCGCGGGCCAGCAGCGCGCCGATGCGCTGGTGGCCGGCTGCCACACCGAGCGCCAGGCGCGCTGTCTCGGCGGCCTTGTGCACGTGCTGCAGCACCAGCAGCTCGGTGGCCCGGTCCGGATGGGTCGGGTCGAACCCGTACGCGGCGGCGATGTGGAGCACCATCCTGGCCTGGGTCCAGGCCAGCACACCCACGTCCAGGATGGCGCCGGGCAGCCCCACCGCCCCGGACGCCGCTCCGGAGATGCGCGCCCGGGTGACGAACCTCTTGGCGGCCAGCTCGGCGAGGGCGTCCGGACCGGCCTGCGGGTACGCCGCGCGGGTGCGCGCCGTCCAGTCCCTGGCCTCCGGACCGAGCCGCCGCACCGCCTCCAGCGCCAGGTGCTCGGGGGCGTACTGCGGGTCGGCCTTCATCCGGTCCCACAGGCCGCCGGGTAGGTCGGCGAAGGCGGCTGGGCTGACCGGGGCGGGGCTGACCGGAGCAGAGACCCGGGCGGTGTCCAGGGCAGCGTCGGCTGGCTCCGGGTGCGAGCCGGTGGGCGGGGACGGTTCGGTCACGGCTCACTCCCGGGAAAGGTGCCTTGCGGTGGCGCCATTGTCCTACCCGGGCGCCACTATTGGCACACCGCCCAACCCCGCACATAGCGTACAGTTACCGCAACGTTACCCTCGGCCCGCTGGGGAGCGTCCATGCCCCGCCGATCGTCCATCGCCGCGCTCGCCGTCCTCGCGCTCCTCACCACCGCCTGCGAGCCCCGGGGCCAGGTGGGCCGGCCCACCCCGCAGCCACCCGGAAGCTACCCCTCGTCGATGGCCGCGCTCGGCGACTCGGTGACCGCGGGCTTCGGCGCCTGTCTGGCGCTGATCTCGTGCCACCGCAACTCGTGGGCCACCGGCGACGGGCTGCGGGTGGACAGCCACTACCGGATGATCGTCGATGCCAACCGGGCCATGCGCGGGAACGCGTACAACCTCGCCGCACCCCGCGCGCGGGCCGCCGACCTGCCCGGGCAGGTGGAGGGAGCGGTACGCGCAAAGGTCGAGTACGTGACCCTGCTGATCGGCGCGAACGACGTGTGCCGGCCGACCGTGGCCGACATGACCAGCGCCGCCGCCTTCCGCTCCAGCGTGGACAGCGCCTTGGCTGCGCTCAGGAAGGGCCTGCCCAAGGCCCGGGTGCTCGTCGCAAGCGTGCCCGACCTGTACCGGCTGTGGCAGATCGGCCACGTCAACACGCGCGCGGTGCGGTCCTGGTCCTACGGCGTATGCCCGTCGCTGCTGGCCGCGCCGACCTCGTCGGCCCCGGCCGACGTGAGCCGGCGGGATGCGGTACGCGAGCGGGTCGCCGCCTACAACCGCGAGCTGGCCGGCGCCTGCCGTGGGTACGGCTCCCGCTGCCGGTACGACGGCGGCGCCGTGCACAAGGTGGCGTTCACCATCGAGATGCTCAACCCGCTCGACTACTTCCACCCGGACGCCGACGGGCAGGACACGCTCGCCTCGGTCACCTACCCCGGCCGGTTCACCTGGTGAGCCCGCCGCCCGCCCGGGAGCCCGGCCGGTTCACCTGGTGACCTCGGCCGCGCCGCGGTCGTTGCGGTAGCCGGGCAGCCAGGTGCGCAGGTACGCCGCTGCCGCCGCGTCATCGGTGGCCGGGCCGCGGTAGCCGATGTGCCCGTCCGGGCGCAGCAGGAAGCGCATCTCCCGCTGCGACGTCAGGCCCAGGCGGCTGGATACCTGCCCGTCGGGGTCCGTCAGGCTCACCTCACCGGCCGGGGCCGGCCAGATGCGCCGTACGCGCAGCTGGCCGGGGCTGGCGACCAGCTCGTGCCAGCCGGGGGCGGCCAGCGCCGCGTGCAGCGTGCTGGGCGCACCGTCCTTGCGCACCGGGCCGTCGGGGAGCCGGTCGCCGGCCCTCGGCCCGTCCCGCCCGGTACCGGCGGCGTCGACCGACAGGGGGCTGTCCCGGTAGGTGATACCCAGCTCGGAGACGACCCGGAACGCGGTGGCCCGGACCGGCCGGGCCGCCAGCAGCACCGGCAGCACCCTCGGCACCAGGGTGGCCCGGATCAGCCGTACCACCGGGTTGGTCGAGGTCGCCGCGGCGAAGGCCCGGTCGGTGAAGCGCAGCACCTCCCGCCCCACCGGCTCCCGCTCCACCTCGTAGCTGTCCAGGATGTCCGGCGGGGCCACGCCGGCGCACACCATCGCCAGCTTCCAGCCCAGGTTCACCGAGTCCTGGATCCCCACGTTCATGCCCTGCCCGCCGGCCGGGCTGTGGATGTGCGCCGCGTCCCCGGCCAGGAACACCCGCCCCACCCGGTAGTGCTTCGCCCGCCGGCAGTGCAGCCGGAAGGTGGTCAGCCACACCGGGTCGTGCAGCCGGACCGGCCTGGTCGCGTGCGAGTCCACGATCGCCTGCGCCTCAGCCAGCGTCAGCGACCCGTCGGACACCCCGCCGGCCGCACCCGACCGTGCCCCACCCGGCCGTTCGGCGCCCGGCCCGGCCGTGGTCTCGGCCGGCCCGGTCCTGGCCTCCGGCCGCATCGACAGCATTCGCCACGTCGCCGGTGTCCCCAGCGGGAAGAAGAAGAGGATGCCCCGCAGCGTCATGAACATGTGCACCGCGCCCGGCTCCAGCCCGTCAGCCTCCACATCGGCCAGCACGAACGTCTGCGGGTACGCGCGCCCCACGAACTCCACCCCGGCGCCGGACCGCACGGCGCTGTGCGCCCCGTCGCAGCCGACCACGAACCGGGCGGCGACCTCCTCCACGCGCCCGTCGGCGTGGCGCAGCCGGCACACCACCGCACCGTCGCCGGCCCCGCCACCGTCCGCGGCCTCCTCGCCCGCCACCTGCCTACCCGCGCCCCGCTTACCCGTAGCCTCCTTGCCCATAGCCCCTTGGCCCGTGGCCTCCTTGCCCGTCGCCTCCTGGCCCGCGTCGAAGCCCACCAGCTCCGTGCCGCGCTCGACCCGGACCCCGCCGGCCGCCAGCCGCTCGGTGAGGATCCGCTCGGTCTCCGCCTGCGACAGGAAGAGCAGGAACGGGTACGCCGAGTCGCCCAGCCCGATGTCGAACAGCGGCGCCGAACGTACCCGGTCCCGGCGGCCGTGGATGTCCAGCCGCACCGCCCGGTTGCCGCACTCCAGCATCTCCTCTGCCCCGCCGGAGCCGGCCAGCACCTCCAGCGACCGGGGCTGCAGCACGACCGCCCGCGACTGGTTCACGCGGTCCGGCAGCCGGTCCACCACCCGCACCCGGGCGCCGAACTGGTGCAGCTGCAACCCCAGCGTCAGGCCGGTCGGACCCGCGCCGACCACCAGCACGTCCAGCACCGACCCGTCCACTGCCCCACCCTTGCCTGGTCCGTTGGCACTACCCGCCGTGCAACAGTCTGCCAGGTGGGCCCGCGGTCTAGCCCGAGTGTCCTGGATAAGTTGATCTTGACTGTGGAGGTGGTCGAGCGCACGCGGCCTGACCTGCGACGGCGGGTCGACGTTCACCCGTTGCGGTACCCACGAGGCGTATGACCTA
>Ga0075430_100001122_pt1 | contig 21335 bp, 16 predicted proteins | sample RhiMetdeltSRZDD4_FD_75294 | JGI IMG/M metagenome (GOLD analysis project Ga0075430, IMG submission 75294) | Populus rhizosphere microbial communities from Tennessee, USA - Rhizosphere MetaG P. deltoides SRZDD4 | ecosystem: Host-associated > Plants > Roots > Rhizosphere > Soil | place: USA... | reverse complement strand
GCCACGACGACGAGGTCGGCCTTCTTGCCGACCTCGATCGAGCCCAGCTGCCTGTCCCACCGCACGACCGCCGCGGCGCCCGACGTGGCCATGGTGACGATGTCGTGGTCGCTCAGCCCCAGCCCGAACGCCTCGGACGCGGCCCGGGCCGCCTTGAGCTCGCCGAGCAGGTTCTTGCTTCCCGACGGCGACCAGTCGGAACCCAGCGCGATCCTGATCCCGCGATCCCTGGCCTCCTTGATCCTCGTGGTCTCGCCGTAGAGCAGCAGGTTGCTGAGCGGTGACCACACGATCGCGGCGCCGTGCTGGGCGAGCACGTCGAGGTGCTCGGGCAGCAGCGCCGTGGCGTGGATGCTGGCCAGGGCGGGCGAGAGCTCCCACTCCCCGCTGGCCCGGCGCAGCGCCGTGAAGTGGGCCCGCGTCCGATCGTCGGTGCCCTCGCTCAGGTGGTGCAGCAGGCACGCGCCCCGGGAGGCGGCGGCGGCGAGCGATCTCGCGAAGCCCGTCAGCCCGCCCTTCAGGTCCTCGACGTCGGACACGTTCGTCGCCGCCTCGGGGAGCGCCCCGGGCTCGTCCGTCTGCTCGACGTTGCGGAGCAGGCCCCGGTACTTGCTGGTCACCCCGCTGTTGATCAGCGTGATGCCCTGGCTGGTCGTCACGCCGCCGAACAGGGCCTTGCACTCGGTGTAGCGGGCGATCCGCGGCGCCAGCGCCCTGTCGGCGGCCAGGACCGACATGGGTGCCACGATCGCCTCGTGATAGGCCGCGCTGCGCCGCCACACGTTGCGATCGGTGAAGCGGGCGGGGACCGACCACAGCGACATCACGTTGTACGGCAGGTGATTGTGCAGCTCGACGAGACCCGGATAGATCGTGCCCCTCGTGTTCACCACGTCGGCGGTCCTGAAGGGCGCCGGCGGCGGCGCCGACGCCGGCTGGACCGCGACGATCACCCCGGCGTTGACGTAGACGATGCCGTTGGGGATCACGGTGCCGGCCGGATCCATGCAAACGATCCGCCCCTTGAGGGCCAGCGTGCCGCTCGGCGGCGGATCGACCGGCCCGCTGGCGATGAGGGCCAGGTGCTCGGCGTCCGGGTCCGCGGACTTCGGCCACGGCGCCGCCGGCGCCCGGGTCAGCGTCACCGGCAGCTCGACGGCCAGCGCGGGCGGCGCCACGAAGGGCGTGCCCGGCATCAGGTCCTGCGGCACTGCCACGCTGATCGTCCGCCGCTTGACCTGGGCGTCGGGACCGGTCCTGGCCGCCCACGGCTGGTCGCTGCGCATCCACACGGGCAGGCCGGCCGGGTAGTCCCCCGCGGGGATCTCGGCGGTGTCCCCCGGGGCGAACGCCTCGCCGTAGGGCACGAGCGGCGTGGCCACGTCGTGTCGGGTGAGCGCGTTGAACAGCTTTGCGAGACCGACGTTCCACCCGGCCAGCATGGTCCGCGTCGCCTGCTTGAGCCGGGCCGGGTTACCTCCCGACGAGCTCTCCGGAAACGTCGGATGGGTGATCCGCACGAACGTCACGTCGAGGGCCGCGCCGGCGGGCGTGGCCCGGTACTGTTGCCAGGCGGACTCGGCCAGGCTGCCCAGCGCCACCACGGCCTCGACCTGGCTGTTCGTGAGCAGCGCGTCGAGCCACTTGTTGCGGTACGCGGCGATCTTGGGGTCGTTGCGGTGCTTCTCGCCCCCGCCCTGGCCGAACACGCTGTAGACGAACGCGTTGATCATCACGTAGCTACGGGTGATGCCGAGCTTGCGCAGGAAGCCCTGCGCGCGCTGCCCGGCGGCGCCGACCAGGATCCGGCGCACGATGCTCTCGTGGGCGGCCGGGTCCTGGCCCAGCATCAGGATCACGGCGCTGCCGTCGAGCCGGCCGCGGTGAAAGATCGGCCCCCACTCCAGGCGGAAGTGGGAGGCCGGGTAGACGTCCTCGCCGGGATAGTTCTCGCACAGCGCCTTGAAGGGCTGCGTGTCGTAGCCGACGTCGAACTCGACGGCCATGCGGCCCCCTTCCGGTGCCCTTCTACCGCCCTTCGCGGTCGAGCGGTAGTCGGGAAAACCCCGACCCGCGCTAGACGCCGTCCACGAGGACCAGGCTGGCCGTCGAGGCCTTCATGCGCATCGCCTTGAGCGGACGGTACTCGTCGGAGTCGTACCAGCGCCTGGCCTGCTCGGTGCTGGGGAACTCGAGCAGGACCATGCGCTTGGGCTGCCAGCTCCCTTCCAGCACCTGGAACGAACCGCCCCGGACGACGAACCGGCCGCCGTACTTGGCGACCGTCCCTGGCACCAGCCGTCGATACTCCTCGAGACCGGGAACGTCGTGCACGTCGATGTCGACGACGATGTAGGCGGCCATGGAGTCCTCCGTGGTTACTCGATGCTGAAGTGCGCTTCGGTGGTCCGGCCGGTGCGGCCGTTGATCGGCAAGACGTCCTGCGGGCAGGCCGAGAAGGCGACGACGAGGTCCATCTCGGCGCGGAAGACCGCGTAGCTCCCCGGCGCCGACACCGGCTCGCCCCACGACAGCCGGCCCTCGGCCGTCCACGGGATGTTCATGAAGACGTTCAGCGAGGGCGGCGTGGCCGGGATGGTGAGTCCCAGCTCGGCGAGGCCGGCGTGCAGGTTGTCGCGACAGTTGTCGTGGTAGCCCTTCACGCCGAGCAGGCCGTAGCGGTGGGCGTCGCACGGCGCCATAAGCGTGTCGTGCGCGCACCCCGACGTGTCCTCGACCAGCGTGAGGATCGGCCGCCGGCGGTTGGTGACGAACGAGTCGCCGACGGCGGCCGCCAGCCTCATGAACCACGCGCGGCTGGCCTCCATCGCCATCCACTCGGTGAGGTCCGCGGCGCTGAAGGCCCAGGTGTCCACGACCTGCGTGCCGTGCGTGTTGACGATCCGGATGTGCTGCCCGGCGCGCGCGCGCGCCGCGGTGCCGCCCCGGGCGGGAATGGTGACGAGGCTCATGCGCCGCCGAGCCCGTGGCCGCCGCGGTAGTCGGACGGCGCCGGCGACGCCCAGCCGGCGAGGAGCTCCGGCGGCGGCTGCCACACCTCGATGGCGAGCGGCCGGCAGATGTCGCGGCCGTCGCCGGCGCCCGCGCCCCAGACCGGGACCGACATGTCGCCGTGCGGGCACACGGACAGCGCGGCCAGCACGTCCAGCTCGGCGAAGAACTCGATGAAGTCGCCGGCCCGGGCCGGACTGGGCTTGGTGAAGTACCGGCCCTCGGCGGTGAGCCCGGTGACCTGGAACACGTTGAGGACATCGTGGACGTCGAGCTCGGTCAGGTGATACGGCCGCACGGCCCGCACCAGGTTGCTGTGACAGCACACGTCCCACTCCTCGCCGTTGAGCAGCTTGTGCACGTAGGGGTCGCAGCGGGTCCCGAGCAGGTCGTGACAGCCGGCCCCGTCGGCGTCGCGGCCGTAGCGCACAGTGTCGGCCGTGATCGTGAGCATGGGCCGCAGGTAGGGCAGGCACGACCACAGCCGGTCGAAGGTCGACACGTGCGCCTGGTGGAGCTGGCGCGAGCGCGAGGCCCAGAACCGCTCGCGGGGGTTGGCGAGATTCCAGACGTTCAGGTCCGCCACCTGGGGGCCCTCGGTCGCGACGATCCGGAAGACCTGCCCGGCGCGGACGGACCAGGCCCGGCCCGAGCGGGGCGGGATCACGAAGCGCTCGACGAGCGTCCGCGCGCCGTGCCCGGCCGCCAGGCGCGCGTAGAAGTCGCGGTTCACCTCGAGCGGCGAGCCGGGTCTGGCCTGATAGATCACGTGCGGCTGCGCCATGACGTCTCCCCGGTGCCCGTCCTGCGAGCACGTCCACGGCCGTTGACAACGAGCGAGTCGCCATAGTCTCATACCCGCCATCTCGACCAGGGCCCATCGTGGCGCCGAGCAGGAGGACCATTCATGAGACTCGCTCGCGTTGCCGTGCTCGCCGTCGTGCTGCTCGGACTGGGCGTCCCCGGTGCCAACGTCGCGGCCCAGTCGTGTCCGAAGGGCAAGCTGCGCTTCTACACCTCGTGGCCCATGCAGGGCGCCATGCTGCCCGAGGGCACGGGGATGAAGAATGGCGTCGACCTCGCGGTCGGCGAGGTCAACGGCACCGTGGCCGGCTACTGCATCGAGGTGGTCAATCTCGACGACGCCTCGCCGCAGACGGGCAAGTGGGACGGTGCCGTCGAGGCCGAGAACGCCAACAAGGCGGTCGCCGATCCCCTGGCGATCGTGTACATCGGCACCTACAACTCGGGAGCGGCCAAGGTGTCGATCCCCATCAACAACCGGGCGCACATGGCCCAGGTGACGCCGGCCAACACCTACCCCGGCCTCACCAAGAAGCGCGGGGCAGCGCCCGGCGAGCCGGACATCTACCGGCCCGGCGGCTTCGTGAACTACTTCCGCCCGATCCCGGCCGACGACATCCAGGGCGCGGTGGCGGCCAAGTGGGCCAAGCGCCTGGGCGCCAAGAAGGTCTTCATCCTCAACGACCAGGAGCTGTACGGCAAGGGCATCGCCGACGTCTTCGAGGCCACCGCCAAGAAGATCGGCTTGCCGGTCGTGGCCAACGAGGGCCTGGACTGGAAGCAGCCCGACCAGAAGCCGGTGCTCACCAAGATCCGCGCCTCGGGCGCTGACCTGGTCTACCTGGGCGGCGTGATCGAGACGGGCGCCCAGGTCGTCATCCGGCAGATGAAGGAGGTCGGCCTCACCGCCCCGCGGACCCGCTTCATGGGTCCCGACGGCCTGCTGGAGGAGGAGCTGCTGAAGGGCGCCACCTGCGACGCCGCCCTCGCCACCGAGATGCGCATCACCTTCGCGGGGCTGCCGTTCGAGAAGATGCGCGGGGTCGGCGCCAAGACGTACGAGGCCTACAAGGCCAAGTTCGGCAAGGAGCCGACGTCGTACGCGCTCTACGCGGCCGAGGGCACCCGGGTCATCCTCGACGCCATCAAGCGCGCCGCCCCCGCCGTCGAGAAGGCCAAGGACGTGACCGAGAAGCGGGAGGCCGTGCGGAAGGCCATCGCCTCCACCAAGAACTTCGAGGGCATCAACGGCAAGTGGAGCTTCGACGAGAACGGTGACGTCGACTACGACACGATGTCCGGCTTCAAGGTGGCGAAGGCCGACACGCCGGTCGGCTGCAAGTTCCAGTTCGAGACCATCCTCGAGTAGCGCCGGCCGGGAGGGCCGGCCCGGCGGCCCTCCCCATCTCCGCCATGGAGTGGTGGGAAGTCCTCGTCCAGCAGACGATCAACGGCCTCACCCGGGGGGCCGTCTTCGCGCTCATCGCGCTCGGCTACACCATGGTCTACGGCATCATCGAGCTGATCAACTTCGCCCACGGCGACGTCTTCATGCTCGGGCTGTTCATCTCAATGGCGTGGTTCACCCTGCTCGGCGTGTCCCGGGTGCTCACGGGCTGGGAGCTGGTCACCCTGCTGCCGCTCGTCTTCCTGCTCACCATGCTCTCCACGGCCGTCCTCAACGTCGTCATCGACCGCGTGGCGTACCGCCCCCTGCGCCGCTCGCCGCGGCTGGCCCCGCTCATCACGGCGATCGGCGTGTCGTTCATGCTCGAGAACGTCGCCCTGCTCTGGAAGGGGCCGGCGCCCATCGCCTACCCCGACGTGTTCCCGTCCGTCGAGATCCTGCGCGAGTGGTTCGGCATCGATTCCGCGATCTTCGTCACCACCAAGGACGTCGTGGTCGTCGCCGTCACGATCCCCCTGATGATCGCGCTCCACCTGTTCGTGACCCGCACCCGGTGGGGCAAGGCCATGCGGGCGACCGCGCAGGACCGCGAGACGGCGCAGGCGATGGGCATCAACGTCGAGCGAACGATCCTCATCACGTTCTTCGTGGGTGGCGCCCTGGCCGGGGCGGCCGGGCTGATCCAGGGGATGTACTACAACATCGGGCAGTGGTGGATGGGCTACCAGGCCGGTTTGCGCGCGTTCACCGCGGCCGTGCTCGGTGGCATCGGCAGCATGGGCGGGGCCGCGCTCGGGGGGCTCGTCATCGGCTTCCTGTCGGCGTGGAGCGACCAGTACATCTCCGCCCGCTGGACCAACGCGATCGTCTTCTCGATCCTCATCCTGGTCCTGGTCTTCCGGCCCCACGGGCTCATGGGCGAGGCCAGCACGGACAAGGCCTGAGGCGGTGAGCGTCGCCGGCCGAGCGCTCCTGGTGGTCGCGCTGCTCGTCTACCCGTTCCTCGACCGGGCCCTCGGGCTGCAGACCGTCCACGCCGTGTCGGACGGGATGATCTACGTGCTGCTGGCGCTGGGCCTCAACATCGTGGTCGGCTACGCCGGCCTCCTCGATCTGGGCTACGCGGCGTTCTTCGCCATCGGCGCCTACGCCATGGGACTCCTGAACTCGCCGGTGCTCGGCTCGCCCCTGTATGGCCACGTCTGGAGCTTCTGGCTGTGCATCTGGATCGCGGCGGCGGTGTCGGCGCTGCTCGGCGCGGTGATCGGGGCGCCCACGCTGCGGGTCCGCGGCGACTACCTGGCCATCATCACGCTGGGATTCGGCGAGATCATCCCGGTGGCGATCCGCAATCTCGGTGACGTCACCATCGACATCGGCGGCTGGCGGCCGGTCGAGCGGCTCAACCTGACCGGCGGCGAGAACGGCGTGAACCCGGTGGGCCGGCCCTACCTGCCCGGGGTGCCCTTCGAGACCGATCCGGTTCCCTGGTACTTCCTGATCCTGATCATCGGCGCCCTCTCGCTGTGGGCGATGAGCCGCCTGCACGACTCGCGCCTGGGCCGCGCGTGGAAGGCCATCCGCGAGGACGAGACGGCCGCCGACTGCACCGGCGTCAATCCCATCTCGACGAAGCTCCTGGCCTTCGCCCTCGGCGCATCGTTCTCGGGGTTCGCCGGCTCGGTGTACGCCGCCAAGCTGCAGGCCATCACCCCCGGCGCCTTCGAGTTCCAGGTGTCGATCATGCTGCTGTGCATGGTCGTGCTGGGCGGGGCCGGCAGCCTGCGCGGCGTCGTCCTGGGGGCGATGCTGATCACGGTGTTCGACCGTGTCGTGCTCTCCCAGACCACGTTCATGGTGCGCGCACTCGGGCGCGCGCTCGGGCTGCCGGCGCTGGTCGCGGCCGACCTCACGCTGTGGCGCTGGTTCTTCTTCGGCCTGGGTCTGGTCCTCGTGATGCTCCTGCGCCCGCAGGGCCTGGCCGGGCGGCGCGCGGCCTCCCCCCTGGTGGCGGACGACGTCGAGCCGGTCGGGACGCCGGAGGTTGCGTCGTCGCCGCGCCTCGAGACCATTCCGCCCTGGCTGCGAGAGCGCCTGACCACGGCCGTGGCCGGCCAGGGCGACCCCGTGATCCTGGAGGTCCGGGGCCTCACGAAGCACTTCGGCGGCGTCGTCGCCCTCAACCAGGTGGACCTCGTCGTCCCGCGGGGCGCCATCATCGGGCTCATCGGTCCCAACGGGGCCGGCAAGACGACGTTCTTCAACGCAGTGACGGGCCTGGTACGGCCCGACGACGGGAGCATCACGTTCGCCGGCGCCAGCGTGGTGGGTCTGCGGCCCAACGCGATCGTGGCCCGCGGCATTGCCCGCACGTTCCAGTCGATCCGGCTCTTTCCCGACATGACGGTGCTGGAGAACGTCCTCGTCGGCGAGCATTGCCGTCTGGACGCCGGCGTCGCCGGCGCCGTGCTGCGACCGCCCTCGGTGCGGACCGAGGAGGCGCGGGCGCGCGAGCGGGCTCGCGCCCTGCTGGCCTTCGTCGGCCTGGCCGACAAGGACGACGCCACCGCCCGGAACCTGGCCTACGGCGACCAGCGCCGTCTCGAGATCGCGCGCGCGCTCGCGACCGAGCCGCGGCTGCTCCTGCTCGACGAGCCGACCGCGGGGATGAATCCCCGCGAGACGGAGACGCTCACCGGGCTGATCGGGCTGCTCCGGCGCGAGCTGGCGCTGTCGGTGCTCCTGATCGAGCACGACATGGAGGTCGTCATGGGGGTCTCCGACCGCATCACCGTCCTCGACTACGGCACCCGCATCGCCGAGGGCGCTCCCGCCGAGATCCAGCGACATCCGCGCGTCATCGAGGCGTACCTGGGCACCGGCTACGAGCAGGAGCTCACCGCGCCGTCGGGGCCCTAGCGGCGTGCTGGACCTCGCCGACGTCCACACGTACTACGGCAACATCCGCGCGCTGCGCGGGCTGTCCCTGTCCGTGCAGCCCGGGGAGATCGTCACCCTGATCGGCGCCAACGGGGCCGGCAAGACGACCACCCTGCGCACGATTCTCGGCATGGTGCGGCCGCGGCGCGGCACGGTGATCTTCAACGGCCACGGCCTGCACACGCTCACGACCGACCGCATCGTGCGGCTGGGCATCGGGCAGTCGCCCGAAGGCCGGCGCATCTTCCCGCGCATGAGCGTGCTCGAGAACCTCGAGCTGGGCGCCTTCGCGCGGCCCGACCGGGACGGCATCGCCGGCGATCTGGAACGGGTCTTCACGCTCTTCCCGCGGCTGCGCGAGCGCGCGGCCCAGAAGGGCGGCACCCTGTCGGGCGGCGAGCAGCAGATGCTCGCCATCGGCCGCGCGCTCATGGCGCGTCCGACCCTGTTGCTGCTCGACGAGCCGTCGATGGGCCTCTCGCCGATCCTCGTGGAGGCCATCTTCCGCATCGTGCAGGACATCAACCGCCAGGGGACCACCATCCTGCTCGTGGAGCAGAACGCGCGCATGGCCCTCCGGGTCGCCCATCGCGGCTACGTCATCCAGACCGGCCGGATCGTGCTGCACGACACCGCCGCCGCCCTGCTGCGGTCCGACCTCGTCCGGAAGACGTACCTGGGCGAGAAGTGAGAGCGCGCTCGCGTCGAGGCTCGCCGCCCTGGCGGCCGGCGCGCGCCCGGAGACGCTACGCGGCCTGACCCGACCTGGACCGGGCGCGAGGCGTCCCGTCGGGGCCGTCGGCGCCGATGACCGTCTTGATCAGGCTCACGAAGGTGTCGGACCTGATGGGCTTGACGTAACGGGCGGCCCCACCGGCGGCCAGCGCCTGCCGGGTCGTCTCCTCGTCGATGCCGCGTCGCTCACCGCTTGAACCGCGTATCCCTCTCTCTGCAGCAGCACGCGGAGCAGTTTCAGGCTCCCCGGATCGTCGTCGACCACGAGGATGGGCCCCGGGCCATCGCCTGACCGCTCGCGCGACCGGTGGTCCGGCGCCGCCGCCTGCCGGATCCAGATCCCCTCCTCGCGCACCAGGTGGGCAGTCTCCTGCAGTGAACGCGATTCCTCGAGAAGCTCGTCGGGGAGTTTTCACGAGGTCGCTCCGGATATCCTCGGGACTCCGGATCGCCCTCGACTATAACGCCGCGGCGCCCCAAGCTGAAGAGGCCTCCGGTCGCCGACCGGGAGTCTCCGGCGGCACATCCATTGCTCTGACGCCATCACAGGAGGTGCGTGATGGCGAGGTGGGGCTGGCTCGCGTGGTCCCTGACAGCCGCGGCAATTCTCGTCGGGTCTCTGTCGTCGGGCGTCTGGGGCCAGCGGGCGTCCACGGCGCCGATCCGCGACGCGATCGCCGAGGCTCAGGCTCCGCCCGCCGGCGCCCCCGCCCCGCTGCCTCAGGACCGCGGCGACCGTTTCGAGCCGGGGCGGGCGGACCCATCGTCCAGCGCGCTCGACGGCCAGCCCGACAAGGGCCAGGCCACCGGGTTCGATTTCGTTCGCGACCCCCTGAACGCCAAGCGGCCGATGCAGACGTTCGACGAGGTCATGAAGGCGGACGTGGCCGACAAGGCGAAGGTCATGGCCGCGCAGCGCAAGCTCCTGGAAACCCGCTACGTCCTGGCGCCCAGGCTCGACTCCGCGGCCACGATGTCGCGCGGCAAGGCGCTGCCCGTCGGACCGACGGCGCGCCTGGCCTCTGGGGTGACGTGGGAGGAGCTCGCCCGGCTCGGCCCCGACGAGATCAAGCGGCGCGGCCTGTTCCCCTACCCGCCGCTGCCGCACCCCAAGCACGCCACCGGCGGCCAGGTGTTCCCGTCGGCACAGACCCGCATGTTCCCGCGGCTGGAGCGCTTCGACGTCGAGTTCGATCTGCCCGAGGCCTTCCTGCCGGAGTTCCCGCCGGCGATCTTCCTGCAGAGCCGGCCCGAGCTGGGCGACGTCTCCCGGGGCGAGGTCGTCTCGATCAACAATTACTACCGGCTGTTCAAGGACGTCCTGACGCCGGTACAGCTCGACGGGCTCCGGATGCTGCTCACGCCGTTTCCGCAGGAGGAGTTCAACCCGACCGACGACCGCAAGAGCGCCAACCCCAGCCTGGGCGTCGCCTGTCTCGATTGCCACGTGAACGGGCACACGACCGGCCAGTTCCACCTCAACCCGGACGACCGGCCCCAGCAGCGCCGCTTCCGCCTGGACACCGTGAGCCTGCGCGGGCTGTTCAACCAGCAGATCCACGGCTCCAAGCGCAGCCTCCGGTCGGTGGAGGATTTCACCGAGTTCGAGATCCGCACGGCGTACTTCAACGGCGACCCGATCCACGCGATGAAGAAGGGATTCACCATCATCCCGCGGGTGCAGGTGGCCCACATGGCGCAGATGCAGAACATGTTCGACTTCCCCCCGGCCCCGAAGCTCGGGCCGGCCGGGCGGCTCGACCCCGGCCGGGCCACGCCCGCCGAGCTGCGGGGCGAGCAGGTGTTCCACGGCAAGGGGCAGTGCGCGGCCTGCCATTCCGGGCCCGCGTTTCTCGACCACCAGATGCACGACCTGCGCGTGGAGCGGTTCACGAAGGAGCCCGGCGACGGGCCCATCAAGACGTTCACGCTGCGCGGCATCAAGGACAGCCCCCCGTACCTGCACGACGGACGGCTGCTGACCCTCGAGGACACGGTGGAGTTCTTCAACCTTGTGCTGGGCGTCAATCTCACGCGGGACGAGAAGGCGGACCTGGTCGCCTTCCTCCGGACACTGTGATGCGGGCGGTGGCCGCGCCCGAATGTCTGGCGACCGCCATCGAGGAGGCGTGATGATCACCCTCGGCTACAAGCTCTCCAGCGAGGAGCAGTCGGCCACCGATCTCGTCCGGTACGCGCAGATGGCGCAGGACACCGGCTTCGGCTTCGCGCTGATCTCCGATCACTATCATCCGTGGATCGACCGGCAGGGCCAGAGCCCCTTCGTGTGGAGCGTCCTCGGGGCCATCGCCCACGCGACCCAGCGGCTTACGGTCGGCACGGCCGTCACGTGTCCGACGATGCGGATCCACCCGGCGATCATTGCCCAGGCCGCCGCGACCACCGCCACGCTCATGCCCGGCCGCTTCTTCCTCGGCGTCGGCACCGGTGAGAACCTCAACGAGCACGTCGTCGGTCAGGGCTGGCCCGAGACGGAGGTGCGCCAGGCCCGCCTGGAGGAGGCGATCGAGGTGATCCGCCTGCTCTGGAAGGGCGGCAACCAGAGCCACCACGGTCGGTACTTCACCGTCGAGAACGCCCGGCTCTACTCGCTGCCCGACTCGCCGCCGCCGCTGTACGTGGCGGTGGGCGGGGCCCGCAGCGCCGACCTGGCCGGCCGCCTCGGCGACGGCATGATCGGCACCGATCCCGACGCCTCGGTCGTCGCCGCCTTCGGCCGGGCGGGCGGGGCTGGCAAGCCGCGCTACGCCGAGCTGACCGTGTGCTGGGCCAGGGACGAGCGTACGGCCCGGCGCATCGCGAAGGAGAGCTGGCCGACCTCGGCGATGGAGAGCAACCTGTCCTGGGAGCTACCGCTGCCCGAGCACTTCGCCGCGGTGGCCCAGCTGGTCACCGAGGACCACGTGGCCGAATCGATCATCTGCGGGCCCGACCCCGAGCGCCACCTGGCCGCCATCCGCAAGTACGCCGCGGCCGGCTACGACCACGTCTGCGTCCACCAGGTGGGCAAGGACCAGAAGGGGTTCTTCGAGTTCTACGCCGAGGAGATCCTGCCTCGGCTCAAGTCGGTGCCGTGGCCCCGGCGCAAGAGCTCGTCGCGAAGGGGCCGCGGCAAATAGCGCGCGAGACGGGGGCCTTGCCGCCGGCAACCCACCGGCCTTGGCCGCTCCCCGGCCGCCCGTGGGTCATGGCGCAGCGGTGGGAGCGGCTGCTGTTCATGCACTGGCCCCTGCCGGAGTGCACGCTGCGTCCACTCGTTCCGGCCGGGCTCACGCTGCAGACGTTCGGCGGCCAGGCCTGGCTCGGCGTCACGCCGTTCACGGTGAGCGTCCTGAGACCGCGGGCCGCGTGGATTCCGGGGCTGGCGCCATTTCCCGAGGTCAACGTACGGACCTACGTGACGGTCGACGAGAAGCCCGGGGTGTTCTTCTTCAGCCTCGACGCCGGCAGTGTCCTCGCCGTGGCCGGAGCCCGCGCGCTCTACTCGCTGCCCTACTTCCGGGCGCGGTTCAGCGTCAGCCGCGACCGGTCCGGCGTGGCCTATCACGCCCGCCGCACCCATCGGGGCGCGCCGCCGGCCGACCTCTCCGCGTCGTACCGGCCCGCGGGACCGGCCGCGCCGTCAATTCCCGGCACGCTGGCGCACTGGCTGACCGAGCGTTACTGCCTCTACGCGGTCACCCGGCGAGGGCGCCTGCGGCGTGCCGAGATCCACCACCCGCCATGGCCGCTGCAGCCCGCCGAGGTGGACATCCGCGTGAACACCATGACAAGCGGCCTCGGCTTCCACCTGCCGGCCCCGGCGCCGCTCGTCCATTTCTCCGAGCGGCTCGATGTCCAGGTGTGGCTGCCCGAGCGAGTCGGTGCGTCGCCGGGGCTCAGACCCCTGCCCGCTGAAGGAGAAAGACCCCCAGCTGAGAGAGAGCCATAGGGCCCAGCCTGTCTCGCCGCGCTGCCGGGAATGCTGGGGCGCGGCGGTCGATTGTCAGACGGTAGGCAGAGATGACTCGAGCGCGCGAAGGCCGATCAGGACTGGACTAGACGAGGCGACGCACACACCGGAGCAGTCGGTCTTGTCGCGGGTCGGCCACACCATGACCGCGGCCCGGCCCGATTGGCTGACCTATCTCTTCCGGCCTAGACGCCGCCGGAGATCGCGCAATAGCCACGCGGCTTGCACGGCGTTCCTGCTTCGCGCCAAGTCCTCCTGGGCGGCAAGAATGCTATCCCTGGCAGACTTGAGGCGGCCTCGCGCATTCTTCGCATACCGGCGTGCAGCGGCAATCAACCGTGCGGCCTTCCGGCGGAGTCGCTTCTCGTCCGAAAGCTTGAACTCCGCGTCGGCTGTCATGTATCGCGTCACGTGCATCAGCAATGCCGACAACACCAGTACCCATCGGATGCTGAGTTAGGGGCGGTGGCGGCGATCGACGACCACCCTCGTTATGTGGTGCTCGGCCCTTCGTGAGCGACGAAGCAGTTGACGTGGACTAGGTCGACACCGCTCTTGATGATGCTCTGTGTCGGACGAATCGGTTTGGAGCACGTGACGCAAATCGGGTCCGGGGTCGGCCGGACGCTCGGTTGGTGCTCAGCCGCCCAGCAGGTGACATGTGCACGCCGGCCATCGGCCTGGGCCACCTGGTGCTGTCCCTCCGAGATTGGCTGCTGACAGAGGCCACAACGGGTCTCTTCTTCATTCATGTGCGCCTCCCCCCACGCCGGCCGGCAGCCGTGGAGCGTGAAACGCGTCGAGGCCGCGGGCACCGTCCCGTCGTGGGGAGACAACGTGAGCGGTCGCCAGCGACCTCGATCGCTATGCGGCGCGGTCCCCCTTGTCGCCAAAGCCAGCCTTCGTCCGCCTCTTCGCCTTGCGGCGCCGATCTGCGGCCAACGACCGACCCTGCTCGCGGTCTTACGCTGGGACGCCATGGGCTTCCGCCTGAGCAATGGCAATGCCACCGAGCGGCAATGGCCGTTCCATCGGCCGGGCCGGGTGCCCCCGGGCACCCGACAGCCCATCGGCTACAGGCCGATCGATCCACGCACGCTTGTCGCGCTCACGCACGCGCTGCGCCTGCCCACCGGTCCATTGTCGGCTGCCCGCGCTGTCTCTATCGTGGAGATGTGCGAGGGATGGTCGACTTCTTCGTCTGGGCGCTCATCGCCGCCGTGGTGGCGTATCTTGCTGGGGGACCCTAGGCGCATCTCCAGCGATGGACAAGCGATTGCGCTTTGACGTCACTCGTCAGGATGCCAACGTCCTGATGGCCGAGCTTCGGGGATATGCGGTGGCTTGGTGGTTTCCATTTGTGTTCGACGAGCTGCTCGCGGCCATCACTCGTCTCGACACCGGCCCGAGCAGTACTGCAACGCTCGAGGTCCCTGACGAGGCTGGCCGGGCGTTTCACCGATGGCTGGGGTACGCCGCACTCCGAACACGCCAAGACCCGCCGACGGCCGAGGCCCTCGACCGCGTCCACCGCTCCAAGCGGTAGCTGATCCTTCCGCTCCCACGAGCCGATCGCAGCGCCTCGAGCGGGTGTGCCTCTCGCGGACGGTCAGCTCCTGCAGTACTCTTTGGCGGTGAGCAAAGCGCCGTGGCGGGCGGTGCAGCGGGTGGCGGTGGGCGAACGCTGAACAGGGAGACAGACGGTGATGCAGCTTGCTGCCCGGGCGTGGCTGGTTGTCGTCCTGATTCTCGGCTCGGTCGCCACGGCGTCCGCCGAATCCGCGTGGGTGTTGTGGGAGCAGTGGGTCCTGAGCACGCAGACAGGCTCTGAGGCTGATGACATTTGGACCGTCGTGAAGGCATATCGAGGTCGCGACGAGTGCGAACGTGTTCAGTGGCAACGGGCGACCCGAGATGCCGCGGTCGAGAATGCGGCGAACGCCAGGAATCCGGATCGCAATAGAGAAGCAGGGTGGCGGATATGGTACCTCTGCGGCCCCGACACTGTTGACCCGCGTGGGCCGAAGACGAAGTGACTCCTTCGACTGCCGACGAGACGCTACACTGATGACCCCGGGGCGAGAGGATGCTCGCGCACAAGGCCGGGGCGATATCAGGGCGCGTGGAGAGGCTGCGCGGAGCCCACAAGGAAGATCAATCGGTTACGATGTCGGCTTCCGCCATCGACTCGATGTTGAAAGCAAAGGGCTACAAGAAGGGCACCCTCTCCGAGCGAATCGACCAGGCGGCCGCTGACCACATCATCACCGAAGACATGGCGAAGTGGGGACACCAGGTCCGACTCGACGGGAACGATCAACGCCACGCCGACGAAAACGCGCCCCTTCCGACTCAACCGGACGCTGAACGGTGCGCGGAGTTTGCCCTGGCGCTTGCGGAAGTGATGTTCGTCCTTCCGTCACGGGTCACACGAGGGATTGAAGACACGCAGAAACAGCCGTAGAGGGCCACTTGGACAACCTCGCTGCGGATCTCGACGCCTTCTCTCTCGAACATCGCCCCTGCGGCGACCTTGACGGCGGAATAGAAGAAGCGGGCGATGGGACGGCGCGCGTCTGGCTCGCGTGCTTGAGCCTCCTGACTGACCAGGACGCCGTCTTCACCGATCACCACACCTGTGGCGACCTGGAAGCCGGCTTGGACTGGCCGATGGTCTGGATCGCGTGCGACTGCGGGGCCAGCATGGCGCGGCGAGCGGACGAGACGCCGCAACTTGCGTTCGACGGTTGAGCCGCCCTACCGTCCCGCCATGGACCGCCGCCGCTTCCTGCTGACCTCGTTGGCTGGTGCCCTCGCCGCGCCGCTTGCCGCGGGGGCGCAGCAGGCGGGAAAGGTCTACCGGGTGGGCTTTCTCCGTGCAGGCCAGCCGCCGAAATTCTGGATCGACGAGTTCCGGGATGGTCTGCGCGAGGCAGGGTACGTCGAGGGACAGAATCTCATCATCGAGTATCGGATTGGCACGCTTGACCAATTGCCGCAGTTCGCAGAAGAGCTGGTGCGATTGAAGGCCGACGTCATCCTGGCTTCCGCCTCATCAGCAGGGATCGCAGCCAAGAAGGCAACCACGACGGTCCCCATCGTTTTCACGAGTCTGAGTCACCCGGTGGAGATTGGACTCATCGAGAGCCTGGCGCACCCTGGCGGCAACATCACCGGACTGACAGTCAATGCCGCCGCTCACGCCGGGAAGCGTTTGGAACTGCTCCGGGAGCTGGTTCCGGCACTCAAGCACGTGGCGGTACTCACGCATCCGGGGCATCCAACCGACGCAGTGCAGCGGAAGGAAATGCAGGAGGCAGCACGCGCATTGGGATTGCAGCTCCATCCGACTGCGGTGCGGGGTCTGGAAGATCTCGAAGCTGCCTTCAAAGCTGTCGGCCGCGCCGATGGTTTGATCAACGTCGACACTCCCCTCTTCACGACGCACCGGGCGCGGTTCGCTGAGTTGGCGGCCAAGGGCCGGCTGCCAGCGATCTGGACGAACAGAACGATTGTCGAAGCCGGGGGCCTGATGTCGTTCGGCACGTACATCCCAGCGTTGTTCCGGCGCGCCGCCATCTACGTGGACAGGGTCTTGAAAGGGACCAGGCCTGGCGATCTTCCCGTGGAGCAGCCCACGAAGTTCGAGCTGGTCATCAACCTCAAGACGGCCAAGGCCCTCGGCCTCACGATCCCGCCGTCGCTGCTGGCGCGGGCGGACCAGATCATCGAGTGAGCCGACTGTCGCTTGTTGAAGTGCCGCTCGGCACGAGGAGGGACGAATGGGGCGTGTGCTGGCAGACTATGTGACCGCAATAGGATGGGGAGTCGTCGGTGCGATATCGATGGCAGCTGGCCTGGCAATTCTTTTGAAGGTGTTTGACTGGCTGACGCCCATCAACGAGTGGGCGGAGATCCAGAAGGGGAACCTGTCCGTCGCGATCATCATGGCCGCTGTGATCCTTGCTCTGGGCATTGCGGTCGGATTCGCCATCATGCCTGTCCCGGCTGTCCGCCCCTAAATAGGGCGTGGCATCGACGTCGTGGCGGACGGTACAGCAGGCGGCGTGGGCCGCCCTGGTGAAGTCCGAGGCTGGCGGCGCACCGCCTCAAGATCGACCGGGCGTACGTCGAGGCGCATCTTCCCCGCGATGATCCGTGACACGTCGAGGAGGTCGTCGATGAGCGGCACCTGGGCGTGGGCGTTTCGCCTGATGACGTCGAGCGCCCGCTCGGCGGCCTCGGCCTGGAGCAAACCCGAGCGCAGCAGCCGTGCGCCGCAGCCACTTCCACCACGTCTCGCGCCTCTGCTTGAACCGCCGGAACTCCAGTGGGATGGTGCTGCGAATCCCTTTCTGATCGCGGCAGGCCAGCTCCCAGCAGTGGACGCGCGTTGGATGACTCGCTCCCATCGTCCCTCCTCATGCCCGCTTTGACGCTAACAGCGCTGGCTGCTGGAGGACTATGTGCGCGAAGATCTACGCAACTTCGTCTGCTCCACGCCTGGCTCGACACGGGCCTCGGCCTCGTCGTCGCCGGCATGACGCACCAGGGTTGGGATCTGCAGCTTCTGGACTACAGACTTCCACCGAGGGCGACGCAGCGGAGTGTGGCAAGCAGGGCGCCATCGCTGAGAGCCTTGGGACCATTGAGTCAGCATATGCAGCAGCAAAGAGGACGGAACAGCGGGCGTCGCTCTTGGCTCAGGTCGTTGACATCGCGCAGCGCAGCTCGGAACTCCAACCCGTCCTGTACGGCAGCTGCCCCGATGATCTCGGGATCACTGCTCTCAGTGCGCGGCTGAAGAGGGTCAATGCGGCGATCAACCAGACGGTCGAGACCGACCGTCGTCGTCAGGAGGCCGAAGCGACAACCCCGCCAAGAGAAGATCGAGGAGTGTGCCAAGTGGAGCGCAGTCGCCACGCACCTTGCGACCATCGAGTCAGCACACGCCGCAGCGAAGAGCACGGAACAGCAGGAGTCCCTCTTAGCTCAGATCGTGGACATCGAGAAGCGCATCTCGGAACTCGAACCGGTCCTGTACGGTAACTGCCCTGATGATCTCGGGATCGCTGCTCTCAGTGGGCGGCTGGAGAGAGTCCAAGCCGAGATCAAACAGACGGTCGCGATGGAGCGTCGTCGTCAGGAGGCCGAAGCAGCACGCCGCCGTGAGGAGATCGACGCAGCACGCCGTGGCCAGGAGATCATCGCTGCAACTGAGCGTCGCCGTCAGGAGATCAGCGCCAAGCAGTGGCCCGAGACGATCAAGCAAGCTGTTCTCGCACAGCGTGTTCAGATCGGCATGACGACCGAGCAGGTGACGGCTTCATGGGGCCGACCGCAGCAAGTCAATGAGACGATCACGTCGACGACTCGGCACGAACAGTGGGTCTACCCGGGATCGACCTATCTGGACTTCACGAACGGCACGCTCACGACGATTCAGCGTAGTCGGTGAGCGGTCATCCCGCTGGCCCGGTGCGCACGCGACGGCTGGGTCTACGAGGAGAAGGTCGACGGGTGAGACGGTATACGCCACTCGTGGACGCACCGGTTCCCCCCATCGGGGCCAGGCCAGCGCCTCCTACACCCACTCGTCAACGCGACGGCACGCCACACGCGCCTGCGGGGCTCACACACCCGGCCGAGCGCCTACGCGCTGCGAGCGCTCAACTGCTCATTCAACTTCGAGCGGTAACCACGTCGTCGGCACTCCACTTCCCAAACTCCCGCGCAACCGAGATGCAACCGATAGACACGATCCCCGTAGGCCATCTCGCACTCGACCTGAGCCGGGTGGATCAGCCCATCGCAGCCATCGCACCGGCTGCCGTGCCCGTGGCCCTCGTACCTCGTGGCGGGTGCTTCGCGGGGAAGTGAGCCAGCATCGAGTTTGTCCCGGATCTTCTGTGGAAATCGCATCGCGAGCGCTCCTGGTCGGCCGGTTGAAAACCCAACCCCCGAGCACCGGAGTCTCGACGCCCCGCTGAATGGGCGTCAACCCTGAAAGGCTGAGGTGGGGGTAAGGGCAGGAGTGTAGCATGCTGCGTCGTTTTGCGCTCATCTGCGGCCGTCAGGTTAGGGCATACTGGGTTGTGTAGAGGTGATTCCCACATGCCATGGCAAGCAATAGCAGAACGCGAATGGGGCGAAACGGCCGCCTGGATTCAGGGGAGCGGCCAGTATGCTGTTCTCCACCCGTGCGGTGGCGAGTTGACGGTGACCCTTTGCGCCACGCCTGAGGCAGCGAAGACTGCAAAGGCGTGCCGATGCGGTGGTCGTTGTAACAAGTCACAGCATACGATCACGGATCTCCACAAGGCATTCGGAGTGGGGACCGGGGCATAAACGCCCGCTGGTGATCCGCGACCGCCACCAAGCGAAGCTGGAGATTCGATAAGCGGTCGCGGCCCAAAAACTGACGCAAAAATGTCTGAGGCCAGCCGCTGGTGGCCACAGGCTCTATTCCCCCCGGTACCGGCCTGACCCTTCGCCCATGCACCCACTGCCAGTCAACGTCTCGGCCCACCCACACCTCACCGCTCCTTAGCCCACCTCGCTCTCGCCGGGTCTCCTCGCTGCTGCACTCCTCTCCGCTTTCGTCGCGTTCTTCCAGCGAGCGCTCACCGCTTTGCTCATCGCCTTGCTTCGCTGAGCCTTCGTTAAGGCCTTCTGCCGCGTCTTGCCTCCGATTTCCAGACACCCTCGGCGGAGATGTCAGTCGTCTTGTGGGCCTTTGGCTGTCGGGGGCGGTTCGCCTGTCTCGGTCTGCTTTACCCATTCGACCCAGCATCGATGGTGCATCCGAATGACACGCCCCTCCGCCAGGTCCACCTCGTTCTCGATGTCCTCGGAGCTGATCTGCTGGTCGCAGGCTTCACAGGAAAGCCCCGTGCCGTGGCCGACCCACGTCCTACTAACTGCTTGCCTCGGCAGAGTTCCAGCGGCGATCTTGCGTTGAACAATCGCCGCTATATCCCCGTCCTCGGGCATCGAAGTATGAACCGCGGCAGACCTTAGCATACGAGGCTGTAGGTGTGGGAAAATATTTTCCCACTGCGGACTGGTGTTCTCGAATGAGGTCCAACTGGGGCATGATCATCGTGCATGCCGCACCAGGACGTGGTTCTTGCGATTCTCAAGGACAATCCCGGCCCATTCTGCGACGTCTTGCGGCGCGTCTTGGACTACCACCCCACGATGTCGTCATGACGACATTGAACCTCGATGAACAGAACGCGCTCGGCGTGCGAGTGGATTACAGCTTCTGTCGGGGATGTCGAGAGGTCCCGTCAAGAAGTGTGTAAATGAGATCAGGCGGCGGCCTTCTGCTCGCGCCGGTTCACAGCTCGCACTCCATTGACATACACGACACCGTTGGCGACCTCGGCCAGGAGCTCGGGCGCGTCGAGCCGACGGAACGTCCTCTCGGCGATGAGCAACGTCTTCCAGATGACGGCGGTCGCGTTCTCCACTTTCTTGAACCGCTTCGCCGCGGCCGTGCGGAGCCGCACCGCCGCGAAGGGCGACTCCACCGGGTTCGACGTGCGCAGATGCTTCCAGTGCTCGAGCGGGAATTGATAGAAGGTCATCATCCGCTCCCAGTCACGATCGAGGGCGCGCCCCGCCTCAGCGTGCCCGCGCTTCGCACACCAGGTGTGGAACGCGCGCTTCTGCCGCTCGGCGTCCTCACGGGTCGCGGCGTATGGGATCTTGGTGAGCAGGCTCCGCGCTTCCGCCTGCCGCGTCAGCGGCAGCTTGTCGAGGATGTTTAGGAGCCGGTGGTTCCAGCACCGCTGCTCCTTCGCCTCCGGGAAGACGGCAGCGAGCGCGCCCCAGATCCCGAGATGGCCATCGCCGATCACTAGCTTCGGCGCCGCCAGCCCCCGCCGTTTGAGATCCCGCAAGATCGCCGCCCAACTCTCGGTCGATTCGCGGTACCCGCTCTCGACGGCCAGAAGCACCTTCCGCCCGTCGCGCAGCGCGGCCAGGACGACGAGGATCGCGGCCTTGTCCTTCTCGAGCCCCGCCTTCACGTACACGCCGTCGACCCAGAGATAGACGACCTCCAGGTCGTCGACCGCCCGCGTCTTCCAGAGCTCGTACTCGGCCTGCCAGCCGGCCTTTAGCCGCGCGATCGATGCGGCCGACAGCGGCGCGCCCGCGCCGAGCAGCCCGCGCAAGGCGAGATCGAAGTCCCCCAGGGCCAGCCCATGTAGGTACAACTCCGGCAGCACGTGGCCGACCTCCTCGGTCCGACGCTTGAAGGCGGGCAGCAGGCGGCTCTCAAAGCGCTCGCTCAGCCCGCGCACCCGCGGCCGGCGCAGCGTGATCGTCCCGTTGCTCACGCTCAGCCGCCGCGGCTTGCCGAAGCCATTGCGATAGCCCGGCCGAGGATCGATAGCCTCACGCCGCTCGTAGCGGCCCCGACCGAGCACGCCGTCCACCTCGTCCTCCAACATC
>Ga0075430_100001120_pt1 | contig 21360 bp, 15 predicted proteins | sample RhiMetdeltSRZDD4_FD_75294 | JGI IMG/M metagenome (GOLD analysis project Ga0075430, IMG submission 75294) | Populus rhizosphere microbial communities from Tennessee, USA - Rhizosphere MetaG P. deltoides SRZDD4 | ecosystem: Host-associated > Plants > Roots > Rhizosphere > Soil | place: USA... | reverse complement strand
CCGCCGCCACCACCACCACCGCCACCGCCACCGCCACCACCGCCACCGCCACCACCGCCGCCGCCGCCTCCACCGCCGCCGCCGCCGGTCGTTGGCTCATTGCCGCACGCGACTGACTTCCTGTCAGCCGGTTGCCGCACGCACGTGTACGCCGGGCTCGATGCCGGCAGTCGTGCCGCGTGCCGCGCAGCGATGACGTCTCGCGGATACACGCACTTCTACCTGTACGCCTACAACGAGTACGACTACGGCGGACCCTCGTTCGACTTCTTCAACAACCCCTCCGCGTTCCGGGGCCTGTTGCAGGAGCTCATCCAGGACGGCCTCGCTCCCGTCGTGTGGCTCGTGCCCGACGACGCGCCGCGCATTCACGGGATGTCCGCGAGCGCGGTCAATGGGATGCTCAGTCAGTTCGTCCCCGGCGTCCAGGACCTCGTGAGCAGCTTCGTGGTCGGGCTCGAGCTCGACGAGTACTGGTCAGGGTCGGCGGTCGATGCGATCGGGTCACACCTCAGGCAGCTCACGTCGAAGCCGATCGCCGTCCACCAGCTGCCCGGCAAGTGGAACTACTGCGAGTTCAGCTGGTGCAGCTACATGATCCTGCAGTACGGGTTCGGCAATTCCGGCGATCACATCGACGCAATGACACGCGCGGCGATCAGCGCCCTCCGGAAGCCGGTCGTTGCCGGTGAGTACGAGACGGACAACGAAAGCCACTCCGTGACCCTCGGCGACCGAGGCGTCTCGGCAGGCGCCGCCGGCTTCGGCAACGGAGGCACTGGCCCCCGAAGGTGACGCGAGGGTGGTCGCGCGTCGTTCGGCCGAGACGCCCGACCACCCCCGTTCTTGGGCGGCTCACGCCGGGCACCGTCGATCCGACGGTGCCCGGCGTCGTTCCATGCCTCGTTAGGCTGCCCGGAGGCCGTCACGCTTGGCGTTAGGCACGAGCGCCGTCGCCTCCCACTCGTGGCGGCGCTCGCCAGTCGCCGGGCCGGCGAAGGCCGCCGGCGCCAGATCGAGCAACCACTCGGCCTCAGGCGAGTGTTTTGCCACCCCAACCAGTTTGCCCTCGCGAGGAACCGGCACCGGACCATGCGAAAATTGACCCGTTGGCTCAATCACCCCAGCTACCAAGCCCTGAACGGACGGTTGGAGCCGGTTAGATCGGCCCTAACCGCACCTGACGGCGCCTCCCTTGCGTTGGTGTTCACTAATACTGTACAGTTTTACACTCAGAGCGACGCCACCCTGCGCGGGTACCTGTCGCCTACTTCCATCGAGGCAGGTGTCGTGGGCAGAGCGTGGCGCGGGGCGTCGAGACTATTTGTGGTTATGGGGCTCGCTGTGGCCGCGGCTTGCAGAGGTGCGACCGACGTGGCGCTCGACGACGGCGGCGCGCAGCTCGACCATCCACCGCCGGTCGCGCCACCGGCAGGCCCACCCGCCGCGCCGCCCCCGCCAGGCAGCCCTGGCGCCCTGCCCCATGCCACCGATTTCCTCACCGCTGGCTGTCGGACGCACCTGTACGCGACGTTCGATGCGGCCGAGCGCGAGCGCTGCCGAACCGTGCTCCGGCAGCGGAGCTACACCCACATCTATGTCTACGCCTACAACGAGCACGATTACGGCGGCCCGAGCTTCGACTTTTTCGCCGACCCCGGGCGGTTCCGTCAGCTCCTGGCCGAGCTCAAGAGCTCAGGCCTCGAGCCCGTCGTGTGGCTCATCCCGGACGACGCGTCGTCGATCGCCGGGATGCCGGCACGCGAGATCCAGACGAAGCTGGCGGCATTCGTTCCCGCCGTCGATGACCTCGTCAGCAGCTACGTGCTCGGATTGGAGCTCGATGAATACTGGCTCCCGGCGAAGGTCGACTCGCTCGGGTCGAGACTCTCGGACCTCACGAGCAGGCCGATCGCCGTGCACCAGCTGCCCGGGAAGTGGGACTACTGCGCGTTCTCCTGGTGCGACTATCTGATTCTCCAGTACGGCTTCGACAAGACGCCGAGCGACATTCATCGAATGACGAGCGAGGTGCTCGCTGCGCTCGGCAAACCGGTGGTCGCCGGCGAATACGAGGTGACGGACGAATCGAAAGCGATCGCGTTCGGCAATGTGGGGGTCGCCGCAGGCGCGAGCGGATTCGGGAATGGCGGAACGAGAGGCAGCATTCCGTCGCGTCGGGTACTCCTGGAGGCGCGATGACCTTCACGGCATCGCTTGCTGTGCGACGTGCGATGCTCACGACCGGCTTCGTCACGGCGGGATGTGGTGGCGGATCCGATGCGCCACGTGGGACGACGCGCGCCGACGCGATCCCCACCGGCCAGCTCACGGCGGCTGCCCACAGGCTCACCATTCCGCCGCTGCCGCACGCCACCGACTTCCTCACGGCGGGCTGCAACACGCACGTCTACGCCGGCCTCGATGCGCCGGCACGGGAGCGATGCCGCGACGCCATCAAGTCTCGGAACTACACCCACTTCTATCTCTACCCGTACAACGAGGGCGACTACGGCGGACCCAGGTTCGACTACTACGGAAGTCCCTATCGCCTGCGCCCGCACCTCATCGAGCTCAAGCAGGCGGGCCTCGAGCCCGTGCTGTGGCTCGTCCCTGATGACGCCCCGGAGATCGGGCGGACGTCACTCGACTCGCTCCGCGCGATGTTCGAGCGACTCGTGCCCGTGGTCGACGATCTCGTGAGCAGCTACGTGCTCGGGCTCGAGCTCGACGAGTATTGGTCGGCGACAACGACGAACGCGCTCGGCTCCCGCCTCTCGCAGATCACCCGCAAGCCGATCGCCGTGCATCAGACGCCGGGTCGCTGGGATTACTGCCGCTTCGAGTGGTGCGACTACGTGATCCTGCAGTACGGTTTCGACATCGCCCCCGAAGTGGTGGATCGAATGACGAGGGCCGCCATGGGCGAGCTCGGGAAACCGGTGGTCGCCGGCGAGTACGAAGCGCAGCAAGAGGCTCGCGCGATCGCGCTCGGCGACCGCGGGGTGGCCGCCGGCGCGGCCGGCTTCGGGAATGGCGGGACACCGTCTCGCGTGGCGCCGAAAGCGCCGGCGTTAGGTCCGGCGACGAGAGACTGAATGGGGACCCGGCGCCTGGCGGCCGCGCGGCCACAGTTATGGATCGCCGATGTCGGCGAGCTGGCGCGCCCGGGCGTCGCGCGCGCGTGCGCGGCGCTGCTCGACGCCACCGAACGGCAGCGCAACCGGCGCTTCGTGCGCCCCGAGGATCGGTGGCGTGATCTGCTCACGCGCGCGCTCGTACGCTCGGTGCTGTCGATGTACGCGCTCGTCGCGCCGGAGGACTGGCGGTTCGCGCTCGACGGGCGCGGCCGACCGTACGTCGCTCACCCGTCGGTGGAAACGCCGCATTTCAGTCTCTCGCACGCCGGTTCCATGGTGGCGTGCGTCGTGGCGCAGGAGCCGTGCATTGGCGTGGACGTCGAGCGAGTCGATCCGGCAGCCGTTGTGCGCGATGCGCTGGCGCCACGCGAACGCGTTGCCGTCGGGTCGCCGGGTGCGTTCTTCGACTACTGGACGCTTCGCGAAGCACACGCGAAGGCAACTGGCCTCGGCCTTACGAACGATTCGCATCGAACGTCGTTCGAGTTGGCGGGAGACGAGGGGGCGACGCTGATCGAACGCGGCCAGCCGGTGCGGAACTGGTGGTTCCACCGACTCACGCCGGCGCCGGGCTATGTGCTCGCAGTGGCGCTTCGGCATGACTTCGACGCCTCGCCGGCGCTCGTGTGGCACACCGCCTCACCACTCCCGGAGGCGTGAGGTGATAGCGCCGAACTCCGACCGCGCGGGCGCAGCGCAACTGGTCGAAGGGGCGCACGACGGTGCTCGATCATCCGTTGCGCGGACGGCGCACTTCAGCTGCTACATCATCGGCGAGACCACGTTGGTCATTCGATGTGCGTCGTCGCTGCTTGCGCGCGGACATCGAATCCACGGCATCATCGCCGATAATCCCGACGTCGTGCGGTGGAGCGCGGAGGCGGCGATCAGCGTGATCGACCCGCGCAGCGACTTTGCTGCCGTGTTGGTGAGCGAGAGCCACGACTTCCTGTTCAGTATCGTCAACGAGCGGATCCTGGCGCCCGCGGTGATCGCGGCGCCGCGTCGCCTGGCGATCAACTACCATGACGCTCGGCTGCCGCGTTATGCCGGCATGCACGCGACGTCGTGGGCGATCATGAACGGCGAGACGTCGCACGGCATCTCGTGGCACGTGGCGAGCGCCGTCGTGGACGCGGGCGACATCGTCGCCCAGCGCTCGGTGGCGATCGACCCTGACGACACGGCGCTGTCGCTCAACGCGAAATGCTACGACGCCGCCGCCGACGCGTTCGTCGAGATGGTCGAAACGATCGAGCGCGGCGAGCTTGTCCGTCGCCCGCAGGATCTCTCACAGCGAACGTACTTCGGGCGCTACCAACGGCCGCCCGCGGCCGCCATACTCGACTGGCGCGAGCCGGTTGCACAGCTCTCGGCGCTCGTACGCGCATTGGACTTCGGGCCCTACCCGAACCCGTTAGGCAGGCCGAAGATCCTGCTGCCCGGTGCGGCGCTCGTCTGCCGGTCGCTCACACGCGCGGCGACGGCCTCTGGAGCGGCGTCCGGCACGATCGTCGGGGTGGGACAGGATACGATCACCGTCGCGGCTGGGGATGGCGATGCCGTTGTTGCCGGCATCGGCCTGTTGTCCGGTGGTGAGCTGCCGTCGGACGCGCTCACGCAACAGTTCGGTCTTCGCGTCCGGACCGTACTTCCCCTGCCATCCGAGGAGCTGAAGCGCAGCGTGTCCACCGCCGATGCGGCGGCGGCGAAGGCCGAACCGCGATGGCGCGCGCGCCTCAGCGAGCAACGGCCCGTCGCGGCACCGTTCGCACGAGAGTGTCCGACGAGTGGCTCGCAGCGTTGGCACACGATCGACGTCACCGTGCCGGACTCCGTTGCGAACCCTCCCGGTGCCGAGGGCAGCGCATCCGCGGCGATGCGACTCGCGGCGGCAGTCGCCATCTACCTGCGGCGAGTGAGTCGAGAACGAGAGCTCGACATCGGTCTTCGAGTTTCGGCGGATACCGCGGCCCTCGAGCCGTTTTTCGCCAGCGTGGTCCCGATTCGTCTGCGACCAGACACGTCGGCGTCGTTCCACACCGTCGTCGGCGAGGTCGCCGCCGAAGTGGCGAAGGTGGCGCGACTCGGCCCCTACTCGCGCGACCTCGCGACGCGGTATCCGCCGCTGAGCAGCCGGCCGTTGCCGCGACACCAGGTCCAGCTTCAGCTCTCCGGCACGCCAGATTTCGGCGCCCGCGACTCGGCGGACGTCGCCGACCTGCACTTCACGCTCGACCCCGCGGGCTCGCGGTGCCTGCTGTCGTATCGCGACGGCGCGCTGACGCGCGAGAGCGCGATGCGCGTCGCGGGGCAGCTCGAGACGCTACTTGCCGCGGTCGCAGACGAACCGGAACGCGCTGTCTCCCGGCTTGCCATCGTACCGGAAGGTGAGCGACGGCGACTGCTGGTCGAGTGGAACGACACCGCCGCCGCGTACCCGAGCCACCTGACAGTGCACGCGCTCGTCGCCGCACAGGCTACGCGAACGCCGAACGCGACCGCCCTCACCGATGGACGGCACCCGATCACGTATCGCGAGCTCGAGGCACGCGCCGAGGCGGTGGCGGAGCGGCTGCGCGCGTTAGGCGTCGGGAGAGGATCGCTGGTCGGTGTGTTTGCCGGGCGGTCTGCCGCGCTCGTGGTGGCGCTCCTGGGCGTGCTGAAGGCCGGAGGCGCATACGTCCCGCTGGATGTGGATTATCCAGCGGAGCGCCTCCGATTCATCGTGGACGACGCGGCGCTCACCACGTTCGTGATCGAGCCCGCTGTGGGCAGGTGCCCGGCGCCGGCAGACGCGCGCCTGATCGCGCTCGATGCATCGGGTCGCATCGAGTCCGCGACCGAGGATTTGACAGCGCCGGCGTCGCCCGGCGCCGCCGGTCCAGCCGATCTGGCGTATGTGATCTACACGTCCGGATCGACGGGTCGGCCGAAGGGCGCAATGATCACCCATCGCGGCGTCGTGAACTACGTCACCTGGGCCGCGCACGCGTACCGCGCGGACGCCGGCGGAGGGGCGCCGCTCCATTCGTCGCCCGCATTCGATCTCACTGTCACCACCCTGTTCGCCCCGCTCGTGTCGGGGACACCGGTCCAGCTCGTCGACCAGGCGCTCGGCATCGACGCGCTGGCCGAGGTGCTGCGATCGCGCCCGCGCTGCTCGCTCGTGAAGCTCACACCCGCGCATCTGACGCTGCTCAGCCAACAGCTGACGCCTGACGAGGCGGCGACGGCGACGAACGCATTCATCATCGGCGGGGAGAACCTCATCGGCGAATCGCTCGAGTTCTGGCGGCGACACGCGCCGGCGACGGTGCTGGTGAACGAGTACGGTCCGACTGAAACGGTCGTCGGGTGCTGCGTCTACCGTGTCGCCGAGACCGATCGGTTCACCGGGGCCGTGCCAATCGGGCGCCCCATCGCGAACACGCGACTCTACGTGCTCGATGATGGCGGTGAGCCACTGCCGGAAGGCATTGCGGGGGAGCTCTATATCGGCGGTGATGGCGTTGGGCTCGGATATCTCAACCGGCCGGAGCTCACCGCGGAGCGCTTTGTTCGCGACCCGTTCGTCGACGAACCGGCAGCCCGCATGTACCGCACCGGCGACCTCGTGCGCCATCGCGCCGACGGCAACCTCGAGTTTCTCGGCCGGCTCGACGACCAGATCAAGATGCGAGGGTTCCGGATCGAGCTCGGCGAGATCGAAGCGGTGCTCGCTGCCCTCCCCGGCGTGCAATCGGCGGCGGTCGTGGTTCGGGAGTACGGGCCGGACGACCAACGACTCGTCGGGTACTTCGTGCCCGACAGCGGGATCGTGATCGACACGATGTCGCTCCGTGAGTCGATCGAGCGCGTCCTGCCCGATTACATGGTGCCCGCCTCCCTCGTTAGGATGGACGCGCTCCCGCTGACCGAGAACGGCAAGGTCGACCGAAAGGCGCTTCCGCGTCCTGATCTCGCTGCGCCGCACAGACTGGTCGACGCAACCGCGCCCCGCGGCGACCTCGAGCGAACGCTCGCCGCGATCTGGGAAGAAGCGCTCGTCACGCAGCACGTATCGCGAACGGACAACTTCTTCGAGCTGGGCGGGCACTCGCTCCTCCTCCAGCGGGTGCGGACGATGGTCAAGGAACGAACCGGCGCCACGTTGTCCACGGCCGACATGTTCCGACACCCAACGATCGCGGGGCTCAGCATGTTGATGGCGGATCAGGGTGCCCGCGCGCCAAGCCAGCCATCACCGCAGGCGACCGCGCGCCACGAAGGCAGAATGACAGTCGGGAAGCTGGTGCGGCGGTTTCTCGTGCCCGGGTTCGTGAACTCGATCTATTACTTCGCCCGGTTCCGCGCGACGCTCAGTCCACGGGCCGAGGTGGAGATCTCACCGCGGCTGACGTTCGGGCGCGGGTGTGCGGTCGGGTCGTTCACGAAGATCAAGGCGACGGACGGGCCGGTGCGGTTCGGCGATCGGTGCGGGATCGCGAACTCCTGTTTCATCACGGGCGGTGAGCGCGGCATTCACATCGGCGACAATTTCGGGTGCGGACCGAGCGTCTCGATCATCTCCAGCAGCTTCGTCTGGGAGCGCGTCGGCATGTCGCCGTCGGAACAGGGACTCGTGTCGTCCGGCATTCGCATCGGCAACAACGTGTGGGTCGGTGCCAACGTGACGATCCTCGACGGTGCCGAGATCGGCGATGACACCATCGTCGCCGCCGGGAGCGTGGTCGAGGGGAAACACCCGCCGCGCGTCATCCTCCGCGGCAACCCGGCGCAGGTCATTGCACACCGGTAAGACGCATGGGGACTGCAAACCGGTGCGACCGAAATACTGATTACTGATTACTGATATTACTGATTACTGATTTACTGATTACTGACGACTGATTACTGGTTCAGCTCCCGATGTCGAGTCGAGTCGACATCGAGAACACGATCAGTAATCAGTCGTCAGTTGTCAGTTGTGGTCAGTTGTCAGTTGTGGTCAGTTGTCAGTTGTTGTCAGTTGTCAGTTGTCAGTAATCGGTTTTCAGTTTTCAGTCAGCCCGCGTCGGCTCATGGGCGGGCGGCAGTAGAACAAGACCGAACGCCGATTGGGCCGATTTCACTGATCTCGCAGACGCCCTCGGTTCGGCCAGTTGGTTGCCGCGAGGGCCGACCCGACTGCGACGCAGAGCACGCAGAATAGCGCCTGACGGCACGAACGCTGAGAACGCAGACGGGAAAGTTGGTTGTGACGGCGCTTGCTTCGCCGCGGGAGAAAGTCCGGAGACTCAAAGGGGAACGGCCACGGAAAGCTGCAGTTCCAACAGGCCGTTCCCTCAGTCGCACGAACTCTTCGCCGCAGCGGTGGTCGGCGTGGTGCCTAATGGCGTCTATCTGCGGATTCTGCGTTCGCCGTTGCTGCGTATTCTGCATCGCAGTCCCCGTCGGCGCTCGCCGGCTTCGCGAACCGTGACCAGACGAAGACTTGACTCGCCCGATCGCCTAACGCCGTACTCTAGTCCCTCGTCCCTTCTAACCACGTACCGAGAGGTGCTCGCCAATAAGTGCTTCGAGCATCTCTACCGACTCGCCCTGGATGTAGTGCCGGTACCAGATCTCGAGCGTAAAAAGAAGCCAGAGCCGGTAGCTGTGATCCACCCGACCGGCAACGTGCTCGTTGACGAGCCGGCGCATCTCCTCGCGACGGAACACACCGTGTTCGACCAGCCGGCTCGTCTCCGCGATCTGCTCGATCAGATGCCGGAGCTCGGACCGGAACCAGAGTCCGAGGGGGAAGCCAAAGCCCTGTTTCTTGCGGTAGAGCAGGTTGTGTGGGAGATAGCGCTCGCCGAGCTTGCGCGTCACGTACTTGATCCGCCGCGACTTCATTTTCCATTCGGCAGGGAGACGCATCGCGAACTCGGCTACGCGACGGTCGAGGAACGGGTTTCTGGCCTCGAGGCTGTGCGCCATCGCCATCCGGTCCACGATCGGTAACTGGTGTTCCGCCAGGCGCGTCGAGCAGTCGGCGTGGAGCATCTTGTCCACCAGCGCCGCCGGCGAGCCGGCGCCGAAGTACTCGGCGAGGAGCTGCTCGCTCTCGGTCGGACCGATCCGCCGCCACACCTCATCGGTGAACAGCGCCTGCTTGAGCGAATGCGGGAACCTCAGAAACGCCGCGCTCTCCGCATAACGCTCGACGCCGGTTTCGTCAGCCACCTGATCGAGCCAACGCAGCTTCGTCGCCAGGCTCTTGTACCCGAAGCTCTCCGGGACAACGCCGATGAGCGGCCGGAGCACGCGACGCCTAACGGCCGCCGGAATCTGGGAGTAGCGCTCCGCCAGCTCCTGCCCGAGATAACGGTCGTAGCCCGCGAACAGCTCGTCACCGCCATCGCCGCCGAGGGCGACGGTGACCTGCTCGGCGGTGACTTCCGAGACGACGTAGACGCCCGCCGCGAACGGGTCGACCGGCTCCTCGAGCGCGTGCGTCATACGTGGCGCGAGCCTGGCCAGGTCCGGCTGCATCACCCGCTCGTGATGGCGCGTCTTGTACTGCGTGGCCACCATGCGCGCCCACGGCAGCTCGTTCTGCGAGTCCACGTCCACGCCGACCGAGAACGTGCGGAGCGGCTCGCTCGCGGCCTTCGCCGCGTACGCGACCACGAGGCTCGAGTCGATGCCACCACTCAGGAACGCGCCGAGTGGCACCTCGCTCATGAGGTGCTCGGCGACGACGTCTCGCATGAGCGCATCGAGTGCGTCGAGCGCGTCTGCTTCCGACTGCGCCCACTTCGGGGCATACGCCGGCGTCCAGAGGCGCGTGAACGTGCGATCCGTCGCCGTGACCTCGACACAGTGTGCCGGCGGAACCTTGTGAATGCCGGCGAAGAGCGTGCGATCGCCCGGGAGGTACCGCAGGCTCATGTAGTGCGACAACGTCTGGAGGTCGAGCTCGCGCGGCAGCGCGCCTAACGCCAGAACGCCCTTGATCTCGGACGCGAACACGAGGCCCAGTGGCGTTTCCGCGTAATAGATCGACTTCTGGCCGAGCCAGTCGCGCGCGATCGTGAGGCGGTGCTCGCGCGCGTTCCAGATCGCGAACCCGAACATCCCCTCGAGGCGGTTGATGCCAGCCTGCCCCCAGGCGCGCCACGCCTGCAGCGCGACTTCGGTGTCCGAGGCGGTCTTGAACCGGTAGCCCTCGCCTTCGAGCTCCTTCCGCAGCGTCCGGTAGTTGTAGATCTCGCCGTTCATCACGATCGTCGAACAACCATCGTCCGACGTGATCGGCTGCGCGCCGCCGGCAACGTCGATGATGCTGAGACGCCGGATACCGAGCGCGATGTCGGGCCGAACGAAGAAGCCCTCATCATCGGGCCCGCGATGCACGATGCAGCCGGCCATGCGACGGATCTGACGGTTCAGCTCAGCGGGGTCCGCCGGCTGCCGCGGGACGATTCCAACGATGCCGCACATCGCTCAGCTCGGACCCGCGGATGAAGGCTCTATCGCAACGACGCCACTCCGCGCCTGGCGCGCCTTGAGCTGCAGGTAGAGCAAACCGCCCATCACCGACGTGAACAGCGTGATCGCGCGGATGAGCAGCATGGCCGATAACGCTACCGATCCGGGAACACCGATTCGCGGGAAGAGAAGCACACAGGCCCATTCCTGCAACCCGACGCCGTTGAACGCAAACGGCATCATGCCGAGGACCATCGTGATCGGTACGATGAAAAACACTCCGCTCAAGCTGACGGGCGTGTGGAACGCGGCGACCGCGACATACATGTAGAGCACCACGCCCGCATTGAACATCAGCGACAGAATCGCGCTGTTCACCCACAACGCCCGTTGCCCACGAAAGCGGTGGAGTGCGGCCTGGAACTTCTTCAGTCGGCCCAGCTGCCGTGCGATGGACGCCGGGCTCGAGCGAATCGCGAGATCGAGCATCGTGGGGTCGAACGCAACCCACGTGACGGCGACGAGGCCGAGGGTCGCCGAGGCGACAGCGAGTGTCAGGAGCGGACTGTCGATCTGGTCGAAGTGCGTCACCGAGGCGATGACCGCCAACGCAACGAGCACGACGAGCCCGGTGAGCCGCTCCACGAATACGGTCGCGAGCCCCGTCGCCTGATCGCTGATGCGCCGGCCGACTTCATAGCTGCGCACCACGTCTCCGCCGACGTTCGTGGGCAGCATGTTGTTGAAGAACACGCCGACGAAATACAGCCGCAGCAGCGAGAGATACGGAACCTCGTGGCCCTGGGCGCGCAGGAGCTGCTTCCAGTTCAGCACCTTTGGCAGGAAGGTGACGTGGCCGACGATGAACGCGAGCGCGATGAACCCGACGTTCGCGTCGCGGAGCGCCGCGACGAGCTCGGATACGCCGACCTTCTGCAGGACGAGCGCGAGCAGAACGACCGTGATGACGAGCGAGATGCTCGTCCGCACTTTTGTCATCACGGGTCGGCCCGCCGGTAGCGCGCGATCAACTTGTAGCCCTCCTGGGCGAACAGCAGTCCATCGAGGCGGACGACGACCCAGAAAAAGGGATACACGAGTCCGAGCAGCCGGAACTCCTTCTTGAACTTGGCGAGATCGGTGTTCGTCACCACCGTGCCTTTCGCGGACCGTGGGACAGCCACGCCGTTGCCATTCGCTGACCGCGAGCGCTTGCGCTCGTAGAGCGCGTTCAGCGTCATATCGAGCGTTTCCGCGAACGTCTTGGAGTACGTGCGACTCCGTTCCAGAAGAAACGATCGTCCGAGCGTCGCTTCCAGTGTGGCGAGGTCGTACCCCGGCCGCACGTGACCGTGCTTCTCGTCCGTGAGACCGATCGCGTGCCGCAATCGCAGCAGCCGCGACCCCGGCTTCAGGTGTGGCACGTTGACGATGAGCGTTCCGCCAGGTTTGAGAACTCTGGCGAGCTCGGTCGCGAACGCCCGATCGGTCTCGATGTGCTCGAGAAAGTCGACGATCACGACGACATCGAGTGACGCGTCGCCGAAGGGCAGCGTTTTCCCGTCAATGCGATGGACGTTGGTCGTGACGAGCCCACGAATCGACTCGACGGTCGCTGCATCGAGGTCGGCACTGTGCCAGTCACCGCCGCGTTGCCGCAGCAGCAGGCTCACGACGCCGTTGTCTCCTCCAATGTCGAGACATGTCTTTCCCGTAGTCGGACCGAGCATCTCCACAACACGGCGAACCTTTTCCTGCTTGATGACCGATCGCCGGTAGAGGGCAAGGGCCCACGACTGGTTCACGCTGCGAGCGCTCCGCGGTCGCGCGACAGTCGAAGCTCGCGCTCGATGGCGTCGTAGAACGCCGTCATCTTCCGACGATACGCTTCGCGGCTGTACTCGGCGCGCACGCGCTGCGTCGCCGCACACGCCAGGCGCGCACCGAGCGCGGGATCCGCCAGCAGCGTCAAGAGGCCGTCCGAGACCGCGTCAGGCGACGGTTCGACGAGCAGCGAGATGTCGGAGTCGAGCACCTGCGTGTGGGTAGGCAGTCGCGTCGCGAGCAGAGGACGCTCGCTGTCGAGGTACGAGTAGATCTTCATCGGCGTGTTCTGCCCTTTGAGGCGCGGCGACACGACGATGGATGCATAACGCAGGACGCTCGAGAGCGCCGAAAGAGGACGAGGTCCGACGAATCGAACGCGGTCGGCGATGCCGAGTGACTGAACCTTCGTTCGGTATTGCTGAACGTCGGTCTCGTGTCCCCCAACAACCGCGAGGCGGGCTTTGTCACCGCCCGGCCCCATGCGGCGGAAACCATCGATCAGCAGGTCGATGCCCTGATACGGCTCGAGGTTTCCGACGTAGAGAATGACGGGCCCTTCGTTCGCGAGCGCCTGGAGCTCTGCGTCGGGCTCGAAGCGCACCGACTCGGCGGCTGTCCGCTCGGGAAGCAGGCTGAAGTCCTCGATACGGTGGACCAGCTTCCCTGGCGAGTGGCCAAGCGCGACGTCTTCGAGCGCCTTGCAGACGGCAACCACCGCGAGGCTCTCGCGGACCGCACGTCGCTCGAACGACTCGAGCGCCGATCGCGCGAGGTCCAGCGACGGGTACTTCTCGGTCAGCTGCTGCGCGAGCGACGAGTCCATGTCGTACACGTATGGAACGCCAAAGAGCTTCTTCATCGCGAGCGCAATGAAGGCCGACTCCTCGACGGCATGGATCAGATCGTAGCTCCCCCGTCGCACCATGCCCACACACTGTGGGACCATCTCGACATCGTAAGCGAGTTTCTTCAATGAGAAGCCCGGTCGAACCCCGCGCAAACCGGGGATGGCCCCGACCCGTCGGACCGTGCATCCGGCGATGTGCACGGCCTCCCCTTCCGGGAAGCACAGCACGTCGACCGTATCACCGCGCGCAGAAAGAACTTCGAGCACTGCCCGATCGGCGATCGGCGTGCCCCGATGCTGAAAAAACGGATGTGGTGCGAGGAAGAGGATCTTCATAATTGGATGGCGGCTCGCACCTCGGCGGTCTCTTCGTGCCGTTTCGAGGGGCTCCAGCCGAGCAGCGAACCCGTCAGGTCAGCCGCCGCTGCCAGAGCGGCGTCAGCCGGCGGCATTTCCGACGCGAGATCCGTGCGCCGGAAAACGACATCCGACAGGCGAATCGCCATCTCGGTCGTAACCGCATGCACCACTTCGGCTCGCAACACCGCACAGCCGGGCGCGAGCAGCTCGGCCGCGCGGGGATCTCGGCCCAGGGCGTCGGAAAGAACCGCCGACGCGGCGCTCCCGTACACGGCGCCGAGACGCGCCAAGCCTGCGTCCGTTCCTTGCAGAAGGGGCCCACTCGCAACGGCGGGTGAGCTCGACATCTCGAGCGCCCGCGGTGCGCTCGCGGTTCGACACGGCGGCGGCGAGAACCCCAATGTGCGGTAGATCACATTGACGGTCTCCTCAGCCACGCGTCGAGCCGTCGTGTACTTGATGCCGAACACCGACACCAACCCGCGAGGTCCCCCATGCGCCGAGTCTTCGATGATTCGCGCGCGCTTCAGGAGAGGCGCGCTGACGATCGCGCGCGCATGGGCACCGTTCGAGTCGGGACGAGGATCCTCCAGCGGAAGGAGTCCCGCGTGAACACGGCGGACGTCAGCCCGCGTCAGGCTCAGGCCGGGGCACGCCTCGTTGCACTCATCGAGAATCGACGCGATGAGCTCTTCGCTCACACGTGGCGGGTCGCCCTCGTGCCACGGCCGGTAGAACGTCCCGACGAGAGCGCTCGAACGCCACGGCGCGAGGAACAGATACCGTCGTCCACCGCCAATTGGATCCTCCTGACCGGATCTCCTGGACCGCACGCCGAACGCGACTGTTTGCGACACAGGTCGCGTGATCAGATTTACGGCGAGCGCGCGCGGTGGAGCGCCGACAAATGCGGCTTCGCGGTCGCCCGAGATGCGAAGCGTGGTTCCGGTTGCGTTAACGATCGCGCTCGCTTCGACGTCCATCGACGCGTCAGCGAGAACGTCTCGAAGTCGTGCACCCGCAACCTTCCCGTTTTCGACGCGAACGTCCTCGCAACGGACGTAGTTCGCTGCGGTCGCTCCATGACCGACGGCCGCCACGATGGCGGCCAGCGTGAGGCGCTCGGTGTTCGCAGCCTGCGCGTCGCACCAGATCGCGGCGCCGTCGAAGTCATTGGAAACAAGCGCCGGAGCGAGACGGAGCGCGGTCGCACGATCGACGACTTCGCCGGGCTCGATACGATGATCAACCGGAATTCCGCGCGAGGCAGCCGCGCCGAGCCAGTCGTTGAGCCGCATTGCCGCGGCGAGCGCGAGGCGGCCTTCCTTGCCGTGCCCGCGCGTCGGAACCATGAACTGCATCGGTCGAACGAGGTCGGGGGCGATCGACAGCCAAACGGCTCGTTCGCGAATCGACTCGACGACGCGCTTCAGATTAACCTGCTGGAGGTAGCGCAGACCTCCGTGAATCACCTTCAGGCTGTTGGCCGACGTGGCGCCACCGAAATCGCCCGCGTCGATCACTGCCACTCGCAATCCGCGTTGCGCAGCATCCCAGGCGATGAACGCGCCGTGGATGCCGGCACCGACGACGAGCACGTCGAAACGCGTGCTGGAGAGCGTTGCGAGATCGCGAATCATGTGAAGGTCCGTCGCCCGCGATGCCGGTCCGACCAAATCGTAAAGCTACTGGGGGTATTCGCAGCATGAAGGTCCTCGTAACTGGCGGAACCGGATTCACCGGCACCGCGCTCGTGCGCCGGCTGATCGAAGCCGGGCATAACGTGGTGGCGCTCGACAACAAGCCCGGCCTTGCGTCCGATGCGTTGCGGGCGATGGGAGCCGACGTCCACATCGGCTCGGTGACCGACAAGGCCGCCGTCGCGCGGTGCATGGAAGGCGTGGAGCTCGTCTTCCACCTGGCCGCGGCGTTCCGGGAGCTCAACGTGCCCGAGAGCCTGTACGACGAAGTGAACGTGGAAGGCTCGCGCAACGTGCTCGAGGCGGCGCATCGCGTTGGGGTCCGGAAGTTCGTCTACTGCAGCACGTGTGGCGTGCACGGCAACGTCGAGAACCCGCCGGCTGACGAGAGCGCGCCGATCGCTCCCGCTGATTATTACCAGCGAACGAAATACCTCGCCGAGCCCATCGCGCTCGAGTACAACGCGAAGGGGATGCCGACGGTGATCCTGCGACCGGCGGCGATCTACGGCCCGGGCGACCCCGAGCGCTTCCTGATGATCTTCCGTCGGGTCGCAAAGGGCAGCTTCCCGATGTTCGGCAACGGTCGCACGACCTACCATCCGCTGTACGTCGAGAATCTCGTCGATGCGTTCATGCTCTGTATGACGCCCGGAGTCGGCGATGGTCGCGCGTATCTCATCGCTGACGAGCACTACTATGCGATCGAGGACATCGTTCGTGAGGTCGGACGTGCCCTCGAGGTTCCGGTAAAGGTCCGGCACTTCCCGGTGATGCCTCTCGTCATCGCGGGGCACATCGTCGAGAAAGCCTGTCGCCCGTTCGGCATCACGCCACCGATCTTCCCTCGGCGGGTGGACTGGTACCGCCAGAACAGAGCGTTCAACATCGACCGCGCGAAGCGCGAGCTCGGCTACGTTCCGCGCGTCGGTCTCGAGGAAGGGCTTCGTCGGACAGCGGCGTGGTACCGGGAGAATGGCTACATCCCGACGGCCGTGCCGATGGCAAACGGCTCGCGGTGGGCGGCCGGGAACACCGGGTGACGAGCGCGGATCACCCCGATGTCGAGACTGCGTCCGAGGGGTATGCGAAGCGGTTCGGCGGCGCGATCGGCGCCTGGATGCTTGCCGAGCAGTCGCGCGCCGTCGACGAATTGCTGCGCGACCTTCCCACGGGCGCTCGCGTGCTCGACGTGGGCGGAGGGCACGCCCAACTCACGCCCGGCCTCGTTGCCCGCGGGTTTCGCGTCGTTGTCCTTGGCAGCAGTCCGGACGCTGCGGGGTCCCGGCTTCAGCCATATCTGCGCGACGGCCGAGCCAGCTTCGAAGTCGGTAGCCTTACGAGTCTTCCATTCGATGCAGGGGCATTCGACGCGGTCGTCAGCGTTCGCTTGCTCCCGCATCTTCCCGCGTGGCGAGCTTTCGTCGCCGACGCCTGTCGCGTCGCAAAGCGACACGTGATCGTGGACTATCCGTCGATTCACAGCGTGAACCGCTTCGCCGATGCGACCTTCGCGTGGAAAAAACGAGTCGAGGGCAATACACGAACCTTCACCCTGTTCGACACGGCAGACGTCGCGCGCGTACTCGAAGGGGCGGGATTCCGCGTGTGTGAGATGCGTCACCAGTTTCTCTTTCCGATGGTGCTTCATCGCATGCATGGAGTCCCGGGCCTGGGACGAACGCTCGAAGCGCCGGGACGCTGGCTTGGCCTCACGCGGCGATGGGGATCGCCCATCGTTGCTCGAGCCGATCGAACCGCCGGAGGGCATATCCTGACTGGTTGGTAACTGGACCGGGCGTTTCCCCGGTCCAAGTGCTTCGCCGAGGCCGTCTCAATCGTCATACTACGTTATTCCGCAGGCAGTGAATCCGAACGCGCATCATGGCAACTGACGTCCTTTCTGCAGGTGATTCTGAAACTTCGGTCGAGTCCGGAACGACCCCCCGACCGCGCCCGCGCGCGAGCGCCGTTAGGCAGTCGCGCTCGGCGCTCGTCGCGCTGGTGCTCGTGCTGCTGTTCGGGACCTACAGCCGGCTGGTCGACCTCGGTGCCGCAGACCTGTGGAGCGACGAGCTGTTTCACGTGCTCGCCGCGGAGTCGCTCGAGCGCGGCGACGGCCCGCGACTGCCGTCGGGCGAGCTGTACGTGCGAGGCATGGATCTCACGCGCCTCGTCAGAGTCGCGCGACACTACATTTCGGACGCCGAGGAGGCTGCGCGACTGCCATCGGCGCTGTTCGGGATTGCCGGGCTTTTGACGTTCGCCGCGATAGCGTGGCGACTCGCCGGGAGATGGCCGGCCGTCTGGTCGACGTTGTTGCTCGCCGTGTTTCCCGTAGTACTGCAGGAGGCGCGGAGCACGCGATTCTACACCCTTCAGCTCGTGCACGGGCTGGTCGCGTTCTACGCCGGATGGCGTGCACTCGAGCCGCGCCGCACGTCTCCCGAACAGGATTCCGATCGAACGGACGGCGTGTTGGGGCGGTGGGGGTGGGTCGCGCTCGCGATGCTCGCGTTTCTCAGTGCCGCGCGCGTTCAGCTGACCACCGTGTCGATTGTCGTCGGGTGGGGAGTCGCCGTGCTCGCGTTCGCGATCGCGGATGTCGTCCAGCGACGCAAGCGCGCGCTGCGAGAGAGCGTCGCGGTTCAGCTCGTTCTGGCCGGCCTGGTCGGGTTCGCGCTCGTGGTCGTGGCCGCGCCCGCGCTCCTGGATCGCGTGATCGCGTACGCGATGGACGTGCCGCTCTGGGCCGAGAGCGAGTTCTCGCCGCGGACCTACTACTGGATGTTCGCGAACACCATCCCGCTCGTGTTGTCGCTGACCCCACTGATCTACCTGGTGGTGGCGAGACGCGACCGGTGGTTCGCGGCGTATCTGTTCCTGTGGTTCATGGTCCCCCTGGTGCTCCACAGCTTCGTGCTGAAGTTCCAGGCCGAGCGGTACGTGATTCTCGCATTACCGGGACTGTTCCTGGCGGCCGGCATTGCCGCCGCCGACGGGTGCGGGGCGTTGTTCCGCCGCGTGGCCGTCGAAGCACCGCGCGTCGACGCACGCATAACGCAGCGTTTGGCTCAGGTCGTCGCGGTGTGTGCGGTCGCGGCCGTCGCCGCGATAGCGCTTTTCACGACACCGGCATTCAGCCGAAGCACACGAGTGGCGCTGCGGCAGCTCGACGTGCGTTCGCCTACGGACTATCGGCGCGCGCTCGAAGTCTTGCGGTCGACTCCGGGGGCCGATACGCTACCGTGGGGGAGCTTACAGCACCTCACGGCGCGGTACTATTGGCCGCGGGTCGATTTCACGATCGAGCGCGGGTTGTTGGATCGTCCGGTCGGCGGGCCCGAGACGCCGGGGACGCGCGAGATTGTCGTGCATCCGGAAGGCACGCGCGACTTCTACCTCGGCATCCCGGTGCTGTGGAGGGCGAGCGCGGTTCGCGAGTACTTCGGAACGGGACGTGATGTCATCGTAGCGATCGACAGTACGGCCGAAGCGAACTATCCGGGCGGCGTCGTCGCCGAGCTACGCAGGGGAGGCGCCAGGGAATTGTGCTTGGGTCGATGCGGAACGGTTCAGCTCTATCGGTGGACGCTCGCCGACGACACGACCGACGGTAACCGATAACGTGATGTCGCGCACGTCGTGTAACGCGCTCGCGTGGCGGACCGTCAGTGCTGCGTGCGGTAGCCGTGTCTGAGCCGGAGGCAGAGGTGGGGGAGCGCCCAGAGCTGTCCGTCGTCGTCCCGTTGTACAACGAGGAGGCGAACGTCGAGCCGCTCGTGAGTGCGGTTCGCGACGCGCTCGACACGTGGGACTACGAGCTCGTGCTCGTGGACGACGGGAGCCGCGACGCCACGCCGAAGCTCCTGGCCGAGAAAGCTCGCGAGGACGCACGCATCCGTCCGGTGTACCTCGCCCGCAACTACGGGCAGACGACGGCGATGCAGGCCGGGTTCGATGCGGCCCGCGGCGAGATCGTCGTCAGCATGGACGGAGACCTTCAGAACGACCCGAGGGACATTCCGAAGCTCGTGGCGACACTCCGACAGGGATACGATCTCGTGGCCGGCTATCGCCTGCGCCGGCAGGACAAGTTCATCACTCGCAAGGTGCCGTCGTTCATCGCGAACCGGCTCATCCGGTGGGTGAGCGGCGTCCCGATTCGCGACAACGGGTGCACGCTCAAGGCGTACCGCCGGTCGCTGCTGGATCGGCTGTTCCTGTACGCCGACATGCACCGCTTCATTCCAGCCGTGGCGGTCGGAACCACCGGGGCTCGCATCGCGGAGGTTCCCGTTAGGCACGAGGCGCGCCGGTTCGGGACGAGCAAGTACGGCCTGTCGCGCATCGTGAAGGTGCTGGGAGACCTCATGGCGGTGAAGATGATTCGCTCGTTCCGCGATCGCCCGATGCTCATGTTCGGCGTGGCGGCGATGGCGGCGACGGTCATCAGCGGCATGCTCGCCGGCCTGTGGCTCGATACGATCCTCCAGCTCGGCTCGCAGCACACGAACGATCTCGTGTTTCCGGCGGCGTCGCTGCTGTTCCTGAGCCTCGCGTGCTACCTCGTCATGCTCGGTCTCATCGCTGAAGTGGCGCTGCGCGAGGCGCGTACCGAGTTCGGCGACGTCGCTCCGCTCGTGACCGAGCAGGTCGGATGAGCCGCGTGACCGATGCCCCTGGCGCCGCGACGTTCGATCGTCCGAAGACCGAGCCGGACGAGCGGATCGTGAGCATTCTGATCCCTGTGACGGGGGAGCCCGACGATCTCGGCGCGCTCTACAGGGAGTATTCGGCCCCGTTCCGAGATCAGGGCACGAGCTTCGAGTTCATCTTCATCGCGGCCCCGTCGTGCTCGATGCGAATTCCTGAGCTCGAGCCGCTGATCGAGGCGGGGGAGCCTGTCCGCGGGCTGGTGGCGCAGACCGTGTCCGAGGCGACCCTGCTGCGTGTCGGCGCGTCGGCCGCGCGAGGCGACGCGATCATCACGCTGCCGTCGTTCCACCGTGTGCAGGCACCGGCGTTACTCCAGCTGTTGCAGCGCCTGGACGAAGGCGCTGATTTCGTCGTGGCGCGGCGCTGGCCGCGTCGCGACGCGTGGGTGAACCGCGTACAGGCGTGGGTGTTCCACTGGATCACGAAGACGCTGCGCGGCGACCGGCTCCACGACGTATCGAGCGGCGTGCACGCGATGCGTCGCGACGTGATCAACGACCTGCCTCTCTACGGCGATCTGTTCCGGTTCCTGCCGATTCTCGCCCTCGGTGCCGGATTCGACGTCGCTGAAGTGAATGCGCCGCAACACGAGGCCGATCGTCGAGCGCGGCTGTACAAGCCGGGTGTCTACGTTCGCCGGCTGCTCGACGTCATCGGGCTGTTCTTCCTCGTTCGCTTCACCGAAAAGCCTCTCAGGTTCTTCGGGCTGGTCGGGGCCGGCGGGCTCGTGTCGGGCAGCGCGATCCTGCTGCTCCTCTTCGTCGAGCGCATGCTTGGCCGCGGAGTGGCCGATCGACCGCTGATGATCGTCGGCGTGCTGCTCCTCGTGTTGGGTGTGCAAGCGCTGGGCTTGGGGCTCGTCGGCGAGATCATCGTTCATCTGCACATCCGCCGAACCCGCCGGTATCGCCTGCTCGGCGGCCCGGCCGACCGCAGCACGGACCGCGACAACGGCTCGCGCGAGACGCCGCCGTCCTGACCTCCCCTGGCGCCTAACGCGGTATCAGCGCGCGGGTACGTCCCCGAGTCTCTCTACGGGTAATGTTGCTGAAAAGCATTAGACGCAGAGGCCCGTAGAGGAACTGCTCGCAGAGGGTCGCAGAGGGTGCGCCGAGGCAGTCGGTCGACTCGGCGGAGTCTTGAAGGGATTGGGGGAACGGCTCTCGCGGGTGGTGGCGTCCCGGGCGGCCGTTCCCCTTGATCAATCAGAGCCTGTCGAGCCGCGCGGCGGCGCAGCCGCCCTATGCGCCCCTCTGCGCAGTCCCTCTCAGTTCCCCTCTGCGTCTCAAGCCTTCAGCAACATTACCGA
>Ga0075430_100001116_pt1 | contig 21379 bp, 22 predicted proteins | sample RhiMetdeltSRZDD4_FD_75294 | JGI IMG/M metagenome (GOLD analysis project Ga0075430, IMG submission 75294) | Populus rhizosphere microbial communities from Tennessee, USA - Rhizosphere MetaG P. deltoides SRZDD4 | ecosystem: Host-associated > Plants > Roots > Rhizosphere > Soil | place: USA... | reverse complement strand
ACCACCTGAGACTTTTTTCATGATTGTCCTTTGTGGAGAACGAACCAGGATGGATGAGGGACGGCGTATCCTTCAAGGAAAGATGGCCGGTGCGGTGAGTCCCGTCTCTTCCGGGAATCCGAGCATGAGGTTCATTGCCTGAATGGCCTGACCAGCGGCCCCTTTGATCAGATTGTCGAGTGCAGCGACCGTGATGATCCAGCCGGCTCTGGTATCGGCGAACAGGGCCAGATCACAATAGTTCGTACCCCGGACGTGGCGTGGATTGGGCACGAGGTCCTCGAAGACACGGACAAATCGTTCCTTTTCATAGAAATTCTTGTACAGCGACAGGAGCGCCGCCGCATCGAGGACCGGATTGGTGAGGCGACAGTAAGCCGTGCTGAGAATCCCCCGATTCATTGGAACGAGATGCGGCGTAAACGCGACGGTGACCTGAGACGAAGTCGCAGAATTCCGACCGCCCTGCTGTCGGGCACACAAGAGGCTCAGCTCCTGTTCGATCTCTGGAATGTGGCGGTGCCGTCCAATCTTATACGGTTCCAGTGATTCGTGTGCCTCTGGAAAATGGTAGGGGAGGGCGGGACTTCGCCCCGCTCCCGACACGCCTGACTTCGCATCGATGACGATGGTGCCGGGATCGATCAAGCCATGGGCGGCGAGGGGCGCGAGCTGAAGAATGGCCGCCGTTGGATAACAGCCTGGCGACGCAACGAGCTGAGACTTGACAATACCGGATCGATGCAACTCCGGCAGGCCATACACCGACCTTTCTAGAAGCTCGGCGTGCGTGTGGACCGTTTGGTACCATCGTTCGTATACGTGGGCATCCTGAAGACGGTAATCCGCACTCAAATCGATGATTTTCGCTTTCGATCGCATGCAATTGGCAACCGGCTCCATGGATTTCGTATGCGGCAAGGCAAGAAATATGACGTCTGCCCGTTCCGCCAATGCGTCCGGTTCCAGTGCTTCGAATGTCAAGGGAACTGCGTGACTGAGGTGAGGAAAAACGGAGGCGACCGGTAGTCCAGCCGATTTCTCCGATGTCACAGTCGTCAACTCGACGTGAGGATGCTGGGCGAGTAGGCGAATCAATTCTACTCCCGTATACCCGCTTGCTCCGGCCACCGCGATACGCACTGTAGTCATCGAGAATCACTCCGTCGAACCGAACGTTGATCACCTATAGCAAGGCTCATAGAAAAAAAGGGAAGGCGGCCCGCCTTCCCTTTTTTGTACCGACGGCTTCAACGCCGTTATCGCTTCGAGTACTGGAAGCGCTTGCGAGCACCCTTCTGACCGTACTTCTTTCGTTCTTTGACGCGAGAATCGCGCGTTAAAAGGCCTTCCTTCTTCAGTGGGCCGCGATAGGCGGGACTGAGGACGACCAGCGCCTTTGCAATGGCATGCCTGAGCGCACCGGCTTGTCCTGTCGGACCGCCTCCATATACCGTGGCGCGAATCGAATACTTCCCGGCAGCCCCTGCCAGCTCCAGCGGGAATTGAATGATTGTCCGTAAGGTCGGCCGCGGGAACGCTTTCTCCAACGGCTTTTCGTTCACGACAATATCGCCGGTGCCTGCCGAAACCCAGGCCCGCGCGATCGCACTTTTTCTCTTTCCGGTTGCGTACTGAATCGTTGCTGCCATACGAGGCGGTCTCCTTCGCTAAACTTTGACTTACAGGGCTAAGACTTCGGGTTGTTGGGCCTGATGGGGATGTTCGGTCCCTGCGTAGACCTTTAATTTCTTACCCATGTGTTTCCCCAAAGGGGTTTTGGGAAGCATCCCCTGAATCGCTTTCGTCAGGAGTTGTGTCGGGTGTTTGGCATGAATGTGCTCGGCGGTGAGGATCTTCAGTCCACCCGGATAGCCGCTGTGCCGCGCATAGGTCTTGGTCTCCATCTTATTGCCGGTCAGTCGGATCTTATCGGCGTTGATAATCACGACGTGATCGCCGGTATCGACATGCGGGGTAAACGTCGGTTTGTGTTTTCCTCGTAACATGCCCGCCACACGAGCAGCGAGGCGGCCAAGCGTCCTTCCTTCCGCGTCGATCAGGTACCACTTGCGTCGAACATCAGCCGGTTTTTCGAGAAAGGTCTTGGACATGTCGTACAGACTCCTGGGTAGTTGAAAGATGCCTCGATCACACAATACTTGTTACGTCTCGATATTTTTTGTTTCGAGCTTTGCGACCCATGCATCAAGATTCGCTGCCGTCCGTCGGCTCAAGACATCCCGCGTCACGTAGATCGGGCGAGTCGCACGCAATGCCAAGGCAATCGCGTCGCTGGGTCGAGCGTCAAGCGTGCGATCCACTCCCTTTGAGGCCAGATGGATGGTTGCATAGTAGGTGGAACTTTTTACGTCCGTGAGTACCACGTGCTGGATTGTTACTTCCAGATGATCGGCGAAACTGCGAATAAGATCGTGGCTCATTGGGCGGGGACTGACCGCATGATCCATGGCCAGACGGATGGCCTGCCCTTCGGATGCGCCGACCCAGATAGGCAAGGTTTCGCTTCCGTCCTCATTTTTCAACACCACGATTTTCGTGTCAGTATTGCTGTCCTCGAGAACCTGTTTTACTTTCACCTCGACGAGAGCGGCGGAAGGTTCAGGATTTACCGGAGTCATGTCAGCTGTCCAGCTTTCCAAAGTCTTCAGGTTTCAGATTTTCCAGCCATTGTTCCAATTCATCCGATGACTGCTTCTTGATGACGGATTCGCTCGCAAAAATCGGCGCATTGGTGCGCAATGCCAGAGCAATGGCATCACTGGGTCTCGAATCCACTGTATACTCGGAATCCTCGTACGTGAGATGGATTTTTGCATAGTACGTGTTGTCGTTCAGATCGGTAATGACGACGCTGATGACCTTGGCGTCAAACACGTCCAAAAACGATTTCATCAGATCATGTGTCATGGGTCGGGGCGCCGTCACGTTCTCGATGGCCAGCCCGATGGCACTGGCTTCCGACTTACCGACCCAAATTGGCAACATATCAGCGTTGTCTTCGTCACGAAGCACGACGATGTAGGCGTTGTTGTAGGGGTCAAAAATCAACCCCTTGACCCGCATTTGCGTAATCATGGCGGGAATGACACTCAGACGTTGGTTTCTAATCTAAAGGATAGGGGAATCTAGCACTTCCGAATTCCATGTGTCAATGAAGAGCCGGTCATCAGGCGGTCGGGAAGATGCTGAAGATCAAAGGCTTGGCAGGAGACGTCCAGCGATGCCCGTGTCGCTAATTGCAACAACGTTCGTGCGGGACGGCAGGTTCCCGAAGACGGGTCCGGTTCTCATGAGGGTAGGCTGTGCCCCTCCGAGTTCATCGGCGAACGATCCGGGCTTCATGAACGCTCATTACATGAACGCTCATTAGGTGGTCATGAAAGTCGCACCGAGCCGCGAGACGCGGAGTCCATGACCTCCCGACGGTCGTGTTAGGTGCTGGGGGGACGGTAGTTTTGATCAAGCTTGCCGGTGTCGGCGCTTTCTCCCAGTTTCAGAAACGCCTTCATTTGTTTCTTCACCAAGTCGCGGCCGCTTTCGTCACCGAGATTGATCTGGTATTCGTTGATCACCATCACGCGCATGCCTTCCCATTTTTTCCAGCATGCCTTACAGACGTTTGCTTTGATTTCGGATTCAAGTCTTCCCAGAAACAACATATCGGTAATGGCTTCGCCTGTTTGGCCACAGGTGACACATTGAACTTCTGTCATCGATCCCTCCTGCGTCAAATCATCTTTTAACGAGAACACGGCATTGTAACATTCACCTGTGTAGCTTGAAAGGGGGAGAGCGCCGATTGACGCCTCATATGCTTCATGCTAGAAACTCCTGCTCTTGCGGCAGACTTGCCCGGATGGCGGAACTGGCAGACGCGCCGGACTCAAAATCCGGTTCTCGCAAGAGAGTGGGAGTTCGACCCTCCCTCCGGGCACCATCCAACTTGTCATCATGATAGCCTTCATAACAAGCCATCGTCGATTTCCCCTTGATGGGCGCCAGCCATCCATCGGTCGATCAGTTTCCTTGAGCCCACTTTCTCGCGGTCTTACCTCTTGACATGATAGGTCTCTTAGCCTATAGTTCCGCCGTCGGCTTGCGGGCTATTTATGATCACCTCGGTCCATTTTCGTTCATCATCAATACTCATCAATTACAACTCACTAAGGAGGCAGCACATGCGTAAGGTGTTGGCACTTGGAGCTGCAGTACTTTTCATCGGCTCCGTGGGTGTGGCGGGCGCTCAAGAGCGTCTACCGCAGTCATCATCCGGGTCCGGGTTTGGCGTAGGAGCCGGCGTGGGAGACGTCTCAGGGAGTTCGGGCCGTACTCAAGCCTTCGATCGGACCGCATTTATCGATCGACTCGGCCAAGCTGAAACCGTGTTTGGTCGTGTTCTCGCCATTGATATTCCCGGTGGCAAATTACACCTCGAAACGGGCGGCAGCTCGCATGACGAAGGCCGTGCGGGGACAGGAGCCATGTCCTCATTGACCCTGTATACGGATGCACAAACCAATATGGATCAAATCAAAGTTCTGAACGCCGGTGATGACATCTCGGTACAGGTGGTTGAAGCGCCGAATGTGAACGCACACCAGGGGGTGTACGGAACCGGCCGCAAGCTCGTCCGCGAAGTGTACCTATTCCGCGGCAACGAGAAGCTGGCGGGTTTTGGTGGACTGGGGCAACGACCGAATCCGGAAACTGAGCGCGGCATCGCGACGAATAGCGGAAGCGGCACGGGAGCGATTGTCGGGTCCGTCCTTCCGGGAGCCGTCACTTCTGGCGTGGTGACGACCACTGTCGGTGAATTTACCGGAGCGGCCCCCTGCTGGAATTGCGAACCGCAGCCAGGCTGGGGCTATCAGACGCTTGCTCCTGAGACCAAGCTGCAGAATAAGTCTGACTATGGAGCGGACGCCGCGAAACCGAATCTCATCAAGGGCGCCAACTAATCCATAAGTCCTTGTAAGGCATCGAGACGGGGCGCTTCCTCACGGGAGCGCCCCGTTTGTTTTTGACGGAGGAGGATCTGTCCGTGCTGTGCTTGCGAGAGCTTGTAAGGGAAGGATCGCTTTGTTAGGATCCGACTACCGATGTGCCATGTCTGATCCATCCACGCCCGCCATCGTTCCCGATGCCGAACTGGACCTCCGCGGTGTCATCTGTCCCTATAACTTCGTCAAGACAAAATTGAAGCTTGAGACCATGGGATCAGGTCAGGTCCTGTCGGTGCTGCTCGATGACGGAGACCCCATCAAGAATGTCCCGCGCAGTGTCAGTGATGACGGGCATGCGGTTCTCTCGCAGGAACGGATCCAGTTGTCGTATCGCGTGATGATCCGGAAACGTCAGAACGACTGAGCAGGATGCCGTTGCGTCCTTCCTTTTAGAGACCAGCCACCACTAGGGTCACATCCGCGTCAGGGAAGTGCAGCGCCTGTTTCCGCAGCATTTGGTTGATCGTGCCGCCCAGGATCTGTTGCGTGGCTTTCGTCAGGTCCACAGCAACAACGACATGTCTATTTCCTAACACAGTTTGCATGCGCGAGAGCGAGACACGTAACCTCGACGGCGAAACAAAAAAGACGTGTGTGCAGCGACTGTCCTTGAGATTCCTCAGGAGGCGGATGAAGGGTTGTGGTTTGGCGGGGAGCCTGCCGCGAAATTGCAGGGCATTCCCGGACATGCCGGATATGGCGACGGCCGTCACGAGAGCGGAGGCCCCCGGTACTGCAACGAGTGGAACCCCTGCGCGGAGAGCCGCGGCAATCAACCTGGAGCCGGGATCATAGATACACGGAGTGCCGCCATCCGAAACCAAAGCGAGACTTTCTCCGTGCCGGAGCCGGTCGAGTAGAATCGGAGTTTTTCCCGGGGCGCAGCCGCGATCATAGGTAGTCAGAGTGGTGCGGATGCGATAATGGCGAAGAAATCGCTGTGTCCGCCGGGTATCCTTCGTGGCCACGAGATCGACCTGACCAAGGATACGGAGTGCGCGAACACTGATATCCTCTATGTTCCCGATAGGAAGACTGACAATATACAGGGAACCGCACGGCTCCATTTCTTGACTCTCTTCTCTGCGCACCGATATAATTTCCACCTCCAAAAAACTGGCTTTTTTTCTGGAATTTTGCGAGGATAGCCGAAGATGTCTGCGCTGCTTTTCATGGTGACGATGGGTCTCTACTTCGTCGGCACCATCGGGTTTCTCGCCTATCTTGTTCGTCGTTCGGAGTGGCTCTCAAAGATTTCCCTTGGAGTGACGAGCCTCGGATTTGTCACCCACACCGTTGCGCTGGTGATGCGAATGGTCGGCATCGAGCGCTCGGTCGTTCCCACGTTTCACGAAGCGCTCTCGTTTTTTTCCTGGATGCTGATTCTCGTGTTTCTGGCCGTCGAGTTTCGGCGCCAAATCCACGTGTTCGGATCATTCATCGTTCCACTTGCGCTGGTTTCGTTGGTCTCGGCTGCCGCATTGCCGGTTGAGAATGTGTCCACGTTTCAACCCGTTTTCAAGACGCTGTGGGTGCATGTCACCTTGAGCATGCTGGGTACAGTAGGCTTTGCCGTGGCCTTCGTTGCGGGATTGATGTACCTGATTCAGGACGGGTTACTCAAGTCCAAGCGTTTTAACGTACTGTATACAAAACTGCCGGCACTCGATTATCTCGATCACCTCAATCAACAGGCTATGATCCTGGGGTTCCCCTTGCTGACATTGGGAATCATCACCGGGGCCTTCTCGGCCGAAATCGTCAGGGGCAGCTATGTGAGCTGGAATCCTGAGCAGACCTGGGCGTTGGTCACCTGGGTGTTTTATTTCGTCGTTCTGATGGGACGATTGACGGTTGGATGGCGTGCAAAACGCGCCGCGTATCTTACGATCATAGGCTTTGCGGGCGTGATTTTGACGTTGATCGGTGTGGTTCTCAAAGGGCATGGAGTCGATTCGTAGCATGCATATGATCGTCGTCGGGATCAGCCACAAGACCGCCCCCGTCGAGATCCGGGAAAAATTAGCTGTGCCCGAAAGTCGTCTTGGGGAGGCATTGAGCCGGCTCTGTGCCTATCCCGGCGTAAAAGAGGGTCTGCTCCTCTCGACCTGCAATCGTGTCGAAGTGTATGCGATCGTTGAGGACATCGAGCCTGGTTACGGGCGCGTGCAGGAATTCCTGGCTGACACCCATCTCTCGCTTTCCTCGGAACAATTGACGCCCCATCTGTACTGGCATGCGGGAGATCGGGCGATCGCGCATCTGTTCCGGGTCGCTGCGAGCCTTGATTCGATGATTGTGGGTGAATCCCAAATCCTCGGACAGCTCAAGGACGCGTTCGAGGTCGCTTTGTGTCACAAAACCTCGGGGCTCCTGCTCAATAAGATCGTGAAAAAAGCGATCTCAGTGGCTAAACGTGTGCGGACTGAGACGAAAATCGCGGAGACTGCCGTCTCCGTCAGTTACGCGGCGGTCGAGCTCGCGAAGAAAATATTCTCAAATCTCAAAGATCAGACCGTCTTGCTCGTGGGGGCCGGTGAGATGGCCAAGCTTGCTGCGCGACATCTGATTAGCAACGGGGTCCGGCAGGTTCGTATCACCACCCGCAATGCCCATCATGCAATCGAACTGGCTCAGCGGTTCAACGGGACACCGATTCCTTTTGACGACTATAGGACTGAATTGGCGTCGGCGGATATCGTCCTGGTCTCAACGGGAGCCGCGCACTATCTGGTCAGTGCCGAAGATGTGCACAGGGCGGTCAAGCAACGGATGAATCGCCCCATGTTCTTGATTGATATTTCGGTGCCGCGCAACATCGAGCCGGCCGTTCGCGATATCGATAACGCCTTCTTATTCGATATCGACGATCTGCAATTGCGAGTCGAGCAAAACCGGGAAGAACGGCTGCATGAAGCGGAAAAGGCCGAGCAGTTGGTGGTGGATGAAGTGGGCGTGCTTCGGCAATGGTTGAAGTCTCTCGAGGTCACTCCTACCATCGTGGCGCTTCGCAATCGAACAGAAGATATCAAACGTTCCGAGTTGGACAAGGCATTTGCCCGCTTGAATCATCTGTCCAACGATGACAGACAAGCAGTCGAGAGCATGGCGTCGGCTATGATCAACAAGATCGTTCATGGGACCATGGTCACGTTGAAGGCCGAAGCGAGCGGGTCCGAAGGGGTAGGTTTCGTCGAGGCTGCACGCCGGTTCTTTAGCCTGGATGAAGGATCTTCGGGAAATGAGAGGACAGAGGACCGCCGTAGTTCCGCCGGAAACGACCTGTCGTCATCGGAATCTAACTCAGAGGAAACACCTCGTAGGCGAGAACCTCGGGTACGAACGGGAGCGACTGGTCGGATCGGAGACAGAGGTGACGATCCCTTATCAGGTGAGGATCTTTGAATGGAGCGATTCACGATGTGGTTCCTAGACGAGGCGTGTGACCGATGCCTCCCGTAACGGAACACCGTTCGACGCTTATTCTGGGCACGCGCGGCAGCGCTCTCGCCTGGCAGCAAAGCGGGTGGGTTCAAACGCGCCTTCAAGAGCTCAATCCCGGGATCGCCATTTCCCTTCACCGCATTCAAACATCAGGAGATAAGATTCTCGATGTACCGCTCGCGATGGTCGGAGGAAAGGGACTGTTCGTAAAAGAAATCGAGGATGCCCTGCTGCGCGGCGAGATTGATTTGGCCGTTCATAGCATGAAAGATGTGCCGACAATCCTTCCGGCGGAATTGGACATCCTATGCGTGCCGATAAGAGAAGACCCGCGGGATGCGCTGATCAGCCGGGATGGTCAGACATTTGAACAATTGAAGCTCGGTGCGCGCGTGGGAACCAGCAGTTTGCGCCGTCAAGCGCAGCTGTTGCACAGTCGTCCGGATCTCAAAATAGAAATGTTGCGAGGGAATTTGGATACGCGTCTTCGAAGGTTGCTTGAAGGGCGGTTTGATGCGATTGTTCTGGCGGCTGCCGGTCTCAAACGGCTGGCATGGACCCAGCACATCACAGAATACTTACCGACCGATATCAGTTTGCCCGCCATCGGACAGGGTGCCTTGGCAATTGAGGGCCGTCGTAACGACGTCCAAGTCAGAGAACTGCTGAGCCGGTTTGACCATCCTCCCACCAGGACGACGGTGTTGGCGGAGCGGGCGTTCCTGCATCGCCTCGAGGGCGGATGCCAGGTGCCGATTGCCGCCCATGCGGTGCTGGAGGGGGACCGCTTGTGTCTTGATGGCTTGATCGCGAGCGTCGACGGCGGGCGCATCATTCGGGATACCGTTCACGGCCCGGCAGTAAATCCCGAACGGCTCGGCATCGAGCTGGCGGAACAATTGCTCAGGCAGGGGGGAGACGTCATTTTGAAAGCCATCTACGGACACGCTTGACGATATGGCGAAGCAGCAGGGCAGAATTTATCTGGTAGGAGCGGGTCCTGGTGATTCAAAGCTTTTGACCTTGCGCGGCAAGGAATGCCTCGAGCAGGCAGACGTCGTTCTGTACGATTACCTGGCGAATCCGGCGCTCCTCGATCATGTGCCCCCGCATGCGGAACGGATTTACGTCGGCCGCCGGGGGCGAGGTCATTACGCGAGACAACCGGACATCAATCAGTTGATCGTCAGCCATGCCCACGCCGGCAAGGTGGTGGTCAGGCTGAAGGGCGGCGATCCGTTCCTCTTTGGCCGGGGCGGCGAGGAAGCAGAAGCCGCTGCAGCGGCTGGGGTACCGTTTGAAATCGTCCCCGGCGTCACGGCGGCGATTGCGGTGCCGGCGTATGCCGGGATCCCCGTCACTCATCGCACGCTGGCGTCGACGGTGACGTTTGTCACGGGACACGAAGACCCGACGAAGAGTGACAGCGTGCTGGAATGGCCCCGATTAGCGACGGCCCAGGGCACCCTGGTGTTTCTCATGGGCATGACGAATCTGCCGAACATCGTGCGCCATCTTATCGAGGAAGGGAAAGCACCCGCGACACCGGCTGCCGTTATCCGATGGGGGACACGCTCAACTCAACGGACCGTGGTAGGGACTCTCGCTGATATTGTAGAAAAGACAAGAAAAGCGGCCATGGAGCCACCCACCGTCATCGTCATCGGCGAAGTCGTCCGGCTGAGGGATCAATTGAACTGGTTTGAGAAACGGCCATTGTTCGGCAGGCGTATTTTGATCACGAGAGCCAAGGAACAGGCGCCGGAATTTTCGGACTTGATCGCAGCCTATGGGGGCGAACCGGTCGCGTGTCCGACGATTCAGATTGCGCCACCTGATACGTGGGAGCCGGTTGACCACGCGATTGGTGAACTTGCGCAGTATCACTGGCTGGTGTTCACAAGTTTGAACAGCATCGCACCGTTCATGAAGCGGCTCAATCTGCTAGGGTATGACACGAGGGCCTTGGCGGGGCTCCGTCTGTGTTGCATTGGCCCGCGTACTGCGCAGGAGCTTGCCGGATATGGCCTGCGAGCGGATTTGATTCCGTCGGAATACCAGGCTGAAGGGGTGATCGCGGCCATGGCTGCGACCGGGATGCAGGAAAAACGGGTTCTGATTCCACGGGCGCTGATTGCGCGGGAAGTTCTCCCGGAGCAATTACGTGGCCATGGTGCGACCGTCCATGTGGTTCCTGTCTACCAGACCCTGCGACCGGTTACCGACATGCATCGTCTTCGCGAGCTGATGAGCCGACAGGAACTGGATATGGTGACTTTCACGAGCTCGTCCACGGTGAGAAACTTCGTGGATCTTTTCGAAGGCCCACAGGACATGCATCGAGCCTTGGGCGATATTCGAACCGCCTGCATCGGTCCCATCACTGCCGCGACGGCACGGGAATATGGTATACGGGTTCAGGTCATGCCGGCGGAAAATACGATCCCGGCGCTCGCCGATGCCATTGCGCGGCATTTTACGCCTTCTTCGGAATCGGCCTCGCTCGAGGTCCGGACAGGCTGATGGAGGAGTATCTGAACAATCATGTGATCACCTCAGATAAGGAGTAGAACAGTGGTACCTGTAAAATCTTTCATGGTTCCGAAAGAAAAGTTTGTCACGGTCGAACGAGACACGGATGCCCGGACAGCCGCGCGGGTGATGCGCGACGGCAATATTGGAAGTTTATTCGTCACGAATGGGAAGGACGTCATCGGCATCATCACCGATACGGATATGGTACGCCGGGTGGTCGCGGCAGGGGCGGATCCGGGGAAGACGACGGTTGAGCAGATTATGTCGGCCCCAATCGTCACGATCGAAGAGAATAAGACGCTTCTCGATGCGAATGATCTGATGGCGCAGTCACACCTGCGACATTTAGGTGTTTCAAAGGATGGCAAGCTCGTTGGAATGATCTCCGTGCGCGATCTCGTGGTGTTCCTGACTAACCTTCCGCGAAAGTGAGCGGGTGGTGGCCTTTCCGATACAACGACTCCGACGATTGCGGCAGAAGGAGTCCTTCCGGCGCATGGTGCGTGAAACCAGTTTGTCCCCGTCCGACTTCGTCTATCCGTTATTTGTAACCGAAGGACGGGATCGGCGCGACCCCATTGCATCGATGCCCGGACAACAACGGCTCTCCATCGATCTGCTGATCAAAGAAGGGGCGGACGTGGCGGCGCTTGGAATCCCGGCCGTGATTCTCTTCGGTATTCCGGACCACAAGGATGATCGAGGCTCTTCCGGATTTGATCCCGACGGAGTGGTTCAGCGCGCCGTCAAAGCGCTCAAGGATCATGTTCCCGATCTGGCCGTCATCACTGACGTGTGCATCGACGAATATACGAGTCACGGGCATTGCGGATTGGTCAAAGATGGACGCGTCTTGAATGACGAAACACTGGAATGTCTGCGCGCCATGGCAAGAACGCACGCGGAGGCCGGTGCCGACATGGTCGCTCCTTCGGACATGATGGACGGCCGGGTGGCCGCCATTCGTGATGAGTTGGACGGCGCGGGATTTCCGGATCTGCCTATCATGGCGTACGCGGCCAAGTTTGCCTCCTGCTTTTACGCTCCGTTTCGCGACGCGGCCGCGTCGAGTCCGAAATTTGGGGATCGCCAGACCTACCAGATGGATCCAGCCAACGCGCGCGAAGCATTACGTGAAGTCGAGCTGGATATCGCGGAAGGGGCCGACATCGTGATGGTCAAGCCGGCGCTCCCGTATCTCGACGTGATTGCCGCAGCGCGCCGGCTGACGAGTCTGCCTCTTGCGGCCTATCAGGTCAGCGGGGAGTACAGTATGATCAAAGCCGCGGCGCGTGCCGGCTGGCTTGATGAGTCACGGGCCATGATGGAATCCCTACTGGCAATCCGACGTGCGGGCGCCGATATGATCCTGACGTATTTTGCAAAAGACGCAGCCAAACTGCTTCGTTGACGAATCATATGAAAGTTACGCGAGGCCTTACTCCCCCCGCTTCCCGTCCCTACCCTGTTGCCACCATCGGGAACTTCGACGGCCAGCATAAGGGGCATCGGGCGCTGCTGGGTATGGTCGTCCATGCGGCCCAGAGCGCCCAGGGCACTCCTGTGGTCCTGACTTTCGACCCGCATCCGGTCAAGATTCTGGCGCCTCACGTCGATCTTCGGTTTCTCACGTCCCCTGCCGAGAAGCTGGCACGATTTGAGGAAGCTGGCGTGCAGGAAGTCATCTTTCTTCCGTTTACGTCGGCCTTTGCCAGTCTGACACCCGCGGAATTCGCGTCGGGAATTCTACGCGACGGAATCGGCATCAGAGAAATTTTTGTCGGTGAGCACTTTTCCTTTGGAAAGGGACGAGCCGGTAAAATAGAAGATCTCACCCGACTTGGCAGCCAATTCGGATTTCAAGTACATCCAGTTCAACCCGTCAGGTTCGAGGGCGACGTCGTGAGTTCGACGCGTATCCGTCAGTTGATTCAAAGCGGGGAAATAGAGAAAGCCGCGCGCTTTCTCGGCCGGCCCTATGCCATCGATGGAGTCGTGATTCGTGGCCATCAACGTGGCCAGGCATTAGGCTGGCCCACGGCCAACCTTGCTCTTCCCGCTGAGCGTGTCATTCCGCCTGACGGTGTCTATGCCGCGACCACGGTCTGGAAGGAACAGCGGTTTGACTCCGTCGCTTATATCGGGACACGACCGACATTCGGTGCGGGGGAACGTATGGTCGAGGTCTATCTTCTGGACAAGGAAGTCGACTTATACGGACAGCCGATCACGGTCCAGTTTATCGATCGACTTCGCGGGGATCTTGTATTCAATACCGCTGAGGCGCTTGCGGTTCGTATCGAACAGGATGTTCACGAGGCCCGAACCTGTCTGCGCCGCTTGTCTCAGGCGGTAGGAACCACATGAACGTTGACGTTATGGTAAGTCGAACGACCAACCGCACGAAATCGCCGCATGAGACCGGTCTTCTCCACCGGATACTTCCGGTCATCCGCCGCCGGGCGTTGTTTTCGCCGGGAGATAGCATTTTGGTTGCGGTGTCCGGAGGCCCCGACTCCGTTGCACTGTTATCTGTGCTGCACGAACTCCGTCCAGCCTGGAATCTGACCCTGTCCGTCATCCATATCAATTATGGGTTGCGCGGGCGCGAATCCGATGAAGATGCCGTATTCGTGCAACGTCTTTGCGATGAGCTGGCGGTTCCCTGCATCACGAGACGCGGCGATAGCGTCCGCGAGAAGGCGCCTGGCGGGAGCTCCTTGCAGGAACGAGCTCGGGAAATCCGGTACACCATCATGCGTCGCATGGCTGGCGAGTCGGGAATCAAGCGAGTGGCGTTGGGACATTCGGCTGATGATCAAACTGAAACGGTCCTGATGTGGATGCTGCGAGGCTCCGGTCTGGCCGGCCTTGCCGGCATGCCGGCGATGCGAGAGGGACTGTTTATCCGGCCATTGCTGACCATTCCGCGGGCGGATATTCTGTCGTATCTTCGCTCATTGAACCGAGAGTATCGGACTGATGCCAGCAACGGGAACCCGATCTATCTCAGAAATAGATTGAGGCACGGTCTTATCCCATACATGAAATCGGTTGCTCCGTCGCTCGTAAAGGTGATCAGCCGGCAAAGCGAAATTGTCGGCGAAGAAGATGCGTTATTGGACCAGATGGTGACAGACCTGCTTCCGAGTATTGTGACTGAGCGTGACGAACACTTCTGTTTGGCACGTGCCCCATTTCTCAACGTACCCCTCGCCCTGCAGCGTCGCATCATTCGCCGGGTCCTGGGTCGACTCGATAGACGGGGGAGAATGCCGAGATTTACGACCGTCGAAGCGATTGTCCGGCAGGTCGTGATGAACGCAGTGGGATCCAGATGGTCGGCGAGGGGAGTCGAGGTGTTCTGCGATGATGAGTCTATTCGCATTGGCACCTCATACGTGCAACCTATCGGGCGCGATTCGCCGGCACAAGAATGTCTCTGTGCCGGAATCCCAGGCACGATGGTATGGCCTCCCACTGGTGAACGGATTCAACTTCGAGTGGTCGATGAAGACGATGTGCGAAACATTGCGCGATTACGCGACAAACAGGTGACGGTATTCGACAGTGCGACCTTCACTCTCCCCCTCCGTCTTCGGAGCTGGAAGCCCGGGGATCGGATTTCTCCGTTCGGCATGAAGGGACGGCACAAGAAGGTACAGGACCTCTTCACTGATCTCAAAGTAAGTCAGTCTGTCCGGCACCGCACCCCGCTTCTCGTCGCACCTGAGGGGATCCTTTGGGTGGTAGGGCTCCGGCCCGACGGCCGATTTGTCATGAACGCATCCACCAGGCGGTTCGTGGTTGCCTCGCAGACCCCTCGATGAAGGGACGGACCTAGTTCTATGGAAAGACTATTTGGACGTCCGATTGTCACACAGGAGCAAATGCGGGCGCGCATTCGGGAAATAGGCCGTCAGATCACCGCCGATTACGGAGGAAAAGAGTTGATCCTGGTCGGAGTGCTGAAGGGCGCCTATGCATTTTATGCCGACCTGGCGCGGGCGATCCGGATTCCGATGAGGGTCGACTTCCTCGTCGTGACCAGCTATGGTTCCGGCGCCAAGACTTCCGGTAAAGTAAAATTGGTATCGGACCTCACTGAAGAAGTGAAGGGGAAAGACCTTCTTCTCGTAGAGGATATCGTCGATTCCGGCCTCACGATCAGCTATTTGATCAAAACGCTGTCCAAGCGGAAACCTCGATCCATCAGAGTCTGTACCCTTCTCAGTAAACCGGAACGCCGTGTGGTCAATGTGCAGATCGATTATGAGGGCTTCCGAATACCGAACAAGTACGTCGTCGGCTACGGACTCGACTATCAGCAGAAATACAGGAACCTTCCTTACCTGGCTGTCCTCGATAAGGTCGATGAGCCGGAGCAAGAGTCGGCGTGAAACTGTTGTGACTCCAATGGAAGCTGTGTTAACATCACCAAGATTGTGTAGTGACTCTGGTGGGCCTGAAACCCGCAAAGGAGAGGTGGATGAATTCACGCGTTAAGAACCTGCTGTTCTGGGTAGTGGTCGGCCTCTTCATGATCCTGCTATTCAACCTGTTCAGCGTTCCGACTCACGCGCCTGAAGATGAAGTGATTTTCAGTGATTTCATGGCCAAGCTTGATAAGGGTGAGGTCATGAAGGTCACGATCAAGGCTAATCATGTCAGCGCGATCCTCAAGGATCAAAGTCGAATTCGCACGTATACGGCTGAATATCCGGAACTCGTGAAGGTCCTGCGTGAAAAGGACGTCCAGATTGAGGCGAAGCCACCGGACGAAAGTCCCTGGTACATTACCTTTCTCGTGACCTGGGGGCCTTTTGTGCTGTTCCTTGGTCTCTGGTTCTTTCTCATGCGCCAGATGCAGATCGGCGGAAACAAGGCTCTCTCATTTGGGAAAAGCCGCGCGCGCATGTTGACGGAAGAACGTAAGAAGGTGACGTTTTCCGATGTCGCAGGGATCGATGAAGCGAAGGAAGAAGTCCTGGAGATCATCGAATTTCTGAAAGATCCCAGAAAGTTCCAGAAGCTGGGGGGCCGGATCCCCAAAGGTGTGCTGATCGTCGGTCCTCCGGGAACCGGCAAAACGTTACTGGCGAAAGCCATTGCCGGTGAAGCCGGCGTGCCGTTTTTCAGCATCAGCGGGTCCGATTTCGTGGAGATGTTCGTGGGGGTAGGAGCATCCAGGGTCCGCGACCTGTTCGAGCAGGGCAAGAAGCACGCGCCCTGCATTATTTTCATCGACGAGATCGATGCCGTCGGACGGTTGCGCGGCGCCGGTTTAGGTGGTGGACATGACGAACGTGAGCAGACGCTCAATCAATTGCTCGTGGAAATGGACGGATTTGATACGACCGAAGGCGTCATCCTGATTGCGGCAACCAATCGACCGGATGTGCTCGATCCGGCGCTACTCCGGCCTGGCCGCTTTGACCGTCAAGTGGTCGTCAATCGGCCTGATTTGCGCGGCCGATCTGAAATTCTCAAGGTGCATACGAAAAAGGTCCCTCTCGGTTCCGATGTCGAGCTCGAAAAGATTGCTCGCGGTACGCCGGGATTTTCCGGTGCGGACTTGGAGAATCTCGTGAACGAAGCGGCGCTCTGGGCAGCCCGCCAGAATAAAAAGGAAGTCGAGTACATCGATTTTGAGATGGCTAAGGATAAAGTGCTGATGGGTGCGGAACGGAAGAGCATGATCCTCAGTGACGAGGAGAAGCGAACGACGGCTTATCACGAGGCGGGACACGCGCTCATGGCCAAACTGCTGCCAGGCACGGATCCGGTGCACAAAGTGACGATTATTCCTCGCGGCCGGGCGCTCGGCGTGACGATGCAGCTCCCGACGGATGATCGTCACAATTATTCAAAGGACTTCTTGTATAACACGCTTGCCATTTTGATGGGCGGCCGGGTGGCCGAAGAGCTCGTTCTCCACAATGTGACCACCGGAGCGGGGAATGATCTCGAACGGGCCACCGACTTAGCGCGTAAGATGGTCTGTGAATGGGGAATGAGCGAGAAGCTTGGTCCCCTCACGTTCGGCCGGAAGGAAGAGGAGATTTTTCTGGGTCGCGAGATCGCGACAAAACGGGACTTTAGCGAACAAGTCGCGCTCGAAATAGACCATGAGATTAAACGCTTGGTCAGCGAAAATTATGAACGGGCTAAACGGATCCTGACCGAAAATATGGTGAGTCTCAAAGCATTGGCGCAAGCGCTTCTGGAAAAGGAAGTGCTGGATGCGCTCGAGATTGATCAAATTATCATGCAAGGCTCCGCGCCTCAGACTGTTCCTGCCTGACGACACGTGTCGGCTCCGGCCAGACCAGTCATTCCCTTCTCTCCGCTCAACGTGATAAGAACTCCCACGTTTTGCACATGTATTCCACTGTCCATTACGCTGTGGATCACCCCATGAGACAGGCGAAACCGGACGACGACCTGATCGTGAAAGCCGGCAATCGGTCGCTGTCCGTCCGGGAACGACCGCTCATTATGGGCATTCTCAACGTCACGCCCGACTCATTTTATGACGGTGGACGTTATGAGGAGGTTTCGGCCGCTGTGACGCGGGCCAGGACCATGGCCGAGGAAGGGGCCGACATCATCGACATTGGCGCCGAATCGTCTCGACCAGGCGCCCAGCCCGTGCACGAAGACGAAGAAATGCGACGGCTCATCCCGGTCATCGAGGCTGTACGGGATGCCGTGGACGTGCCCATCTCCGTCGACACGACGAAGGTCCGCGTGGCGAGACGAGCCATCGAAGCGGGCGCTTCGATTGTCAACGACATCAGCGCGTTGACGTTTGATCATGACATGTCCCATGTCGTGGCCGAATCCGGTGCGGGCATCGTCCTCATGCATATGCAGGGGAGGCCGCAGACGATGCAACGCGCGCCTCACTATCACGACGTGGTTGCAGAGGTGTATGCATTTCTTGCCGACCGGATACGGGCGGCGGAGGCAGCCGGAATTTCCCGAACCCAAATCGTCCTTGACCCGGGCATCGGTTTTGGTAAGCTCCAAGATCATAATCTTGCCTTATTGGCTCAGTTGAATATGTTCAATGATCTGGGCCGCCCGCTGTTGGTTGGAGTGTCGCGCAAAGCCTTCACCGGCCATGTTCCCGGCCATCCCATCCAGGATCGTCTTTTTGGCACCGCCGCTGCGGTCGCCGTCGCCGTGTTGCGTGGGGCGGGCATGGTTCGCGTGCACGATATCGGTCCAATGAGAGACGTCATCACTATGACACGAGCGATCGCTGGGTCGACAGATTACCTTCAACAGGTGAGGCATGCGTAAGTTATTCGGCACGGATGGAGTGCGCGGGGTTGCGAATCTTGAGCCCATGACGAGCGAAACCGCCATGCAGCTGGGCCGTGCGGCCGCATACATCTTCATGCGCAGAGCAGGTCGGCATCAAATTGTGATCGGCAAGGACACGAGGCTGTCCGGGTATATGCTCGAGTCCGCTCTCATATCAGGGATTTGCTCGATGGGGGTCGATGTATTGCTCGTCGGGCCGATGCCGACGCCGGCGATCGCATTTCTCACACGGAGCCTCCGAGCGGATGCCGGGGTGGTGCTCTCTGCCTCGCACAATCCCTATCAAGACAACGGCATCAAATTCTTTTCGAGCGACGGTTTCAAACTACCCGATGAGCTTGAGGCGAGAATCGAGCAGTTGATCGTTTCAAATGAGATTCACCATCTCCGACCCACCGCCGATGCAATCGGCAAAGCCTTCCGTATAGACGACGCAGAGGGAAGGTATATCGAATTTGTCAAGCGGTCGTTGCCGAAGGATCTCGACTTCCAGGGAATCAAACTCGTGGTAGATTGCGCCAACGGAGCGGCCTACAAGGTGGCTCCCATGGTCCTGCGTGAACTGGGCGCGAAGGTCGAAGTATTGTGCGACAAGCCCGATGGGATGAACATCAACGACGGTTGCGGTGCTGTCCATCCGGAGCAGCTTCAGGAAGCTGTTCGACTCCACCAGGCTGATATCGGAATTGCCCTGGACGGCGATGCAGACCGGGCCATCTTTGTGTGCGAGCAGGGGATGATCATTGACGGAGATCATGTGATGGCCGCGTTGGCACTGGATCTCAAGGCCAAAGGCCAACTTGCCCAGCACACCGTCGTTGGGACAGTCATGAGTAATTTCGGCTTGGAGATCGCCATGGGTAGGGCAGGCATCACCCTCTTGCGAACACCGGTCGGCGATCGCTATCTCATGGAGCGCATGTTGGCCGATGGCTACAATTTTGGCGGGGAGCAATCCGGGCACTTCATCTTGTTGGATCACAATACCACCGGCGACGGCCTGATTTCCGCATTGCAGGTCCTCTCGTTGATGAAACGTACCAAGAAGTCGCTGTCCGAGCTTGCCAAAGCCATGTCCGCGGTACCGCAAGTGCTCATGAACGTGAGAGTCGTGCACAGACGTGATTTGGCCGAGATCCCGGATATTCAATCAGCCATCCAAGCTGCTGAGCAACGGTTGAACGGCACCGGTCGCGTATTGGTACGGTATTCGGGAACGGAATCATTGCTTCGCATCATGGTCGAGGGAGAACGAGACACAATCATTCGGGAAGTTGCCGAGCAGATCGCGAACGTCGTTCGCGCCCATCTTGGATAGTCGAGTAGAAAGGCAGCGTGACTGATGCTGCCTTCCTTCGCCGCCGCGTTCGTTCTGGGACTCCTCCTCGGGGCATTTGTTCCGTATTTTCCAATCCTCACTTTTCTCTGTTTGCTTGCCATTCTCGGCGTCATATGCGCCGTCGAGGCCACCCGAAGGATGTCATCACGGACGGGGCTCGCTCTTTACGGAGGAGTGGTCGCGGGTGTGGCGTATTGGTATCTATTCGCCTGGACTATTCCCACAGCCTTGGTCCTGCCTGCGCAGGAGGAAGCGACGTCGCGGTCTTTCATCGGGACGATATCGAACCGATCCAGCATGCTCCGGATCGCATGACCATGGTGCTTCAAGCGGCCCCTCTCGGTGGATCGCCGGGGTCGTGGGATCACGAAGGACGGCTCAAGCTCGTCTGGCGAAACGCCGGCGGTCCGTTCTATCGAGGCGACCGAGTCACCTTTCACGCGCGTGTGCGGCCTCCCCATGGCTCATTGAATCCGAGAGGATTTGATTATGTCGCCTATTTAGATCGACAGGGCATCGATGCGGTAGCGACGGTGACTGGTCCGGATGCCATTCGTCTGGTGAGCGCTGGTTCACAATCCGTGTCATGGATGTTCTGGAATCGGGTCGACCGATGGCGAGAACAGGTACATGTTGCGGCGGTGGAGACATTGAATCAGCCGGTACTCGGCCTCTTTCTCGGCGTCATCATTGGGGAGCGCGGGTATTTGCTGCCCGAGGTGCGTGACTGGTTCATGGCATCCGGGACGGTGCATATCCTCTCTATCTCGGGATCACATCTGGGTCTGGTAGCCCTCCTCACTTACGCCATCATCCGGCGGGGAGTATTGGCGCTGCCCTGGAAATGGCTCCTTGCGTTGACCCGGCACACCACTCCGACCAGACTGGCGGCACTGTCAACACTCATTCCGGTCACATGCTACGCCCTCTTGGCGGGAGCGGAGACGGCGACGATGCGCTCGTTGATCATGATCGCGACCGCCTTGTCGGCCTTGTGGTTGGGGTATCGCCGTCCGCTCCTCCATGCGCTCTCAATCGCGGCCTGTGCAATTCTATTGTACGACCCGCGGGTGTTGTTCGATATCTCATTCCAGTTGTCCTTCCTATCGGTCTGGGCGATGGCATGGTGGTTTGATCAAGGGGACAACCTGGACGAGCGATCCGACACATCTCCCTCCTGGCTGCACAACGCATGGAGGTGGGGAAAAGAGTCAGTGGTTGTCACGGCCGTGGTGACGATCGTCACGCTCCCTCTTGTGGCCTATTACTTCAACCAGATCCCATGGATGGGTCTCCTCGCCAATTTTCTGGTCGTTCCCTTCACTGGTCTCATTCTTGTCCCTCTCGGTCTTGGTTGCGCGTTGTGGCTCATTGCAGAGCAAGCAACCACTCTTCCTCTTGCCGGATTGGTTCAGGCATTCAGTACTCTGCTGATAGACGCAGTCCGGATGGTCGCAGGCCTGCCAGGGGTATTTCTGTATGTGGCAGCTCCGACAGTTCCGCTCATGGGCGTTTTCTATGGTGCGACCTGGATCAGCTTGACGCGCTCTTTCTCCTTCCACACCCGCGTGGGAGCTATGATGGCCATGAGCCTGATCATCGGATGGTGGATCTGGTCGCCGCGTCCATTCGCGGGTGATCACATGGTACGCGTGACGTTTCTCGACGTAGGTCAAGGCGACAGCACGGTCGTTGAATTACC
>Ga0075430_100001114_pt1 | contig 21391 bp, 27 predicted proteins | sample RhiMetdeltSRZDD4_FD_75294 | JGI IMG/M metagenome (GOLD analysis project Ga0075430, IMG submission 75294) | Populus rhizosphere microbial communities from Tennessee, USA - Rhizosphere MetaG P. deltoides SRZDD4 | ecosystem: Host-associated > Plants > Roots > Rhizosphere > Soil | place: USA... | reverse complement strand
GCACTCGGCGCGCTCTCCGAGGCCGGCCAGGCGGCAGGTCTCGAGCGCGCGCCCGAGCGGGCTCGAGAGCACCCGGTCGAAGCTCCAGTCGCCGAGCGTGCCGCGCAGGATGGCTGCCTGTTTGCGGCCGGCCTCCGTGAGCGGGATGTCGGTCCGCCCGGTGTGGCGGAGGTCCCGGCTCCATTCGGTCTCACCGTGGCGGACGAGGACGACCTCCATGGGCGGAGCATCGCATCCGTGCAGGTGTCCACGCACCCTCGCGGAACTCAAGCAGTTGTGGGCGTGCGCCGATTGGACCCCACGAGCCCTGCTATCGCGTTTGGAGCGACAGGGCGCTGGGCAGGTTGCACCTGCCCACACCCGCCAAGGAGGTCCCCCCGAAAATGCCCGTGACGAAGCCACTTACCCGCCTCGTCCTCATGGCCGCCCTCGCGGCCCTCTGCCTCGCACTCGCCCCGACCGCAATGGCCGGTCCCGGCAAGGGCAAGGGCGGTAAGCCCAGCTCGGGCAGCGGCACGATCAGCCCCGTGTTCATCGACTCGACGGACGGCGTCGCGCACTACGGGCAGCGGGTGACCTTCAACGTCTCGACCACCGCGACGACCGAGCCGTGGGTGCATCTCGAGTGCTATCAGGGGGGCGCGCTCGTGGCGCAGGGCTGGGAGGGCTTCTTCCAGCGCTCGCTCGACGACGGCGTCTTCGGGCTTGCCTCGGGGGCTTGGACCGGTGGCGCTGCGGACTGCACTGCGAACCTGACGAAGCCCGACGGGTCCGTGCTGGGCTCGACGAGCTTCCACGTCTACGAATAGCCGCGACGGACATCCCACCTGATGAGGGCGGCCGCAGGCCGCCCTCTCTGTTATCGGACCGCGTCGACATTCGTTGGCAAGCGGCAGCTGACGCTAACGAGACCGCGGCATGCGTGCCGATCACCAATCGTGTTCCCTGACCACGCAGTACCCACGGGAGGAACCATCATGAAGTTGCGGGCCACCGCAGTCCTGGCGTCGATCATCGGCGCCTTTGCTCTCACCGCATCCCCCGCGCTCGCCGCCAAGCCGAGCGCCAGCACGTCGTCCATCGAGCTCGTCCCGCCTGCCGCCGCGCTCGACGCAACCGCCGATACGAGCTGGCCGCGTTACGGCGACGAGATTACGTTCGAGGTCAAGACGACCGCGACGGAGTCCCCGTTCGTCAACCTCGAGTGCTACCAGGGCGGCGCGCTGGTCGCCCAGGGCTGGGAGGGCTTCTTCGACGGCGCGCTCGGCAATCGGATCTTCGGGCTGGCGTCTCCGAGCTGGACGGGCGGCGAGGCCGACTGCACCGCCTGGCTGAAGATGTACGTGCAGCGCCGTTGGAAGGCGCTCGCATCGACGAGCTTCCACGTCGCGGAATAGAGCGTTGCGACATCGCGAGAGGGCGGCGCTTGCACGCCGCCCTCTCAGTCACCGCACTCGGCGCCGATTGTCAGGGATCGGCGCCGAGGAGGGGCCCCGGCTCGCGCCGGGGCCCCTCTCGCTTTCACGACTTGGTGACGCTTACGGGAACAGCGTCCCCGGACCCGCGTCGTCCGTGAAGTCGATCGCGGTGCGCTCGACGCAGGCACTCTGCCTGCCCGTGAACGCGGCGTTCAGGGGCTCGTAGGTGACCCTCCAGGCCACCGTGGCGTCGGCATCCACCGCCACCGTCGTGTTGTTCGTGCTGGCGGTGTTGCCCGCACCGCCACCGCCAACGGTGTTGTCGGTCTCCGTGTAGAGGAGGCCGGTGTTCGTGTTCGCCTGGCAGTTCGCGACCGTGTCGTACAGCTTGAACACGATCCGCCCGCCGGCCGGGAGCTCCCTGCTCGCCACGGTCGAGCTGACCGTTGCGGAGTCATTCGGGTACACGTCCTGCTCCGTCGAGATCGCGGACGGGATCTGCTGGACGACGACTGCCTCGTTCGGGTCGTTGCAGGCGTTGTTGTGCGTCGTCGAGTTCGTGTTGGGCGGGTCGCCGCCGTAGCTCGCGACCCAGTGGTACGTCCCCGGCGCGTCGGGAGTGAAGCTGACCGGTCCGTACGTGCCGTCGCCGCTCACGGTCCTGGTCTGCGGGTTCGTGCCGGTGCCCGTTGCCAGGGTCGTGCAGTCCGCCTTGTAGAGCGTGAACGTGATCGTGCCGGTGGCGTCTCCGCCGGGCGTGGCCGGGTTGATCGACCCGTTGCTGCCCGCCGGCCCGCCCGTGCCCGGCTTGTGGGCCGTGCCGGTCAGCGTGGCTGTGTCGGTCACGGGCTGCCCGAAGTCGACAGTGGGCGCGCCCGCCTGTGTCGTGAGCGTGGGCGTCCTCGGATTGACCAGGAAGCACTCCGTGGCGCTGCTGTCGGAGTCCGGTGGCACTCCCGCCTCCTCGTCACCCGAGAAGGTGGCACGCCAGCAGTAACGGCCCGCCGACGTGACCGTCGCGGCGGCTGATGTGAACGTGCCGTCAGCGGTGATGTTCTGCGTATCGATCAGCACACCTCCGCTGTCGCACAGGGCCGTCGAGTTCGCGGCGGTCGGCCCACAGAGGTGGAACGTGAGCGTCGCCTCGAACTCATCGACTCCGGTGACGTCGAGAACCGCCCGATCCCTGACCAGCAACGCCGAGTCGGCCGGATCGGCCGGAATGGTCAGCCCACCCGCCGGGATGGGGGCGGGGGGGGTGGCGTTGTCGACCGGGGTCGTCGCGACGTCCGAGGTGCACTCGCCCAGCGTGCCGGTGGTGAAGTCGAAGATCGTCGCCGTCAGCGATGTCGACGAGCGCGTGTTGGCCAGGAACGTGTTGAAGCACTTGCCGCCGAGACCTGCCGCCTCAAGGTCGAGGCCGGCTTCGAAGAACTCCCCCACCCGCAGGCTGTTGCCGACGTCGTCCTGCTTGTTCGCCGTCAGCCAATCCGTCGTGATCGTATTGCCGTTCACGATCGCGCAGACCGTGTCGTTCACGGCCGCGGTGGCGCAGCTGGCGCCTTGCGCGACTGGAGTGGTACCCAGGGAGCCGCCGGCGCCGCCATTCCACCGGTACACCTGGATCGTCGACACAGAGCCGCCGCCCGAGAACTCCGAGACAATGAACAGGTCGCCGTCGACATGGTTGCCGGTGAAGGTTGTGGTGCCTGCGCTCGAGTCGCAGCTCACCTCGTCTTGCAGGAACCAGAACCCGACGTTGCCGTCACCGTTGTTCGCGTTGCGCTCGAGACCCATGTACAGGATCTCTCGATCGCCCGTGCCGACGTACGAGGCCGCGTACGCGTTCATGATGTCGGCCTTGTCGGTGACGTTGGCGCTGCTGGCGCACTGCCACCCAGGGTTGATGTTCAGGGTGTCCTTCGAGCCGGTCGTGAACGTCGTGCCGTCGGACGTGTTGAACGTGCCGTTCGCGTTCGTCCTGAAGTCGTCAGTGAAGCTGGACGCGTCGAAGCCCGTGGGCAGCGGCGTTATTTCGTCGCCGTCCGCGTCGAAGAAGTTGTCCCAGTCGATGGCCTGAATGTTTCCACCGACGTTGGTGGTGGTGGCGCTGTCGGTATCGCCATCGAGTTGGAACACAACATCGTGGACGGCCAGCGCGTTGGTGATCGCAAAGATCCCCAGCACAGCGAGCGCTGCCACAACTGCAACTGAGAGTCGGCGTCGCCGCCGTTTACCTCGTCCGAGAATCCGGTCACTCATCGACTACTCCTCCATGACAGGAGCCATTGCTCCCATTGGCCAGTCGCCCGCGCGGTAGACCAGCCCGCGCCAGGCCGTGTCAAATCGACGCTAGTTGCGCAATGAGGCGGGCGGAAGGTGACTTTCCTCCCTACCCCAAGGAGGTTTCCGACCGGCTCGCTATGGGCTAGGAACCCTTCGATCGCTCGAGGCGACCGCGCTCGCGCTCTGCGATCGCGATCGCCTCCGCACGTGAGTGAGCGTGGAACTTCCGCAGGATGTGCTGCACGTGGCTGTGGACGGTCTCCGGAGAGACGGTGAGCGCGTCCGCGATCTCGGGCGTGGACGCGCCGGCAGTCATGAGGTCCAAGACCTCCCACTCCCGCGGCGTCAGCGGACTCTTGATCGGACGCATCCCCGAGGTGGGGCCGGCGGACATCCGTAGCCGCTCGATCAGGCGCCAGGCCATTGAGCGCGAGATCGCCGCCTCCCCCGTCGTCACCCGCTCGATGGCCCGTGCCAGAGCCGGGAGCTCCGTGTCTCGCGAGAGATAGCCCGCAGCACCCTTGGCAAGGGCCACCAACCCAGCATCGTCGTCGCCGGAAGCCGCCAGCAGGACGACCGGCGTTCCGCGGGTCGCAGGCAGCACCAAGTCGAGCGCGGCCGCCCCCCCCTCCGGGGGCAGCCCCGCGTCCATGACGATCACGTCGGGCTCGCAGCGGCCGCTCAGGTTGATTACCTGGGATGTATCGGCGGCTTGCCCGACCACGGCAATGCCCGCCTGGTGGAGCGCCTCGCGCAGGGCGTTTCGCGCAAGCCCGTCGCTGTCGGCGACGAGAGCTCTGATCGCAGGTTCACTGCCGTTCCGCTGCCTCCGCCTGACCGGTTGCGGGTCCCTGTTCGAGCTCCAGGCGGAATCTGCCGGACACACGCTGCGCTCCTTGCCATCGGTCGGCACACGCAGTGGGGCCAGGCACTGGAGCGCGTGCCGCGTTCCACGACCACCCTAAGACGGTCACCGGACCTGCGCAAGTTGCGGGATTTCCTCGAAGCAGCGCCTCCCGTGAGACGCCGGAGGTCGCTGCGCCGACGCTCGGCTAGGAGGCGCCTTCAGGGTCCTCTCGCGCGCGCCTCGCCAACTCGACCGCTTCCGCCCTCGAGTGGGCGTGGAGCTTGCGGAAGATATGACGCACGTGTGTGTGCACCGTGTCCGTCGTCAGTACCAACTCGCGCGCGATCTCCGCCGTCGACGCTCCGGCCGTCATGAGATCGAGGACTTCCCACTCGCGTTGGGTCAGCGAGCTCTTGACAGGACGGAGACCGGCGGTCGGGGCCACGGCTGCACGCAGTCGTTCGATCACGCGACGCGTCATCGCCCGCGAGATCGCCGCTTCACCCGCCGGAACGCGCGCGATCGCTCGAGCAAGGCCACCGAGTTCCGTCGCCCGGGAGAGGTATCCCTCGGCGCCCTGGACGAGCATTCCAAGGCCCGCGTCGTCTTCCCCGGATTGTGCGAGCACGATGACATCGGCATCCGGGTGGGCGGCGATTGCCGGCCTGAGCGCGGCGATGGCCCCACCAGGAGGCAGGACCGCATCGATCACGACCACGTCCGGCGTGCAGCGAGAGACGAGGTTGATGGCCTGTGGGGCGTCGGCGGCCTGGCCTACGACCGTCACACCTGCCCTGCGAAGCGCATCGCGCAACGCGTTTCGGGCAAGCGAATCGCCGTCGGCTAGCACGGCCCGGACGCCGCTCTCGCTCGTCATGCCCCATCCCCTCCTTGGGTGCCCACCGGCCGGGGCTTCCACTCGTGGGCCGCTGCCTCACGCGCCGGTGCACCTCCTGCCTTCTGCTATCCCCCGGCGAGTCCGCGTACAAACCTCCGAGCGTGCGCCGCTCAGGGCGCCGGCCAGGTGTGGACCGGCTCGTTCGAGTGCATGTGGTCCCGGTAGCGCACCGTGAGCTCGCGCAGCGCGGCCTGGCGCTCGAGCCCGCGCTCGCCGTAGAGGCGGTGGAACGCGGCGGCCTGCCAGGCGGCGCCGTTCGTGAGCTCGACGCAGCGGCGCTCGACGATCCCGAGCAGGCGCTCGCGGTCCGCGGCCGCCACGCCGGCGCCTTCGAGCCCGGCATGCGCCATCGGCAGCAGCTTGCGCAGCACCAGCTCGGCGACCGGCACCTCTCCCACGCCGGGCCAGTAGACCCGCGCCTCGATCCCGTCGCGCGCCCCCGTGTGGAGGTTGTCCTCCGCCGCCGCGAACGACATCTGAGACCACACGGGCCGCTCGTCCTCGGTGAGGGCGCGCACCAGACCGTAGTAGAAGGCGGCGTTGGCGAGGATGTCGACCACCGTCGGGCCGGCCGGCACGAGGCGGTTCTCCACGCGCACGTGCGGCCGCCCGCGCACCACGTCGTAGATGGGGCGGTTCCAGCGGTAGATCGTGCCGTTGTGCAGGCGCAGCTCGCCAAGCCCGGGAACGTCGCCGCGCTCGAGGGTCTCGACCGGGTCCTCGTCGTCGGTCACCGGCAGCAGCGCCGGGAAGTAGCGCACGTTCTCCTCGAACAGGTCGAAGATCGACGTGACCCAGCGCTCGCCGAACCAGACCCGCGGCCGCACGCCCTGGGCCTTGAGCTCCTCCGGGCGCGTGTCGGTGGCCTGCTCGAAGAGCGCGATGCGGGTCTCACGCCAGAGCTCCTTGCCGAAGAAGAAGGGCGAGTTGGCGGCCACCGCCACCTGCACGCCCGCGATCGCCTGGGAAGCGTTCCAGTAGGACGCGAACGCCTCGGGGTCGACCTGCTGGTGCAGCTGCACGCTCGTGCAGGCGGCCTCGGGTGCAATCGTGTCGGCGAAGGTCTGGAGCCGCTCCGGGCCGTTGATCGAGATCTCGAGGTCCTCGCCGCGGGCGGCGAAGATCTGCTCGTTGAGCAGGCGATAGCGGCCGCTTTCGGAGAAGCTCTCGGCTGTCAGGTGCTGTGCGTGGATCGTCGGCAGGATCCCGATGATCATCATGTGGCCACCCACCGGCCGTGCACGCCCCTCCGCCTCGTTCAGGCTCTGCCTGATCCCAGTCTCGAGCTCGCTGAAGACTCCGCCCTCGAGCAGGTCCGGCGGGATGTTGATCTCGACGTTGAACTGCCCGAGCTCGGTCTGGAACGCCGCGTTCGCGATCGCCTCGAGCACCGCGTGGTTGATCATCGCTGGATCGCCGGCGTCGTCGGTCAGATTCAGCTCGATCTCGAGGCCGAACGAGCGCCGCTCGTCGTCGAAGCGCGCCTCGTGCAGCATGCGCGCGAACACGTCGAGGCAGCTGCGCACCTTGGTCCGGTAGCGCTGCCGGTCCTCGCGGCTGAAGACCTTCGCGGCGACTTCTTGTCCCACGGCAAGTTCACGCTACCCGGAATCGACGTGCATGTCTCCTCACCGGTTGGGCGGGTGCCGTCCCGGGTAGCGCCGAGACATGGCTGCTCTCCTGCTTTTCGTCCTGACGGTGGTACTGGCACTCCCGGCGTCCGCGAGCGCGGACGTCGAGGCGCCACCCGAGTTCGTGGACCTGCGCGACGTCGACCCGACGATCCTGCACGAGATCCGCTACCGCGATGAGCACAACTTCATCGGCCGCCCGATCGTCGGCTACCGCGAACCGCTCTGCATCCTCACGCGCCCGGCGGCCGAGGCGCTCAGTCGCGCCCAGGACACCTTCCTGGCTCAGGGCTACACGCTCAAGGTGTACGACTGCTATCGCCCGCAACGCGCCGTCGACGACTTCGCGCGCTGGGCCGAGCGCCAAGGCGACCAGCGCATGAAGCAGGAGTTCTACCCGCGCATCGACAAGGGTTCGCTGTTCGATCTCGGCTACATCGCGCGCCGCTCGGGCCACAGCCGAGGCAGCACCGTCGACCTGACGCTGGTCGAGTTGCCAGTGCGCCCGCAGCGCCGCTTCATCCCGGGCGAGCCGCTCGTCCCGTGCTTCGCCCCGTATGGCGAGCGCTTCCCGGACAACATGATCGACATGGGCACCGGCTACGACTGCTTCGACACGCTGGCCAACACCCTCGACCCGCGCATCCAGGGCGAGCAGCTCGCGAACCGGCTGCTCCTCAAGGAGACACTCGAGGCCGAGGGCTTCGGAAACCTGCCGGAGGAGTGGTGGCACTACACGCACCGCCCCGAGCTGTTCCCGGAGACGTTCTTCGACTTCCCGGTGGCGGACGACTCGCTGACCGGCCCCTAGGCGCCGGAGCCGGTGGTCAGCCGGGCCTCCACGCTTACGGCCCGGCCGTCGTCGAAGGTCCAGGAGTGGCTGAACGGGCCACCCAGCGGCATCTTGCTCCGCCGCCCGCGTGCGCGGATTACGCCGCTCACGAGGAACACGCCGGGCTCGGTCTCCTCGATCGTCTCGGCCTCGTAGCGAAACTCCGCGAAGTCCTCCTCGAGGCCCTCGACGAAGATCGCGAAGTCGCGCACGCCGTGGAGCACGCGGTCGCCGATCTCCGGGGAGATCCGGGCCTGGACGTCGGGGGACATCACCTCCGCCGCCGCGGCCAGACCGTCGGCCCGTGGGCCGACGGCGGTCCAGTCGATTCCGTAGAGAGTGCGGAGCCGGTCCGCGTCGCCCGGGCCTGGGGGCATCACGGGCGAGTATCGCCCTTGCATCCCCTCCCGGCAAGCAATTGGCTCAGGCCACCTGCCCCACGGCGGCGCCGGCCGCCTCGAGCAGATGCTCGGTCACGGCGCCGAGGGCAGCCTGCAGCTCGCGGTCGCGGAGCCGGCCGTCCGCCTCGAAGGCCAGGTGCGCGCTTGGCACCGGCAGCTCGTCCTCGATCGGGTGCGCGCCGGCGGCCGTAAGCACCTTTCGCACCTCCGCCTGCGCCCACACGCCGCCAAAGAGGCTCGTGCTGGCGCCGATCACGGCGGCCGGCTTGGCGCGAAGCACGTTGTCCGGGAATGGCCGCGAGGCCCAGTCGAGCGCGTTCTTGAGTTGTCCGGGGATCGAGTGGTTGTACTCGGGCGTGGCGATCAGAAGCGCATCCGCGCGGTCGAGCGCCGCTCGCAGGTCCTCGACCGCGGCCGGGGCGGCGTCGCCGTCAAGGTCCTCGTTGAATGGGGGTACCAGCTCCAGCCCCGGCCATTCCTCGAACTCCACGTACGCGGGCAACGCCCGCGCGGCCGCGGCGAGCAGCCTGCGGTTGTGCGACTCGCTCCGCAGGCTGCCCGAGAGACCGAGGACCCGCACGGGTCTAGCCCTCGCTGATGAGCTCGAGCTGGACGGTCAGCTCGACGTCGTAGCCGAGCACGTCGCCGCCGTTCGGGAGCGGCATCTGCCACCCCATGCCCCACTCGCGGCGGTCGACGTTCGCCTTGAGCTCGAGCGCGGTGCGCGTCAGGCCCTGGGGATCTTCGACCGGCGGCTCGTAGCTGCCCGTGGCCGTGAGCGGCCGGGCGATGCCCTTGATCTCGAGCTCCCCGTCGACCCTCGCCCGGCCGCCGTCGCCGAGGTCGATGAGGCTCGAGCGGAACACGATCTCCGGGTGGTTGCCCGCGTCGAAGAAGTCCTCGCCGTTCACCACGTGCTCGCGGAACTCCGGCGGGTTGTCGATCGTGATCGACTCGGCGCGCGCACGACCCTCGAGCGACAGCCCCGCGTCGTCACCAACGAGGCGCGCCTCCACGTCGCGGAATGCCGCCCGGAAGGTGGAGACCTTCATGTGCTTGACGGCGAACATGAACGACGAGTGGTTCGGGTCCGCGATGAACGTGCCCGTGAACGGCTGGGTTGCTACCGGCATTGCCTCTCTCCTTTCGGACCGTGGTCCGGTTCGTTCAGAGCGAGGAAGAATAGCGGACTGCGGTCCGAATGTCAGAATAGAAGGACGAATGCCCGCTGCCGACCTCCCGATGACCGCCAGAAGCCTTGCTCTGGACGGGTTTCCCGAGCCGCGTGAGCGGTCGGACGCCGCCCGCAACCGCCGGCGGATCCTGGACGCCGCCGAGCGGTTGTTCGCCGAACGCGGGCCGGACAGCGTCTCGATGGACGACATCGCCCGGGCCGCCGGCGTGGGCAAGGGCACGCTGTTCCGCCGCTTCGGCGACCGGGCGAGCCTGGCGCGCTCGGTGCTCTCGAGCCACGAGGCCGCCTTCCAGGAGTCGCTGATACGGGGCGCGCCGCCGTTGGGGCCGGGCGCGCCGCCGGTCGAGCGGCTCGTTGCCTTCGGCCGCGGCATGCTCGGCCTGGTGGACGCTCACCGCGACCTGCTGCTCGCCGCCGAGACCGGATCGCCGTGCGGGCGCTACCGCGCCGGGCCGTACGCCTCCTACCGCTTCTACGTGCGCTCCCTGCTCGAGGAAGGCGCACCCTCGCTCGACCCCTACTACACGGCCGATGCCGTCCTGGCCACGCTCGGCGCGGAGTTCGTAGCTCACCTGCGCCGTGATCGGGAGATGTCGCTCGAGCAGGTGGCGGCCGGCTACGAGACGCTCGTTCGGGCGCTGGTCGAGTGAGCTAAGGCCGGCGGCTCAGCCGGTAGATGGTGGGTCGGGCCCGCCGCACCGGAGGCGGCATGTCCTCGCTCACGACCGACAGGGCATCCTCGAGCTCCCAGCCCTCCCCCAGCAGGGCGACCACGTGCTCGCGGTCCATCCCGCGCGGCAGCAACAACCGCCTCGCGGCCTTGAACGCGAGGAGCAGGAGACGCGCTCCCGGCGCCGCCAGCTCGGTGAGGCCCGCGGCCGCCCCACGGCGCGCCGGATCGGGCAGGCCCTGAATACAGCCGAAGTCGTAGACGAGCGTGTACCCCGGCTCGAGACCGAGCCGACCCAGATCCGCGACATCGCCCTGAACCCACTGCACCTCGATGCCCTCGTCGAGTCCGCGCTGCCGGGCGCGCGCGAGCGCCTTCTCGACGAAGTCGATGGCCGTGACCCGCCAGCCGCGCTTCGCCAGGTGGACCGCGTCGCGACCGGAGCCGCAGCCGATGTCGAGGGCGCGGCCGGGCTCAAGCGCCAGCGGGCCCTCGAACAGCGGTTGCCAGTGGCCCTCGAAGTCCCGCCGCTCCCAGGGCGCGACCCCGAGCGCGTACATAAGGCGGTAGGGGACCATTGCTACCTCCTCACCGTCGCCGAACCGTTACGAGACCCTCTCAAATCGGGGCTCGCGGCGCCGCCGGCTCTTCAGGAGGACGCGAGCGCTTGCTCCAGGTTGTCGAGGGCCTTGCCCCAGCCGTCCTCGTGGGAGCGGACCGCCTCCTCGTCCCAGAGGCCGCTGTGGGTGAAGCGGACCGTGGTGATCCCCGCCTCATCTTCCTCGAAGTCGAGCTCGATCAGCTGGCGCGTGTCGTTGCCGTCCCAGAGCCAGGTGAACGCCACGCGGCGCGGCGGGTCGATCTCCGTGTAGCGACCGCCCCCGCCGTACTCGCTCCCGTCGTGCGGGTTGCGCATGACCACCCGTACGGCGCCGCCCACCCGCAGGTCGACCTCGGCCACCGTGGTCTCCCAATCGTGCTCGGCGTGCCACCAGCGCCGGATCACCTCCTCGCTGGTCCAGGCGTCGAACACCGCGGCGGCGGGTGCCTGGAACGTGCGCTGCATGCGGAGGGTCGCACCGCTCGTCATCTCAGTCAGCGGCGCCGTCATACGCGTCGTGGTACCTCCACCACTGGTAGGGCGGCGATTGCGGGTAGCCGTCGGGCGAATCCTCCCACTCCTCCTGGCGGCCGAGCGCGGTGATGTCGAGGTAGGCCCAGGTGCTGCCCATCGCCTCGTCGCCGCGACTGTCGATGAAGTAGGTGCGGAAGATGTCGTCGCCCTCGCGGATGAACGCGTTCGTGCCGTGCCACTCGGCGACGCCGAAGTCGACGTCGAAGTCGTCCGTGATCGTGTACCACGGCCTCTCCCAGCCCATCTCGGCCTTCAGGCGCTGGATGTTCTCCTGGGGCGCGCGCGAGACGTAGGCGAGCGTCGTGTCCCTGGCGTTCAGGTGGGCCAGGTGGGCCACCTGGTCGGCGCCGAACGAGCAGCCGCCGCAGCCGCGCTCCGGCCAGCCGTCCACGCCGGGCTCGTAGAAGAAGCGGTACACGATCAGCTGTCGCCGTCCCTCGAACAGGTCGAGCAGGCTCGCCCGGCCGTCCGGGCCCTCGAACGCATACTCCTTCTCGACCGCCATCCTCGGCATGCGCCGGCGCTCGGCGGCGAGCGCGTCCTTGGCACGGGTCACCTCCTTCTCTTTCACGAGAAGCTGCTCGCGGGCGGCGTCCCACTCCTCTCGCGAGACGACCGGGGGTGTGTCCATCACGTCTTGTCCTCCTTGAGGTACTCGTCGACCACGTCGAACAGGCGCCCCCATACGGCGCGCTGGCGATCCATCCAATCGGCCGCCTCGACCATCGCCCGGGGCTCGAGCGACAGCACATGGGTGCGGCCGTCGACCACGCGGTTCAGGACGCCCGTCTCCTCCAGCACCTTCAGGTGCTTGGAGATCGCCGGCTTCGACACACCGAAGCCGGCGGTGGCCTCGCCCACGGTGGCCGGGCCCGCTGCGAGGCGCTCGACGATGCCGCGCCGAATGGGATGCGACAGGGCCTTGAACGGATCGTTAACCACTCGGTTAACCGTAGCAGGCGGCCTCGGCGTGGCTCAGTGCGGCTCGTGTTCACCGCGGGCGACCCGGCGCAGCCGTCGATCCAGGGTCACGAGCTCGGCGCCCGCCGCACGCGCCGTCGCTAGCGACAGCGCGTCGGGGAGCCGCAGCGGCCGGTGTCGCGCACGCAGCCCCGCCGCTCGCTGCGCGACGTCGCGGTCGACCGCGAGCACGGTGGCCCCCATGGCATCGAGGAAGGCCTCCACTCTGTCGCCGGTGCCCAGCGCAAGCGGACGAACCATCACCTCGGCGTAGACAGTGGCCCCGATCACGATTTCCGCTCCCCCTTCGAGGAGCGGGCGGAGCAGGTCCACCGCGCGCTCGTGCTGAGTGTCGCCCGCGTCCAGGAACGCGATCACGACGTCCGCATCGAACGCTATTCGCGCCACTCGCGACGCAGCTCGTCGAGATGGCCGGGCGGATACGTCCCCGCGGGCAAGGAGCCGGCGAAACGGCGCACCAGGTCGTCCGCTCGCTCGAGCTCGACGCGCCCCTCGCCAGCGGCCCGGACGACGACATCGTCCCCGGCCGCCAGCCCCGCCTCGCGCAGCACCCTGACGGGGATCGTGACTTGGTTCTTCCGAGACACTCGACTCATCTCCTTTACTAGGTTATACCTTTAGTAAAGGCTCTCCTCCTTCTGTGAAACCGGCTACTCAGGACCGATCACCACCTCGGCGCGCTCGTCGTCCCAGTACGCCCTCAACTCGCCGGTCCGGAGGTCATGAACGATGCTTCGGGGCGGCTCGAGCTCCGCGTTCGCAAGCAGCTCGACGAACGCGGCATGGCCCGCGACGAGCTGGGCTATGGCGGGCGGGACCGGTCGACGCCTCCTTCGCCAGCGCTGCGCCATCTCAGCGACCGCCTCAGGTGTCCAGGAGAAAGCCCTGGGACTGTTCCCGAACCCGCACGCGAGGGTGCCATCGCGGCAGTGGTGCCAGTGATCCGGAGTGGCCCGCTCGCCGGCCGCGAGGTCGACCACCAGGCACTGGGCGTCGAGCGATTCCATGGACCCATCGTCCGTCCCGGCGGGGTACGACTCAACGCGCGCGAGCTACTTCTCTGCACAGCTGTGCAACTGTTCGCCTCTCGTCCCAGTTCACGCTTACGAGGAGGACCTATGCCCTACATAGAAGGCTTCGTCGCGGCGATACCCACCGCCAACCGCGACGTGTACATCGAGCATGCCAAGACCGGCTCGGAGTTCTTCAAGAAGCTCGGCGCCACACGCGTGATCGAGTGCTGGGGCGACGACGTGCCCAAGGGGGAGGTGACCGACTTCTACAAGGCCACCCGGGCGAAGGACGACGAGACGGTGATCTTCAGCTGGGTCGAGTACCCCGACAAGGCCACCCGCGACGCCGCGAACGAGAAGATGAGCTCGGATCCCGAGGCAATGAACATGGACATGCCGTTCGACGCACAGCGCATGTTCTGGGGCGGCTTCGAGCAGGTGGTGGGCGACTAGCCACGGCGGGCCGCGGTCTGTGCGCTCTCACCCAGGCGCACCTCGTCGTTCGCGGCCAGGACGCGCTGGAGCAACGAGACGGGGGTTCGCTGCTCGGCCGGACAACGACGGGGAGGTACGGAGAGATTCGTCGCCCGTGGTGCTCATAGATCGAGGAGGACGTCCATTTGGGCGATGGCCTGTTGCTGCCCTTCGAGCGTGCCTGTATCCAGCCATTTCTCGAGGTCCTCGCGGGATTGGAATCTCTGACGCGTCTCCATGCGCGTGCCGCTGTCGCGTTCGGTGAGGTGGACGCTGACTTCGGTGACCGGCATGTCCGAGATCGGGGTCCCGTCCGCGTTGGCGAAGACGTCGGTGAACTCCAGCGAGGTCGGCGGATCGACGGCCGTCATCCTCCACAGGCCATGCGATCTGCCGCCGTCCGGACCGGTCATGAAGTACGTGACCTCGCCGCCGGGGACGAGATCGTGCTTCTCGAAGGTCGCCGGATAGTCCGGCGGGCCCCACCAGCGTTCGAGCTTGCGCGGATCCGCCCACAGCTCCCACACCCGCTCGACCGAAGCGGCGAAGTCGGCGATCAGAGTGACGGTCAGACGATCGGGGTCGGTGTCGATGCTGGTGATGCTCAACCCGCTCCTCTCATCGGTCAGTCCCTACCTTCCTGGGCGAGCAGGTCGGACATCCGGTCGACTCGGCCGCGCCAGGTCGTCGCGAGCTGGTCGAGGGCCTCCCGCGCGCGGGCCACCGCCTCGATGTTGCTGCGAACGAGTTGCTCTCGCCCCCGGCGCTGCTTGGTGACCAGGCCGGCCCGCTCCATCACGGCCACGTGCTTCTGTACGGCCGCGAAGCTCATCGGGTAGGCGTCCGCGAGTCGCGAAACCGAGGGCTCGCCAGTGGCGCAGCGACGCAGTATGTCGCGACGCGTCGGGTCGGCCAGGGCATGAAATAGCTCGTCGACTGCCTCTTCCGACAACCCATCTACAACCATAAGGTTGTAGATTACCGATGAGCGAACGAGAAACGAGCCGAGGAGCTACGACATGAAGCTGACCACCACCACCTGGGTCTCCGTCGACGGAGTCATGCAGGGACTCGGCGCGCCCGACGAGGATCGCCGAGGCGGATTTGAGCGCGGCGGCTGGGCCATGCCGCTTGCCGACCCGGAGGTTGAAGCGGCCCTCAACGACGTCTACGCCCGCGCCGACGCATTCTTGTTCGGTCGCTGGACCTACGAGGTGTTCGCCGGGTCGTGGGGATCTATCGCCGATATGCGCCAGTCTCCGGTCGGCCAGGCCCTGAACGCGAAACCCAAGTATCTGGCCTCGACCACGCTCACCGATCCCCAGTGGGCCGACACGACCGTCCTCCCCGGGGATCTCGCAGCCGCCGTGGAGGAGCTCAAGGCTGGACCGGAGCGCGAGCTGCTGGTGCCCGGCGGCGGCACCCTGATCCGATGGCTGCTCGAAAACGGTCTGGTCGATGAGATCAACCTGTTCACCGCCCCTGTAGTCATCGGCCAGGGCACCCGGCTGTTCCCCGACACCGGACCGGACCTGGCGCTCGAGCTAGCCGAATCGCGAGCCACCTCCAACGGCGTACTGATCCGGACCTACCGGACGAACGGGCGCCCGCAGTACGGGGTGACGGAAGACACTACGTCGGCCTGGGGGTAGCGGGAAAGATTGGCCCCATTTCGACCCGTCCAGGCGGACGAGTCGCTTCAGAAGCAAGAAAACCGCCGCGTTTGCGGCGGTCCTCAGATCGGGGCGACTGGATTTGAACCAGCGACCTTCCGGCCCCCAGCCGGATGCGCTACCAGACTGCGCCACGCCCCGAGGGGCCTATCGTAGCCTGCTGAATTCGCCGGGCGTTTCGCCGTCGGAGACGCGGGCACGGTTCACACATGACTTCCTTCACAGAGAGCGTCCCCCGTCTGCCGCTCGCAGGCGGGGTCGAGATACCTCAGCTCGGCTTCGGCGTCTTCCAGGTGCCGCCCGAGGAGACCGCGGACGTGGCCGGCCGCGCGCTCGCCGCCGGCTACCGACACATCGACACCGCTGCCGCCTACGGCAACGAGGAGGGCGTGGCGGACGCGATCGAATCGTCCGGCCTCTCCCGCGACGAGATCTTCGTCACCACCAAGTGCTTCAACAACGATCACGGCTACGACGAGGCCACCCGCGCGCTCGAGTCCAGCCTCGAGCGGCTGCGGATGGACCAGGTCGACCTGTACCTGATCCACTGGCCCGTGCCGACGCGGGATCGCTACGTCGACACGTGGCGCGCGTTCATCGACGCACAGGAGAAGGGACTCGTGCGTGCGATTGGCGTGTCGAACTTCAACGCCGACCACCTCGACCGCCTGGTCGAGGAGACCGGCGTGACGCCCACCGTGAACCAGGTGGAGCTCCATCCGCGCCTGCAGCAGCCCGACCTGCGCCAGAAGCACGAGGACCTCGGGATCGTGACCGAGGCCTGGAGCCCGCTGGCTCAGGGCGAGGTGCTCGACGATCCGGCGATCGGCGAGATCGCCGAGGCGCACGACAAGACGGCCGCCCAGGTCGTGATCCGCTGGCACCTGCAGATCGGCAACGTGGTGATCCCGAAATCGGTCACCCAGGAGCGGATCGAGGCGAACCTCGAGGTGTTCGACTTCGAGCTCGACGAGGGGCAGCTCGAGGCGATCGAGGAGCTCGACCAGGCCGAGCGGATCGGGCCGGATCCGCGAACGTTCGTGGCGCCCTAAGGACGGCCTCGTTCCGGGCGATCAGGGGCCAGGCGAAGGTACGCGAACGTCCACACGGTTGAGCGGCCCGGCGGGGAGATCCGTGGGCGCCTCGAGAACTCCTCGAGGGGCGACGACGAGGCCAACCGACCCCGGTGACGGGCCGGAGGGCTGGCCCTGCCCAGCCCGGCCCGGCCGGACCGAGCGCCCGGCAATCCACTTCTCGGTCATCGGGAACTGACCCGTTCTCTCCGAGAGTCGTGCGAACATCTGTTCGTATGGAAGCAGAAGACGGCCAGCGCCAGTGCGGGCACTGCGGGGAGACGCTGCCGCTAGCCGCGTTCGCGTGGCGACGCAAGGCGAAGGGCGAACGACACAACCTGTGCCGCCCGTGCCACTCGCAGTATCACCACGAGCACTACTCGGCGAACAAGGAGCGCTACATCGAGCAAGCGCGCACCCGGAAGCGGGCACTCGCCCGCGAGCGGACGGCATGGCTCCTGAGGTACTTCGATTCCCACCCGTGCGCCGACTGCGGAGAGACCGATCCGGTGGTGCTCGAGCTCGATCACCGGAGAGACAAGGAGTTCAACATCGGCAGCGTGTTGCCATACCGGCGGTGGGAGACCATCCTCGCGGAGATCGAAAGTGTGACGTCGTGTGCGCGAACTGCCACCGTCGCCGAACGGCGCGTCATCTCGGATCGGTGCGCTCACTACTGGCGAGCGCACGAAGCGCGACCGTATAGAGGAGCGGGCGGCGGGAATCGAACCCGTCTCCGAGAGCTTGGAAGGCTCTAGTGCAACCGTTACACCACGCCCGCAAACCTGCTGTGGCAGCGGAATCTAGCGCACGGCACACCACCCCTCGGGCGTGCGCGCGCGACTATCGTCGTCGCGTGCGTCGCGTCGTCGTCCTGACGGTTCTCGCCTGCTGCTCCCTGCCCGCTTCCGCGCAGGCGTCGAACCTCGTGTTCGTCTGCGGCCTGGCAGGGCTTCGCGCCCGGCGCCCCGGCGGCGCTCACCTCGATCTTCTCGCTCGGCACCACGGGCGGCCGGCCGTTCGTGGCCTGGGCCTCACCCTCGATCACTCTGCGTGAGGGCCTCACGATCGAGACCGACGAGCAGCAGACCGGCGAGTTGGTCGACGCGGGACTCTGCACAGCCTCGCCCCGCTCCGCCCAGAACGGGACCTGCCGCGGTCCGGGATTCCGGCAGCTGCGTTCGATCCGCTCGGGCGGCACCTGCGCCACCCGGACGTGCTCGGCAACCGCCTCTTCGCGACGGCCTACGCGTACGAGGGCGAACCCGATAACTCGACGCAGCGACCGGGCTCGATCACCTCTTCGACACATCGACCGCGAGGCAACGTGCGCGACCTCACGAGCGCGACAACGGACCTGTCACCGGTCCCCTCGCCCGACGGCTTCCGGGGCGCGTTCGAGCGGCGGGGCTCCGTCTCCACGGTGCGCGCGAGCCGCGGACCCGCCCGGCGGCTCCTCGCAAACGCACGCGAGCCGTCCTGGTCTCGCTGAGCCGCCGCGGTCAGCCACCCAGCCAGCGCTTCGGGTTCTCGACCATCATCTGGTCGAGCTGGTCGTCCGTCATCCCGCGCTCCTTGAGCGTCGGGATGACCGACTCGAACAGGAACGTCATCGACCAGTCGGGGACCTCATTGGCTTTCAGGTAGTCCTGCACCTCGAGCGGGAACCAGTCGATCGTCGAGCAGTAGTCCTGCGAGATGAACATGCGGTCGGCGTAGCCGCGCTCGAGCAGCGCCAGCAGCGTCCTGTTGCGGTTGTCGGTGGGCAGGAAGATGTCGAGCCCGTAGCGGTCCATGCCGATCCAGCAGCCCGTCTCGAGCAGCCGCTCGATGTAGTCGAGATCGTCGCTGTCGCCGGTGTGGGCGATCTGGACCCTGGAGGGGTCGACCCCCTCCTCCGCGAAGATGCGCATCTGCTCGGGGCCGGTCCCGCTCGCCGGCCGCGAGTGGGCCATGATCGGCTTGCCCGTCTGGTTGCTGGCTCGCGCCGCGGCGCGGTGGATCCTCTCGACGTTCGGCGTGATTCCCGGCTCGTCGGCGGCGCACTTGATGAACGCCGGCTTGATGCCCGTGTCTTGGATGCCCTCCTCGATCTCGTGGACGAAGATCGCGGCGAGGGCGTCCTCGTCGCGGTTCGCGAGCGCCTGGGGCAGGTGGTCGTAGGTGTAGATGCCGGTCGCGAGCACGATCTGTATAGCCGCCTCGTCGGCCACGCGCTTGCTGAAGCTTGCATCGCGGTGGAGGAAGAGGGCGCTCGGCTCGACCACCGTGCGAATCCCATGCCCCTTGACGGCCTTCGCGTCGGCGAGGGCGGCCTCCCACTCACCATCCTCGTCGTAGAGGTGAGGGAACTGGTGGCGCACGCCCTCGTCGGTGGTGCGGAAGTGCTCGTGGATCAGCGTCCGGCCGAGCTCCTCGACGTCGATTGGTCCCCCGACGGTCTCGACGGTTGGCATGCGCATCCTCTCTCCGGTGACCGTGCCCAGCGCAACCTAGACGGTTCAGGCGTAGCGAGGGTGCTCTCCACGGCGCCCGCGGGAGTCGATCACCGCGCCGACCGCGATGCCCGCGGCGGTGAGGAGCAATGCGATTACGCCTCGCAGCAGCATGGCGGCGTCCGGACCCTCTCTCACGATCACGCCGAGCGCGAGGGCGACCGGGAACTCGAACGGAATGAGCTTCCAGCGACCGGGGGCGGCGTAGCCAAAGCCGAGCCCGGGGAGAAAGCACGTACGGGGTCACGCTGCTCACGAACCGATGCTCCCCCGAGCCACCGGCGATCAGGTCTTCGGGCCGACGAACTCATCGAGCAGGGCGACGCTACGCCGGTGCGAGACCGAGATGTTGCGCGGGTTGGACTGGGTCCAGCGAATGCCGAGCAGCTCGCAGTGCTCGGAGAAGATGCGCCGGATGTCGGCGGACAGGTTCGAGAAGAAGTAGCGCGGATACGCGTACTCGGCCACGCACCCACTCGGTAGCTTCGTCCGGAAGCGGTTGACGGTACGGCAGCCGTCGGAGTGGATCAGGCCGCGGAGGAGAGACCGTGAGTTCGCCCGCGTGATCTCGCGCTGCCAACCGGAGAGAGAAATGGCGCGCTCGTGTTTACGGCCGGGCCCGTGTTGCGGAAACGCCAGCGGCATCGCTGGGTCAGCGACCTGCAGGGCGAGGCAGGATCCGCGCGTGCGAAGGCTGCTGGTGGTTCGCGCCATCGGGAAGGTGGCCTCCATCGCGGCACGGACCTCGTCGGCCACTCCCGGATACGCCACGTCCAGCGTGATGACGAGGCGGGCGGATCTCGCAGACGAGATGACGATATGACCATCGCCGAGATAGACGCCAAGCAGGTACGAATACGCCGAGGGGCTCGGCGGTCGCCAGGGTCGCCGCGCGCGAGCGTGGCGTTCGTGGAGGACGACGCCTCGAACATGGCGCCACGCGCCCACCGTGCCGCGATGGACGCCTGTGAGCGTCTCGATCTCGTGATCGGACCGCCCATCGCGGATGAAGGCCATCGCCGCTTCGAACTCTGCCAATGACCTCGCCATACGAACGTATGTTCCCATTCGCCTCAGACGGAACCGGCTGCCTGCGGGTCTACACTCATGCCCTCCGGGGGACTGGTGTAACGGTCAACATCGCGGTCTCCAAAACCGTGGCTCGAGGTTCGATTCCTCGGTCCCCCGCCTTCGCACAGCCGCCCGCGACCCCCATGCGGGCGGAGGGACTCGAACCCCCACGGCCTCTCGGCCACGAGCACCTAAAGCTCGCGCGTCTGCCAGTTTCGCCACGCCCGCGTGCCGTGAGTCGAACCTGCGCTCGCCGGCGGCATAGAGGGTAGGGTGTTCGCGATGGCCGGGACAGTCCTCGTGCATCCCAATCGGGAGAAGGTCGAGTCGAAGGCCACCAAGGCCGCCGTGGTCCTGCTGCTGCTCGTGAGCGCCGGGCTGATCCTCATCATCACGCTCGGCGGCTGGTCGAAGCTCCAGGGCGCGCAGCTCGTGTCGTTCGGCTACGTGATCGTGTACGTCGTAATGGCCTTCTACGTGTGGCGCTGGAATCGCGGCGTGCTCCCCGTCGCGGCCGCGCTGGCGATCCTGTTCGCGGTGATCGCCGCGGTGGCGGCGCCGGCCTGGTTCGAGCGCGACAAGGCCGGGTTCGAGGACCCCGCGCTCGAGCCCGCCATCCTCGGCCTTCTCACCCTCATCCTCGTGCCCGTGCAGCTGCTGTTGATCGCCTTCGCCATGCGCGGCTTCGCACAGCAGTGGAACGTCGAGGTCGAGATCACGCGCGAAGAGGCCGAGCGCCGCGCCATGGGCGGCGGGCCGCGCGGCGGCGAGCCGGCTCCGGCCTAGCGTCCCCCAAGACCCGCCGCCTCCGCCCGACAGCGCCCTACGATCTAGGAAGCACCTGCCCGGGTGGCGGAACGGCATACGCGATCGACTCAAAATCGATTGCCCGAGAGGGCTTGTGGGTTCGAATCCCACCCCGGGTACTCCCCCTGACCTTCATGCCGAGCGAGACCGGACCATCGATCGACGTCTTCGCCGAGGCGGAGGCGGTCGTCGACCGCTTCGGGCCCCGCGCCCCGGGCTCGGACGCCGAGCGGGGCGTGGCGGAGCACGCGGCCGAGCGGCTGCGCGCCCTCGGCCGCGAGGCCGACGTCGAGCAGTTCCCGGTCTGGCCACAGTGGGCCGCCGCGGCCGCCATCAACGCCGGAGTGGCGATCGTCGGAAGCGTGGTGAGCGTGTCGGCGGCACCCCTCGGCGCCGCGCTCGTGCTCGCCGCCGCCGTGCTCACCGTCCTCGACCTGTCCGGCGTCGCGCCGACCACCCGGCGCCTGCTCGGACGGCGCGCGTCCCAGAAC
>Ga0075430_100001110_pt1 | contig 21394 bp, 17 predicted proteins | sample RhiMetdeltSRZDD4_FD_75294 | JGI IMG/M metagenome (GOLD analysis project Ga0075430, IMG submission 75294) | Populus rhizosphere microbial communities from Tennessee, USA - Rhizosphere MetaG P. deltoides SRZDD4 | ecosystem: Host-associated > Plants > Roots > Rhizosphere > Soil | place: USA... | reverse complement strand
GTGTTCAGTCCTGAGCAAGTCCTACGCATGACTGATGACTCAACTGATGACTCAACTGATGACTGACGACCGATTACTGGGCCGGCTCTGATGGCATGGTCGCCCTCGCGCACCGACCGCACCGACCGTAGATCAACGGAGCCGTGCGTCTCCTGCTACTCGAGGGCTATACTATGAGCCATGGCTGCCGCCAGATCGTCGGTCGTCGCGAAGCTCGTACTCGTGGCCGTGGGAGTGATCGCGGTTATCGGCATTGCGCGTGGGATCTCTACCGCACGCGGTGATGCCGACGATCTTCGCGCGCCGGACAGCGATGCGGTCGATGCGCTCGCCGGCGTCGCCAGCGGGCCTGACACCGTCGCGGACTCCGTAGCGCTCGACCCGTTCGACGTCCCCGACTCGCTCTTCGGTTACAGCAGGCAGCTGCGATTCAAGACGCTCACGCGCAGCTCGGCCAGCACGCTGCCGGGGTTCATCGCGAAATACGGCGAGCGCGCGATCCGCTCGCCGGCCGTGCACCAGGTGAACGCCGATGGCGCGGGGCGGTTCGCGCTCATCGTGTTGCGTCCGTTCGGCGAGAAACGTGGCGACGTGCTTCACGGCTACCGGCTCGGCCGCTGGCCGTCGGAGCGATGGATGGTGGGGCGGAAGTACTGGAACCCCGACGGGTTCATCGAGGTGACGCCGGAGAACGTGGGGCTTCGTCTGTCGTCGCACTTCACGTTAGGCGAGTTTCTCACGCACGACCAGCGCCACGTGTGGCCGAAATACGTCGTGCTGCAGGAGCAGCTCATCGACAAGCTGGAGCTGGTGCTCGCCGATCTCGCTGAGCGCGGCGTGCCGACGGATCATGTGCGCGTCCTGAGCGGCTTTCGCGCCCCGTACTACAACGACCGCATCGTGGGCGAGGGTGCGGCCCGCACGAGTCGCCATCAGTACGGCGATGCGGCGGACGTGATCGTCGACGCGAACCGGGACGGCCGGATGGATGATCTCAATCGCGACGGCCGGCTCGACCTGAGCGACACGCAGCTGATTCTGCGGTCGGTCGAGCGGGTCGAGAAACGGTACCCGTCGTTGGTTGGTGGCCTCGGCCTCTACCATCAGATGGGCCCGAGCGGCCCGTTCGCGCACGTCGACGTTCGCGGGACGTACGCGAGGTGGAGTAACCAGTAGCGCGCGCCGGGCTTTCCATGCTGGCGGTGTGCCGACCGATCTGACGGTCCCAGGCTGGCGGTGCGCTGAAACTGCGGGACGCGGAGTACGCAGCCGCGCCTGGCGGCGCGACGCGGGAACGGCACGCGGCCCAACCGGATGGTCGGGCGCGCCTGGGCCGGCTCCCAGCCGGCCGAAGGTTTCGATGTTGCGGGGAACGACTCTCATGGAAAGTGACCTCCCGTGGGCCGTTCCCATCACAAGAGATGCGTCGGCCGGCTCGACGTCCGGACGGGGCGCAACGAATCGTCCGGTCGTACCGCGTCCTCCGCGGTCGCGGCGTCAGGCGCGGCTCGGCGTCCTCCGCGTCCCGCTTGTTCAGCGAACCGCCAGTCTGGCTGGCTGGCCTAACGGGGGATGTCGCCCGCCAGGATCGACGCAAGGCGGGCACGGTCGATGTTTCCGCCACTCACGATGATGACCGTCGTGGACCCCGGTGGCGGAACGACCTTTCCCGACAGCAGCGCGGCCGTCGCCGCGGCGGCGGCGGGTTCGGCGACCACCTTGCATCGCTCGATCAGGACCGGAATCGCTGCCGCGATCTCGGCGTCCGAGACGAGCACCATCTCGTCCACCAGCGCGCGCACGTGCGCGTAGTTGAGGCGGCCGGCGAACGGAGCGGCGAGGCCGTCCGCGATCGTGTCGAGACGCTCGAGGCGCACCGGCTCCCCGCGACGCAGGCTCTCGGTCATCCCGGGCGCGCCTTCGGGCTCGATGCCGATCACGCGCGCGTTAGGCTTGAATGCCTTCACCGCCGCGGCGACGCCTGAGATCAGGCCACCACCGCCGACGCCGACGAGCACGAGGTCCACGTCCGGGACCTGCTCGACCAGCTCGAGTCCGACCGTGCCCTGGCCGGCGATCACGAACGGGTCATCGAACGGGTGCACGAGCGTCAGCCCGCGCTCGCGCTGCCACTCGTGCGCGGTAGCGAGCAGGTCACCGTCGGTCTGCACGACGTTGCCGCCGTAACCGCGGGTCGCGTCGACCTTCGCCTGACTTGCCCGCGACGGCATCACGATCGTCGCCGGAACGCCGTACTCGCGCGCGGCCCAGGCGACCGCCTGCGCGTGATTGCCTGCCGATAGCGAGATGAGCCCGCGCCGCCGGTCGGCATCGCCGAGGTTGGCGAGGCGATTGAGAACGCCTCGCGGCTTGAACGAGCCGGTCTTCTGAAACAGCTCGAGCTTGAGATGCACGCGGCCGCCGACGTGATCGCCGAGGTAGGTGGAGCGCGCCATTGCCGTGTAATGGAGCCGGCCGCGAATGACCTCACGAGCGGCGACGATCTCGGTTCCGGTGACGAGCGGTTGTGTGTCGGACGTCGCAGTCATCACGCCTTGATTTAATTAGAGATTTGGCTAAATATCTAAGCAGTTGCAGCGCGAGGCGCCTGCCGTGAGGAGCGCAGCGACGAGGGGACCGCTCCTCATCGTCCCGAGGGACGGCTCTCTGCCGGGACGACGAAGATCCTTCGCTCCGCTCAGGATGACAACGCGCCAGACGTCAGGATGACAACGCGCCAGACGTCAGGACGACAAACGAGGCTCGGCATCCCGACACCATCACGACTTCGCCCCGAGTCACTACCGACTATACCATAAGACACGGGTAAGGAAAGCATGACGAACAAGCGAACGCTGGCGGTCGCGTTCACGGCGATCACCGGCTCGAGCATCGCCACGCCGGCGGCTCACGCCCGGGGACCAGCGCTCGGAGAGCCGACCTTCGACGCGCCAGTCAACGCCACCATGACGAGTCAGCAGCCCACAACGCGATGGTCCATCTGCGGCACCGGTGAATACCGGTTCACGGCTGCCGGGCAACCGGTCGGCACCGAGACGTTCGACGTGAAGTGTCTCCCCGACGGCAGCTACTCCGGCACCGGGCGAACGCAGCTCGGGCCGCTCGGTATGGACCTGACGACGAAGCTGGAGCTCGGTAAGGACCTCCTCCCGCGCGGCGTCGATGTCAAAGGCACGGTGCGCGCGCAGTCATTCGATCAGACGGCGAAGCTCGACAACGGAACGGCCACCGTCACCGTCAATGGCTCGTCGCAGACCGTCACCTACGCGCCAACCGCGTCATGGCTCGGCAACAACATCTTCTGGCCTAACGCGTTCATCGTCGCGCGGTATGACGACACGAAGGGCGGCGCGCAGCAGATCATGGCGTTCCCGCAGACGACGCTGACGATCGAGCGCCTGCTGCCCGACACGGTCACTCGTGACGGCAAGCGCGCGACGTTCGACCGGTACGTCATGCGCGTCGCGGCGCAGGAGATCGCGATGTGGCGCGATGCCCAGGGGCGGCTCGCGGTCATCGGGGTTCCGAGCCAGCAGTTCGCGGCCGCGCGCGCTGAGAGTGCGGAGTGGGTCGACCTTCTGCTGGCGGCGCCTCCCCGACCCGTGTCGTCTCCGGGGAACGCCGCGCCGACGTCGACCGCGCTCGACTACAGCGCTCCCGCCGGCGCGCCATTCACCGCTGAGGAAGTGAAGATCGCCGTCGGGACGTACGAGCTCGCGGGAACCTTGCTGGTCCCGAAGAGCGGGACACGTCATGCCGCGGCGGTGATGATCACGGGATCGGGGCTCCAGACGCGCGACTCGCGGCTGCCGCTCCCGGGCCTCGAGCGTTATGCGCCGTTTCGTCAGATCGCCGAACGACTCGCGACGAACGGAGTCGCTGTACTGCGGGTGGACGATCGCGGCAGCGGCGCATCGACCGGGCGCGAGACGCTCGAGAAGGCCACGACCTCCTCGCTCGCCGAGGACACGCGCGCGCAGGTCGCGTGGCTCAGACAGCGTCCGGAGATCGACGCTGCGCGCATAACGCTGATCGGTCACAGCGAGGGAGCGGCGATCGCCGCGATGATCGCCGCGACGGACCCCCGGCTGCGGTCCATCATCATGATGGCCGGCACCGGCAAGCGCGGCGCCGACGTGGCGCTGGAGCAATTCGAGGATCTGCTCCGATCCGATACGACGTTGACCGAAGCCGCGAAGGCGCCCATGCGAGCGAAGCAGGAAGAAGCGGTGAAAACCGTGCTCGCCGGCGGAGACGTGCCCGGAACACCGGTCAACGCGTGGACGCGCGAATACTTCGCGTACGATCCGCTCGTGACGATTCGGCGCGTGAAACAGCCGATCCTCATTCTCCAGGGCGCGCACGACCGCCAGGTCGATCAGGCACACGCCACGCTTCTCGCGGACGCCGCTCGCGGTGCCGGGAACAAGTCGGTCACTGTGAAAGTATTCCCAACCCTCAACCACCTGTTCGTGCCGTCGAAGACGGGCTCGTTCAACGAGTACTCGCGCCTCGAGACGACCACGCTGCCTGACGCCGTGCTCGACGCTATCACGAGCTGGTTCACGGCCGCGAGTCGATAGCGGCGAATCCGTCCGTTGACAGTTAAATTGGTCTACGGCTTCGGACCGATTTCTGCAGTTTAGTAGTTGATGATGAAATCAAAACTGATGATGGCCGCGGGTTTCGCCCTTATAGCCGCGGTCGCTTGCAAGAACGATTCACTGGACCCTGCCGACGGATCGGTCGCGACGGTTGTCATCGCGCCATCTACGGCCACCGTAGCGGTCGGGGCGAACGTTCCGCTGACGGCTGACGTCCTCGACGCGGCGGGAAACAGGATTCCCGGTGCGAAGGTCGTCTGGGCCACGAGCGACGGCACGATCGCAACGGTTTCGGGCGCCGGCGTCGTCACCGGCGTGAAGGTCGGCACGGTCCAGGTCGCGGCAAGCGCGCAAGGCAAGGCGGCTGTCGCCGAGATCGCCGTGAATCCGACGCCGGTGGCGACGGTGCGGTTGTCCCCGACATCGCGGAACCTGCTCATCGGTCAGACGGCTCAGCTCGTCGCTGAACCGCTCGACGACGGCGGCAATGTCCTGCCAGGACGACCGGTTCAATTCACGACGAACAATCCGACGGCGGTCAGCGTCAGCGCGTCGGGGCTGGTGACCGCGCTCGCCGCGGGAAGCGCCGTCGTCACCGCCGCGAGCGAAGGCAAAACTGCGGTCGCGACGATCACGGTCTCGATCGTGCCGGTTGCGACCGTGGTGGTGACGCCTAACGCCAACCCGTTGTTCGTCGGCCAGACCGCGCAACTCTCGGCCGTCCCGCGCGACGCGGACGGGAGAGAGCTCGCGGGGCGCACGGTGCAGTGGTCCACGAGTGACCCGGCCATCGCCAGCGTGACGTCCACCGGACTCGTCACCGCGATTGCGCCGGGCAACGTCACCGTCACGGCGACGAGCGAAGGCAAGACCGGAACCGCCTCGGTGGCGGTGTCGCCCAAGCCCGTGAGCGCGGTCATCATATCCCCCGGGCAAACCACGGTCACGGTCGGCGGTACGGTGCAGCTCAGTGCGCAGGTGACCGACGAGCAGGGCAACCCGCTGCCGGGTCGTCCGATCTCGTTCTCGTCGAGCGCACCGCAGATCGCGACGGTCTCATCGGGCGGGCTCGTGACGGGAGTGACGACGGGTTCGGCGACCATCACGGCGACGAGCGAAGGGAAAACGGGAACCGCAACGGTGACGGTAAACCCCGTGCCCGTGGCGTCGGTGCGCATTACGCCGTCGGAGCCGAGCGTGTTCCTTGGGCAGACCGTGCAACTGACCGCGGTTCCGCTAAGCTCCTCGGGGCAGGAGCTCACGGGGCGTGCGGTGAACTGGTCGAGCGGCGCGCCGTCGATCGCCGCGGTTTCGCAGGCTGGTGTCGTCACCGGCGTCTCGGTTGGGTCTGCCGTCGTGTTCGCGAGCGTCGAGGGGGTGATCGGGCTCGTGACGGTCACCGTTAGGCAGGTGCCGGTCGCGACCGTCGTCGTGACGCCGTCGACCGCGTCCGTCGCCGCCGGCGGCACCGTGCAGCTGTCGGCGTCCGCTCGCGACGCAAGCGGCGGTGTGTTGCCGGGCCGTCTCGTCGGCTGGTCGTCGAGTGATGAGGCGGTGGCCACGGTGTCGAACACCGGGCTCGTCACCGCAGTGAAAGTGGGGACGGCCACGATCACGGCGTCGAGCGAAGGAAAGAGCGGGACGTCCGCGGTGACGGTGACCGGTGCTCCGGTCGCGAGCGTGACGGTGACGCCGCCAACCGCGAGCGTCGTCGCCGGTCTGACGGTGACGCTCGAGGCACGCACGCTCGACGCGAACGGTGGTACTCTGACGGGGCGCGCGGTGACGTGGTCGAGTAGTAACACGGGTGCCGCGACGGTGTCGCAGAGCGGCGTCGTGACTGGCGTTGCGCCGGGGACCGCGACGATCACCGCGACGAGCGAGGGGAAGAGCGGGACGTCGGCGGTGACCGTGACCGCCCCGGCGCCCGCACCGGTGGCCACCGTGACCGTGGCGCCGACGACGGCGAGCCTGACGGTGAACGCGACGCAGCAGATCACGGCGACGCTGCGCGACGCTCAGGGTAACGCCCTCACCGGCCGTCAGGTGACGTGGTCGAGCGCCAACACCGCCATCGCCACGGTCTCGTCGACGGGGCTCATCACCGGGAAGGCCGTGGGCGGTACGACCGTGACGGCGACGAGCGAGGGAAAGACGGGCACGGTGACGGTGACCGTCGCTGCGCCCGCCGTCGGGTCGGTGTCCGTGACGCCGACGTCGGTGACGATCAACATCGCAGGCACGACGACGCTCACGGCCACCGTGCGCGATGTCGACGGCGCGACGATCACGGGAGCGCAGGTGGCGTGGTCCACCGACAAGCCGCTGACGGCGGGCGTGTCGCAGAGCGGAGTCGTCACCGGGCTAATCGTTGGGACCGCAACCATCACCGCGACCTCGGGTGGGAAGATCGGGACGTCGTCGGTGACGGTGCAGCTCGCGCCGGTGAACACCGTGACGCTTTCACCGTCGACGTTGAACCTCCGCGACCGGGACGCGCAGCGGACGGGCCAGCTGACGGTGACGTTGCGGGACGCGCTGGGGAACATCCTCACGGGCCGCACGGTGTCGTGGTCGAGCTCGGACACGCGAATCGTGACCGTGACTCAGACGGGTCTGGTAACGGCGCAGGACCGGGGTGATGCGACGGTCACGGCGACGTCGGAGGGCAAGAGCGGGACGGCGGCGGTCCACGTCAGTAACGAGTGATAGCAGGTCGTCCGGAGCCGCGTGGCCGCGAGCGCGCGGATGGACCCTGGTCCTCCCGAGGCGCTTTGTCGTCCTGAGCGGCCTTCGTCGTCCTGAGCCGCCTTTGTCATCCTGAGCGAAGCGAAGGATCTTCTCCCTCCCGAAAGAGAGGTTCTCGCTGGATCACGAAGATCCTTCCACTTGTCGCTGGCGCTCCTCGAAGAGAGGCGCCTGCCGGCTCAGAATGAGAACGGAATTGCTGGCTTTGCAGGACGGCTGAATGAGTGGGGATGCCCGCGCGCTTGAGAATGGACTGCGGGGCCAATACCTTCAGAGTCCCAAGGCGCCGTAGCCAAGTGGTAAGGCAGCGGTCTGCAAAACCGTTATTCGCCGGTTCGATTCCGGCCGGCGCCTCTATGCGGTGAAATGAGTTACGAGCAGCCTTTCGAATCCTACCACGATCGGTGGCAACATTCTCGGCAACATCGCGAACGAAACGGGCCCTTCTGGGGCCCGTTTCGCTTTACGCAAGGTTGAGCCCTCCCAAGCGCGGATGGTCGTAGAACCCTGAGCGGCCGTCTCCCGCGCTGGCGGGATGCGGACCACCATTCGGAGTAACGATCGCCGCCGCGCGAGCGCGCCTCGCAGCGCTGTCGGGTGGTCGGTAAACGAAGCACGTTAGGCACCGCAACGCCCGTTTCGTCAATGGCGAGAGGGGCGGGATCATCTCCCGCCCCTCCGTCCTCACATCAGAGCATCAGAACCGTCAGCGACCGGCGGGAGCCGGTGCCGCCTGCGGCAGCAGGACCGCGTCGATCACGTGAATGACGCCATTGGACGCCTGGACATCGGCGGTGACGACGTTCACACCGTTCACGTAGACCTTGCCGTCGCGGACGACGATGTCGAGCGGAAGGCCGTTGACCGTGTTAGGTGTAGCCCCGTTCGACTTCACGAGATCGGCGGCCATGACCTTGCCGCTCACGACGTGGTACGTCAGGATCGACGTGAGCTTCTCCTTGTCGGCGAGCAACGCGTCGACCGTTCCGGCCGGCAGTTTCGCGAACGCTGCGTCAGTCGGCGCGAATACCGTGAACGGGCCAGGGCCCTGGAGGGTCTCGACGAGACCGGCCGCCTTCACGGCCGCGACGAGCGTCTTGAAGCTGCCGGCTTCGGCAGCGACCTGCACGATGTTCTTCATGGGTTTCTTGTCAGTGTGGGTTGCGCGTTGCGCCGAGGCGATCCCCGGCAGGGTGAGGATGGCGGCGAGCGCGCCGGCCATCCACGTCTTCGAGGCGAGCTTCATTGTCGATCTCCTCATGTCGAGTCGTGTGTGAAGGCGTGAGCTACGCCCGCGCCGGAGCGCGCCGGTGCGAGCCACCGACGCTGTATGCCCTGCCACTGCATCGCCTGGTAGAGCCCGGCGACGCCGACGAGGGTGTAGACCGTTCGAGCCAGCGGGGACATCGCGCCGAACAGCGTCGCGACCACGTCGACACCGAGCGTGCCCACGAGTCCCCAGTTCAGGCCGCCAATCACCAGGAGTACCGCGGCCACTACGTCGATCTTCTTCATCCCATCCTCACCAGCTGAAGGAGCGCGTGTGCGGCGAAACCGTCTGGCCGCTGTCGAAGTGTTGTCCACCATAATGCCATGCTGTCCAACATTTGTCAAGCACTTACTCAGTACAAATCTTGACAATCGGTGGACAACAGGCCATCTATAGACCATGAAGACCGACGCAGAATCGCCGACCCAGGACATGCCCCGACACCCGATCGCCGTCGTCTCGGAGCGAACCGGGCTATCTCAGGACGTCCTGCGCATCTGGGAGCGCCGGTATCTCGCAGTCACACCCACCCGCGGGGCCGGTGGCCACCGCCTCTACTCGGACGATGACGTTGCCCGCCTCCGACTCCTGCACGCCGCGACCGCCGCAGGGCGGCACATCGGCCAGATCGCCCGGCTCCCGAGCGACGAGCTGTCGCGGCTCGTCGATGAGGACACGGCCGCACGCCTGACGCGGACGGGTGCGGTCACCGCGAGAGAAGAACGGCGCCCGTCTCCGGCATCCGTCGTCGACATCGATCAGGCGCTCGCCGCCACCGCTCGGCTCGATGCAGGTGAGCTCGAGCACGTGCTCCGGCGCGCGGTCGCGCAGCGCGGCGTCACCGCGTTCATCGAGGACGTCGCCTCGCCTCTCCTTCGACGGCTTGGCGAGGATTGGCATGCAGGGCGCTCGACCATCGCGCACGAGCACCTCGTGTCATCGACGGTGCACGACATCGTGACGGAGGCCATGCGGTCGCTGGGTCGCCGGAGCGGTGCGCCCACGGTGCTCGTCGCCACGCCGACCGGCGAGCGACACGCGATAGGGGCGGCGCTGGTCGGGGCGGCCGCGGCAGCGGAAGGGTGGCGCGTGCTCCACCTCGGCGCAGACATTCCGGCGACGGAGATCGCCGCTGCCGCGACCGCGGCGCACGTGCGCGTCGTTGCCGTGAGCATCACGTATGCCCGCGACCGTAGCGAGACGGTCGATGAGCTACGGGGGCTGCGTGCGCTGCTGCCACCGACGGTTCCGCTGCTGGTTGGTGGGGCCGCGGCGATCGCCGTCGCGGACGAGCTGGTCGCAATCGGCATCCGCGTCGGTACGAGCCTGGGCGATCTCCGCGATGCGTTGCGTACCGTCGCCGCGGCGGATGCGGCATGACGCCTAACGTTTCCGCCGGCCGGCCGGCGCCATCACGCGGGACCGGCACGCGCATCCTGCTCGTTACCGGCGCGAGCGGCTATGTCGGCGGCCGCCTGGTGCGGGCGCTGACCGAGCGGGGCGAGCGCGTACGATGTCTTGCACGGCGGCCGCAGGACGTGGTGGCCAGAGTCGCGCCCGGGACCGAGGTCGTGCGCGGTGACGTCCTCGACGCTTCGACGCTCGGTGCGGCGCTCGACGGTATCGATACCGCGTTCTATCTGGTGCACGCGATGGGATCGCGACGCGACTTCCAGGTGGAGGACCTTCGCGGCGCAATGAACTTCGCCAACGCCGCACGCGACGCGGGAGTGCGTCGCCTCGTGTACCTCGGCGGACTCGGGACAGCCACCGACCTCTCGCCACATCTCGCCAGTCGTCAGGAGGTTGGCCGGACGCTCCGCGAGTCGGGTGTGCCGACCATCGAGTTCCGTGCGTCGATCATCCTCGGTTCGGGGAGCCTGTCCTACGAGATGATCCGCGCACTGGTGGAGCGACTTCCGGTACTGGTGACCCCGCGGTGGGTCCGCCAGCTCACGCAGCCGATCGCCATCGAGGACGTGATCGACTACCTGTGCGCCGCGCCCGATGCAGCCGTGACCGACAGCGAAGTCGTCGAGATCGGCGGTCCGGATCGCGTCTCGTACCTCGATCTCATGCGCGAGCATGCCGCGCAGCGCCGCCTGCGACGCTTCATCATCGGCGTCCCGGTGCTCACGCCGGCGCTCTCGAGCGCGTGGCTCGGGCTCGTCACGCCAGTGTACGCGCGGATCGGCCGCAAGCTGATCGACAGCCTGCGCAACGAAACGGTCGTGACGTCGGGGCGAGCTGCGGCACTGTTCCCGGACATCCGCCCGCGTGGAATGCGGGAGGCGCTCGAGCGTGCGCGCGTGAACGAGGACGGTGAGTTCGCAGAGACACGCTGGACGGATGCCCGATCGTCGTTAGGCGGCGCACCGTCGTGGGGCGGCACGCCGACCGGGTCCCGGCTCGTCGATTCGCGAGCCACGTCCGTTGCCGCCACCTCCCGCGCATCGTTCGAGGCCATCACGCGCATCGGCGGGAGCGTCGGGTGGTACTACGCGGACTGGGCGTGGCAGCTCCGGGGCGCGCTCGATCTCCTGGTGGGTGGAGCGGGTATGCGACGCTCCCGTCGGGACCCCGACACCCTGTTCCCGGGCGATCCCCTGGACTTCTGGCGCGTGGAAGCGGTCGAGCGCGACCGGCTCCTGCGGCTGCGCGCCGAGATGAAGGTCCCCGGGCGCGCGTGGCTGCAGTTCGATGTGTCGGACGAGGGCCTCGGGAGTCGCATCCGGCAGACTGCGCTGTTCGAGCCTCGCGGGCTCGCGGGATTGGCGTACTGGTACACGCTCTACCCGATCCACAACTTGATCTTCGCCGGCATGCTCCGTGGCATCGTCGCGGAGGCTGAGCAGCGCCGGTAGTTGGGGATACGGGATGACTTTCACGTTCACCGCCGCGTGAATCGCGGATCGAAGGGCTCATGATCGCGGCAACGAGCAGGTACGGTATCGGGACCACGGTCGCGCTGGACTACGGACGCGCGGTCGAGCGCGTGAAAGAAGCGCTGGCCGCGGAAGGGTTCGGAATTCTCTCCGAGATCGACGTCGCAGCAGTCATGAAGAAGAAACTGGACGTCGACTTTCGTCCCTACGTGATCCTCGGCGCATGCAACCCACCGCTCGCGCATGCCGCGCTCACGGCGGAGCGCGACATTGGGCTGCTGCTGCCGTGCAACGTGATCGTGTATGCGGACGAGAAGCCCGGACGCAGCGTGGTGGCGGCGATGGATCCCGTCGTGGCACTCGAGGTCACCGGCAACGTGAGGATTCGGCCACTGGCCGAGGATGTGAAATCGCGACTGACTCGCGCGCTGGCAGCCGTGGAGACGAGCGCTCCCGAGCGCTGAACACCGAGGCTGTGGTTACAGCCTCCTCCGCCTCACTGCCATCACCGCGGGCGAGCTAGAGATACCCGCCACCGGCGTCCCCAGAATTCGCCTGCCCGCGTGTCGGGCAAAACGGGACACCGGGCCGGCATTCCTCGGACTGCGGCGCGAGCCACGCCGGCGATCTTGAGAGAGCGTGTCGGGGCACGCCCGCTTTACAACTATATGCTCATATGGTTATATAGTAGGCGCTGACTCCGCAACCCCTCACTCGCATGCGTGGATCCACGACACTTCTCGCTCTCGCGCTCTGGCCGCTCTGGCCGCTCACGGTGCAGGCCCAGCTGACCCTGGCCGAAGCGCTCCATGTCGCCGACCGCGCCGCGTACGCGAACCGAACCGCCGGTGCCGAGGCCGTGCGCGCGACTGCGCTGCGCGGCGCGCCGCTCAGCGGCGTGCTCCCGAGTGTGCGAGTCGAAGGCGGCTACTTCCGCACCACGGACCCCATCGCCGCGTTCGGCACGCGACTCAAACAGCGGGAGATCGCGCAGAGCGACTTCGACCCGCGGCGACTCAATTTCCCCGACGCCATCGGGAACTACGCGGCCGGTGTGGTCGTGGAGCAACCGCTGTTCAACGCCGACAGCTGGATCGCGCGACGCGCCATGACCCGAAGCGCCAGCGCCGCCGAGTCCACGGCCGACTGGACTCGTCTCTCCATTCGCGTGGACGTGATCCGCGCCTATTACGGGGCCGTGCTCGCAGCCGAACGGATCACGACGCTCGACGCCGCCGTCGATGCGGCGCGGGCCCATCTCCGCGACGCCGAAGCGATGGTGCGTGCCGGGATGGCGACGAAGTCGGACGCGCTGCTCGCTTCCGTCAAGGCGGGAGAGCTGGAGGCCCAGCGTTTCGACGCCCAGAGCGACGCGACCGTTGCCCGGCGGCAGCTCGCGCTCCTGATCGGTCAGGGCGCGGGAGCCGAACCGGCGTTGCCGGCGCGACTGCCGCCCGCGAACACCATCCGCGCGCTCGCTGCACCCGACACGCTCGACTACGCACCGGGGCAGCGAGCCGACGTCGGCGCTGCGCGACTTCAGGTCGAAGCGGCGCGGGCCGACCTTCATCGCGCGCGCTCGCTGTATCTGCCACGTCTCAACGCGTTTGCTCGGTACGACTGGAACTCCCCGGAGCGCGTCTACGCCGGAGATCGCAGCTGGACCATCGGTGTGCTGGCGTCATGGTCGCCGTTCGAAGGCGCGTCGCAGCTCACCGAGACGCAGGCTGCCGGTGCGCGACTGAATCTGGCGTTGGCGGCCGCGGACGCGGCGACCGGCCAGGCGGGGCTCGAGGCCGTCCGCTCGCTGGCGACGCTCAAGTCTGCCCTCGCGCGCCTCGCCATCACGGAACGGGCCGTCGCGCAGAGCGCAGAAGCGCATCGCATCGTCGCGAGGAAATACCAGGGTGGACTGGCCACCGCGGTCGAGCTACTCGATGCGGCCGCCGTGGAGACACAGAGCGCGTTGGCGCTCTCCAGCGCACAGTTCGCGACGATTGCCGCGACGGCCGACAGGCGGCGCGCGTTAGGCCGCGATCCCGGAGCGATGGCGATTCTCGACGGCACCACACCTATCGCAGACGCGAGCAATCGGCTGCCTGGAGCGATCCCGAGATGAACCGACGAATAGCAGGATACGTCATGAGCGTCGCCGTCCTCACCGCCTGCGCGCCGAAGCGTCCAGAGCACGAGCGCGCCGCCGAACCGCTGCGCGTCGACGGCACGCCCATCACCGTTGTCGATACGGTCGTCGACGCGGTGCTCGACGCGGCCGGTGTGGCCGAACCGTTCCAGCAGGCGACGCTCAGCACGAAGCTCACGGGCACGGTCGTCGAGGTACTCGTGCGCGAGGGCGATGTCGTTCGCGCCGGGCAGCCGTTGGTCCGCATCGACGCGAGGGAGCTGACGGCCAAGGCGGCGCAGGTGGCTGCGTCCGTCGTGGACGTGACGGCCAGTCATCGCGAGGCGTTGGCGCAGGCCACGCGCATTCGCGGACTCTATGCCGACAGCGCCGCGACGAAGGCGCAGCTCGACGCCGCGGAGACCGGGCTTGCCCGCGCCGACGCGGCAGTGCGGGGCGCCCAGGCCGCGGCGGCGGAGCTCAGGGCGGTCACCGAGTACGCGGTGGTGCGCGCGTCGTTCGGCGGCGTCGTCACGCAGCGGTTCGTCGACGTGGGTGCGTTCGCCGCTCCGGGCGCACCACTCGTCACGCTGCAGGATGTCGCCCGCCTCCGCGTCAGCGTGAGTGCCGAGCCTAACGCCGTGCGCTCGCTCCGCCGGGGTGCACCGATCAGCGCCACGATCGAGCATCGAGCGGTGAACGCGGTGGTGGAGGGCGTCGTGCCCACGCCAACCGGTAACCTGTATACGGTGAACGCCATCGTGCCAAACGGCGATCGCGCCATCCTCGCCGGGAGCGCAGCGACGCTGACCCTCCCACTCGGACGTCGGGCGGCGCTGATGGTGCCGGCCACGGCTCTGCGCCGGGAAGGGGACCTCACCGGGGTGTTCGTTCGTACGGCCGAGGGCGACGCGCTCCGCTGGATTCGGGTCGGACACGTCGGCGAGCAGATGGTGGAGGTGATGTCGGGGCTGCGCGCCGGCGAACAGATCGTCGTGCCTAACGTCACGCCGGCCCGCCTGGCGCCGGGGAGGAACTGACCGTGGGCATTTCCGGCCGTATCGCCGGCGCGTTTCTCCGTTCGCGCCTGACGCCACTCGTGACGCTGGCGTCGCTTGCCGTCGGCGTCTTCGGCATGCTCGCCACGGCTCGCGAAGAGGAGCCACAGATCTCGGTGCCGATGATCGACGTGATCGCGGCGATGCCGGGGCTATCGCCGCGCGAGGCGGAGAACCTGCTCGCGCGGCCGATCGAACAGCGCATGCTGGAGCTGCCGGGCGTAGACCATGTCTATACGATGTCCGGCGACGGCTACGCGATGGTCACGGTCCGCTTCGACGTGGGCGAGGATCAGGAGCGGAGCGTCACGCGCGTGCGGGCCAAGCTCGCCGGCGCGGATGGCGTTCTTCCGGCCGCGGCGCTGGCGCCGGTCGTGAAGCCGCACTCCATCGACGACGTCCCGGTTCTGACGCTCACGCTGCACTCGGACCGGTACGATGCCAACGCGCTGCGGGAGATCGCCGTGCATCTCGAGGACGAGATCCGCACGGTTCCCGACGTGGCCGAGACGTTCGTCGTGGGTGGCGAGCCGAAGCAGGTGCGCGTCACGCTGGACCCGGCACGGCTGACCGCGAGCGGGATCACGCCGGGCGAAGTGGCGGCCGCGCTCGCGTCGACGAACTCGCGCCTGCAGGCTGGAGAGCTGTCGACCGGGAACCAGGTGTACCGCGTGGACGTCGGCGCACCACTCACTTCGGCAGCCGATGTCGGCAGCGTGGTGGTCGGTGTGCGCGCGGGCGCACCAGTGTACCTGCACACGGTGGCGGACGTCACCGACGGATTCGGAGAACCGACCTCGTACGTCTCGCACGTCGGACGAGAAGGCGGCGCGAGCGCTGCCGTGACCATCAGCGTCGCCAAGCGAAAGGGCGCCAACGCGACCGCGGTCACTGCGGCAGTACTGGAGCGCGCGAAGGCCGCGCGAGACCGACTCCTGCCGCGTGACGTCGCGATGGAGGTGACACGCGATTACGGGGAGACGGCTGGCGAGAAGGCGAGAGAGCTGATCCTGCATCTCCTCATCGCCACGATCTCCGTGACGCTGCTCATCTGGGTGTTCCTCGGCTGGCGGGAGGCCACCGTGGTACTGGTCGCGGTGCCCGTCACGCTCGCGCTCACGCTCTTCGTCTACTACGCGTTCGGCTACACGCTCAATCGCATCACGCTCTTCGCGCTGATCTTCTCGATCGGTATTCTCGTCGACGACGCCATCGTCGTGGTCGAGAACATCTACCGACACCTTCGCATGGGTGACCGCCCGCCGGAGGTTGCGGCGGTCGAGGCGGTCGATGAAGTGGGCAACCCGACCATCCTCGCGACGTTCGCGGTGATCGCGGCAATCCTTCCGATGGCGTTCGTCTCCGGGCTCATGGGCCCGTACATGCGGCCCATCCCGATCGGTGCCTCGGCAGCGATGCTCGCCTCGCTCGCCGTGGCGTTCGTTGTGACGCCGTACCTCGCGTACCGACTGCTGCGAGGGCATGTGGGCCGAATGGCCCGTCCGCACGACCGGGCGCACGAGGAGGAGGAGGAGTCGAGGTTCGCCGGCTGGTACGCGAGAATCATGACGCCGCTCATGGACCGGCCGTCGCGACGCCTGGCGTTCTATGGCGCCGTCGCGGCACTGCTCGTCGGGTCCGTATCGCTGCTGATGGTGAAGGGCGTCAAGGTCAAGATGCTGCCGTTCGACAACAAGAGTGAGTTCCAGATCGTGCTCGACCTTCCCGAGGGAACCACGCTCGAGACCTCGGACGCGCTCGGCAGGGAAGTCGCGGCCTTCCTTCGCCGCGTCCCCGAAGTCACGAGCACCGAGGTGTACAGCGGCACGGCGGCTCCGTTCAACTTCAACGGGCTCGTCAGGCACTACTTCATGCGTCGGGGGCCTAACGTCGCGGACGTCCAGGTGAATCTGTTGCCCAAGGGCGAGCGGTCGCGGCAGAGTCACGAGATCGCTGTCGCGGTGCGGCCAGGTATCGACTCCATCGCGCGGCGCTACGACGCGTCGGCCAAGGTTGCGGAGATTCCGCCTGGCCCGCCCGTGCTCTCCACACTCGTGGCGGAAGTCTACGCGGCGGACGACAGCACGCGTCTCGAGGCGGCCCAGCAGGTGATGCGCGTGTTCGAGACCACGCCCGGCGTCGTCGACGTCGACTGGACAGTGGATGCGCCGCAAGCGTCCCGGTCGTTTCGGGTGGACCGCGTTCGCGCTGCGGTCGCCGGCGCGAGCGTGGAGCAGATCACGCGCACGCTCTATCTCGCGCTCTCGGGCGCCGAGACGGGTATCGCGAGCTCGGTGACCGCTCGCGAGCCGACGGCGATCGTGCCGCGGCTGGCGCTCGACCGGAGGTCAGCGCCGGAAGCGCTCCTGTCACTGCCGATCGCGACGCCCACTGGCCCGCAGCCGTTGGGACGCTTCGTGAGCATCGTGCCATCGACGCGTGAGAGCTCGCGCGTTCGCAAGGATCTACGGCCCGCGATCTACGTCACGGGCGACGTCGCCGGACAGATCGAGTCGCCGGTGTACGCGATTCTGGCGATGAACGAGAAGCTCGATGCCATTCGCGTGAACGGCGCCAAGATCGGTCGCTACAACGCGACGCAGCCCGATCGACTCGCCGAGACCGCGATCAAGTGGGACGGCGAGTGGCAGGTGACGATCGAGGTCTTCCGCGACCTCGGGCTCGCGTTCGCGATCGTGCTCGTGCTGATCTACGTGCTGGTGGTCGGGTGGTTCGAGTCGTTCGCGGTGCCGCTCGTGATCATGGCGCCCATTCCGCTGACGCTCATTGGCATCCTGCCGGGTCACGCGATCAGCGGGGCGTTCTTCACGGCGACGTCGATGATCGGCATGATCGCGCTGGCGGGCATCATCGTGCGCAACTCGATCCTGCTGGTGGACTTCATCCAGCTCGCCGAGTCGCGGGGTCGCTCGCTCCGCGAGGCGGTGCTGGAGGCCGGCGCGGTGCGGTTCCGTCCGATAGCGCTCACCGCCGCGGCGGTAGTCGTCGGCGGGCTCGTGATGGTGCTCGACCCGATCTTCCAGGGTTTGGCCGTCGCGCTGATGAGCGGCGCGCTCGTCGCGACCGCGCTCACGATGGTCGTCGTTCCGCTGCTCTACTGGGAGCTCAGGCGCCGCGACGCCAGCCGCGAGACCGTACCGGACACGACTCCCGACATCACCGACGTCACGATCACGCGAGTGCGACCTGCGACGAGCGCGATCGTGGCCTGAGCCTGATAGCGTGATACCGAAGACACCCCTTTCGATGAGCCCTTCTCATGTGTGACGAGACCGTCATTCGCCGGTTCGCCGGCGTGTTCATTCTGCTGTCGCTGGTGCTGGGCTGGCTCGTGCATCCGGCGTGGTTCCTGTTCACGGCGTTCGTGGGCGCGAATCTGCTCCAGTCGAGCTTCACGAACGTGTGTCCGCTCGAGCGGCTGCTCGGACGCGTTGGCTTTCGCGGGTGCATTCGCCGTTGAACGACCCTACAACGCGAGCGTTTTCCGTTGTCGGGCGACCTCGGACTCGAGGCGCGCGCACATGAGATCGCACAGTTGGAACACGCGTCGGTCCGTGAGCATGTAGTAGGCGAACAGGCCCTCCTTGCGACGGGCGACGAATCCCAGCTTCAACAGCAGCGCCAGGTGCTTGGACACGTTGGCCTGGGCCATCCCGGTGGCGCCCACGAGCTCGCCGACTGTCATCTCCCGGCTCCGCAGGCAGTCGAGAATCTGGAGTCGTGCTGGCTCCGCGAGCGCCTTGAAGCGCTCGGCAACGAGGTTCAGCAGCTCCGGGGACATGTTTCGTTTTGACAAGGGGCTCTCCGGTACCGTGCCATATTCCTACCACGGAATATAGTCGCGGCGCGCGCCAACCGCGGCCAAGGAGCCCCGTTCTCGAGGCACCGCACGAGGAGCCGATCGCAGTGCCGTGACCCCGGCGTCGACCTGCGCTTGTCGCGCTCGGTGCCGGGCGACTGCAGTCGTTTGGCGCGCATCCGAGATCGCGCGAATCCGCGTCGTCGCGCCGGCGATCGACGGACCGAACCTCTGATGGACACCATGGCTGCGTCGTGATCGTCCCCAGGAGCCGCGCTGCGCTCCTGACCGCAGTCACTCAGGCGTTAGGCACGCAACGGGAAGGTCGGCGCGTCCGAACTACGCGTGGCGTTTGACACCCGACTCCCCACGCGCGACCTTATCCCGCGTACGCAACGAGAGTCGTGTCCCGGCCGCCAGCCGAAGCTCCATGCAGGGAGCGTGCAAGCCATCGTCGTCGGTTCAACGCGAATAGAGTGAGGTGCCATGCGCCGGAACGTGGTACTCCCGAGACCAGTGCAAGCTCGGCACCTTCGCCGCCGTACCGCGATCGTCGTGACGGCGTTCAGCGCTTCAGCGGTCGCCGGCGCCGCTACTCACTCGGTGCATGATTCGTGGACCGTGCCGAACGCCTTCGCCATCGATGCGGACGGCTCGAGGGAGCTACGCGGGCGTCCGCTCGGTCACGCCCGCGTAGTCGGGACGATTGGCGCTGCCCAGGCCGCGAACGATTCCGCGGCCGTCGCCGCGACGGTCGAACGCTTCCATACGGCCGTGGCTGCGGGCGACAGCGCACGTGCGCTGTCATTACTGACTGCGGATGCCGTCGTGCTCGAGTCGGGGGGCATGGAGACGCGAGAGGAATTCCGTTCTCAGCACCTCCCGGCTGACATCGCGTTCGCCCAAGCCGTCAAGAGCGAGCGAGGACCAATGCGAGTCGTCGTCCGCGGTGATGCAGCGTGGGCGACATCAACCAGCACGGCAACGGGTGAGTACCGCGGCCGGCAGGTCAACTCGTCTGGTGCGGAGCTCATGGTGCTGACACGCACGCCGCAGGGCTGGCGTATAGCCGCGATCCACTGGTCCTCGCGAACGCGGCGCCCGACAGCCGGCCAGGCAGCTCGTTAGGCACCCGAGCGGCCGGCGAAGGTGGGGGGGGCGATGCGCCGTCTCGTCAGCAGTTCCCTTACACGGCGTAGCGAGGAGCCCTGACTCCGGCCCGCCGTGCCGGTGCTAGTGTACGCTTCATAGAGCGCGCGGCAGCAGCTGCGCGCGACGTGTCCGGTTTCTTCGTGCTGGGATCCCAATGCTTCGGCTCCGCCGCCTCACGGCACTAGTCCTGAACCTCCTCCTGATCCAGGTCAGCCTGGCGGGATACGGGCGGACCTGCGTCGAGGGGGGCAACTCCGTGAGCCCGGCGACCAACACGATGGCGATGGCTCACGCCCCTGGCGTGCCCGACGACGCCGAGAGGGTGCATGACCATTGTGCGGCCGAACAATCGTGCCCACGTCCCTGGGCCCCCGACGGATGCGCCGCGCGCGCCGCGTGCGTGGCACCTGCGCTGCCGGCCAGAGTTGTTGTCACACCCGCCGATGCACCGGCGGGCGACCGCCACTGGGCTGACGCGGCGCTCATGCGGCAGGGCCCGCGCGCCGCACCGGACCTCCCGCCTCCCCGGGCCTAGACGGCAGCGACCAGCGCGCGGTTGCGCCTAACGCGGACCGCGCGCCCCTGGTGACGTCATCACGGCTCCGTGTCAGCTCCGAGCCGCGCCCACACGAGGTGGCATCATGTTCGTCTCATCGCGCCGTCAGCCGCGCTCACCATCGCACGTTCGGTTCACTCTTCTCGTGATCGCGCTCGCCAGCCTGGCGATCGGATGCGCGTCCTCACTGACCGCGCAGTCCGCCCCGCCTGCTCGAGGTGCGACATCAGAACGGCTCGTTCTCGGCGATGCATATGCAGTCGCGGCGCGGGTAAACCCCCGCAGCCAGGCAGCACAAGCCCTCGTTCGCGCCGCCCGCGCGCGCATTCCGTCCGCGAAGCTTCCGCCTGATCCACAGCTGCAGCTCGGCCTCATGAACTACGAGCTGCCCGGGCTCCGGCCGATGGACCCGCTCGGAATGTCGCAGCTTCAGGTCATGCAGATGCTGCCTGTCGGTGGCAAACTCGGGCTCTCCGGGGATGTCGCGGAGGCACGGGCCGCCGCAGAGGCCGAGCGGGCGACGGATGTCGCGTGGGAGGTACGGAGCGGGGTCGCCATGGCGTTCTACGACCTGTACGCCACCGACAAGTCACTGACCGTCGCGCGCGAAACGCTGCGGTTGCTGCAGGACGCGCGCGCCACGGCCGAGGCGATGTACCGGGTGGGTGACGGACGTCAGACGGACGTTCTACGCGCGCAGGTGGAAATCGCGCGGATGACGGAGGACACGATCCGCATGTGGACGATGCGAACCGGGATGGCCGCACGGTTGAACGCTCTCCTCGACCGCGCTGCCACAGTCGACGTTCCGCCGCCGCTGCTTCCTGACTTCCCCGCGTCCTTGCCGCCGCTCGACTCCCTCCAGGAGGAGGCGCAGGAAGCCCGCCCGATGGTGCGGGCCGGGCGCGAGGAAGTGCATGCGGCGTTCGCGGCCGCGCGGCTCGCACGGCGCGAGCTGATCCCCGACCTGCAGCTCGGTTTCCAGTACGGGCAGCGTGGCGGCGAGATGGGGACCGAGCGCATGGGGAGTCTGATGGTGGGCGCGTCGGTGCCGGTGTTCGCGCGCAGTCGGCAGCTCCGCATGCGCGAGGAGACCGTCGCGATGCGCCAGATGGCCGAGGCGGACCTCGCTGCCATGCGGGCCGACACGCGCGCACG
>Ga0075430_100001109_pt1 | contig 21397 bp, 28 predicted proteins | sample RhiMetdeltSRZDD4_FD_75294 | JGI IMG/M metagenome (GOLD analysis project Ga0075430, IMG submission 75294) | Populus rhizosphere microbial communities from Tennessee, USA - Rhizosphere MetaG P. deltoides SRZDD4 | ecosystem: Host-associated > Plants > Roots > Rhizosphere > Soil | place: USA... | reverse complement strand
TTCTCGAAATTACCGGCATCGCTCCAGCGCACAACCAGTGGGGCCTGCACACCCGTACTCTGGCAGGATTTCCATGCCACCAAAATCTGCTGTGGCATCGAAACGTAGATTCCGCCATTGAAGAACGGCGCTTGGTGGATCACCTGCGCGTTTGTATATCCGCTGTTCTCAGCCCATGTGTAGATCGGGCCATCCTTGGGACAGGCAATCAGGACACCGCCCCAGTTATCCATCGTCCAGTCTTCTGCCGTGATAGGAGTGCCGGTTCCGCCCGTTGCTCCACTGCCTGATCCAAATCCGGCGTCACCAAAACCACCACTACCAAACCCACCTCCAGCAGGCTGCGGCCCCAGCGTGATGTAGTAAAGAAGCTGGGCCAACGAAGAATTCATCGTTGCTGTGGCGGTCGCGGTCGCCTGCTCGGTCGCATTGATGGTGAAGTTGGTCGAATCAATGATCGAGGAAATCTCGTATGGACCCTGAACTGTCAGACCACCCACACTTGTCGTCGCGATGAAGTCATAGAACAACCCAGTGATCATCTGGAAGTTGTTGTTCGGCAATGTAGTTGTGATAACTGCGCTGCCGGATGACGTATTGAATATTGGAAGAATTCCGCTACTGGCGATTGTCGTTGACGCCTCAACACTGGATTGGATCGTGTAGACGCTCGATCCCAAAACCGACACGATATGATAGGCACCATTGAGAAGCAGGTTTCCAATCGCAACTGGAGTATTGAAAAATACCGTATTGTAGATCGATGCGCTGCTGTTGCCATCGACAACCGTGACGATATCGCTTCCAGACGAAATAGAGAAGTTTGGCGGCGGATTGGAAATATGAGTCTGCGGCGTGATATCGACAAGCGCCACATTGTCAGAGTTATAGACACTTAGCGATTGTGTTGCCCCGATAGCCAGATACTCGGTCTCGAAAATACCCTTGAACGGATGCAAGTCACGCACCGTTGAAAGAACCGTGATTCCGTTGAAGTTCTCCCACCCACCATAAGTCTGGATAATACCCGCATCATAGCGGATCAACTGCGAGATAGAGACTCCAGCTTCGTTAGACGCATAAGTCACCTGCGTATTGACGCCGGGCTTGAGCAAAACGCTTCCCATGGGCATCGTCAGGCCCTCGGTGGCGTTGCAATGGGCGACGGTTGCGCGTGGGTCCAGCCACCAGACTGGTATTTCTGGCGCAGCGTTTCGATGTTGGCTGACTGCACTAAGGTTTTATATTGCATCTCCCATGACCCGGCCATGGGCTGATTGTCAGCCTGAGCACCAAAATCACGCATATAACCCGATCCAAACACCATGCTCGCCGCAATGAACACATCGGGAAGATTATCGGTCAGGAATGTCGTTGCGTTTGCAGATGACAATGGCGTTGGCTGGATCGTGCCAACAATCTCTGTTGTGTAGGCGGCATCGGGTGATGGGCCGAGAATCAGATTGGTATTAGAGTTCATGGCCCAGAACAGTGGGAGGCCCGTATTGGACTGCCCCGATGGATAGGTCGCGTCAATGAAATCACGGCTGGTAGCCATTGCCGGAGAGCGCGTGCCATTGGAACTGCCCTGACCCACCGTAGTAAGGACATTGACGGTCTCAATGACACGATACGTTCCAGAGACGGTGGGAATCGTTACATTGCGATTTCCTGAGCTAAGCGTGACAGTCGTGGTTACTCTTGTCGCCAGCAGATCGAGTTCGCGATAAACACGACCCTCCGCATAGTCAATCATGCCGGGGAGCATCGTCATGAAGTTTGAGTCGGTCGAACCGATCACCAAGAGATTCGATATTTGCGAAACGTATGTTGTGTAGTTGATCATGATGACGACACCTGATTCACGCTAAAACTCACCTGAGCCACGGTTAGCGTGGACACGCCGTCTCCAAGCAGAGAAAAGTTATGAAATCTGTAGTTTGAGCCCGGAGGCTCCCCACCTACGGACTCCCCGGCCGATCCTGTCGTTACGCCGGACAAAAGCGTGGTCCAACTCACGCCATTGTTGGAGCCGCGCACAGCCCATGTGGTCGGGCCGCTGCTGAGAAAAGATCGGTCATTCGGAGCAGTCGCCGTGAAGCTTGACAACGAATGCGTGATAACAGGAGCGGTGAGACTCGATGGAGTCCTTATGCTGCCAATGTATGGCGACCAGTTCTTGGCAATGTAGTTTCCAAAACTGGAATCAGACACGCTGATATAGGCAGAGTGAAGCCACGTCTTATTGGTGTTGCCATCAAAGGCAGAAGCCACACCAGCCCCGCCCGTCATGGTCCCGAAAAAACCACCAGAATAAATATCGTCTGTCAGCGTCAGACCAATCCCGGACATGGGATTGTTCGCGTTCAGGTAGTTACGTGGACGCGCATTCTTGATGGGATCAGGATCGGGTGGAAGGATCACCGTGCGCTGGCCGTTTTCCTGCGGCGTGTCCATACAGGTATCGCAGACCAGAAGGCCGTTCTCGTGAAGGTTCATGCCATCCCAGTCGGACTGCCAAGAGAGCTTGTTGTGGTTGTAGAGAAATCCGCACCTGTCGCACTCGGCCAGAGCCTCTGGCCGCCTCATATCGATGCGGGCTCTGCCGGTTGGTCTCATCGCGTATAGTACCCCCCGACACTGGGACTGAGGTACATATTCACATTCTCGACGTTTTGCGTTGCAGCAATATTCCAAGCCTCATCAGCGTCCGCCTTGCGGCGATCCTCCATCTCGGGGCGATAGATGCGCGCCAACCGGTGTGATAGCCCGGCGGTTAACGCATCTAACCAGAGTGTCGGGACTTCGACGTTCAGGCCCCCGGCCGTGTAGGCGTCCTGAATATTACGGACAATATAAAGATATAGGGTATACGGCCCATTGCCGTCCGGGACCGGATAGAGCGTTATTTCCGGTGAGATGGCCCTATTAAACCAGAACTGATTCGGTGGCCCCTGCGTCGTCTTCTGGGCCATCGCCGCATACTCTGTGCGGGACATGGGATAGATCAGGATATCCGTGCCGGGATTGTTTGTACGCAGAAAGGCGTCCAGAATCTGGATGGTCGGGTTTGGCAGCGAGTACGTGGCCACACCTTGGGTCAGCGGCATCGGTTCAAGGTCTATTGCCCACAAATTCGGGGTCTGATTGTTGAACTTGGCCAGCAGTAGGTTCATTTCCATGGTCGCCTGCTGAATATGGCTGGCTAGAATCTCCGTGGGATAGACCTGAATCCTTCCAAAAGCATTGATAATGACCTCGCCCGCACTGGGAGCGAAGTTGAAGCTGCCGCTATAGGTTTGCGTTGTGTTAAACATTGTTAATCATCCGGGTTGATGACTCTGATCGTTCCGGTGGCGGCCGGACTCGCCAATCCAGCCCCTGTCACGCTCCACGACGCCAAGCCAATCACAGCCCCGCTGGATGACCATGTACCAAGAAAAAAGCTGTCTGTCAGCGTAAGGCTGATATCGGTACTCGTGGCCGTGAGAGTAGCACGATCCGTGTAGGAGATTGTGAGCGTCCCCGATGATGGGACCGTCAGGGCACCATCAGCATCGAAGAACTCGACCACAAATCGTGCCGTGTTTGGGTAATCAATGTTAACCGGGCTGAGATTAACAGGCATGATCTAGTCCCCTTCGATTGATATGGCTCCTGCACTCTGCGCCTGAATCTCAGTAATAACCACAGATGCGCCTTCTTGGGAAGGAAGCTGCTCTGGTGGAAGGTCCACAAGAACAAGAGCCATATCGGCGTTTACCTCTGTCGCACTCATGACTCCAGTTACATCGGCATCCGGCAACATCTGAAATGCTGGCGGCTCCTGAAAGACACTGGGCTGGAATACATTAGGCATCCATCACCTTAGTATGAACGCTTATTATGCAGCCATCACCTTCCAGTTGGCCCCGTCGCACCACGCCATCACGGTATTAGCTCCGCCACCTGCTATGGTCGCACCTACGGTGGCCGTGTCGCTGTCTGTGATGACAATCATCGTGCCGACTAGATTTGCTGCCGCCGTCGCAATATTGGCAAACGTGGAGGTACCGACTTTGAATTGCCCGCCGAAGGTTAGTAGCTCCGCCCCAGTAGTTGCCGAACTGGTGTTGATGCCTTTACCGTGAAGAATAAACCGCAACGCTCCGGTGAGGGTCGCCGCCACGCCGGTCCCGATAATATCAAGTCCCTCGTTGCCTTCGTTGGGGCGAATTTGCGGGAGCCTCGCCGTAACATTTTGTGTCGTTGGAGACCAGACAATAGCACCGCCCTGATCGGTGCCCCCGGAGTTATCGCCGCCGCGCGGCAATAGCAGTGAGCATTTGGCATCAGTATACCCATTGGTTCCATAATGGGCGAAGGCAACGTCGCAATGCTGTGCTGCGTAGCACGTTCCCCAACTGCCAGTGGACGCTCCATTTGTGCCGTCACATTTTGGGTTGCCATAGAAACCGAGGAAATATCCGAACTCGATCTTGCGCGAGCCAAGATTGAGCACCGCCTGGAAGTTACGGTAGGTGCCGCCCGGCGTGAACGCACCGACATGATATCGGAACGCGGTCATATCGGGATAAGGACAAATCGCGCATTCGATAATATCATTGACCGCCCACGTGTGGGTGCTGGTTTCGCAGACAATGGTAGACAAATTCGGTATCCTCAGAATCCGCATTGCAGGGCGGATTGTGTACGCCCCCGATACAGCAACACCATTGCCGCGATAGGCGGCGTCACCCGCAACTGATGTGGTATGAATGTCTACCTGCGTGGTACTCGGGACCGATGTGATCTGATACCATGATTTCAGTTGATTGGGCGCTGTCGAGTACGGCAAACCGGTGTAGTCATCGGATGTCAACGAGATTGCGCCAACATTGTCAGCGTTGCCGCCGACCATGTTATTCGCCCATGTCGTACCGCTGCCGGTAAACGCAGCGCCGGAAATAGACGCAACTGTTCCGGTCGTGTACGGCGTTGCACTCAAGTTGACGACAACCCGTTGTTCGCCCATGAAGTTGGCCGCGAGTCCGAGTACCGTGGCGGGGGTGACCTTGACGCCAAGGCCGTGGTTGGCGCGAAATATGCCAGTGATGCTGGTGCCGTTTGGAACAGCCGTAACCTGAACGGCCTCGATATTGATCAGGTGAGTCGATGGTGCCTGCTCGACTACCACCCACTGACCGGCCACCACGCCCGATGAATTTGCGACGGTGACGGTCTGCGGGTCTTTGTCGCCAGTGATGACTTGCGTTGTTGTCGTGTTGATGGTGGCTTGCGTCGGAATGCTGGTGATGTTTGCCTTCACAAACAACTCAGCCTGCATCAGCGTATTGACAAGAGAAAACCCAACGCCTTCATCGCCGGATATGTTGCCGGATGAGAAACTGACCCGACGCGTTTCTAAACAGGCGTCGCCCATGCCATAGGCGTTGATCGTCTGTTGCGTCAAAATGCGCTGACCAGCGCCATAAGCATCGACAGAAATCCCGAGATTCGTGAACGTGCATTTTGCGTTGGTGCCGCCACCATGAAGGTTTTCACCTTCCATGATGCGCCCCGGAATGGCGACTGTCATTTGGGTCGTGAAGCCGACATTGGTTCCGCTTGGGGCAACCCAGTCAGCCCGAAACTCATACCCCCGATGATAGTTATCGTCATTGACACAGAACGGGTTGTCTAGATTGGCTATGAATCCTCCGCCAAGTCCGCTGTCGGCTGTCATCTTTGTGACATTAAGGGTATCGTCGTAGATCAGTTTTACAGCGCCAGCACCTTCGCCATTATTGTTATATTGAAACTGACCATCAGACCCACCAACAATCGAGCCTGTAACAGTGTGGGCAGCGTTCCACTCATTTGTTCCTACTTCCGCAGTCGGATCATCCGGTGTAGTAGCGACTTTAGTGTGGGTTATCGTGATTGCCATTTTATGGCTCCCTAATTGATGTTGCAGCATCACCGATGGCTGGAATTTCCTCGATACTCACGACTGCTCTCACAGGCGGCCCAGCACCACCAACGTCAATGCTGGCCCTGAAGATATCATTGTTGGTCTCAATCGCCGCTATCGTAATGACGTTGGCAGATGGAATTACCCTTGGCGGTGATGTAAACGCCAATTGATAGACAACGCCAAGGCCCGGCAGTGGCGGTGGCGGCTCAGACAGTGGCCAGAACCACCAATCCACTCTTGGAGGAATGATATGTGATGGCCACTGAAACTGAGCCTGATAGATTGTTTGAAGACCAGCCAAAGGCGGCGTTGGCCGAGACAACTCCATGAACCATGAAGCAGCCGATGGTGCAAGTTCATGCGATGGCCACCAGAACTGCGCCTGATATTCTGGACGTGAGCCACGGACAAAAGGATATGGTTCTGATAGGTGCGCAAACCACTCAAAGTTGATCGCAGCCTCTCCGAATGCTCCAGAGGCAAGCGGCCCAGCAGCAAGTGGTCGGAACCCAAGCATTAGTTGTTAGCTACCTCCGATGATGGCACGATTGTTGGCTTTTTGAACTGCGCCCCTCTTATGGCCTCAGTAACCTTGCGTGAGAAAACAAGTCCGACTTCAGCAACCTCAAGCCCGCGTGCCCGTACAGCTATGTCGATAAGCTGCAACATCACGTTGGCCTCTTGTATGCTGTCAAACTCAATTCTGATCTTTTCGTCCATGACCTTCCTCTTACATTACAGGGAAGAAGTTTGCCGCCCGATTGAACCCGGTGGGAGCGACAAACGGTGAACTGCCAAACTCTTGTTGGGCAGCATAGTACGCGCCTGCCATCGCTGGAGGCACGGTTGAGAATGCCGAGAACCACATATCGACAGTAATGGTTTCGATAAATGGAACGACAGATAGGGCTGACTGGAACTCTGCACCCAAGCCGGGAAATCCCGGCGTTGGTTTGGATAGGTCAGAGAACCATTTATCAACAGTAATGTTTTCTATAACAAAGTAGGACTGACCAAGCTCGCTTTGATATTGCGCCCGCAGCCCGGCCAATGGTGGCGTCGGCTCTGAATAAGCCTCGAACCACATATCAACGAAGATGCTCTCGACAAACGGAACCTCGATAACATCGATTTGGTTAGCAGTGCCCAATCCAGACAGCGGTGGCGTCGGCTCACCAAGAGTCTCAAACCACATATCGACCGAGACGGTCGGCTCAAAGAGTGGAGAATAGCCAAACTCCTCCTGATATTGGGCCAACAGCCCAGCCAGCGGTAGCGTTGGGTCCGCAAATGGCGCGAACCACATATCGACAAAGATATCTTCCTCGAACGGTACATCCGTCAAAGCAAGTTGCTGACTCTCTCCCAGACCGGACAATGCAGGCGTAGGTGTCGAGAGTTCAGTAAACCACTTATCGACAGTGATTTCTTCAAAGATGAAATAGTTTTGCCCAAACGCTTCTTGATAGGCCGCCAACAGCCCGGACAATGGCGGGGTCGGATCAGACCACGCCTCGAACCACATATCAACGAAGGTATCTTCGATGAATGGGATTTCTATAACATCGATCTGACTGGCAACACCCAGACCGGAGAGAGGCGGCGTCGGCTCTGATAGAGCCTCAAACCACATATCGACCGAGACTTCTGGAGCAAAGAATGGTGAATAACCACCTTCCTCCTGATATGGAGCAAGCAGGCCAGCAAGTGGAGGCGGTGGTTCGGACAGATAGCCAAACCACATATCAACGAAGATATCTTCCTCAAATGGAACGTCAGTCAGCGCCAACTGCTGGCTGGCATCTAAGCCCGGAAGTGGTGGAGTTGGCGTTGAGAGTTCGATAAACCACTTATCAACCGTGACTTCTTCAACAACAGTATATGTCTGTCCAAATTGCTCCTGATACTGAGCCAGCAAACCAGACAGAGGTGGAGTGGGCTCTGCAAATGGATAGAACCAGCCCTGAATATCAGAGTCCTCAAATGGGACTGCCGCCAGATCGTCCTGATATGGGGCTGCTTGACCAAGCAGGGCATAAAGCGGTTCAGAGAGAGCGGCAAACCACTTATCGACCGTAACCTCTTCTTCAACAAATATTGCCGGACCAAACTCCGCTTGGTATGGAGCCAGCAACCCAGACAGCGGCGGTGTTGGCTCCGAGAGAGCCGCAAACCACATATCCAGAAAGATGTCCTCAACAAACGGAACGTCTGTGAGAGTCAGTTGCTGGTGTGAACCGAGCCCCGATAGTGGCGGCGTTGGTTCAGAGAATGGATAGAACCAACCCTGAGCGTCAGAATCCTCGACTGGTGTTTCACCAAACTCAACCTGATAGGAAGCACCCAGACCGGAAAGCGCGTAGAGCGGCTCAGAGAGAGAAACAAACCATTTATCAACAGTGACTTCTTCTACAATAAAATATGAAATTCCAAACTCTTCTTGATATGGAGCAAGCAAGCCAGCCAAACTCGGCGTGGGGTCCGAGAATGGCATGAACCACATATCAGGAAAGATCGTCTCAATGAACGGTAGTTCGACAACATCAATCTGATTAGCAGCAACCAGACCGGGCAACGGTGGCGTTGGCCCAGAAAGTTCAGCAAACCACTTATCGACTGTGACTTCCTCGGGGGGCGGAGTGAAGTGACCGTATCCAAACTGATTTTGCCAAGCAGCGCCAAGACCGGGAAGCGGCGGTGGCGGATCGGTAAGAAGTCGGAACCAAGAATCAGCAGACGGCGCTGGTGTCGGCTCGCGCTTGAATGTCGCGACCACACAGGCTGTTGCACGAGCACCGCCCGGCTCGGCGCTGACCCCCATCGTCACCGAACTGGTCGAAGCAACGACCAAGCTGGTGACACAAAGGGAAACGGCCGCACTAATCAGCCCAGGATTGCTGCAGGCGATATAGGCACCGGATGGCGTTGCCGAGATGTAGGCTTCTTGCGCGGCAGCGGCGGCACCACCAAAGTATCCGACGATCAATTCGTCGGATTGTGCCAAGGTGCCGGTTGCCGTCGCGGTATAGGGTTCCGCACTATCGGATGCGGAAGTCGTATTGATATCGAGCGGTGACGACGCAAATGGTCCTTTGAAAACCGTGACCTCAAGCGCCGAGTTATTGGCGCTGGCTGTCGTATCAACCGCCGGGGTGCAGTCGCCGCCGGTCGTGGCAACGCTGAAAAACGCCTTTACATTGGCGATGCCGTTCGTTCCGCCATTGAGCGCGGTGTAACTGTTGCCGAGGTCGTCGGTACAGGCGACCGAGGTATTGCCCCCACTCTCCGACACCGCAACAAAAACCAAGTCGCCAACCGAAATCGTGATAGGGCGCGATGGACTGAGCGGGTCCGTAATCGCGGCGGTACCTTTGATTGACGTTCCGACAATATCGCCAAAATTGGTTGCATCAGACTTGAAGGCGACGGTTTCAGTGATCGTGACCTGCGCTTCGGTGCCAGCACCTAAGAGAGCATTATACCGCAAAGTGCCAGTTCCGGTCCCCATCGTGCCGATGTTAGTGATGAAGTACCGGACGACGAGACGATCATCTTCGGCAAAGGCAATAGCGGTCGGATTGCCGGTCCACGTCATAAGGGTGAACCCGCCCTGCGTCAGTTCTATGCCGTCATCGAATGGAGACCCACCGACCTCGGTTTCAACACCAGCATCGGTGCGTCGATAAACCCGAGCGCGCATCCCGATGTTGGTCGTCATCAGGCTTTCTTGCGCGGGCATTGCAAAAGTTATGGTGCCATCGAGTGTCCAACCCCCCGCCGGAGATCGACCGGAGATGAATTCTAGAACTGTTCCTCCTGCTGTTTGCGTCCACTGAATGTTGGTGCCGCTGGATACGGCATTGACCACTCCGGTCATTGATTCGCCGGGAGTGGCAGTCCCTTGCGGATTGCTTAGAAGATCGAAAAAGTTGCCAATCCCATTGAGGGTTCTATTGGAGGGGTATAGATCGGTCATTTAGTAGTCCCACCCATCACGATTCCACTCGGCGTGATACCAGACACCGAGTTGGTGGAAGCGATAGCCTTTCACAACAAACCATAGTCGCTTCCAGAGTGGAGATGAAACCGTATCAACCCATTTTTCCAGACGCCGGATACGAGCAGCGTCAGCAATGCGGTTGGCGCGAAGAGATTCGATGTGTGGATCACACATCTTTAGAACCCCTTCACATAACTCACCGGCTTTCCATAAGTCGGCGTTAACTTATGGCATGTCACGCAAAGCGTTCGGCCGTTATCTAGATCAAATCGAGATTCATAAAAGACAGCAAATGGCTGGATATGATCTGCATGTAAATGACCTCCGCGTTCGCCACATATTTGGCACATATAATCGTCACGCTGAAATACTTCCTTGCGCCATTCTTTATACCGATTGCTTTTACGGACCTTTTCATTCTCGGTCGAAACATTGTTATCTTGCGCGGCAACCTTACAAGCATATGAACAAAATCGCGCTGTATTAGAGCGAGCGCGAGATACGATAAACATTTTGCTACATATGGCGCATTCTTTCTCAACTGGACCGCCCTTCCATCGGGGATGTTTGATCTTGTTGCCGAATCTCCATTTGCTTACGCAGGCAGGCGAACAAAACCTTGTGGTCGCCCATTGCTTATAAGTCACTTTTGGCTTGCGCTCGAAAACGTTGCCGCACGTCTCGCACGTTTTATTTAGATATAGTTTTGGATATCTCATGTGGGACTAAAATCCTTTAACGTAACTGACCACATCCCAACTATTATCAGCTTGATTCCAGATCGAGCCGATGTAGTCGGCAGTCCCTGATAACGTGACCGTCAATCCTGTAATATCGGTTCCGAAGCGAAAAGCCCCCGCACCTGTTGTAAGGGCGAGCGTGCGATTGGCTCCCGATGCCTCAAAGATAATAACAAGTTTCTGAGCAATGCCTGCCGCAGGAGGATTGGTTGGCGTTAGGATCGTTGGATTGGTGGTGCTCACCAGCTTGAAAGTTCGCCCCAAAGAAGCATCCAAAGGAACAGTAGCGCCATCAGTCAACGTAACAAGATTCTCGTCCCGGCCATCCGTATTGGAGGTGTTGATGAACTGAAGGCGTTTGTTCGATGTAAATCTTGCAGCTTCACCCAGAACGCCAGCGACCATGGTGCTCATGACATAATCGAAGGCTTCAGTACCGGCCCCAACATTGGTGGTAACGGCATCGAGCCTGACCCCAACCTCCCGATTTCCCGGCCCACCGGCTGCGGTCTGGACCTCAAACTCGATAGCAACACCCAAACCAGCGGCTGGCGTTCCAGTCGTCCACTGCCCAAGACGGATGACTGGTTCTACGGTATTTGTGTTGGCCAGCCAATAGATCGGATTGAAGGTCCGCGAGGGTGGATTAGAGTTATTTGCGCCAACTCCCAATGCCCCTGAGCCTATCTCAGGATAAAAATATCCTGTGACCCTGCTGTTGTTCCCTGTATCAGTAAGACCAATCCTAAACTCTGAAGCAACAACATTTCCAGCAACACTGTATGCTTTTACTTCAAGGTTTCCACCAAAACGATAGAGTGTGTTCTTAAATCCATAAAAATAGATGGCAGCAAGATTATCGTTCGTCACTACATCAGCAGGGGTGGCAGCGTTCACGCCTCTTGATTTAGCAAAAACATTTGAGACTCCTGACGTGTTAGCTCCGAAGCCATAAAACAGAGCCCCCCAATCGGTATTTGGATTGAACGCTGCCTGAACCGTCGCCGGAAATCCATCCACCGTTGGATCGGTGCTGTTATTGACAAAAAGTCTATCGCCACCCCTGAGCAGGTTAGTGGTGCTATTGAAAAAGAACGTTGCGTCACCAGCCACCGTGGCCGGAGTACCGCCAGCATTGAACAAGACTTCTGTTGATAGGCTGTCGCCCGCGACGTTCTGAGCAAACCAGTCCACCCACACCTTGGGTGCGGCGCTGAAGTTGACCAGAGCGTTGGCGTTGCTGCTTTCGTAGACGGTGGTGCGATCTAGCGTGACCGTGCCGGTGGCATAAGTACCAAGCCCGGTTTCCCACTCAGTCTTGTCGTCACTTTCAGCGGTGTAGCTGACAATCGTAGTATCTGGAATACTGGCATCGAGGGGGGTGCGATAGCCAGTGATCGCTGCGGAAACAACAAAGTCACCAACCCCACCAGAGGCGGCCCGAAACATGACCCTGTTGAAAAAGAGAGTTGCCACGATCCTGAGCCTCTACTACAGCCCGTAAGATCGTAGCGTCCTTTCCCGATCTTCCCAACGGGCCAGCTTCTTTTCCAACGGATCACAACGACCAGCATCGGTACATTGCGGACATATTGGACGCATACACTGCTTACAAAGGCCGCCAATATCTTCCGGCCGCTGGCGGGCTCTTACATGGATGATGCGATTGCAGTGGCCACAGGACATGGTGTCAAACTCGTTGGCACCTTCTCTCGTTTCTACGCGCTGGAATCCATCCAGACTCGCCGGAGCCTGAGTTGGCGACGTAATAACCGCATAGCCCTGTGGACGCAGCCACATAAGTTTTACCGCTCCAGAAAGAGCCAAGTACCGGTCACGGTGCCGGTATAGCCGCCGGAACGCTGGCGAAGCTGGAGGCCGTTGGAGGAAGTCGCTGGCCACACCAACTCAGAGCCCGGTGCCGCGACCCAACGATACGATGCACGCTGGTTCACGCCAACGTAGAACAGGTTCGGGACCGAAATAGTGGCGTGAGTGGACGAGTTGGCCGTTACGACAGTCGCGGCCACAGCATCTGCCGAGTCCAGCGGCAACGGCACAACAATCGTTGATGTCGATGACGCAGTAACCCGCGAGATGTCCCATTCGATAAAGTTGTCGGCAGGGGTTCCGTTGGTGCCGATCAACACATCATAGAGTTGCCCACGTCTCGGCGTGGATTGAGAGCTATTCACCCCCAAGACCGCGCCAGTGTAGGTGGTGGCAGTCGCCTGCTGAGTACCCGACCCAGCCGAAGACCCGTTGGTGATGGCATAACTTGGAAGCGACATTTTCAGTCTCCTTGGCCAATCCAGATGGATTCCATGTAATCAAGGTCTTCCAGCGCACCCTTTAGATACGAGATGTTGTGCTTTGTCTGCACAACCTGCTGCTCAAGTTGAGGAAGCTGCTGCTGCTCCATCTGAGCAATCCGATCCTTAAGTTCCTGCTTGCGAGCAAGAATCTTGCGGCCGAATGGCTTCATCTCCGAGTAACCATAGAGACCCGGAGACTGCATGATATCGGATTCGTTGGGAGCCCAGACCTTGATGCCGCGCATATGCGCAATGTGACGGAAGAAGAAGAATCCCGGACGTTGCAGGATGTATTCCTCACGGGACGCCATATCGATGCCAAACAGCGCAATCTCCTTTGCGCCACTGTGCATGGCAAAGGCCAGCATCCATGCAAAGCTTGACGTGAAGAAATCTCGCCCGAACTCTTTGACGATTTCATCAACCGGGAAGCTCAGCGCATTCGGGACCAGTGACTGGTCTTGCATGTAGATCGGAAACGGCTGCTTCTTGAGCCATTCGATGTAGGGCTCACCATAAGCCTTGCATTCCGGCCAGAGCAGATTGCCGTGAATCTCGAACCACACATCCACGCGCGGGACAACATTCATGTTGCCCGGAGAGCAAACCCAGATTTTCCATGACAGATCGTTGAACGGGGCCAGCATCCGCGAGGATGGAGCGGTCCCGATCAGCGCCACCTTCAAGGGTTCCGGCTCCTTGGGTGGCTCGGTGATAGTCTCGTTAACACTCACCGATACAACCGGCCCGGAAATCGGAATATTCAGCATGGGTGAAGGCACAGGAGCGGCGCTGCCGTTGCCCTTGAACTGATCTGCAAATGTAGGCGTCAAGGCTCCCATTCACCTAGCTTCCCGTAATTGTTGCGGATGTAACCTGCACGACCTGTCCCACAGTGATAAGCGTGCTGTTGAGGATATTGGCGATAATCACATCAGCACCCGAAAACGGAATTCCAACCGTCAAACCGCTCACAACGGTCGCTCCCGTAAAATCAGTGATGATGCACGTATCCACATTCCCGGTTCCTGTCGCCAACTCCTGTAACGTACCTGAAAACGTCAATACACCAACAGAAACAACACCGCAAGGAACGGCTAATGTAATCGACACAACTGTAGTGCCACCGGCACTCAATACCAGATTCCCCGGACCACCACCGCCATCAATTGTGTCCGCTACTCCCTGTAAACGCGCGTTAATAGCAGCAAGGCTATAAGTAACCGCCATGGCATCTAGCCACCCGCATTCTGCAAGGCCGTCAATCTCAATGAGGAAGATGAGATAGCAGTCGAGTTGATTCGCAGCCCGGCAATGGGGGTTTCAAAGGTATAAGTAACCCCCGTGTCCGCCACTGCCGATGTGACCGCAATGCTGGATACGGCATACCAAGCGGCCGAAGAACCTGTGATGGCAGAACTATCCAACGTGGCCTGAACAACGGCATTCACCGTCATCGTGGTGGACGCCAGCGTGATCCGCGCAGTCGTGGCCTTCGCCCCCAGATAATCAAGAATAAGGGGGCTGGAGGTGCCAACCGAAGAAAGGGTCACAGACTGTGCCATTCAGTCGCTCGCTCCAAAAAAGAAGGAGACCTACAGCCTTCATGCTGATGGCCCCCTCAAGTCATCTAGGCCATCCTCGACGCCTAGCACTTTGCGCTTGAGAACGGTTTCTTGTCGGCTGACCCACCCCCGGCACTGGATTTGACGCTTCCACCACGAGCCCTCTTATCCATGCGCGGGGCACACATTTCGCCGCCAACCTTGCCACCAGACTTGAAGCCGGAGGTCTTGCCCTTCGCTTCCTTGGCGACGTTGCTGGCTCCGCCAGCATAGTAGACCTTACCGCCAGCGGCACGTTTCTGTGCGTTGCGAGCCATGTTCGCTCCTAACCAGTGACTGATTGGTGCGCCTTGAGCGTAAACGTGGCGTTGCCAATCGCAGTCGAGTTGATACGCGCCCCACCAATAGGCGAAAGCACCGTATAAAGGAGACCCGTTACGTTCGAGGACAGCATGGCTGCGCCAGAACTAATCGGACTCCATGTTATGGTTGGGGCGGGAGTGGTTGATGGGTCGTCCAGCGTAACCTCAAGCGTAACGACGCCACCAGAAGAGCCAGCAGCAGCCGACAGCAGCAGCGAGGTCGTGCGCGGAACTGGATTCAGGTAGATGGCAGCGGTGCCAGTTGAGGAAAGGGATGTTACCTGAGCCATTAGTCGTTCCTCTCATTATAGCTTTGCCACGCTATGGCATTGGCCAGTGACGATCCGGTATAGGACGGCAACACCACGGATACCGCAAGACCCGCCTGAACCACCGGAGGATATGTCGCCTGAACCATCGTTCATCCCTAGCTGGTCGAGAAGCTTCCCCATGCCGCCCGCCAATCATAGTAGGTCGGCACGTAACGTTGGTAGCCCTTCACGAGTAGGTTGTCAGTGGTGAACTCCACCGACATGTCGGTCTCATAAGGCTTTCGGTCGAAGAAGATCAGACCATCCTGATTGGTGGTGACGAACCACGCAAATGAACTCGTCAGGTAGTCGTAGGTCATGAAGCCTTCCTTGAGTGATTCGTTCATCCCAAGGATCGCATTCACATCGTTGGTGGCCGTGCCGGGCCGTAGTTCCGACCGGAACAGGCGCAGCGCCACTGGCTCCAGAGCCGGTGGTACGACGAGTTTCTTGCCGCGAGCATAGATTTTGAGACCAGCCTCGTTGCGCCATCCGGTCCTGATCGCGACCAGAGCATTGAGCAGAGAAGTCTCATTGAGGCCCACGGCAGGCGATGCCACATTGGAGATGGTGGCGTTGTCAATGGGGTGGGCTGTACTGAACAGCGAAACACCATCACCACCAATGGCGGCGTTATACACATCGCCGGTATTGAACACGTTGGCCGAATAGATTTCCTCGGTCTCCTTGAAGGATTCCATGAGGCCATCATTGCTCGGCCCGAACTCGGACTTATAGAGGTTATCGTCAATCGCCTTACGGGTGATTGCGTACCCCAGCCCGATCTCGAAGTGCTCGGCGTTGTAGACGGCCCGCTGGCCCGCCGCATTGTCGAACGAGGTGGGGCCGCCTTCCTGCTTCAACTGAGCAAGGCCAAGGAAGCGAACCGCAGCACGACGCTCCAAAGCCATGTTCGAGGAAGTCTTGCGGAACAGCTTCGGCCATTGCCGCTCGATCATTGGATACTTGCCAGAAATTCCCCACAGGCCGGGGAGCAGCAAGTCGCGAATTTGGGCGAGTGCGACGGGCATTTATATGCTCCCTTAGCTCGTGATGCCGGTCACTGTGACCGTATTGCGGACCCATCCATTGGGCTGCACAATCATAATCTGACCAGCGACAGTCGTGTCGGTGCCGTTAGCACCGGGCGGTGCAGAGCCAGCATAGGCACCCCAGATGCGCAGGAACCCCGACGACAGACTGGTGACGGTGGCATCAACGTATGTTCCTGATCGGCCAGTCGTCGTGTTGCCAGAGCCAGTCGTATGGGCACCGAACAAATAACCCGTATTGCTCGACCCGACGACAGCGGTGGTGGATGCCTGAACAAGGAACGTCATTTCGGGATCGTCGATGACGTAGGCCGTCACCGGGCTGGATGAACCAACCGAAGCCGGGAAGTAGGCTGACCAGACCACGCGATTGACGGTCGGGTGATAGAATGAACAGCCCTGAAAGACCCCAAGCGGAGGTTCAACAGCAACAGAGCTATACTGAACGATCCTGTTGGGAACAGCGGATGAGAACGCAACCAGATCGCCGGTAAAGACGTTCGTTGCGTAACTCGAATCCATCGTGAACTTGGACATGCCCATCGTTGGGGCAGAGCCATCACGGTGCCCGTAAGGCGTCAGTCCAAAGGGAGCGAAGGTGTTAGCCATAATGACAGGCCCCTATTGCAACAGTGAGTTGCCGGTGGACCCATCAGAGCGCCTGATGGAAGATGTGGTCGGCGCGACCTGTCCCTTTATCAGGGACACAACCTGCTTCTACGGTCAGACCTAATGCTATGTCAATGACTTTCGCTGTCTTTCGGTATCTCAACCGCCTCAATCGTCCTGTTAATCCTGTTAGATGATAATGCCGATGAGTGCCGCGTGTCCAAGGTCACGCCCGGCAGATCACCACCCGTCAACTGCTGCTGCTTGATGGAAACAACCTCGCGCGCCCTGCGCTGATCTTCCTTCCTTGCCCGAATCGATAGCTCCAGTGGCCGCGCCATCAGCACGAGCCCATCAACGGTAATCTCCCCGGACGCCCCACGGGACATGAACTTGCCATCAAAGATTCCGTTGAAGTCCTCCTGATGAACAGGAGTCCAGCCCGTCCGCTCAAATCGGGACCGCAACTGCCCGAACTCCATCCCAAGAACAGTGGATGTAATCCATTGTAGATCATATCCAGCCGGGATCATGGACGGCGGAATATATAGGCGATCTTCGCTTTCCTCAGATGGATCGTAGGTTTCCCAGTTCGGCTTCGCCTTCATCAGGGGCTTTTTTGGCGGGCTCACCGGATGGTCTGTAGTTTTGTTCGCGGGCGGCGGCACAGGAGCGGCATCAACCTTGTCTGTCAGCGGCTCTTCGACCCAGACTTGCCCAAGTCTTTGCGCTTCCCTGTCTTTCGCAATCTCCGCCATCCGCTCCTTGCGCGAGACTCCACGAGGCCATGCCATGATCTTATCCTCTATTCTTTGTATTGACCGTTCTTCTTGGCTTCCATCAGTCTCAGCTTGTTCTGAGCATAGATTCGTTCAGCTTCTCCGGGGTCCATGCCCGGTTGCAGATCGCGCGCAAATGACCGTTCTTCTGCCGATAGCGTGATTTTTTGCGTGGTCGGACGCCCGGTCGATGGCGACACTGATTCGCGGCTCACGGGTGCGCTCACAGGCGTTCTCCTTACGGGCTCAAGATCGGGGGCCTCGTCCTCGTCATTGGGACGAAGGCCAATCTGTTTTTCAATAAAGTCAAGGTAATCCTGCGTATAAAGCGCAATCCCGGAAATATCGGCATCGAGATGAGCGCGCTGGAGTTTCTTATTCTTGGCGCTGCCATACTCCATGTAGTCACGATGTTTTCTTGTCCAATCCTTTACAAGGTCCGGGAATTGCTGGATGTGCGCCTCAAACAACTGATCCGGCGTCATCTGAGGCTGTTGCTGCTGCGGCGGCTGTTGAGCCTGCTGCCGCTTCCACTGGTCGATCTTCTCTTCAAGATCGGTCTTGCCGTCCTCTAGAGTGGCGATTCTGGTTTCAGCCCTGATAAACTTTCGATTGGCTTCCGCCATGGCATTGTGGTCGCCAACGGCAGCAGCATTCTGATACTCCAGTTCGGCCGCCCGTGATTCAGCCTGCATACGCTCCAGCGCACTTACGATGCGATCATAATCATTGCCGACCTCGGATGCCTGAGACCGACGAGCCCAGTCCTCAAGTTCCTGATTGCGCTTCTGAAGCGCCTCTAGCTCCTGACGCTGGCGCTCACCCGCTGCCCGCGCCTCTTCGGCGGCCCGCAGATCATCGGCCTGCTTCTTGAGCGCCAGCCTGTCATTTTCCGGCTCTTTGATCGGTTCAGGAGTCGGGTCGGGAACCCGGGCCTCGGCGGCTACGCCATTGGTCGGCGGTTCCATATCATGGATAATCTCGACCACCGGATCGTCGGGGGTCATATCAAGCTCTACGGATTGATCGAGCGGAACCGCTGCGATCTGCTCTTTAGTCTTGAGTGGTCGTCTGGCCATCAGAACACCATGTCGGGGCTGGATACCTTCATGCGGAGAAGGGAATAGGCCACGAGGCGGCAGGCCACGCCGTTGACGGTCATGGCTGCGCCCTGATTCGTGGTGAAGACCACCCAATCGCCCACCCCGCAGGATGGGGGCGTGTCATCGCCATATTCGGTGGCTTCCAAGCCAGCCTTCACGATCAGGCCAACTTTCCCCTGAAGCTCGTCTTCCTTGATGTTGTCCACTGGACGGTACACCCCGCCGGGGGTCTTCTCGGGACGGATATAGACGGCGATCAGAACCTGATCCCGCAACACCGTAATGCCGGATATGTCGCCTAATGCGTTGATAAGTCCCAGCTTTGGATTGGCTGCCTGTGAAATCTCGACAAGTTTCTTTGAAGTAACCACCGGCATTTATGTCAGCCCTTTTTCGATTTCATCCACGATATCCAGAGCCGCCTTCAGACCGTTGAGATAGCCGACCTGCTCACGATAGGTGGGCCAATCCTTGTATTGGCCGCTGGCCATCCGGTCTCTCTCAGCGGCTACTTCCTCCTGCACCTTCTGACGCAGGACGCTAAAATAATGAATAGTAGCCATTAACGTTAATACTTGCGGGCCGCCCGCTTGGCAAGCTGCATACGCCCGACACCTGATTCGGCCCCGCCGGTAAGTTTCTTGGAACCGCCACCCGGCATGGGTGATTCGCTCTTCACGCCACCGCCATGCTGATAAGTCTGTGCGCGCTTCTGCGCGACCGCACGGCCATGGCGATTCTCTTCATATTTTTTGTATGGGTGCATGGCCTATCTCCGAGTTCGCGTCGGAACGAAACAGGGATTGCCTTCCGCAGACTCGTTCGGCATCCCACGAACCCAACCAGACGAATCGTTGTCATAGTCGGGGCCGTGCTTGCACTCCGGGTCCTGTGGAGCGGATCGACTCTCGGGAGTTTTCTTCGTCGTGGTGTGGTCGCCATAACGTGACTTGGCCTGAGCGCGGCCCCACTTTTCGGTGTTCTGTGTCATTGTCTAATCATCCTGTCGCGCTTGTTGTGCTATTTGCTCGTTACGCACCCGCATTCCACTCTCAATACCCCGACTGCGCACCGCGCTGCTATCAGCAAGCGGCTGTGGAGTGCCAGCCCTCACAGCCGGAGCGGAGCTAACGCCGGGAGCAGAAAACCTAGGTGCTGGCTGATCAATGACTCGACCACCATATTGGTATGCCTTGGCGCGAAAGTCTTTCGACTGTTTAGCATATGGGTGTGTCATTTCACTTTTCCTCCGCGCTTGGATTCCGAACCTCTCACATAGAAGTCCGTATTAGGACTCACCGGAGCAGTAAGATTGCCACGCGGCGATCTTAGAGAAGGCACCTCGCCGCCAGACTGGCGCGCGATGGATTTTACCCGGCGATGACCAACGATATTCTGCTTATGACCTTTGTAGGGATGAGCCATGTCACTTTGCCTTCTTTGCCTTCGGCTTGGCCGCAGCCACCTTGCGCGCCGCCTCTGCCTTGGCATCGCCTAGCTTACGCTCGTTCTCAAGCTTCAGGTTGTGCATCTCCTGAATCCGCCTCAGACTGTCTTGGTGCTCTCGCTCTGCACGATCACTATCTTGAGCGTGCTGATCGCGGGCCTTCTCCTGCTCCAGCACATGCTCACTGACCAACCGCTCCTGCTCCATATTCTTGTCGAGATGCTTCATCTTGAGTTCGGAAATCTGGTCTAGCTGCTTGGCCAGCATCTCATTGGCCAAAGCCGATTGCTCGGCATCAAAATTCTTCTGGTGCGTGATCTGAGCATCGATCAGCCTGATCTTCTCAATCTCAACCTTGATGTTCTCAATCCGCTCCTTGGACTCACGATCCAGCGACTTGTCTTGAAGCTGCGCCAGAGAAATCTGTGCATCAATCATCTGCTGCTGACGCTGCGCCGCAATCGTGGCCTCGTTGGCCTTGGCCTTTTCCTTGACTGCCTCAAGCCTCGGGTCAGGCGGCGGCGGTGCAGGCTCTGGCAGGAACAGACCCTCTGGATCGATCCCGACGATACGGAAGATACGCTCGTCTACCGCCTTGCTGTCGTAGAGCGTTGGGCTGCCTTTTTGGAGTTCCTTGATGACAACGGCTTTGGCGATCCGGTGGAGCGAGGTCGGGTTGTTGGGGTCGGCAACCGGGACAAGATCGTTATCTTCCAGAGCGGCAACAAATTGCTCCTTGCGCCAAGGCAAGGTAGGCCGCCGGTTGTGCCGCCAGAAGGCTTCGGGGTCCTCACGAAATCTCTCCTTCAGAAGCTTGAATTCTTCCGCCTGCGCTGCATGAAGGCGCTTGTGAACACTGTTGATGACCTTAGTAGCCTGCTCAATCAATGCCAGAGTCGTTCCGACTGGAGCATCCTGCTTGCCTTCTCCGATGGTGATCTGCGCTGCACCGCCAAGCCGCCTTCCGCCCTCTTCAACTTCCTTTACGAAACTCATGAAGCCAGCGCCCGGCTCTTTGTAGGGCAGCGGCATGACTTGCGTGCGGATATCGCCCTGTGGGCCTATCTCGATAGGCACGCCACCTCCGGGCGGGACACGAAACTGATTGGTGAGTTGGCGGCCTAGTCCTTTATTGTAGAGGAAGCCGGGGAAGTTGGC
>Ga0075430_100001108_pt1 | contig 21424 bp, 17 predicted proteins | sample RhiMetdeltSRZDD4_FD_75294 | JGI IMG/M metagenome (GOLD analysis project Ga0075430, IMG submission 75294) | Populus rhizosphere microbial communities from Tennessee, USA - Rhizosphere MetaG P. deltoides SRZDD4 | ecosystem: Host-associated > Plants > Roots > Rhizosphere > Soil | place: USA... | reverse complement strand
CGAATATTCCACTCCTGAATGCGACAATATCCTCGATCTCGTCATCCACGATAAGGCCGGAGAACGGTTGCTGGAAGCCTGTCTCCCGGCAGCCGAGGAGCGATTGCGTGAGGAAGGGCTGTCCGGAGAGATCTACATTTTCAAGAACAATACGGACTCGTTGGGGAATACTTACGGGTGCCACGAGAACTATCTCATGCGGCGGGATGTGGACTTCTGGAAAGTCACCGAACAGTTGATCCCGTTTTTCGTCACGCGGCAGATTTATTCCGGCGCGGGGAAGGTCCTCAAGGTGTCGGGGAAGCCCCAATACTTCATTTCCCAGCGGGCCCAACATATTCACGAAAAAACCTCTTCATCCACCACCTCTTCGCGCAGCATCATCAATACGAGAGACGAGCCGCACGCCGATGCCGAAAAATATCGTCGATTGCACATCATCGTCGGTGATTCGAACATGTCGGAATATGTCACCTATCTGAAAGTCGGCACGGCGGCGCTGGTCTTGTCGATGATAGAAGCGGGCTACTCGGTGACTGGAATGGAATTGGAAGATCCGGTCAAGGCCATACGCGAGATTTCTCGGGATCCGACGCTGAATAAAAAGGTGCGGCTAGACGATGGCCGCCAGATGACTGCGATCGAACTGCAGCGCGTGTATCTTGACCGGGCCGGGGATTTCTTGGCGACCCATGACCATGAGCCGATTCTCGATGATGTCGTCAATAAGTGGGAATCGGTTTTGGATCGACTGGAACGAGATCCCATGGAACTGGTCCGGGAGGTCGATTGGGTGATGAAGAAGCATCTCATTCAGTCGTACATCGATCGAAAAGATTGCGGATGGGACGACCCGCGCGTATTCCTCCTCGATCTTCAATTCCATGACGTCAAGCGGACGCGCGGATTATATTACCTGATGGAAAATCGCGGATTGGCCGAACGCATCGTGGATGAGGACGCCGTTCAGCGCGCGATGTCCGTGCCCCCTCAAACGACGCGAGCCAAGGTCCGAGGTGATTTTATTCGTTTTGCGCGAGCCAAAAATCGGTCCTATACGGTAGACTGGACCTATCTGAAGCTCAACGGCTATTGGGAAGAGACTATTCTCTGCATGGATCCGTTCAGTGCCGTCAATCGGAGAGTGGAAGAGTTGGTGTCACAGGTCTCGGGATTGCGTTTTTATCGATGATGTTGGGACTACGTCGCAGAAGAGACGGTAGCCTGTCGCGGATCGAACGGTCGGCCGTGGCGGGCATTCTGTTGCTGGCCAGTGTATTCCCCGTCGAGCTGTTTCCGAATACCGCCCCACTGCCCAAAGGGTCGGACGGGCAGTACAGCGGTAAGCAAGGGCAAGTCATCATCGTCAGAATCTCCGATATCAAGGCGGCGACCAAAGTACAGGGCCGTTTCCTGGGAAGGACTCTTCCTTTGTTTCCGAACCCGGATGGCGGCGCAGACTTCGCCTATCTGGGCCTACTGGGTATTGATATGCAGGATGAGCCGGGGACGCATGAACTCACGGTCGAGATCCAGACGGGTGAACAGATCAGCCGGCGCAGTGTCAATGTATTGGTGGTGAAGGAAAAGTTCGCGATCGAGCATCTGAAATTGCCCAAAGACAAGGTCGATCTCGATGACAAGGCCGCGGCGCGATGGAAGGCGGAACAAGAGCAGGTCAAGAAGACGCTGGCGGAGGAATCGGCGATGCGCTTGTGGCAAGCCGGATTTATCGAACCCGTACATGGTAAGCGAACCGGAATCTTTGGAAGCGTCCGCGTGATGAACGGCCAGGCTCGCAATCCCCATTCCGGAGAAGATATCGGCGCACCGAGCGGTACGGACGTCATCGCCAGCAACGACGGCATCGTTCGGTTGACGGTGGATCATATCTTTTCAGGACGAGGCGTGTATGTGGATCATGGTCTCGGCCTCTATTCGATGTATTTTCATCTCTCCGACGTGCTCGTCCGCGACGGGGACCTGGTCAAGGCCGGTCAGGTGATTGGGAAAGTTGGCGCGACAGGCCGCGCAACCGGTCCGCATCTTCATTGGGGAGCGAAGATCAACGGCGCCCGCGTCAATCCCTATGCCCTGCTCGATCTGCCGTTTCCGCGCAACGAAGGGATCCCAAAACCAGTCCTGGCTTCTCCAGCAGTTCCCGCCAAGGAAGAATCCACCCCCACCGCCACCGGCGACGACAGCCGCTGATTCAATACCTATCCTCATACTTGGAACCGTCTCGGCTGACGAACGGCGCGCGGATTCGGTGCCGCCATAATGCGACAAGCGTGGGCAACTGCTTGGCCTTTACTCATGCCCGCGTGCTCCTATGAAGCTGCGCCGAGGCGGCGCAATGCCGTCGCCCGCAGAGTCGTTCAGGCTGACCAGTTCTTTACAAGCGCTATGGCGTGCACCTCATTGCGCAACCGTTCCATCCGAGACGCTACGTCCATTAGACTGGTACGCATACAAGTTTTGCTTCTTGGATTGATCACTACGAATCGCGATATTTCATCGAAATCGTAGCAGAAGTTTCTTTTCAATGATGCGCACGAGCCAAAAGGGTTTGTAAGGGGCGGCGACCCGTTTATGGACGCCGGCGTTCCGCATCGGTTGACGATGAGAGAGGCTCTGGCCGGCCAAGAGATAGTCTCGTCGCATACTGGCTTCTCCTTTCAAGATTAGCTCCAACTCCGCCACGAGCCGCTCTCCGTCTTCTATGCGCTGAATCGTCATGCGGAGCCTGGCGTCCGAGTTATGGAAAGACTCTCAATACTTGTTCCCTTCTTGCGAGTAGCAATGGGGTGGTGCCCCCCCACCGAGGATCATGTCTTTTCGGCAAAGGCATCTATCTGGATCACGGCCTTGGCCTCTACTGCATGTATTTTGACTTCTCCGACCTGCGGAAAAACCACCAGTCCCGGCTCTCCACAGAGACCCATCCATTCGAATAAACTGCTCCGCTGCTGTATCCCTCCTGATACTACGTCTGTATCGAAAGCGATAATGGATGTATTTCATTCGGGAACCTCGTGCTTGTTCCGTCGAGGATGATGCACAGCGCTCTCCTACGTTATTCACGTTTGAGTTGAACGAGTTAGTATACGTAGGTGAGCTACCGATGGTGAAACTCGTCGTCGGTCTGGCAATTGCGACCGACCACTTTGATGTTCGCTTCAAGGCCTTCGTTCGACCGTTATATTGCCCAATCCTCAAGAGATCTTTTCATGGTTGAAAGCCGACTCGTTGGATACATGGAATGAACTGAGGGAGGACTGTAAATGTTGACTATTCTGCGGCTTGCCATCGTTACTATTCTGGCATCCTTGGCAGGGTGTACCTGCGGCAATGTCCAACGTGAGCTAGAACAGGTGGCTAAGGACTGGTCAATGGTAATCAGGGCTAGTCAGGTAATTCCTGTCTATCCGCTCACCGAAGACCTCCAGCCTGGTGACGTATTTCTCGTTCAGCAGACAGTGGATAAACAGCATACGGAGTACGCAAAAAGGGGATTTCTGCCGTTGGACAATATGATCTGGCGAATCAATCCAGCAAACTACGAGTCTTTCTATCGGCAGTCGTTCGGGGTTGGCGGCGAAGGGAAGGTGTTGCCCCAATACTTCATTAAACCGAGCGACACTGCCACGGCGTGGTCAGCTGCTCCGAACGTAAGTTTCCCCACGTACTCATTCTCGGCGCGGCGCGGAGGCGGCTTCAACCTGGCATTGCCCATACAGGGTGTGCCGATTGGACTGAGCCTTCTGGGAGGGGACGCGGCTCAGGGGACCGTCACCATTGCAGATGCGCGGACGTATGGCGTCGACACGATCTCGCTTCATAAGGAGGTTACCGAGTGGGCTGTCAAAGAACGGCATTTCCTAGCCAATTTTGCCTCGACCGAGAGCCACACGAACTACCTTCGCGTGATCACGCGTGTCTACCTGACAGGCAAGCTCAATGTTTCGCTTCAATCAAGTCGGACAGGAGGGGGTGAGATCACAGGAGGTATGCGGAAGCCCGTCGATCTGATTCTGCCTGAGGCCGGAAGCGATCCCCAGAAGATTACAATGGATGACTACAAGAAACGAGTGGACGAACTGAATACCATGATCGAGAACGCCCTGAAAAAGAGTGGTGAGAATTCTGTTGAAAAGCTTCTTCCCGGTGGGACCATCAAGGTGGTCGCAGCCTCGGCGCGTACGGTTAGCCTCAGCGAGACATTCAGTAGGCCGCTTGTCATTGGATATCTTGGTTTTGATATGGCCATAAGGGCAGGAGGAATGCTCGGACCTCCTATCCCCACATATGCAGTGCTTCAGGACAAGGCAACCCCTGTAACCACGCCTGCGGTGGAAACACTCACGAACTCGTTGCTACGCCGAGAGTACACAATACTGAAAGAGTTAAGCCGGCAGGATCCTGAAGCGGCTGACCTAATCAATGAACTCGATGCCCTTGGAACATTGGTGCCGCCAAAATATCCCTGCAGAATATTTGCTTTCTCAGGTCCCAATGAACCGTTGTCGATCAGACATGAAGTTGGTGCTCCACTGGCTTCTGTAAACCCGACCTTTCCTGACCTGACCGCCTATAGAGCGACTCTGCTTAGCTCTATCGGAAAACTCAATCTGGTGTCGGGAGATAAGAGCAAAATGATCGAAGGTTTTTCGGTGCGCAATCACCAATCGGAGAGCTACATTCAGGAACAGATCGAAGCCAATCAGCGGGCGTTAAAGGAAATCGACTCATCCGTGGAGAAGAAGAGGTTGTTACTTGATCGAGTTCATATCTTTGTAGTGGAGAGAACATAGGGGGTGAGCAATGCCACGATCAAAGGGGAAGAAACGAAAATCCCCGACGAAGAGGACAATGCGCAGCAGCCCTACTCGTGGGAGGATCGGCGTTGAGGAAGGAAGAGTTGTTTCGGGGGTTGGGGCGGCAAGTCTGGCCAGATCGGCCTTGGCGAGCTTGTTTGAACCGGATTCTGAAACTACAGCAGACGGTAAGAATAGTCGGCTTGCGGTCTTGCTGGATGGCACGTGGAACTTGGAAGCTATTGCGTCGATCCAGCGTGTGGATGGAGGTTGGCAGGCGATGCTTGAACAGTAATCTAGCAAACGAGGGAGACTTATTCTTCCCGGACGAAGATGTGCCCACGAGGGAAGGGGCAGCGGTGACCTCTCTTCACGAACCGACGGCGAGAACAAAATGAGAAGAAAGAAAAGAAAAAGGTATCGGGAGTCATTTTTGAACACTCTTGTCTCGGATGGAACGGGTGCGCGGCATAGCGTTTGTGGCGAACTGGTCAGCCTGAACGGCTCCGCGGGCGTCGGCATTGCGCCGCTGCGGGCGCAGTTTTATAGGAGCGCGCGGGCGTAAGCAAGGAGCTAGGTAGTCGTCTATGCTCCTGGCATTATGGTGGCACGCATCCGCGTACCGTTCGTCAGCCGGGACGCCCCTTCCGCAGCAATTTGAGGAGCATTCGGGGGTACGAAGTGCGCTAACTTGGTGTTGGGGAGGACTGAGCCAGAGGAGGTCCGTCTTGGAGCTACACATTCGTCTCGATGCTGGATGGAGTCTTGTTGAGCACGGTGGCTGCGGCACGGGACAAGGCGGCATCATGTTCATGATCTAAAGCATAGATGCGGAACTGCACGAGGCGGGTGGGAAGCAGATCCAAAAACTCCTCGAGCGGCTCCGCTGAGACCGCTTTAGTCCCGGGATCGTAGACGTACAATGGAATGCCGCGCGTATCATTCGGATCGGGACGAGGATCCAGGGGCGCCATGTCGACCCGAAATTGAAGCTTCTGTAGGCCCGGTGGTAATTCTTTCACGATCTGCCGGTAAAACTGTTCATGGCTCGGAAAATCCAGGCCTCGTTCCTTTCCTTTTTCTTTCAGCACGGTGCTGTAAGCCATCTTCCATTTGATGTCCCGGCCAAGAATGCGTGTCCATTCGTCACGGAGATGCCGTTTGGAAGTGTGAGGCGATTTCTTCCAGCTTCGTACCTCCTCCAAAAGCGACCAGTCGGTCAAAGCCAAGTACGCGTCCATTTTCTTCCGGGGATCGGCCGGAAAGATGAGTTTCATGGTGTCTCCGAAGATATCCCTCAAGTGAATATCGATGGCTCTGGTCGTCCGGTGATAGTACACGTTCGAATAGAGATACATCCTGGTGTTGAGGAACATCTGGAGGGCAGGCAAACCGGTCTTGTGGATCGTGAACCCCTTGTCCGTGACGATACTGTAGTGGATCAAGCGCGTGAGGTCGACCGGACCGACTGCGACCCCGCACATATAGGAATCTCGCAGGACATAGTCGAGATTGTCCGCCGTGTAGCTTCCCGAAACAACCGGCTGGAGGTAATTGACCCAGCGAGGGACGCGCGAGTTGTCTTTGCTCTTCTCCTTGAGGATGACATGTGCGATCACGCCTGGATCCAATTCTTCTCCTGCATCGAAGAGACCGGATGGGCTGCGCCGAATCTTCCGGATAGCCGGACCGAGAAAATCCCGGATGATGATCTGTCCCAGCCGTTCGTGCGTCAGGCCGAACCCGTGCAAGAAGTTGTCGTCGAAGAAATGGCAGAACGGTCCGTGCCCGATATCGTGGACCAGGGCGGTGATTCGCAGAAACTCCTCGACGAAGTTGGCTGAGGGAACATCCCGCAGGGACTTTTTAAGAAATGGATACAGATGCCGCGCAAACCGGCCGGCGACGTGCATGGTGCCCAGTGAGTGGACGAAGCGGGTGTGTTCGGCCGAGGGATAGACCCACCGGGCGCTCTGCAATTGATAAATGTATCGCAGGCGTTGCACCCAGGGAGAGTCGATTAGATCCTTTTCCGTCTGCTCCCCGTCATCGGGTTCCGTATAGGGAACCGTAAAGGAAATGTATTCATGGATCGGATCGGCGATCAGCGCCGAACCGTCGTAGGGAGAAGGAGATTTGGACGGAGGCAACTTCATGGGCCAGGCACTCTGGCCTCATCTTAGCCCACGGAGCTTGAAGGGGGCAATGGTTCCTGTGGGTCGGCGGGACGCACGTCTCGGTATCTAGAGAGCAAATAGTAGGCGACGGGATACGAGACCAGAGCCCCGATCACACTCAACACCGTCCCTCCCACGAAAAACGGCCAGGCGTAAGGCATCACCTGGTGGTAGATCCCGTTGAACGACAGATCGTCCCAAGTGAACGAGGGGAGTCCGGTTTCGCCTAAGAGTCGAGCGCCCGTCCAAAACGTCGCACCGAGAATGGGGACGAGGGTCCATGGATTGTTCAGAAACGCCCCGGCCATCAGCGCAACGAAGTTGAGGCCGAACGCCCACGTGCAAAAGGCCACCATGATCATGTGGAGCCCATAGGTCGGGGAAAAACCGATGAAGACACCGACCGCAAACGCGAGGGCTGTCCGATGAGGTGACTCTCGAAGATGAAGGATCTGACGAAACAGCGCACGAACATCGGTCAAGGACGTCACGGGCGAGACTCTCGATGAGTCGGATGCGGTCGAAAATGCTCGTAGCCCTTGGCGGTCAAGTGTCGAAGTGTTCCGATGAGGGTTCTGATACGGAGACCAAAGGAGCGCGGTCGGATGACTCCGATACAGGTGAACCGGTGCCGAGCACGCCTGGCTTGCGATTCAAACCGTTTTCGGTCGCCGGATGGTACGGTGAAAAGCAGCTCGTAATCCTCCCCCCCGATCAACGCAACCGTAGTCGGATCTAAATTGCGAGCACCGGCAAACGTCATGCACTGCCTGGAGATAGGTAGCTCGGAGAGAAACAGTTCCGCGCCGACGCGGCTTTGATCGCACAGATGCCGTAAGTCTCCGGCCAAACCGTCGGAGAGGTCGATCGCGGCTGTGGCCATCCGGTGCGTCACGAGCCAGCGACCCTCGCTGACGCGGGCGGACGGCCTGTGGTGACGTGTCACGAGGTAGCGTTCGTCTGCTCGAGGCAGCGGAAAAGACGCTGACCGTGCCCGTGGCGTCCCGGCGCCGAGTAACCTCAATCCCGCTTGGGAATCGCCTAACGTCCCCGTCACGTAGATGCAGTCGCCGATTCGGGCATTGTCGCGGCGTAAGAGCCGGCCTGCTTCAACAAGGCCCGTCAGGGTCAGGCTGAGAAAGAGACCTCGCAGCGATGCGGATGTGTCGCCGCCGACCAATCGTACGTGAAAGGGACGGCACGCCTTCATCATTCCACGGTACAGTCGCTGGATGTCGGCATTGCCCAGGTCCGAAGGAATGGCCAGAGCAACGAGTAGGTACTGCGGGGTTCCACCCATCGATGCAATGTCACTCAGGTTGGCGATAGCTGCCCGATATCCGACGTCTTCGAGAGAGGACGTGCTCAGGTCGAAATGGACGCCTTCGGCAAGCAGGTCCGTGGTCAATAACGTCCATTCGCGATCGGAGGTTTTGATGACGGCAGTGTCTTCCCCGATCCCTCTGACGATACGGGGGTCGGGAGCGGCGAAGCGGTTGCGGAGAGAGCGGATCAGGGCGAATTCACTCTGAAGAGTGCGACTTCCGGAAGGCATGCCGCAGGATTTCCTAGTGGGACAGCGGCGGTGAGACTGCCGGCACGTTCATGTTTCGACCGGAGGAGCTCGCAGCCCGCTTGGACCTAGCGGGCCGGACGGATTTGTTCTGCTGAGGCTTCGGCGACCTGATTTTCCGGGACCCCAGAGCCTTACGCCGGAGAGCTGTCCGGATCACATCGTCCATCGTTTCAACAAAGACCAGTTCTATTCCTTTCAGGAGATGTTTCGGAATTTCTTCGAGATCCTTCTTGTTCCGCTTGGGCAAGACCACCGTATTGAGCTTCGCGCGTTTGGCGGCGAGAATCTTTTCCTTGAGACCGCCGATGGCGAGCACGCGGCCACGCAGGGTAATTTCACCGGTCATCGCCAAATCGCGGCGCGCTGGAATTTGCGCGAGCGCGGACGCGATGGCAGTGGCCATCGTGATACCCGCCGACGGACCGTCTTTGGGAATCGCACCGGCCGGCACATGGATGTGAATGTCGTTCTTGGCAAACATGTCGGCATTGATGCCCAGCGATCTCTCGCGTGAACGGACATAGCTCAATGCGGCCTGAGCCGACTCCTTCATCACGTCCCCCAGATGGCCCGTGAGCGTCAGTTGTCCTTTTCCCTTCATCACCGTCGCTTCGATATACAGGACATCGCCACCGGCTTCGGTCCATGCGAGTCCCGTCGCCACGCCGACTTCGTCTTTTTCGAGTTCCGCTTCAGGAACGAACTTCGGCACGCCCAAATACTTGTGCAACTGTTCCAGGTCGACCATATGGCATTGAGTTTTCCCCTCGGCTACTTTCTTCGCCACTTTGCGCATGATATTGGCGATCTCACGCTCGAGATTCCGGACACCTGCTTCTCGCGTATAGTGGGTGATGACCTGTCGGAGCGCCGATTCCGTCACCCGGATGTGCTTCTCGGTGATCCCGTGCTCGTTCATCTGCCGCGGAATCAGATACTTTTGGGCTATCCCCAGTTTCTCTTCCTCCGTGTACCCGGGGATCTCAATGATCTCCATGCGGTCCCGTAAAGCGGGAAGGATCGGATCGATCAGATTGGCCGTGGTGATGAACATCACCTCGGTCAAATCGAACGGCACGCCGAGATAGTGGTCGGTAAACGAATTGTTTTGCTCCGGATCCAAGACCTCCAGAAGAGCGGCCGAAGGGTCGCCGCGAAAATCCATGCCAACCTTGTCGACTTCATCGAGCATGAAGACCGGATTGGTCGTGCCTGCCTGTTTCATCCCTTGAATGATGCGGCCCGGTAGCGCCCCGACATAGGTGCGACGGTGGCCCCTGATTTCCGCCTCGTCTCTGACGCCGCCCAGGCTGATTCTGACAAACTCCCGCCCTAACGAGCGGGCAATGGATTTGCCCAGCGAGGTTTTTCCGACGCCCGGTGGTCCCACGAAACACAGGATGGGGCCTTTCATCTTTTCTTTCAGTTTTCGAACGGCGAGATACTCGACGATCCGTTCTTTGACTTTTTCGAGGTCATAGTGATCTTCATTGAGAACCTTCATCGCCGCTTTCAAGTCGAGATTGTCCTTCGACTTTTTGTTCCAGGGCAGTTCCACCATCCATTCGAGATAGGTCCGGACGGTGGCGGACTCGGCCGTGTCCGGATGCATTTTCTCCAATCGCTTGAGCTGTTTTTCCGTTTCCTTGAGGACCTTGTCGGGCATTTTGGCATCTTTGATGCGTTTCCTGAATTCAGCGACCTCCTCGGCCCGTTCGTCGAGTTCGCCTAACTCTTTTTGAATCGCCTTCAGCTGTTCGCGAAGAAAGTATTCCCTCTGAGTCTTGTCCATCTCGCCCTTCGCTTGGGCTTGGATTTTTTGCTGCATGGACAGCACTTCGATCTCTTTGGCGAGAATCTCGCTGACATGCTTCAGGCGTTCGATCGGATCGACGACTTCCAGCACCGCCTGCGTCACATCGACTTTCAGTCCCAGATTGGACGCGACCATGTCGGCCAGGCGACCGGGATCCTCGAGGTTTTCGATCACCACCATGACATCGGGAATCAGCGCTTTGCCGAGACTGACGATCTTTTCGATCTGTTCCTTGACGGTCCGCATCACGGCTTCCGTCTCGAGGGAGGAACCGACCAGCTTGGCTTCGGTCAGTTTCTCGATGCGGACGGAGTAATAGGGATCGCTCTGAATATAGTCCTGAATTCTTCCCTTGGTCAGTCCCTGCACCAGGATTTTGATCCGCTCGTCCGGCAGCTTCAGCATCCGCATGATGATGCCGACGGTGCCGACGGCGTGGATCTCCTCTGGCTTCGGGTTTTCCACGTCCAACGACCGTTGCGTGGCGAGGAAGATCATACGATTTCCCGCCAGCGCCGCTTCGATGGCCTTGATGGACATGTCCCGTCCGACGAACAACGGCAGCACCATGTAGGGAAACACCACGATATCCCGCACCGGCAACAATGGGAGTTGGTCCGGCGGTTCGATATTTTGCGCGGCCTGAAAATCCTGTTCGGATGATTCTGCCATTGGTTACCTGTTGTGAGGGTATTGCGGTTTACCTGCCGGCATCAGGACGGCAAGGAGTCTGCTGCCCGGAGCAGGGCAGCCGTCATACTTTGCTCGCGGCACGTTCTCGAAGGGTGGACGGGCGGCCATTCGAGATGCGACGTGTCGCTGCCGAGGTCCGGAGACGCTGCTGCAGATACTCCCCGAATGCGGGGCCGAGGGAAGGATTCTTCAGCGCGAACTCGACAGTGGCAATGAGGAACCCCAATTTGTCGCCGGCATCATGCCGCTGACCTTCGACTTCGTGCGCGAACATCGGGGCTTGCTTGACCAACTGGCGCAGCGCATCGGTCAATTGAATTTCTCCGTTCTTTCCGGGTTGTGTCTTGCGCAAGATGGGGAAAATTTCCGGAGGCAGCACATAACGACCGATGACCGCCAGATTGGAGGGCGCATCCGTCGGGGACGGCTTTTCCACGAGATCGTCCACACGATGCAGGCCCCCGGCCATGCGCCGGGCCGAGATGATGCCGTAGCGGTTGACTTCCTGCCGGGGAATCTCTTGAACACCGAGCACCGCGCCTTTTCTTTTCTTATAAATATGGATGAGCTGCGCGAGACCGGGAACAGGCGCGTCGATAATTTCGTCGCCCAAGATCACCGCGAACGGCTCGTCGCCGATGAGATGTTGCGCGCAGAGCACGGCATGCCCGAGCCCCAGGGCCTCCGATTGTCGGACGTAACAGAAATTCGCCAGGCTGGAGATATGCCGCATTTGATTCAGCACCTGAGCCTTCCCGCTGCCCTTGAGATTCTCTTCGAGTTCGAGAGAACGATCAAAATGGTCTTCGATCGCGCGTTTTCCGCGGCCGGTGATGACGATAATATCCTCGATCCCGGACGCGACCGCTTCCTCGACGACATACTGAATCAGCGGTTTGTCGACAAGCGGCAGCATTTCTTTGGGGGAGGCCTTGGTGGCAGGAAGGAACCGAGTACCCAGACCGGCGGCAGGAATGATCGCCTTTCTCACCTCGAGTCGAGTCATAGCGCGATACTATGTGATGGTCGAAGTGAAGTCAAGATTTGCGAACGTCTTGCACGTCGAAACCATCAGGGCCGCCGCGCGCCGCTGTGCGGCCTCAAAAATTCTTTACATTGAAGTATCTGCTCAATATAATCCGACAGTTTTGAATTCCCTGCGAATTTTGAGTTGTGCGGCGCTCAACATGGCACATCCGTCACCCCGGTCGCGGACGTCGATACCCTGCCTGTTCCGCCAGACACTTCGTGCGACGGAAGACGTGTTATCTCCACGGTTGTGATGTCGAACGGTTGTGCACCCAGTGCCTGCATTCCCAGACGGTAGAAAAGGACCGCAGTGATTCATGCGGGAGGCGAGCACTGGCTGAGAGGCCTAGCGCTTGGGCTAGTCATATGCCATGCGATTCTGATGGCGACGGTCGTCTGTGCACAAGACGTGGGCCTGCGCGTGAAGTCGGTTGAAGTCCGAGGAAACAAGCATATCGAGCTTGATGCGATCCAAGGACGCTTGACACTCAAGCCGAACGATCCGTATAGGGCGGACACGTTGCGCGCTCAGATCAAGACTCTCTACGAGACCGGATTTTTTGAAGACGTCCAGGTTGAAACCGACCCGACAGCGGATGGTGTTGCAGTCGTATTCCTCGTCAGAGAAAAGCCCTTCATCACCGAAATCGTCTTTGACGGCAACGACAGTCTGAGCGACGATAAACTGAAAGAAAAGTTGACGATCAAGAGCCAATCGTTTCTGGACCAGCAGCAGGCGAAGGAAAGCGCCGACAAGATTCGCCTCGCCTATCAGGAGGACGGGTACTATAAGGTCGAGGTGATCCCCGTCATTCAGACCGTGGAAGAGGATCGCAAGCGTTTGACCTTCTTCATCAAGGAAGGGGAGAAGGCCCGAATCAAGACAGTCAATTATGAGGGCATGCGGGCTCTCACCAAAGAAGAAGTGTTCAAGGTGACTGCGACGCGTGAATGGATTCCGTGGTACGGACTCGTGACGCAATTCAAGCTGCCGTCTCTCCTGTCTGACGCCGGTATTCTGAAACGTGAAGAGGTCGTCAACGATATCGAACGAGTGCGGGAGCTGTATCTGAATAAGGGTTACATGAACGTGCAGATGAGTCAGCCGAGGATCGAACTGAGCGAGGACAAGAAATGGTTCGTCATCACCTATTCGGTCGTGGAAGGGGAACCGTTCACCGTGGCTGAAGTGGGATTCCGCGGAAACACGGTGTTCGAAGACAGTGAACTGCGTGAAGGCTTGAACATCAAACCCGGCGAAATATTTCAGCGCGCGAAGATCCGGACAGAAATTACCAGAATAACCGATCTCTACGGCGCGCGCGGCTATGCCTTTGCGGATGTCGTGCCAAACGTGACCCCGGACAATGATCGCAAGACCGCCACCATCATTCTCAACCTCAAGGAAGGCGAGATGATGCGCATCCGCGAAATCCACGTGACCGGAAACGATAAGACCCGTGACAACGTCATTCGCCGGGAGCTTCGTGTCGACGAACAGGATGTGATCGATACCACGGCGTTGAAGCGCAGCTTTCAACGACTCAATAACCTGAATTTCTTCGAAACGGTCGAAATCCTGCCGCAGCAGATCGATGTGGACAAGGTCGACCTCAACGTCAAAGTCAAGGAAAAACCCACCGGCCAGTTCAGTATCGGCGGCGGATTCAGTACATTGGATCAGTTGGTCGCGATTGCCGATATCACCGAAGGAAATCTTGGCGGGAAGGGATGGTTGGGGCGCATCCGCGGCCAATTGGGCCAACAGCGCACGCTCGGTCTGATTACCTTTCGCAACCCCTACGTGAATGACTCCTACAACTCGTTGCAGCTCGACGTCTATCGAACCATGACGAACTTCATATCATACTTTGAATCGAAGTCAGGTGCCAGCGTGACGGGGAGCCGGTGGTTGTCTGAATACGTCAACGCCAGCATCAGTTTCTTCGGTGAGCAATTGGAATACAGCGATCCAACGGCGGATGCTCCGGAGATCATTCTCACCCAATTGGGCACTCAATCGACGACGGGGTTTAGGTCATCGATCTTCCGGGACACGCGGGACTACTATCTCGATCCGCGTACGGGATGGCGTTTCAGTCTCGGCGCGGACTACGGGACGCCGACCTTGGGCGGGACGAACCATTTCTATAAACTCTATTTCGATGTCATCAAGTACACCCCGCTGGTTTACGATACGAGGCTCTCGGTTCATGCGCGATATGGAATCACTGAAGGTCTCGAAGGCAAACCGATCCCGCTGACAGAACGGTTCTTCGTCGGCGGGATCAATACCATGCGCGGATTTGTCTTCGGGAGAGCAGGACCGGTGACGCCGAGCGGGTCTTTGTTGGGTGCGGCGAAAGAGTTGATTTTCAACAATGATTTCATTTTCACGATCAGCTCTGAGGCGAAACTCAACGGGGTGCTGTTCTTCGATTATGGGAAGGGGTTTAACGACAACGAACCGCTGGATTTCAAGCTGCGCTCGGCCGCGGGTGTCGAAGCCCGCTGGATTTCGCCCTTCGGTCCTCTCCGCGCGGCATATGGTATAAATCTTGATCCGAATCCGCAGGAACGCAAGGGCGTGTTCGAATTTACAATCGGGTCCTTGTTCTAGCAGGAGTCGGTCGGCCGGTCGTGCAAGGACGAGCAGTCCACACATGCGGGAGCCTATGAAAACTATTCTGCTCTGGGGGGTTATGGCGCTGATGCTCGCCGTGAGCGGCTGTAAGAGCCAGACGACCGGACCGCCTTCGACGCGGATCGGGGTGGTAGACCCACAACGCATCCTCAGCGAAACCAATGCCGGCAAAAAAGCGCGCGATACGCTCGCCTCTTTTACGAAGAACCGCCAGGCGCTGATCGAATTGGAAGAAAAAGAACTGCGGCGCATGGAAGAAGATTTTGTCAAACAGGGCACGGTGCTGAGCCCCACCGCCAAGCGGGAGCGCGAGGAGCAATTTCGCCGGCGCATGGCGGAGTATCAGCAGAAGGTCGGCGAATTGAATCGCGAGGTGCAGGACAAGCAAAAGGACGTGCTGGATGGATTCCGCGACAAGATTGAAGCGCTGGCGTCCAAGGTAGCCAAGCGGGGTGGGTTGCAGGTCATCATCGACCGCGGGCGGGGCGGGCCGACGATTTATTTTGAAGACACGGTGGACGTGTCGTCTCAAGTGATTGAGGAGTTCAACAAGGAGTATCCATAAACCGGAAATTGGGATCAGCATGCAGACGCAGATCGATGAGGAGAACCTATGAAACATGTGACCATCTGGTATGTCGGGATTATCTGGGCATGGCTGCCTCAGTTCGCGACCGCAGCCGAGCCGTTCAAAGTCGCGATCATCGACCAGCAAGCGGTGATCGAGCGAAGTATTTCCGGGAAACGCGCGCTCGAAGAAATGAAGAGCTATTCTACGACTCGGCAGAAGATCATCGAAGCCGATGATCAGGAATTGAAAGAGCTCGAGAAGGCCAGCCAGGATCCGAATATGTCGGAAGAGACGAAAAAGGAGAAGCAGGAGCAGTTTCGCACGAAGCTCGAGGCCTACCAGCGGCGCATTCAGGAATTCAATCGCGAGGTGCAGGAAAAGCAGCGGGGCATGATCTCCGAATACTCCAAAAAAATCCGCGATGCGGCGCAGATTATCGCTCAACGAGAAGGGTACACGGCCATCCTCGATAAGGGAAACGACGCGACGGTCAAGATCGTGTTGTATCACAACCAGTCGCTCGATCTGACCGAGAAAGTCGTGAAAGAATTGGACCGCCAGACGAAGTGATTTCGAATGTCTAAACAGGAGGCAGGGCCGATGTCAGCGATGGATGTCGTGGAGATTCAGACCTTACTTCCCCACCGGTACCCGTTTCTGTTCGTCGATCACATTCTGGAGCTGGAACCAGACCGCCGCGTGGTGGGGATTAAGAACGTCACGATCAACGAGCCCTTCTTTCAAGGGCATTTCCCTGGACGGCCGGTCATGCCCGGTGTCCTCATCCTTGAAGCCATGGCACAGGTAGGCGGGGTGTTGGCGTTCAAATCATTGGGACATGTGGCGCGACCGGTGGTCTACCTCACCGGCGTGGATCACGCCAAGTTTCGCAAGCCGGTCGTGCCTGGTGACCAGATCCGTTTCGAGATCGAGGTCATCAAGAAGCGTCCGCCGTTCTGGAAAATGCAAGCGAAGGCCTTGGTGGCCGGCGATCTTGTCTGTGAGGCGGAAGTGACGGCCATGGTCACAGAAGAAAAGGAATCCGGTCAACTCAAGTCTGTGTGATCCCATGTCGCGGATCTATGCAGTGTAACCGGCAGTCTGCTGCTCGTGGAGGAGGTTCTGAGTGAAGATTCATCCGACAGCGGTGGTACATCCGAAAGCCCACCTAGAAAACGACGTGGAGGTTGGGCCTTTTTCCGTCGTGGGGGAGCACGTTCGAGTGGGAAAAGGCACTCGGCTGCTGTCTCATGTGTCGGTCGAAGGTTGGACCGAGATCGGTGACAACTGCGAACTGCATCCGTTCGTGTCAGTAGGCGGACCACCGCAGCATCTGCAATACAAAGGTGAGCCGACACGCGTGATAATCGGTCACCACAATATTCTACGCGAATATGTCACGATCAATCGAGCGACGGCGCAAGGTGGCGGTCAAACCACGATCGGCGATCATAACTTCCTGATGGCCTACGTCCACGTGGCGCACGATTGTCATCTTGGCAATCATCTCATTCTCGCCAATGCCGCCAGTCTGGCCGGACATATCTCCATCGGCGATCACGCCATCATCGGAGGCCTCTCGGGTATTCATCAGTACGTCCGTATTGGACCGTATTCGATGGTGGGCGGCTGCTGTGCACTCGGGCAGGATTTACCGCCGTTTATGAGAGCTGCGGGCGGGTATCGTGCGCGCATGTATGGCTTGAATTCCATCGGTCTGCGGCGGCATGGGTTTTCAGGAGAACGGATTACCGCGCTCAAACATGCCTACGATCTCCTCTTCCGATCGGGACATCGGGTAGCCGAAGCTGTGAAGCTGGCGAAAGAATCATTCAAGGGTAATCCCGATGTGTTACAAGTGGCCTCGTTCATGGAAGGGACGAAGCGCGGGATTTGCCGCTCGGTCGGAAAGGACCAGGAACACGATGAGGAGTAAGGGTGGTGCGTGAGAACGACGCGGCGTCAGAGCATCCGTCCCACGGCTGCATCGGGTTGATTGCCGGCAACGGCCGGTTTCCCATCATCTTTGCCGAAAACGCCCGCAAACTTGGATATCGCGTCACGGCCGTGGCCCATCAAGGTGAGACGGAACCGGAACTCGCCAACTACGTCGAACGAATCCACTGGATCAAGGTCGGACAGCTCAACAAACTCATTCAGGCATTGAAGGGCGACGGCGTGCGGGAGACCGTCATGCTGGGCGGGATCAAAAAAACCCATGTGTTCACGACCGTCCGGCCAGATTTTCGGGCGCTGGCACTCGCTGCGCGGCTGGTTCGTCTAAAGGACGATCAAATTCTGAGGGGGGTGGCTGCCGAATTGGAACGGGAAGGGATTCTCGTTCGGGAATCCACGTTCGGTTTGCAGGGCATCCTGGTCGAAGACGGGCCGCTCACGAAACGGAAGCCGAGCAAAAAAGAATGGGAAGACATCCGGTACGGATGGGAGGTAGCACAGCACATCGGTCAGATCGATATCGGGCAATGTGTGGTGGTGAAGGAAGGCGTCATCGTGGCGGTCGAGGCGGTTGAGGGAACAGACGGAGCGATCCGAAGAGGAGGAGAACTCGCGCGGCAAGGGGCGGTGGTCGTCAAACGCTGCAAACCTCAGCAGGACTTGCGCTTCGATCTCCCAGCCGTAGGCCCTCGAACCATCGAGGTCATGGACTCGGTGGAAGCCAAGGTTCTGGCCTTGGAAGCCGGACGGAGCGTCTTGCTGGACCGAGCGGAGACCATTCAGAAGGCCGACCGTGCCGGTATCGCGATCGTCGGTGTGGCGCAGTTGTCATGACGGTTCCGACTCGATCCATCGGCCGTCACGGACGTCACCAGGCTTAGGCATGAAACGGATTCTAACGGGTGTGATCGGAGTCGGGCATCTCGGGCAGCACCACGCCCGGCACTATGCAGGATTGCCGGGATCGAGATTGGTGGGAGTGCTGGATACCGACCCGACCCGTGCCAAATTGATCGGCGATCGCCATGGGGTGCAGAGCTATACCCGGATCGGCGCGTTGCTCAAGGAAGTACAAGCGGTCAGCATTGCAGCTCCCACCTCGGTGCATTTCGATCTCGCGAAAACCTGTCTTCAGGCCGGAAAGCATGTGTTGGTGGAGAAGCCGATTGCCGTATCGGTCGCTGAGGCGCGAGAATTGGTCAGTCTCGCGAAGGAACGGGGATGTCTATTGCAAGTCGGTCACAGCGAGCGGTTCAATCCCATCATGCAGCTCATGCGCGCGCACATAGGGCGGCCGGCGTTCATCGAATGCCACCGATTGAGCTCCTTCGGGGAACGGGGCACGGACGTCGATGTCATCCTTGATCTCATGATACATGACCTGGATCTGGTGCTCTCCTTTGATCCGGGACCGGTGGAAGAGGTGCGTGCCGCCGGCGTGCCGGTTCTTTCCGCGAATATCGATATCGCCAATGCGAGAATTCAGTTTGCGAACGGCTGCGTGGCCAATCTGACGTCCAGCCGGGTTTCGATGAACAAGATGCGTCGCCTGCGTATTTTTCAACAGGATGGATATGTGTCCATCGATTTCCAGACCCGCCAAGGCATGATCGGCCGCCGTCTTCACAAAACGGGCGAGCGCCCCACGATCGACGTCGAGCATTTTCACGGGAACGATGATGAGCCGCTCAAGCTCGAATTGGAGTCTTTCCTGCACGCCATATCGACAGGCACGTCTCCTGTCGTCGGTGGTGAAGCCGGGATCGCCGTGCTCGAGCTCGCGCACCACGTATTGGATGCCATTCGTGTATTCATGCAACGCCACACGGCTTCGAATTCCGCCGCCGAACGGCTTGGTACGAGCTCGATCCGGTGAAGAGCCGTCTGAGCCGGTGTGCATGAGATTCCTCCCGAGGTGCCGCCCATGCCGCGAATTCTGATCATTACCGGCGAAGCCTCAGGCGACCTCCATGGCGCGAATCTCGCGAAGGCGTTACAGAAGGCGGATCCTTCGTTGTCGATTGTCGGGATCGGCGGGGCATTGATGAAGGCGGCGGGAGTGGAACTGGTGCCGAATGTGGTGCAACTGGATTTAATGGGTCTGATCGGTCCCGCATCGATCAAGCCGATGATCCAACGAGTCATGCGCATCCGACGGGTCATTCAATCTGAACCGTGGGACCTGGTCGTGCTGATCGACAACCCCGGTCTCAATTTCCATTTTGCTCGGGTGGCCAAGGCTGCCGGCCGTCGCGTCCTTTACTATATTGCCCCCCAAATTTGGGCCTGGCGGCCGGGCCGGATGCGTTGGATCCAGCGGCGCGTCGATCACGTGCTGGCGATTCTTCCGTTCGAGGAGACGCTCTACAAAAAAGCTGGTGTGCGCTGCACGTTCGTCGGCAATCCCCTCCTGGACGAGGTGGCCCCGGCTTACGACCGGCAGGCTCTGCGCAGGCAGCTCGGCTTGTCGGACGCGGGTCCGGTGATCGGACTGTTTCCGGGCAGTCGAAAGGGCGAGCTACACGAACACGTGCCGTTGTTGCTGGAGACGGTGAAGCGACTCGCGAAACGCCACCCGACTATGCAATTCATTCTCGCGCAAGCCTCGTCGATCCAAGATGAGTTGCTCCACCGGCTGATGCGGGAGAGTCCGGTTCCCATTCGGGTCTTTCGCAATCAGGCGAGTGAAGTCATGGCGGCATCGGATCTTCTCGTCGTCAAGTCGGGAACCTCCACGCTGCAGGCGGCGGTGGTGGGAACCCCCATGATTTTGTTCTACCGAGCCCCTTCCTGGATCACGTATCGGCTGGCGCGCCTGTTAATTCGGGTACCGTGGATTGGACTTGCCAATCTGGTCGCGGGGCGGGGGATCGTGCCGGAGCTGATTCATGACGAGGCGAGCCCCGAGCGGCTGTTGGAGGAAGCCGAACGATTATTGCAGGATCGGCGTGCCTATGATCAGATGAAGACTGACTTGCGGGCCGTACGGGCATCGCTCGGAGAGCCAGGCGCCTCCCGGCGTGCCGCCGAGATCGTCCTAACCGAGTGTCGCGCATGAATCAGTACTTGCGACTCATCCGCTATCTGCATCCGTACCGTCTCCGGCTTGCCGCCGCGTTCGTCTGCGCGCTGCTCGTCGCTGCGCTCTCAGGCGCGTACGCGTGGCTGGTGCGTCCCGTACTCGACGGCCTCTTTATCAGTCGTGACGAACGCCTGCTGGTCGTGCTCCCCCTTGCCATTCTGGGCGTCGCGGTGTTGAAGGGGTTGTTCAATTACGGTCAGAACTATCTGATGAACTATATCGGCAATCAGGTCATTGCAGACATCCGCGAACAACTGTTCCTCAAGTTGGTGCAGCTGCCGATCCGGTACCACGATACGAACACCTCGGGTCGTCTCGTATCGCGTGTCATCAACGATGTCTCCCTGATGGCCAATGCGATCGCGGGCGTGCTCAAGGATCTGTTCCAACAGGGCCTGACGTTTCTGGCGATGATGGGCGTGATCTTTTACCAGAACTGGAAGCTGGCGACCGTCTCGGTGGTGGTGGTCCCGATCTCGGTGGCCGTCATGGTGCGGATGGGGAAGAAATTGCGAGGTTTGGCCACGAGAGGTCAGGAACGGATGGGTGACATGGCCTCTGCCCTGCAGGAAGCGCTGGCCGGCATTCGCATGGTGAAGTCTTTCGGACGGGAGGACGAAGAAGCGCGCCGGTTTACGGCGAGCAACAAGGCGTTCGTGCAGACCACCATGAAAGCGATCCAGGTGTCGTCATTGGGATCTTCTCATATGGAGGTCATCGGAGTACTGGGAGTGGCCGGAATCATCTGGTATGGCGGCTACCTGGTTATTCATGATGAAATGACGCCCGGGGCGTTCTTTTCATTCCTCGCGGCGATGTTCATGGCCTACGCACCGCTCCGGCGCCTCTCGGGCGCCAACAATACGGTCCAGCAGGCATTGGCGGCAGCCGAGCGGGTATTCGGCGTGCTCGATCTGGAAACCGAGCAGGAAACCAATACCGGATCCAGGGACATACCGGCGATTACCCGTTCATTGGAGTTCAGGGATGTATGCTTCCGCTACGAGGGGCATACGTTGACCGCCCTGAACGGGGTCGATCTGACGATCCGGGCCGGCGAGAT
>Ga0075430_100001104_pt1 | contig 21462 bp, 19 predicted proteins | sample RhiMetdeltSRZDD4_FD_75294 | JGI IMG/M metagenome (GOLD analysis project Ga0075430, IMG submission 75294) | Populus rhizosphere microbial communities from Tennessee, USA - Rhizosphere MetaG P. deltoides SRZDD4 | ecosystem: Host-associated > Plants > Roots > Rhizosphere > Soil | place: USA... | reverse complement strand
GGCGAACAGGACGGCCAGCAGGGCACCGGTGTCGTCCGCGACGTACGAGCAGCCGGCGGCGGTGCAGAACGTGGACCGGTCCACGCCGCGCCCGATCACCACCGCCGCGACGCCGGTAGCGGCCGCGCCGAGGACCGCCACCGTCAGCACCGCCGCCCGGCGGGCGATCGCCAGGTCGACGAGGAGGACGAGTAGTGCGGTACCGGCCGCGAGGTACGTCGGCAGCAGCGCCGCGTGGTCTACCGACTGAACCATACGAGGCTCCCGTCGTAGGTCAGGGACCACACCGGATCGAACGCCATGCCGAGTACGAGCGCCGGCAGCAGCCCGACTACGAGCGTCAGCACGATCAGCGGCGCCCACGAGACGAACTCGGCCGGCGATAGCCGCGGCATGCTCGCCACCGACGGAGCCGCCGGGCCGTGCGTCACCTTGCGCAGCAACCGCAGGAAGTACGCCGCCGTCACCGCCCCGCCGATCGCCGCGGCGACCGCGAGCACCGTCCACAGCGGACCGCCTCGCTGGAACGAGGCGACGACCGCGAACGCCTCACCCCAGAAGCCGGCGAGCCCCGGCAGGCCGAGCGAGGCGATCGCCGCGAAGCCGAGGATCCCGGCGAGCGTGGGTGCGGTCTCCCGCAGCCCGCCGAGCCGGGTGAGGTCGCCGGTGTGCGCCCGGTCCTTGATGGCTCCGGCGAGGAAGAACAGCAGGCCGGTAATGAGGCCGTGGGCGATGTTGCCGATCAGCGCGGCCTGGATGCCGACCGCGCTCAGCGTGGCGATGCCGAGCAGGACGAATCCCATGTGCCCGACGGACGAGTACGCGATGAGCCGCTTGAGTTCGGTCTGCGCCAGGCAGACCAGCGACCCGACCAGGATCGCCGCCACCGCCAGCACACCCAGTACGGGTGCGACCCGGGCCGCCCCGTCCGGCGTCACGCCGACCGCGACCCGGATCAGGCCGTACGTGCCCATCTTCAGCAGTACGCCGGCCAGGATCACGCTGCCGACCGTGGGCGCCTCGGTATGCGCGTCGGGCAGCCAGGTGTGCAACGGCCACAGTGGACTCTTGACCGCGAAGGCCACGGCCAGCAGTACGAACGCCACCAGTTGCGTGGTCCTGGACATGCCCGCGCCGGACGTGGCCGTGAGGCGGATGATGTCGGCCGTGCCGGTCGCCGCCACGATCGTGAACACACCTACCAGGAGCAGTACCGAGCCGAACAGCGTGTACAGGACGAACTTGCGCGCCGCGTGCCGCCGGCCTTCCCCGCCCCAGACGGCGATGACCGCGTACATCGGCAGCAGCACGACCTCGAAGAACACGAAGAACAGCACGAGGTCGAGAGCGAGGAAGGTACCGACGATGCCGACCTCGATGACGAGCAGGAGCGCCGTCAGCAGCCGTCCCCGGCCGGCGTCCGGGACCATCCACAGTGTGTAGACACAGCACAGCAGGGTCAGCAGGGTCGTGAGCACGACGAGCGGGTACGAGATGCCGTCGACGCCGAGATGGAAGCGCAGGTCGAGCCCTGGCACCCAGGGCACGTTCAGCTCCTGCCACGGCTGGATGGCGCGGCCGCCCACGGGCAGCGGGTCCGGGTCGTCGCGGACCGCCAGCAGGAGGCTGGTGAGGAAGGTCAGTGTCGCCGCGGCCGTACCTACGATCCGGCCGATGCGGTCCCCCAGCAACGCCACGACGACGGCGAAGACGGCCGGGATCGCGAGCACCGCGACGAGGATCACTGGACACCTCCCAGCGCGACCGCGGCCAGTCCGATGAGCAGCGCCCCGGCGAGTACGGCGGTCGCGGCGCGGGACAGCCCGGCCCGGTGCACGCCGGCGACCGCTTCACCCAGCCGTAGCGTCCCGTCGCCGGTCCCCTCCACCGCACCGTCCACGATGGACTCATCGACCCGGCGCACGGAACGGGCCAGCGCCCGGACCGGCTGTACGACGAGGGCGTCCTGGACGTTGTCGATGTAGAACGCGTTGGCGAAGACCGGCCGCAGCGGGCCGAGTACCCGGGCCGGATCGGCCGCGGTGTCCCGTCGCCAGACGAGCCACGCCGCCAGTACGCCGGCCGCGAGGAAGCCCAGCGGTATCAGGACAGAGGCGTCGAGGTGGGCCAAGTCGTGGACGCCGAGCCTTGTCTCGAAGCCGCCGGAGAACGCCGCGAACCCGAGCAACGCACTCGGTACCGCCAGCAGCGCCACCGGCCACGCCATCGCGCCCGGCGGTTCGTGTGGATGACGCGCCGCATCCGAACGGGGCTCCCCGAAGAACGTACGCAACCACAGGCGAGTCGCGTACCACGCGGTGACGAGCACGGTCACGACGCCCGACACGAACACGAGCACCGCCACCCAGCCGGTCTCCTCCGACGCGGCGGCGAGGATCGCGTCCTTGCTCCAGAAGCCGGCCAGCGGCGGCAGCCCGATCAGTGCACCGAGCCCGATCGTCGTCGACCAGAACGTCACAGGCATCCCGCGCCGCAGACCGCCCATTGTGGACATCAGGTTCGATCCGACGGCATGGATGACGGAACCGGCCGCGAGGAACAGCAGGGCCTTGAACGCCGCATGGGTGAGCAGGTGGAACAGCGCCACTCCGGGCGCGCCGACGGCGAGGGCGCCGACCATGTACGCCAGTTGCGACACCGTCGACCAGGCGAGCACCCGCTTGATGTCGTCCTGTGCGGTAGCGGCGAGCGCGCCGAGCAGCATCGTGATGGCCGCCATCACACCAAGGACAGCCAGCGGTACAGGGCTTGCCGAGAACACCGGATACAGCCGGGCCACCACATAGATCCCGGCGGCCACCATTGTCGCGGCGTGGATGAGGGCGCTGATCGGCGTGGGGCCGGCCATGGCGTCCGGCAACCAGGTGTGCAGCGGGAACTGTGCGCTCTTGCCGGCGACACCGGCCAGCAGTAGCAGCGCGGCGACCGTACCCTCCGTTGTGGACAGTGGAGAGCCTACGACGTCGGCTATCTGGAAGCTGCCGGCGTTCACGCCGAGCACCACGATGCCGAGCAGGAAGCCCACGTCGCCCACCCGGGTCACGATGAACGCCTTCACTGCCGCCTTCGGCGCCTCCGGCAACCGGCGGTCGTGACCGATCAGAAGGTACGAGCAGATGCCCATGACTTCCCAGCCGACCAGCAGCACGATGAGGTCACCGGAGACGACGACGAGCAGCATGGCGGCCGTGAAGAGGCTGACCTGGGCGGCGTACGGCGCGTACCGGTCGTCGTCGGCGAGGTAGGCGACCGAGTACACCTGTACCGCCAGCGCCACCACGCCGACCGCGAGGGCGACCAACAGGGTCGGTTGGTCGATGAGGACGCCGAACATCACCGGCAGGTTGCCGAAGCGCACCAGCTCGACGGAGGTGCTGTACGGCTCGTCCACGCGTAGCGCGAGGTCGATGGCGATGAGCAGGGCGCCGGCCGCGCCGCCGATGCCCAGAACCGCGGCTACCGTCCGGGACCGCTGGGGCAGCAACAGACCGAGTAGCGCGGCGACGAACGGTACGGCCGGCAGCAGCGGCCCCAGGGTGTCGATCGACATCAGCCGACCCCGACCGGCTCGTCGTCCAGACTCCCGTCGTCCAGCGCCACTGTGTCGACAGCGATGTTTCGGTGCAGCCGGTACAGCTGCAGTACGAGCGCGAGCCCCACGCCCACCTCCGCGGCGGCGATGACGATGACGAACAACGCGAACACCTGCCCGGTAGCGGGCAGGGCCGCCCGGGCCGTGGCATCCGCGGTGACGAGCACGAGGTTGACCGCGTTGAGCATCAGCTCCACCGACATCAGCAGCAGGACGGCGTTGCGTCGACGCAGTACGCCGTACACCCCGAGGCCGAAGAGAAGCGCGGCCGTGACGTACGGAACCACCGGATGCATCAGCGGCGCTCCCCAATGTCCGGTCGAGACACGATGATGGCGCCCACGAGAGCGGCGAGCAGCAGAACGGACAGCACCTCGAACGGCAGCACCCAGGAGCGGAAGATCTCCGTGCCGAGGCGCTCGGCCGAGCCGGTGGCGGGCAGGTCCACAGTGGACCAGCGGTAGGCGTCGACGAGTAGCGCGCCGAGGCCCAGCCCCGAACCGGCGCCTACGAGGAGCGCCGGCCAGCCCGGCCGGTCGAGATCGTACGAGACGCCGATCGGTGCGCGGGTCAGCATGACGGCGAACAGCAGCAGAACCACGACCGCACCGACATAGAGCAGAACCTGCACCCAGGCGACCAGTTCGGCGGTCAGCACCAGGTAGAGCCCGGCCGTCGCGCCGAGCGTGACCACGAGCCACAACCCGGCGCGCACGACGTGTTTCGTGGTCACCACGAGAAGGCCGGCGCCAACCGCGACGGCGCCGAGCCCGAACAGGAGTACGTCGGCCGTCGTCAAACCGCACCCTCCTCTTTGGAGGGTGCCCCGTTGGGATCGTGCGCGGGCGGCGGCGGTACCGTCGCCATCCACTCCCCGAGCCGACCCTTCTCGTGGAGGAGGTCACGGATGTCGTACTCGGCGTACTCGAACTCCGGCGTCCAGAAGAGCGCGTCGAACGGGCAGGCCTCGATGCAGATGCCGCAGTACATGCACAGCGAGAAGTCGATGGCGAACCGGTCGAGGACGTTGCGCTGGCGCGGTCGGGCCGCCCCCGGTACGACGACCTCCTCCTTGTGGGAGTCGATGTAGATGCACCAGTCCGGACACTCCCGCGCGCAGAGCATGCAGACCGTGCAGTTCTCCTCGAGCAGCGCGATCACACCCCGGGAACGAGGTGGCAGGTCCGGCTCGACATCCGGGTACTGCCTGGTATGTGACCTTTTGGTCATGGTGCGTAGGGTGACCGCCAGCCCTTTGGCCAGCCCCGCGCCCGGCAGTTTCGTCATAGCGCCTCACTGCGCTTGCCCATGTCGCACATACTGCCCCGTGCGGCCGATTCGCGCGAGCACCCCCCGCCCTCCTCGTCGATCAAGGGCAAATCGTCGCGCGCAAGAGATCGACTCGCGACGATTTGCCCTTGATCGACGGGGAGGGGGGCGGCGTCAGGTCAGCGCGAGCCTGACGCCGGCGGTCAGCACGAGCTGACCCAGCGCCACGGGCACGAGGACCAGCCAGCACAGCCGTTGCAGCTGGTCCTCGCGGAGCCGGGGATACGCCACGCGGAACCAGATGATGACGAAGGCGACCGCGAACACCTTGATGAGCGTCCATAGCCAGCCCAACTCGGCGTCGAGACCGAAGGGCCCCTTCCAGCCGCCGAGGAACAGCACGGTCGTGAGGGCCGCGATGACGACGATGCCGACGTACTCCGCGAGCAGGAAGAACGCGAATCGCAGCCCGGTGTACTCGGTCATGTAGCCGAACACCAGCTCCGAGTCGGCGATCGGCATGTCGAACGGCGGTCGCCGGATCTCGGCCAGCCCGGCGACGAAGAAGACGACGAGCGCGGGCAGTTGCCACACCAGCCACCACGGCTGCCAGGCGGCCACGATCCCGGGCAGGCTGAGCGTGCCGGCCGCCATCGCCACGCTGGCGGCGGCGAGCACGAGCGGCAGTTCGTACCCGAGAAGCTGCGCCGCGGCCCGCAGCCCGCCCAACAAGCTGTATTTGTTCGCGGACGCCCAGGCGGACATCATCACCGCGACCACCCCGACCCCGACGACCGCGAGGACCAGAAACAGGCCGATGTCCAGCGGCTGTCCGACCAGATCTCCCGGTCCGAGCGGGATGACGAGCAGGGCGACGAGGTACGGCAACAGCGCGATCACCGGTGCGAGCCGGAAGACTTGCCGATCCGCGGCCCGCGGAGTGATGTCCTCCTTCTGCGCGAACTTGACGCCGTCGGCGATGAGCTGAGCCCACCCGTGGAAGGCACCGGCGTACATCGGGCCCAGCCGACCTTGCATGTGCGCCATCACCTTGTGTTCGGTCTGCCCCACGATGAGCGGCAGCAGCAGGAACGCCACCACCACCCCGAGCACCCGGATCGTCAGCTCCAACCAGGTCGGCATGCACCGCCTCCTTCGGACCTCGTGATCCTATGACGGCGACGGTCGGCGAGCCGGACCCCACTCGGTCGGGTCAGGTACGCCCGGCGGGCGCATCTTCTGCCGCTTGGTCGGGGCGTGTTCGCTCTCCCCCGGCTCCTTCGCGCCCGGCCAGTCCTTGGCGACCCGCGACGCCAGCACGAAGTCCTTCCGCATCGGATACCCCTCGAACTCCGGCGGCAACAACAACGGCGTCAACCCGGGGTGCCCCTCGAAGTCGACACCGAACATCTCGTGCGTCTCCCGCTCGTGCCAGGAAGCCCCCGGATAGACGTCCACAATGGACCCGACAGTTGGTGCGGACTTTGCCAACCGGGTCCGCAGCAACAGGCCGAACCGCGAAGCCACCGACCAGACATGCGCTACGACGGTGTACCCCTCGTCGAGTTCGTCCACTGCGGACAGCCAGTCGAAGAAGTCGCAGTCGAGCACGTCCCGCGCTTTGCGGGCGACTTCCGACCACGACGACACCGGGACATCCACGGTCACCCGGGCGAAGTCGCCGCCACCGGAGACCGCACAGGGCAGGCCCAGCCGCGCTTGCACCTCTTCGGGCGTCATGACTCCGCCTGCGATGGGTGCTGGTAGTCCACATCCTCTACAGGCAGCGGGAGTTCCTGGTCGTCTCCGTACGGTGAGCCCGCGCCGGGCCGGTCGACGGTCAGCTCGGTGACCGGCAGCCGGCCGTCCGACCCGACCGACGGTCCCTGCGGCGCGCGGCGGGCGGGTGCCCAGTCGACCCCGGACGGTACGACCACGCCGGGCCGCACCACCGGCGCCGTCAGGGCCGCGACATCGCCGTCGTCGGGCGCCAGGGGATCGGGCCGGTACACGCCACCCAGGCCGGACTCCTCCTTGGCGATCTTCTCCTGCAGGCGCAGGATGCCGTGCAGCAGCGCCTCCGGGCGCGGCGGGCAGCCGGGTACGTAGACATCCACCGGGATCAGTTGGTCGACGCCCTTCGTCACCGAATACGAGTCCCAGTACGGGCCTCCGCAGTTGGAGCAGGCGCCGAACGAGATGACGTACTTCGGCTCGGGCATCTGGTCGTACAGCCGCTTGATGGCCGGGGCCATCTTGTCCGTGACGGTCCCGGACACGACCATCAGGTCGGCCTGCCGCGGCCCGTGGGCGAACGGGATCACGCCCAGCCGGATGAAGTCGTGCCGGCCCATCGACGTGGCGATGAACTCGATCGCACAGCACGCCAGGCCGAAGTTGAACACCCAGAGCGAGTACCGCCGGCCCCAGTTGAGCACGAACCGGATCGGCTCCCCCAGTACACCCGGCAACGCCGCCATGCGCGCAGCTTAGCTCGCGTGGGGAGATGCGCCAGGCCCGGGCGCCGGCCAGCTGGGGCGCTGCAGGAGGCTGACGAACTCGATCAGGAGGCGTTCGCGGAGCCGCGGCGTGGCCGCCGCCAGGAGCGTGTTGACCGCCGCGACCTTGCCGGGCGGCGTACCGCCACCGAGGCCGAGGCTGGCCGCGAGGCGGATGACGATGTCGGGGGTGAGCGCCTCAGGTGACTCGTCGAGCAGCTCGACCATGGCCAGCACGTCGTCCGGGATCCGGGGCGGACCGTGCGCCACGGCGGCCTCCGCCGCGGCCCCGAGGGCGGTCGCGAACTCGCCGACCAAGGGGGCCACGGCCGCGGTCACCGTCAGGTGGATTGTGGCCGGCAGATCGGCGTACGGCGGTTGGGGCTGGGCATGCCAGCCGCGCGCGGCCAGCTCGTCGGCGAGCACGTAGATGTCGAGCATCTGATCGTCCGACGTGAATGACACCACAGTGGACTCTCCGAGGTCGCCGAGCAACCGCAGACCGCCCACAGTGGACACCGCGGTGGCGATGGCGCGGGCGGACTCGAGGGTACGGGCGGCTAGCTCCAGGTAGCCGTCGTCCCCGATGTGCCGCAATGTGGCCCAGGCGGCCGCGATCGGACCGCCGGAGCGCGTCGACGCGACAACCGAGTTCACCATCGGGTAGCCCGGCCAGTCGGCGTACGCGAAGTACTGGGGCTCGCGAGCGGCCGCGTCCCGGTACAGCAGAACGGAAACGCCCTTGGGGCAGTACGCGTACTTGTGTAGGTCCACCGAGATCGACGTGACCCCCGGCACCGACAGGTCGAAGGGCGGCACGTCGACTCCGAGCCGGCGCAGGTACGGCAGCGTCCACCCGCCGAAGCAGGCATCGACGTGGCACCGCACCCCGCGTTCGGCCGCCGCCGCGGCGATCGGGCCGACCGGGTCGACGACGCCATGCGCGTACGACGGCGCCGAGCAGGCGACCAGCACGGTGTCCGGGCCGATCGCGGCGGCGACGTCGGTGGCGGACGGCCGCAACGTGACCCGGTCCACGGGCACCACATCGAGCCCGAGGCGCAGGTAGGAGGCCGCCTTGACGAAGGCCGGGTGGGCGCTGCCCGGCAGCACCAGCCGCGGGTTCGCGATGTCGGGTCGCGAGTCCCGGGCCGCCTTCACCGCGAGAATCAGCGACTCGCTACCTCCGCTGGTAACGCTCCCAACCACGTCCGGTCCACCGCTGAGCAGTGCGGCGGCCGCGCCGACGAGCGAGTTCTCCAGTACGAGCAGCGACGGAAACGCGGTCGGGTCGAGCCCGTTGACGTGCGCCGCGAGGGCGTAAGCCGATGCCGCCAGATCGTCCACACCGGACAGCCCGGAGTCGTACACGTAGGCGAACAACCGCCCGCCGTGCGTCGGCAGATCGCGCTCCCGCAACGCCTTCAGCTCGGCCAATACCTGCTCGGCCGGTACCCCGGCGGGCGGTAACGCGTCCAGCATGGCCACCCCAGCAGCCTACGAGGCTGCCGCCGCGGCCAAGCGCTGCTCGGTCAAGTCGTAGCGCCGCACGAGCACCAGCGCGCTGGCCACGACTACCGCGGGCAGCACGGTGAAGCCGAGCAGCACGCCCAGTTCCGCGCTGGCCGGCTGGGCGACCGGCGACCCGGTGACCGACGGGACGTACCCGGACAGCTCCAGCACGAGACCGAAGATGCCCGGACCGAGCGCCAGACCGAACGTCTCCCCGGCCGTCCACAACCCGGTGAACACTCCCGCCTGGCGCCGTCCGGTGCGGTAGGCGTCGTACGCGATGCAGTCCGGCAGCATCGCCATCGCGAAGACCTGCTGTCCGGCGTACCCGCAACCGATGATCGCGGTGACCAGATAGACGGCCGCGACCGGCAGGACCGGCGCGGCGGTCGCGCCCATCGCGCCCGCGGCGAGGAGCAGCGACGCGGCGACGAGGCCGCGCTTCTTGCCGATGCGGTCCCCTACTCGGCGCCACACCGGCATCACCAGCAACGCTGGCCCCACGAAGCACGCGAACAGGATCGCTACCGCGCCGTGCCGGTGCAGTACGTGATCGGCGAAGTACTGCACGCCAGCGAGCATCGCGGCGATTCCTGCCGCCTGCACCACGAAACAGGCCAGCAGGCTTCGGAACGGCCGATTCCGGGCGGCCACCGCGAGCTGCGCCCGCAGGCTCGGCTCACTCGTCTCGATCCGGCCGGTCGGCGCGCCGCCGGTGCCGACGAACGCGCCCAAGGCCCCCACCACGATGAACAGCGCGACGAAGGCGCCCATCCAGCGGTGGCCGGCGAGACCGCCGCCGGCGATGTCGCGCACCACCGGCGCCACCGCGCCGGAGACGAGGATCGCAAACGCGAGTACGGCAATACGCCACGTCATCAATCGCGTGCGTTCCGCGTACCCCTCGGTCATTTCTGCTGGCATTGCCACGTATGGAACTTGAAAGAACGCGAACGCCGTCGCGGTCGCCAAGAATGCGACAGCGACGTAGCCGGCGGCCGTACCGGGTCGTGAGCCGAACGGCGCGGCGAAGAGGGCCGCGAAGAAGACAGCGAGTGACAGACCACCACCCAGGAGGTACGGCCGCCGCGCGCCCCACGGCGACCTGGTTTTGTCTGACAACCGTCCCACCAGCGGGTTTACCGCCACGTCCCAGGCTTTCGGGAGTAGCACGAGCAGACCGGCGATCCCGGCCGCTACACCGAGAGTGTCGGTGAGATACGGAAGCAGTAACAATCCTGGAACGGTTCCGAACGCCCCGGTAGCGAGCGAACCGAGTGAATATCCGAAACGGACTCTGGTTGGTAGTCCATCATCTGGGTAATGAGCGGGTTGCGACGACGCGGCCACGATCGGGGATGCTATCGATAGGCCCGCAAATTTCGCCGGTTGGCCTTACGCTTCGCCCGTGACCATCAGTGTCCTCGCTCCGCACGAGGGTCGACCCAAGGCGGGTGCCAGCCATGCTGCGCCCAGTCGCCAACATACGCGCGCGAGTCGACTACGAGGGGAGGAGAGACGCGTGCCCGCCGGTGTTGCCGCTGGCCACCCTGTCACCGCAGAGGTCGGCCTGAGGACGCTCGCCGCGGGGGGATCCGCCGCCGACGCGGCCGTCGCCGCCGTGCTCGCCTGCTGTGTCGCGGAGAGCGTGCTGACCGGCATCGGCGGTGGGGGCTTCGCCACGTACTACGACGCGAAGTCCCGAACGGTCACCTGTCTCGACTTCTTCTGCTCGGTACCGGGACTCGACGGCGACGCTACGGCCGGTCCGATGGTCCCCATCGAGGTTAACTTCGGCGGGATTCCGCTCAGCTACTCGATCGGCGAGGCGAGCGTCGGGGTGCCCGGCGTGCCGGCCGGTTGCGCCGAACTACACGCGCGGTGGGGCCGGCTTCCGTGGCAGCGCCTGGTCGAGCCCGCGGTCACGCTCGCCCGCAGCGGGGTGGTACTGCCCGCGGCACAGGCGCGCACGCTGACGTCGGTCGCCCCGGCACTCGTACCGGGTGTCGGCGCCGAGATCTATTCGCCGGGCGGCAAGCTGCTGGAAGGTGGCGACCTGCTCTACCACCCGGGTCTCGACGTGGCGCTCACCGCGCTCGCCGAGCACGGCTCCTCGGTGTTCTACACCGGACACATCGGCGACCTGATGGTCGAAACCGTGCAGGCCGGTGGCGGCGTGCTCGGTAAGTCGGATCTCGCCACGTACCGCGTCCTCGAACTCCCGGTGGAACACGCGACATTCGCCGGCCAGCACGTGTTCGCCCGGCACGACCTCAACAACACGATCGAGACGATCGCGGCCCTGCCGGCGGTACTGCCCAGCCCGCGGCGCGGTGCGCGGGCACGCGCACTGGCCGAGGCGTTGCTCGTCCACGGTCGGCAGAAGCTCGGCGACACCACCAACATCTCGGTCGTCGACGACGAAGGCGACGCGTGCGTGGTGACGCTGACACTCGGCATCGGCTCCGGCGTGTGGCTGCCCGGGCTCGGCGTACACCTCAACTCGATGCTCGGCGAGGGCGAGCTCATCACGCCGAACCTCCTACCGGGACAGCGAATGGCGTCGATGATGTGCCCGCTGGTCGTTGTCGACGACGACGGGGACCTGGTGCTGGCCGCCGGCTCCGCCGGCGCGTCCCGCATCCGTACGGCGCTGCTGCACACGCTCGTCAACGTGCTCGTCGACGGGCAGGACATGGTGCCGGCGCTGGCCCGTCCCCGCTTCCACGTCGTCGCCGAAGCCGACCGGAAGGTCGCTCACGTCGAGCCCGGCTACCCCGATCGCGAGATCGACGGCCTCGCCCGCGCCGGTTACGAGATTTCCGGCTGGGACCACATCAGCCACTACTTCGGCGGAGTGAGCGCCGTCGGCCACGCAGGCGCCGCCGGTGACCCCCGCCGCGGCGGCGTAGGCCTCGTAGTCTGAGGCAGGTCCGCCTCCCCCTTGCGTTGATCATGAAGTTAGTTTCGGGGTCGACGGCGTGTCGAGTCACCAACTTCATGATCAACCGGGTGGTGGTGGGGGTCGTCGGGCCACCAGGACGCCACGGCTATGTCCACCCTGTCGCCGCGTAGCGGGGTGCCTTCGGCGCGGTGGCGGCGGGTGGCCTCGATCTCGTGGCCGGGGACGAGTCGCCCGTCGGCGGCTACCACCCGGTGCCAGGGCACCGGTCCGCCGTACCGGGACATGATCGTGCCGACTCGCCGAGCGCTGCCTCGGCCCGTTCGGTCCCGCAGGTATTCGGCGATCGCGCCGTACGACATCACCCGCCCGGGCGGGATCCGCTCGACGAGCGTGAGTACCTCCTCCACGTACTCCTCTGGGGTCACCATGACATCCTTGACCACGTGCGCGAACAGGTGACCGCCGCCCACCGCATCGTGGTCAAGATCGGCTCGTCGTCCCTGACCACAGCCGCGGGCGGCCTCGACCCCGACCGCGTCGACACCCTGGCCGCGGTGCTGGCGAAGCACGCCGCGGACGGGCGGGAGGTTGTCCTGGTGTCGTCCGGGGCGATCGCCGCCGGCCTGGCGCCGCTGGGACTGCCGCGGCGACCGCGCGATCTGGCTACCCAGCAGGCGGCGGCGAGCGTGGGTCAGGGGCTGTTGATGCACGCGTACACGGCGTCGTTCGCCCGGCACGGGATCACCACCGGACAGGTACTGCTCACTGTGGACGATGTGACCCGGCGCGCGCACTACCGCAACGCGTACCGCACTTTGCGGCGGCTGCTCGATCTGCGTACCGTGCCGATCGTCAACGAGAACGACACCGTGGCCACCGAGGAGATCCGGTTCGGCGACAACGACCGGCTGGCCGCGCTCGTGGCCGCGCTCGTCCACGCCGACCTGCTCGTTCTACTGTCCGATGTGGACGCTCTGTACACCGGCAACCCAACCAAGCCGGGTGCCCGGCGAATCGACGAGGTCCGCGGCGACGGCGATCTCGCGGGGGTCACCATCGGGAAGCCCGGCAGCCTCGGTACCGGCGGCATGGTGACCAAGGTCGAGGCCGCGCGCATCGCCACCGGGGCTGGTATCCCGGTGGTACTGACCGCCGCACCGCTCGCCGAGGAGGCCCTGGCCGGTGCGGAAGTCGGCACGCTGTTCCACCGGGTACGGGCACGGCCGGCGGCGCGCCTCTTCTGGCTGGCGCACGCCACCTCCCCTCGTGGCCGGCTGCATCTGGACGCGGGCGCCGTCCGCGCGATCGTGGCCAGACGGGCGTCCCTGCTCCCGGCCGGCATCGTCGCCGTGGACGGGCGGTTCACCGCTGGAGATCCGGTGGACCTCGTCGACGCGGGCGGTCACGCCGTCGCCCGGGGATTGGTGAACTACGACGCGACCGAACTGCCCGGGCTGCTCGGACGGTCTACTGTGGAGCTTGCCGCTTCGCTCGGTCGGCAGTACGAGCGTGAGGTCGTCCACCGGGACGACATGGTGATTCTGGAGGCAGGGGCATGACGGTCATGGACAGTGCCCGCCGCGCGCGGGAGGCGTCGGTGGCGCTCGCGGTCGCCACCCGTACGGCCAAGGACGCCGCGCTGGTGGCGATGGCCGAGGCACTCGTCAGCCGCACGAGCGAGATCCTCACCGCGAACGACGTCGACGTCGCGGCTGCCCAGGCGGCCGGTACGAGCGCCGCGCTCGTCGACCGGCTCGCGTTGAACACACAGCGGGTGGCCGGCATGGCCGACGGCCTGCGGCAGGTGGCCGCGCTACCCGACCCGGTCGGCGAGGTGGTACGCGGCAACACTTTGCCGAATGGCTTGGAGCTGCGCCAGATCCGCGTCCCGTTCGGCGTGGTCGGCATCATCTACGAGTCGCGTCCCAACGTGACCGCCGACGCCGCCGGACTGTGCCTCAAGTCCGGCAACGCGGTACTGCTGCGCGGCTCGTCCAGCGCGGCGCGGTCCAACGAGGCGATCGTCGCGATCCTCCGCCAGGCGGCGGCCGGGACCGGCCTACCGGAAGACGCTATACAGCTCGTGGACTCCTCCTCCCGGGACTCGGTCAAGGAGCTGATGCGCGCACGAGGGCTCGTCGATGTGCTCATTCCCCGGGGCGGCGCGTCGCTCATCAAGTCGGTCGTGGAGGAGTCGACGGTACCGGTCATCGAGACCGGAGTCGGCAACTGCCACGTCTACGTCGACGCCGACGCCGACCTCGACCAGGCACTGTCCATTGTGCTCAATGCGAAGGTGCAGCGGCCGTCGGTCTGCAACGCGGCCGAGTCGCTGCTGGTGCACGAGTCGGTGGCCGCCGAGTTCCTTCCCCGAGCGCTGGCCGCCCTCACCGAAGCCGGCGTGACCGTGCACGGCGACGACGCCGTTCGTGAACACGCCGCACAGGTGCTGCCGGCGACCGAGGAGGACTACGCCGCCGAGTACCTGTCGCTGGACATGTCGGCGGCCGTCGTACCGTCGCTGCAGGCCGCGGTGGCGCACATCCGCCGCTACGGCACCGGGCACAGCGAGGCGATCGTCACCCGGTCGCAGGCGGCCGCCCGCGAGTTCGTGTCCACAGTGGACGCCGCCGCGGTACTCGTCAACGCCTCCACCCGCTTCGTCGACGGTGGCGAGTTCGGCTTCGGCGCCGAGATCGGCATCTCGACGCAGAAGTTGCACGCCCGCGGCCCGATGGGCCTACCCGAACTGACCTCCACGAAATACGTGGTCACCGGGGACGGCCACATAAGGAACTAGCGGCAGGCGCGGATCGCCGTCAGCGTGACGTGGACGTCGAACTGTTCGCCGTCATCGCTCGGCCAACCACCGTCGGAGCGCTGGGTTTCGGCCAGCCGGCGCCGGGCGGCCACGAGCAGCCAGTCGTCGCCGGATACGCCGACCCGGCGCAGGGACGCGGCCAACCAGGCGGTGTCCGCCGACGACATCTCGGGCAACCGGTCGCCGAGGATGATCTGCATCTGGGCGGCCTCGTAGAACATCTCCTGCCGGTACAGCACGGCGGCGCCGAGCCAACCGGTCACCAGGAACGACGGCCAACTGCCGTCGCTGTTCAGGCTGGCGGCGATCGCCTGCGCGGCCTTGGCTACCCCGCCCGAATGCAGGCCACCGGCCCGGGCGTCCAGCGGCCCGTTGGCGCGAGCCTGCAGCCCGCTCACGGTCAACCAGAAGGCGGCGCTCGCGGTCAGGTACAGCCGGGCCTCGGGGTCCCCCGGCTTCGCCCAGAGCGGTGCGACGTCGGCGAGGAACGGGTCCTCCTCCCAGGTGCCGTCCGGCGCCTGCCTTGCCGCGAGCCAGTCGATCGCCCGCCGGGCGGCCGGCCGGTTGATCGAGCCGAGGTCGTCCAGTTCGGCGAGGCGGAAGCAGGTGGCGTCCACCGAGGCGACATGATCGGCCCAGAATGCCGGCCAACCGCCCGAGACCGTCTGCCCGTACTCGGCATCGGTCAGCACCGACTCGTCCGGCATGATGCCCGCCCGAAGCCACGACAGCCGCGCACGATCCACCGGATCGCCCTTGGCGACCACGAACCCCATCGCGGCGTCGATGTCGACCACGGGCCGTAACGCTAGCGGCCCGAGAAAGATCAGTACAGCGGCAACGACGGATCGACCTGCTTCACCCAGGCGACCACGCCACCGTGGACGTGTACCGCGTCGCGGAACCCGGCCGCCTTCAACGCCGCCAGCGCCTCCGCGGATCGCACTCCGGTCTTGCAGTGCAGCACGATCTGGCGATCCTGAGGCAGCGACGCGAGTGCCTCGCCGGACAGGATGTCGCCCTTGGGAATCAGTACCGAGCCCGGGATGCGTACGATCTCGTACTCCGCCGGCTCCCGCACGTCGACGAGCAGGAAGTCCTTGCCCGCGGTCCGCCAGTCGGCCAGCTCGGTCACGGTGATCGTGGAGTCCGCCGCCGCCTCGGCCGCCTCGGCCGAGATCGTGCCGCAGAAGTCGTCGTAGTCGATCAGCTCGGTCACTGTCGGGTTCTCCCCGCAGACCGCGCACGCGGGATCCTTGTGCACCTTGATGGTCCGGTACGACATCTCCAGCGCGTCGTACACCATGAGCCGGCCCACCAGCGGCTCCCCGATGCCGGTGAGCAGCTTGATGGCCTCGGTCACCTGGATCGAGCCGATCGAGGCGCACAGCACACCCAGCACCCCGCCCTCGGCGCAGGACGGCACCATGCCGGGCGGCGGCGGCTCGGGATACAGGCACCGGTAGCACGGGCCCTGCGCGGCCCAGAACACCGACGCCTGGCCGTCGAAGCGGTAGATGGAGCCCCACACGTACGGCTTGCCGAGCAGCACGCACGCGTCGTTGACCAGGTACCGCGTGGCGAAGTTGTCGGTGCCGTCGACGATCAGGTCGTACTGGCCGAAGATGTCGAAGACGTTGTCCCGGTCCAGCGCGGTGTTGTGGATCACCACGTTGACCAGCGGGTTGATCTCGCGGATCGACGCGGCGGCCGACTCGGCCTTGGACCGGCCGATGTCGGAGACACCGTGGATCACCTGGCGCTGCAGGTTGGACTCGTCGACGGTGTCGAAGTCCACGATGCCGAGCGTGCCGACACCGGCCGCGGCGAGGTACATCAGCGCGGGCGAGCCGAGCCCGCCGGCGCCCACACACAGCACGCGCGCGTTCTTCAGCCGCTTCTGCCCGGCGGTCGCGACGTCCGGGATGATCAGGTGGCGGGAATAGCGGCGGATCTCCTCGACCGACAGGTCAGCGGCGGGCTCCACCAGCGGTGGCAACGACACGGGTCTACTCCTCGACGAAAGAGGCAACCCCGCTATTGTTGCGCGCCGCCGCGGTCACCAGCCATGACGTAGGCCACCGTCACGCTACCGGCGCGCCGGAATAGCGACGCCCGTCGACGTACGGCCACCCGTTCGCCACGCACCCCTTCAGCCCCAGCGTCTGCTGCTGCATCACCGGTGCCGGCCGCCCTGGACCGGGACACGCCTCGTGGCCGTAGCCGAGCTGATGGCCGACCTCGTGGTTCAGCGCGTAGGCCCGGTAGACCGCGAGCGAGGCGCCGTAGCCGGGTACCGCGAGCGTCCACCGCGCCAGGTTGATGATCACCTGACCGGGCAGCCGGCAGGACGTGTACCCGTTCGTATCGAGCCCGCCAGCCGCGCACATCCGCGCCGACGTGGCCGGCGTGGCCAGGTAGATCGTGAACTCGGCGCTGGCGTTGCGCGGTACCCGCTGGAACCGCAGCTGCCCGCTCGCGATCCAGCTCCGCGGGTCGCCGAGCACCGCGTCGGCCGCCGCCGCGAACTCTGCCGCGGCTGCCGCGGTACCGTCCTCCACCGCTATCCGGAACCGGCGCAGTGCTCCCGCCGTACCCAGGACCGAGCCCTGGCCATCCGCGTAGCGGAACGTGCCCGACCCCCTCGTGGCCGGCGGCGTCGGGCTGGGTTGTGCTCTGGTGGGCGCGGACTGCGGCAGCAGCGTCGCGGGCGGCGGCACCCGCAGCGCGATCCCCGCGGCGGCCGGCCGCGTCGGGCGCGGCGCGCTTCCCCGAGCCAGATCCACTCCGACGAGTACGGCGGCCGCCAGCACCAGCGCCAGGACGGCACTACGGCGTCGGCGCAGCCGCGCCCGGGCTCTGGCGCGCCCACGCGGGATGCTGACGGGGGCCATCACACGAGACATTGCCCGGACAGACTAACTACGCTGTGCTGACTATGGCGCCTGGACCTTCCGGTCGGCGCAGATCCAGCCCAAGAAACTATGCGGTGCTGACTCTGGCGCCTGGACCTTCGGTCGGCGCAGATCCAGCCCAAGAACCTATGCAGACGGCCCCCGGTAGCGTCGGCCGTTCAGATACGGCCACGGATTCACCGTGCACCCCTTCAGGCCGAGCGTCTGCTGCTGCATCACCGGCGCCAACTGGCCTGCCCCGGGGCAGCGCTCGTGGCCGTTACCCAGCTCGTGGCCGACTTCGTGGTTGACGACGTACCGCCGGTAGAGGTCCAGCGGGACCTGCTTGCTGACCATCTCGGACGTGGAGCTCATCCAGCGGTTGAGGTTGATGATGACCTTGCCCGTCGCCCGGCACGAGCTGTACGGCGCACCGCCGATCCGGATGTTCACTCCGCCGGCGAGGCACAGCCGGTATGCCGTCTCGCCGGTCGCCAGGTAGATCGTGAACTGGTAGTTCGCGCCGTTCGGCACCCGCTGGAAGCGGACCTGCCTCCCGCCGATCCAGCTCCGCGGATCGCCGAGCGCGGCGTCCACGAAGTCGGCGAACGACGCGATATCGGTGCCGTAGCCCAGCGACTCGACGCCGGACTCGATGGCGATGCGGAAACGCCGCAACGTGCCCGCGGTGCCGAGCACCGGGCCTTGCGTCATGGCGTATCCCCACGTGCCCGGGCCGGACTTCGGGTAGCTGATCGGCACGGCGTACAGCGGGGTCGGGCTGGCACTCGGCGTGGGGCTGGGCGTCGGCTCAGCGCTCGGTGTCGGTGACGGCGCTTCCGACGAAGGCGCCGCCGAGACCGGACGCGCCGCCGGCGCGGTGATCCCGCGGCGCACCAGCTCCGCACCGACCGCGACGAGCGGGATCAGCAGGATCGCAAAGATGATTCGGGTACGCCGATGGCGCTGGCGGCGCCGCGCGCGTTGCTGGTCGTCGCGAGAGCGGCGCGGTGCGGGCACCTGGTATGCGGGAGACGAGCGACGGGTGCTGGGCATCGGGCCTTAGCCTGCCACGGCACCCCTTTACTTCGCGACGCGGCGGGTGCGGTTGGCCTCGTCCAGGAGTCCGAGAACGGCTTCGGCTACCGACAGTGGTACTTCCATCTGCGCCACGTGGCCGACACCGTCGAGCATGAGCAGCCAACTGTCCGGGACCGCCCGGGCGACCTGTTCGGCAACCCGTACGTCCACGAGCCGGTCCTCGCGTCCACCGATCACGAGGGTCGGAGCCTTGACCGCACGGGCGAGGCGCCATAGCGAGTTGCTGCCGGGCAGGTACGCCCGCAGGAAGCTGCCCACGATGCCGCGCAGGGTCCGCACGTACGCGTCGGCGTAGTGCGGCACCGTGTACCGCAGCTTCGCCTCCTCGACGGCCTCCTCCAGCCGTTGCGGATGCAGCCGGGTGGTGTCGGCGAAGCAAGCCTCGAGCACCATGCGGGCCAGCTCGCTCGGCGGTATCTGCGCCAGCCGGCGTGACGCCAGCCAATCGGCCCGCGGCAGCGCCAGCAGCGGCAGCAGCCGGCCCTGGACCGAGCGGCGCGGGTCCAGGAACGGCATGGCCGGCGAGATGAGCGTGAGCGTTCGTACGAGATCCGGCCGCGTCGCGGCTACCCGCACCGAGATCGACCCGCCCAGCGAATTGCCGAACAGATGTACCGGACCGCGGTATGCGTACTCGATCCACCGGATGATCCGGTCGGCGAACGCGGCCACGGAGTAGCTGCGCGCCGGGTCGCTGTGCCCGAAGCCCGGTAGGTCGACCGCCTGTCCGTCGAGCCTGTGGGCGAGCAAGTCCGCTAGATCCGTCCAGTTTTGGGATGATCCGCCGAGCCCATGTACGTACAGGGCTGGTTGCGCCCCCAGTGTGGTTGCTGGCGTATCCCGTACATAGGTCACCGCACCGTCGAGCAGGACTCCACGACCGGGCCACGGAGGTACGAGCTGGTTGGGAGCTGCGACGACGTCGACGACTGCGTCCCTCATCTAACAATTGTGCCCAGCGCGGACTGTCGTTATGTCAACAATGCCTCGATCCGACGGTTGACCGCGGAGAGCGTAGCCCGCACGATCGCCTGCCTCGGATCGCCCGCGACCAGCGCGGATCCGGCCAACTGCTCCACCCAGCCGCCGCAGACCAGCAGGATCACAACAACAGCAACCTCGCAGGTGCCGAAGGGGACAACCGACGCATGCTCGACAAAACACCGCCCTTTGCTCGCCCCGGTGCTCTCGGCGACCAGCAGTAGGTCGATCGCGTTCGCCGCCGCCACCGCGGCCAGGCGCAACACGTACCCGTCGACCGCCGGTCCCTTCGCCTCGCCGACCGCCTGCCGCTCGGCGACCCCGAGCCGGACCTCGACCGTCGAGTCGAGCCCGAACGTCGAGACCTGAACGTGGTCGAGCAGGATCCGCACCCCTTCCCCGGTGCGGGGCAACGGCGGGACGGCGGTGGACTCGGTGCGCGGCTCCACCGTGGCGCGACCCCTGGCGGTCGACCGCTCGAAGTCGGCTTGCGGCTGCGGACGCGGACTGTCGTAGCCGGTCGCCGGGCGCCGGCGGCCCTGGTACACGCCGTCGGCGAGCCGGACCGGAATGCGGTCCTGAGTGCCCGTACGGCTGCCCAGTGCGGCGGCGAGCCCGAGGCGTTCCTTGAGCAGCCGGGCCACCTCGCGGCTGACCAGACCGGCGTCGGCGCCATCGGCCAGGTCCAGCCGGAGGCTGTGTACGCCGCCCGGGTTGGTACGCAGTTCGGCGTCGCGGACCCCGTACACCCCCCGCACCGCGGCGAGCACCGCCCCCACGTCGAGGCTCTCCCGGCGCACGGGACGGTCGGTGGGCTCCTCGTGTCGCAGGTACGTGGCGATGCGCGCCAGTTCGCCCGCCTCGGCCCGCTCCTCGACTTCCTCAGTGACCGGTTCGGGCAGCGTGGGTACGTCCGGCTCGGCCGGTACCCGTTGCGGCAACGCGTCCGCCCACGGCGCCGGCTCGGCGTCAGCGTCCTCGCTGTGCTGGACCACCGCGCTGTGCTGGAAGCCGTTGACCCGGCTGTACGCCGGCAGGCCACCGGGTGGCGTGGCGGCGTACGCGTCCGGCTCGCCGAATGGTGGCCCAGACACCGGAGGGATCGTCGGCAGCGGCGGTGCTGCGGCCGGCACGTGTTCCGAGGCGTGTTGCGGCGCCACGTGTTCCGGCGCGTGTTGCGGCGGCACGTGTTGTGGCGGCAGCGGCGGTACCGCGTACTGCTGCGGCACATGCGGCGGCGCGGACACCTGGCTGGGCGCGACCTGGCTCGGACTCGGTGACACCGGGCTCGGCGCCCACGGTTCGGGATCGGCGATCGGCGGCGGTGGTGGGGGCGCGAGCGGTGCCAACAGATCGGCGTAGCGGTGCCCGTACGCCTCCAGACTCGGCTCCGGCCGTTGGGGAGCGACGGTGCGCCACCCGGACAGCGGTGATCCGGGGACCGCCGGCTCGGCGGGCGGTTCCAGGGCTGCTCCGGCGTTGGACCAGGAGCCGGTCGACTCGGCTTCGTTACGCCGAGGAAGCGGGCTACGGAACGATCCGGGCGCGTCGTCCGGCACGGCAGACCCGGCGTTCGCATACGCCCAGCCGCGCAGGCGGGGTTCGTTGCGATCGCCCGAGCCGTTGCCGTTGGCACCCGGCGGTGGCCCGTCGGGTTGCCCTGTTTCGTCCACCGTGCGCTCCTCGGTCGTCCATGGGAAGGCTACCGTGTGCAGGAGACGCCGATAAGTTGCAACCGCGGGGGAATATTCTCCCTACCAGGAGGTGGGAATGTCTTCGGCGGCGAACTCGGCCTCTCACGACGAGCCCAGCTCGGTGCGTCTGACGCCGCACCGGGACCCGGACCGGTCGTCATCGGGCCGGCCGAC
>Ga0075430_100001102_pt1 | contig 21482 bp, 20 predicted proteins | sample RhiMetdeltSRZDD4_FD_75294 | JGI IMG/M metagenome (GOLD analysis project Ga0075430, IMG submission 75294) | Populus rhizosphere microbial communities from Tennessee, USA - Rhizosphere MetaG P. deltoides SRZDD4 | ecosystem: Host-associated > Plants > Roots > Rhizosphere > Soil | place: USA... | reverse complement strand
GCCGCGGCGACGCCGGCTGAGCGCACGCCGCGTCGTCGCGCTCGTGCGTCCTGACGTCCGCCGCAGGGCGCTCGATTGAACCTCACCGCAGCGATAATTCTCGGGATCGTGCAGGGACTCACGGAGTTCCTGCCGGTCTCGAGCTCGGCCCACCTGATTCTGGCGCGGGCGTTCTTCGGCTGGGAAACGCCGCCGGAGTTCGGTCTGGCGTTCGACGTCTCGCTCCACGTCGGCACGCTGGCCGCGATCCTGACGTTTTTCCGGCGCGAGATCGCGGGCATGGTCCGGGCGCTTCCGGCCGCTCTCCAGACCACCACCGACCCGTCCGCCAGCCTGGTGCGATGCATTGTCGTCGGCACCGTTCCGGTGGTGATCGTCGGCCTCCTGTTCAACGACTACATCGAGGACGTGCTGCGAACGCCACGCGTCGCGGCCTGGGCGCTGACCGTCGGTGCCGTCGCGATGATGGCGGCCGAGCGGGCCGCAACGTCTGCGCGAACCGAAGATCGTTTGACCTGGACGGATGCGCTGTTGATCGGATGCGCGCAGTCGTCCGCCCTGATTCCCGGTGTGTCGCGATCGGGCGCGACGATCGCGATGGGGCTGTTCCTGGGCCTGAAGCGGGACGCGGCAGCGCGGTTCACGTTTCTGCTCGCCATCCCCGCCATGCTCGCGGCCGCCGGCAAGGAAGCGCTGGAGCTGCGGCACATGACGCTGGCGCCCGGGACCGGGCAGCTGTTCGCCCTGGGTATCCTCGTGTCAGCGGTGGTCGGCTACGTGACGATCAAGTACTTTCTGCGGTTTCTGGCCGGTCACCGGCTGGACGTTTTCGCCTACTATCGTTTCGCGCTCGCGGCCGCGACGTTCGTGTTCTTGCTGTGGAAGTGACGGTGACCCAGTAGGGACAGCAAATGCTTCAGTGGATTCGGCGCAGCTTCATCGCCGGGTTTTTCGTGACCGTGCCGCTGGTCATCAGCGTCGCGGCCTTCATCTGGATCTTCCGGTTGATCGACGGGTTCGTCGGCCCGTTCTACGAAGCGTGGCTGAAACGGGACGTCCCCGGCCTCGGGATCCTGACGACGGCATTGCTCGTGCTACTGGTCGGCGCGGTGGCGACCAACGTGATCGGCAAGCGTTTTCTGCAGCGAGGTGAGAGCTATTTGCTGCGGGTGCCGGTGTTCAAGACGATCTATGCACCCGTCAAGCAGCTTGTTGTCGCCTTCTCGCCGGACAATGAGTACGGGTTCAAGCGGGTCGTGATGATCGACGACCCGGGACGCGGGTTCGTCCTGGGCTTTCAGACGAAAGAGTTCACGGTCGACCGTGGCCAGGGGCTCGAATCGCTGGTTGCGGTGTACGTTCCCACCAACCACCTGTATCTCGGGGATGTCGTCATTTATCCCCGCGACAAGGTGGCATACCCAGACATCACCGTCGAGCAGGGAATTCGGATTTTCCTCACCGGCGGCATGGCCCTGTCAAGCCGGATCCGCGCGCGACGCGGGGATGACCGCGTCGGCGACTTCCGGGTTTGACCTGGATGGGACGGAGGGACGGAGGGAACGGAACGAGCTTTAACTCGGAGACGCAGAGAAACGGAGGCTGCAAGCCACGTGCGCCGATGCCGCCGCGCTTGCGCGGCGAGCGATCGACTGACACCCGAGAACACAAGCCAGCCTATTCTGAACACGTGGCTTGTGTTCTCGGGTGTCAGTCGATCGCACGGCCCGGCCCATGGCCGGGCCGGCATCGGCCGCGGAGCGGTGACCGGCAACGAACCTCCGTTGCCTCCGTTGCTCCGTGTCTCTGAGTTGAAGCTCGTTCCGTTCTCTCCGTACCCTCCAAGACTTGTGGTACGATTCGGGGCTTTTCGAGCCCCGATGGGCTTGGTCCTGATCGCGCACGTCGCGAGCGCGATCCCGCACTAATAGGAGCGCGATTCGCGCTCTTTTAGGAGTTAGGGGAGTGATGTTCGACTTGTTCTGTCCACGAGTGGTGCGTACGGCCGCACGGCTAGCCGTGCTGCTGATCGTTCTGTCCCCGGTGATGTCGTCGCCGGTGGCGGCCTGGCAGCCGGTGCAGGAGTCCGGTCAGGCGCAGGCGCCGCGGCATGCGGGGGGCGAGGCCAACCTCGTGCTCCCGGATCTGGGCTCCGTCGAGTTCCAGGGGATCAACGGGCGCTCGCTGCTGATGGCGGGACTGGTCGTCTGCGTCCTCGGGCTGGCCTTCGGCATGGTGATCTTCAACCGGTTGAAGAACCTGCCCGTGCACAGATCGATGCTCGAGATCTCCGAGCTCATTTACGAGACCTGCAAGACGTATCTGGTGACGCAGGGCAAGTTCATCCTCATCCTGGAAATCTTCATCGGCGTCATCATGGTGTTCTACTTCGGCGTGCTGCAGCATTTCGAGCCGCTGAAGGTCGCCATCATCCTGCTCTTCAGCCTGATCGGCATCGCCGGCAGCTACGGCGTCGCGTGGTTCGGCATCCGCGTGAACACGTTCGCCAACTCGCGCGCCGCATTTGCCAGCCTCAGGGGCATGCCGTATCCGATCTACGCCATCCCGCTCAGTGCCGGCATGAGCATCGGCATGCTCCTCATCAGCGTCGAGCTGTTCCTGATGCTGTGCATCCTGCTGTTCATTCCGGGCGACTACGCGGGCGCGTGCTTCATCGGCTTTGCCATCGGTGAGTCGCTCGGCGCGGCGGCGCTGCGTATCGCCGGCGGCATTTTCACCAAGATCGCCGACATCGGCGCCGACCTGATGAAGATCGTCTTCAACATCAAGGAAGACGACGCGCGCAACCCAGGCGTCATCGCCGACTGCACGGGTGACAACGCCGGCGACTCGGTCGGTCCGAGCGCCGATGGTTTCGAAACCTACGGCGTGACCGGCGTGGCGCTGATCTCGTTCATCCTGGTCGCCGTCACCGATGCCACCGTGCAGGTTCAGCTGCTGGTCTGGATCTTCGTGATGCGCGTCATGATGATCATCGCGAGCGGCGTGTCCTACCTGCTCAACGAGACCTGGAGCAAGGCGAGCTTCAGCACCGTCCAGACGATGAACTTCGAGACGCCGCTGACGCGGCTTGTCTGGCTGACGTCGTTCGTGTCAGTCGCTCTGACGTATGCCGTGTCGTACTGGTTGATTCCGAATCTCGGCGGGGACCCGAGCCTGTGGTGGAAACTCTCCACCGTCATCACCTGCGGGACACTGGCCGGCGCGATCATTCCAGAGCTCGTCAAGATCTTCACCTCGACCGAGTCGAGCCACGTTCACGAGGTGGTGACCTCGTCGCGCGAGGGCGGCGCGTCGCTCAACATCCTCTCGGGTCTGGTGGCCGGCAACTTCAGCGCTTATTGGCTGGGTATGAGCATCCTGGCACTCATGGCGGTCGCATACGGCGTCAGCCTCCAGGGGCTGGGCGCGCTCATGATTGCCCCCGCGGTGTTCGCGTTCGGCCTGGTTGCATTCGGGTTCCTCGGCATGGGACCGGTGACCATCGCCGTCGACTCCTACGGCCCGGTCACCGACAACGCGCAATCGGTCTTCGAGTTGTCGGTCATCGAATCGATCCCGAACATCAAGGCTGAGCTGAAAAAGGATTTCGGCTTCGACGTGAAGTTCGAGCGTGCGAAGCACATGCTCGAAGAGAACGACGGCGCCGGGAACACGTTCAAGGCGACGGCCAAGCCGGTGCTCATCGGCACCGCGGTCGTTGGCTCGACGACCATGATCTTTTCGATTATCGTCGTGCTCACCGATCGGCTCCGTCCGGAATACCTGCAGTACCTGTCGATTCTCCACCCACCGTTCCTGCTCGGGCTGATCGCCGGCGGCTGCATGATCTACTGGTTTACCGGCGCCTCCACCCAGGCGGTCACGACCGGCGCGTATCGCGCTGTCGAGTTCATCAAGGCGAACATCCGGCTGGACGGAGTCGAGAAGGCCTCGGTCGCCGACAGCAAGAAGGTCGTCGAGATCTGCACGCAATACGCGCAGAAGGGGATGTTCAACATCTTCCTCGCGGTCTTCTTCGCGACGCTCGGCTTTGCGTTCCTCGAGCCGTACTTCTTCATCGGCTACCTGGTATCGATCGCGCTGTTCGGCTTGTTCCAGGCCATCTTCATGGCAAATGCCGGCGGTGCCTGGGACAACGCCAAGAAAATCGTCGAGGTGGAGCTGAAGGAGAAAGGTACTCCATTACACGCGGCAACGGTCGTCGGCGACACAGTCGGGGATCCCTTCAAGGACACCTCGTCGGTCGCGATGAACCCCATCATCAAGTTCACGACGCTTTTCGGACTGCTGGCCGTCGAGCTGGGTGTGCTGCTGGCATCACAGTACGGCTCAACGATGAGTCACATCCTGTCGGCAGCATTCCTGCTTGGATCAGTTGTGTTCGTGCACCGCTCCTTCTATGGGATGCGGATCAAAGCCGCACGGGCCTAGGGCGACGTGAAATGGTCCGGCTTCGCCCTTCGATTTTTTCTGGGCCGGCGGGTCGTTTTTGGTGGGCCGTTTTCGGGAACCCGGTGTCTAAAGGCCAGAGAGGCGTTTCATTGACACTGGTTTTTCGGTCTGACTATAATTCGCGGTCTTGCGCCGTTTGTGGAGAGGCAGGAGGGCTGAGCTGTGCCGCGTGACATGTTCGGCGACGTCACTGATCCGTCTGTAAAGGTCGGGTCTCAGGCGTGGTACACCGTACCCGTCTCCATCCTGGCCCATATCGTCTTGTTCGGCGCGGTTATCATCATTCCGTTGATGGCGACCGACGTGCTGCCGACGCCGCCTACGATGATGGCGTTCGTCGGGGCGCCGCCGCCACCACCACCGCCGCCGCCACCACCGCCGGCGCCGGCTGCCGCCGCGCCGAAACCCGTGGCTGTCGCGAATCCGAACGCCGCGCCGGTCGAAGCACCTAAAGAGATCGTTCCTGAAGCGCCACCGCCAACGGTCGGCGTTTCCGAGGGCGTGCCGGGCGGTGTCGAAGGCGGTGTTCCCGGAGGCGTGATCGGCGGCGTCGTCGGCGGGCTTCCCGAAGCGCCTCCACCACCCCCGCCGCCACCGTCGGCGCCGGTCCGCGTAGGCGGTAACATCCGGCCACCGACCAAGACCAAGGACATTCGTCCGGTCTACCCGCCCATCGCGCAGTCGGCGCGCGTCCAGGGCGTCGTCATCATCGAAGCCACCATCGGCGCGGACGGCAAGGTCAAGGACGCGAAGGTCCTTCGCTCGATCCCGCTGCTCGATCAGGCGGCTGTCGATGCCGTCAAGCAGTGGCAGTTCACACCGACGCTGCTCAATGGCGTCCCGGTGCCCGTCATCATGACGGTCACGGTGAACTTCACGCTGCAGTAACGTCGTGTTCGCGGCTCGTTCGAGTTCGGCCGCGTTTTTATCGGATCGTCGTTGACTCGTTTACAGACTGATTCTGGATTCTTCCAGCACCGGAGGATGGGCGATGGACCTGATGCACATGTGGGACCAGATGGGGTGGGTCGCAAAAGCGATCGGCGTGATCCTCATCATCATGTCAATGATCTCGTTTGGTGTGGCGATCGAGCGAATCTACACCTTCGCGCAGGCGCGCAAACAGTCGAAGCTGTATGCGCCGCAGGTGGCGAAGCACCTGAAGGAAGGGCGGCTAAAGGACGCCATCGCAATCTCGTCCTCCAAGAACTACCGCTACAGCCATCTCGCAAAAGTGGTGCTGGCCGGGCTACAGGAATACCAATTCCAGCAGGAAAGCGGCGCGAATCTCAGCCGCGAAGACCTCGTCGACACCGTCCGCCGCGCGATTCAGCGCGCCTCGGCGCTGACCGCGAACGACCTGAAGAAGGGCGTCTCTTCGCTCGCGACCATTGGCGCGACCGCACCGTTCGTCGGACTGCTCGGCACGGTCGTCGGCATCATCACCGCGTTCCAGGGCATCGCGTCGCAGGGCTCGGGCGGTCTGGGCGCGGTCTCCGCCGGTATCTCGGAAGCGCTCGTCGAAACGGCGCTCGGACTGGTCGTCGCGATTCCTGCGGTGTGGTTCTACAATTACCTCACTGGCCGCATCGAGTACTTCAACGTAGAGATGGACAACTCGTCGTCCGAGTTGGTGGATTATTTCATCAAGAAGACGTCGTAGTCGTGAGCCGCGGATAGCGGACTGACGACCAGGTCAGACTGACAGGAGTTCTTACCATGGCAATGGATGTTGGCGGGTCAAAAGGCAGTCTGAAAGCCGACATCAACGTGACGCCGCTCGTCGACGTCATGCTGGTGCTGCTCATCATCATGATGCTCATCGCGCCCATGTTGCAGAAGGGCGTGCCCGTCACCCTGCCGCTCGCCGACAACACGGTTGACAAGCCTGAGACCCAGGAACAGACCGTCGTCGCCGTGGACGCGAAGAACGGCTTCTGGGTGAACGGCGTCCAGGTCGAGAAGAACGATCTGGGCACTCGCGTCAAGTCGGTGCTCGAGGAAAAGACCGAGCGCATTGTCCTCATCAAGGGGGACACCGACGCCTCGTACAGCTCGATCATGTACGCGATGGATGACCTGCGCAAAGCGGGCATCGAGAACATCGGCCTGATCACCGAGCCGAAAACGCCGGTCAATCCCAACGCGGGAGGGAAGTAAGCCATGGCACACGCACACAAGCACTTCGGTGCCGAGCGCGTCGTCACGGGCGAGACGCCGCACGCCAGTTCGGACATGAACGTCACGCCGCTCATCGACGTGCTGCTCGTGCTCCTGATCATCTTCATGGCCGCTCTTCCACTCACGCAGAAGGGCGTCGACATCAACCTGCCGCTCGAAACGAAGGCGCCCACGACGCCGACCGACAATCAGCAGATCGTGCTCGAGTACAACGCCGATCGGACCATGTCCGTGAACAAGCAGCCGGTCACGATCGCGGAGCTGCAGAACCGCCTTCGGGAGGTGTTCGAGACCCGCCGTGAGAAGACGATGTTCATCGTCGGCGACCCGTCGCTGCGGTATGGCGAAATCATCGCCGTGATCGACGCGGCGAAAGGCGCCGGGGTGGAAAAGGTCGGCATCGTTACCGAAGGCATGCGCCGCGGCGATAGCCCGACCACAGGCAACAACAACTAACGCTGGATTGGCGCGGCTGAAGCCGCGCCCTGCTGGTATCTTTGGAGGCGGCACTTTTTTGTGCCGCCTTTTTTGCGTACTGGCGTCCGATCCCTCCCGCGACCCGCCGGTGTCTAAGGCGCGTTCGAGACCCCGTACAGAAGAACGCCCAACTCCCAGGTGCACGGGGCACCCTGGAAGTTGGGCTTTGAAGTGTCGACGATGGCCTCTACGACTTGCCCGAGGCCTTTCGCTTGTTCAGCTCCATGGCCTTGTTCCGAATCTCGTCGGCCTCCTTCATCAACGCGTCAATCTTGGCCCGATCGGTCTCGGTGTTGGCCTGCATCCGGAGCAGGATGTTCTTGTAGGTCAACGCCTCGGCATAGTCAGGATTGAGCGAGATGGCCTTGTCGGTGGCGGCCAGGCCTCGCATGATGAAGTCCTTCTTCTGAGCCGGCGGCAGACGGTGATCCTTGAACGCCTTTTCCCAGTAGTAGGTAGCCACCAGTTGATATCCGGTCGGATCCTGAGGCTTCAGGTCGGCGGCCTGGTGGAGCGCTTCCATCGTCTTCTCGAAGTCGCCCTGACGATTGTAGAAACCGGAGAGCGTGGTGTAGACGACCGGGTCGCTCGGCTTCATCTCCTTGGCCTTGAGAAGCGTCTGTTCGGCCTCTTCGTAGCGTCCGGCGTCTTCGTAGATCTTCGACAGCGCGAAGTAGTTGACCGGGTCGTTCGGCTGCATGTCGATCATCTTCTTTACGATCGGCTCGGATTCAGCCGGGTTGTTCAGCTTTTCCGGACCGTAGGCGGCCACCAGGTACTGCATCGCCCGCTCCCGCATGATTGGCTCGGGATCGGTGTCGGCCGCCTTGCGATAGTTCTCGATGGCCTTCTGGATGTAGGCATCGTTCTGGGCCTCGCCAGCGCGACTGGGCTTGTACAGGTTGTCGTAGCTGTTTCCCAGGAAGAAAAACACGCCCGGAAGCGTGGGGTCGGAGGCGGCCGCAGTCTCGTAGCGATCAACTGCCTCGCGCCACTTCGACGCCGTGTAGAGTTCGTTCGCTTCCCTGTAGGCCTTCTTCGCCTTCAGGCTGTTGAACGAGTACTTGCCGCACCCGGCCGTGGCCGCACCGGCTATGAGTACCAGCGCCACAGACGCCGCCGAAACAGACCGAAATCGCTTCCTCATGCGTTCCCTCACGAGCAATCTGGCGCCTTCCTGTGCCGGGCGCAGCTGATTAGTGGATATTAAAATGGCCCCGAATTCTTCTGTTGTGAGATCCGGCCGCGCCGGGCACGATCGGGAGGTTTGCCGCCGCCATAACCGGGTCAGTATAGTGAACCAAAAAACGGCCCGTCAACAGCGGCTCGCCACCCGTGGAAAGTGGGACGAGCGGCCCTCCTGGGCGTATTCCCGCGTCCTAAAGGGTTAGACACCAATTCTATGATTCGGTTCGAGGACCTCGTCGACAAGGTGCGGGCCGGAAATCCCGACGCCGACATCGAACTGCTCAGGCGCGCGTACGTCTTCTCCGCGTTCGAGCACAAGGGGCAGGTCCGCCATTCAGGCGAGCCCTACCTGGTCCACCCCCTCGAGGTGGCGGATCAGCTGGCGGACATGAAGCTCGACGTGGTCGCCATAGCCGCCGGCCTGCTCCACGACATCGTCGAGGACACGCAGACGCCGATCGAGCGCATCCGCGAGCTCTTTGGCGCCGATGTCGCGCACGTTGTCGAAGGGGTCACCAAGCTCGGGGCCATCCCGTTTTCGTCGAGCGAGGAGCGCCAGGCGGAGAACTTCCGCAAGATGCTCCTGGCCATGGTCGACGACGTCCGCGTGATCCTGGTGAAGCTGGCGGATCGGCTGCACAACATGCGGACGCTGCACCACCTGCCCGAGGAGCGCCGCATCAAGATTGCCCAGGAGACGCGCGACATCTACGCGCCAATTGCCAATCGGCTGGGCATGAGCAAGATCAAGAACGAGCTGGAGGAGCTGGCGTTCCGCTACCTGGAGCCGAAGTCGTACGAGTCACTGAGGTCACGCGTCGAGAGCCGCCGCCGCGCCACCGAGGGGATGATCGAGGAGCTGCGCAAGAACATCACCGCGAAGCTCGTCGAGGCGCAGGTGCCGGTGATTGCCATCGACGGGCGCATCAAGCGTCTGTTCAGCATCCATCAAAAGCTCAAGCGGCAGAAGATCGATCTCGATCAGGTGTACGACCTGGTCGCGCTCAGGATCGTCACGCAGTCTGTGAAGGACTGCTACGCCGCGCTCGGCATCATCCATCAGACGTGGTCGCCCGTGCCAGGCCGCATCAAGGACTTCATCGCCATGCCTCGGCCGAACGGGTATCAGTCGCTGCATACATCGGTCGTCAGCGACCGCGGATTTCCTTTCGAGGTGCAGATCCGGACCGCCGAGATGCACCGGATCGCCGAGGAAGGGATTGCCGCGCACTGGAAATACAAAGAAGGGCGCGTCGGTGCGAACCGGGACGAGCAATCGTTCATGTGGCTGCGGCAGCTCCTCGAGTGGCAGCAGGAAGTGCGCGATCCGCAGGAGTTCCTGCAGAACCTGAAGATCGAGCTCTACCCGGAGGAGGTTTACATCTTCACGCCGAAAGGCGAGGTCAAAGCGCTGCCGCGCGATGCCACGCCGGTGGACTTCGCCTATGCGATCCACACGGATGTCGGCCACCAGTGCGTAGGGGCGCGCGTCAACGGCAAGATGGTGCCGTTGCGCACGCGGCTGCGCAACGGCGACATCATCGAGATCGTCACGGCCGCCGGCCACAAGCCGAGCCGCGACTGGCTCAACTTCGTGGTCACCTCGAGAGCCCGGAACAAGATCCGTCATTTCATCCACTCCGAAGAGCGCATCCGGAGCCTCGAGCTGGGACGCAAGCTGTTCGAGAAGGAGGCCCGGCGCTTTGGCCTGAGCATGAAGCAGCTCGCCGACGGCGACGGCCTCGCCAAAGTCGCCAGTGAATACGGCATGCAGAAAGCGGAGGAGCTGTTCGCGGCGATTGGCTACGGCAAGCTTGCGGCGAAGTCAGTGATTGCGAAGATGGTGCCGCAGGAACAACTGAAAGAGACGCCGGAGACGGGTCTCCAATCGGTCGTCCGCCGCGTGCTGGGGACCGGTGAAGACAAGATCAAAGTCCGCGGCGCGGATGACCTGATGGTCTTCCGGGCGCGCTGCTGCAACCCTATCCGCGGCGAGCAGATCATCGGCTACATCACGCGTGGAAAGGGCGTGTCCGTACACTCCGTCGCGTGCCCGAACGTCGTCAACCTGCTCTACGACCCGGAGCGGCGCATCGACGTCGAGTGGGACAAGGGTGCCGACGCATCGCCGTATACGGTGCGCCTGAGCATCCAGGTCGAGGATCGCAAGGGCATCCTCGCCGACGTCAGCGCCAAGATCGCCGGCATCAACACGAACATCCGCAACGTCGAAGCGACCACCGACGCGTCAATGGGCCGCATCGACATGACCGTCGAGATCAGCGACGTGAAACACCTGCAAAAGGTGATCAAGTCGCTACGGAGCATCGCTGGTGTGGTGGATGTGGAGCGGGCGAGCCGCTGAGGGCGCCAGACGGAGTGTACGGAGGACACGGAACAAGCTTCAACTCGGAGACGCAGAGAAACGGAGGACATATTGGTTGCGACCGTGCGGATTTGAATGCCCTTACCTAAAAGTCTCCGTTTCTCCGTTTCTCCGAGTTGAAGCTTGTTCCGTGTCCTCTGTACACTCCGTGACCAGGTCTAAAGCGAAGCGATCACATCGATCTCCAAGCGCGCATCTCTCGGCAGTTTTGCTGCCTGCACGGTCGCGCGTGCGGGGGCGGGGGACGAGAAGTACGTGCCGTACACCTCGTTCATCGCGGCGAAATCGTTCATGTCCGCGAGGTAGACGGTCGTTCGCACGACCTGATCGAAGGAAGCGCCGGCTGCTTCGAGGATGGCGCCGAGGTTCTGGAAGACGCGGTGCGTTTGCGCCGCGATGCTTCCCTCGACCATTTGGCCGGTGGCCGGGTCCATTGGAATTTGTCCGGAGACGAAGAGTAGCGACCCCGCCCGGATGGCCTGTGAATACGGTCCGATCGCCCTTGGCGCCGAGGGAGTGGCCACCGCCTGACGCATGATCAGGCGGCCTTGACGACCTTATTGGAGCGCAGGCAGCGCGTGCAGACGCGCAGACGGCGGATGCCGCCGTTGACCATCGCGCGAACCCGCTGGAGGTTCGGCTCGAACCGCCGGGGCGTCACGTTGTGCGCGTGGCTGATATTGCGGCCCACGACCGGGCCCTTCCCGCAGAGTTCGCAGCGTTTAGCCATGAGAGTGCATTCCTGGAGATGGAATCCTATAGAAAAGCCCGAGAACATGGGGCGAAACGACAGATTATAGCATGACGCCCATCAACCCGGAATAATGAGCCGGCTCCCGGTGCCAGGGGCATCTCTGGCAGGTTCGTCCGACTGAGACGCACCAGCGGCGCCCAGAATCCTCGTGACCAGCCTCAAAAAGACCGGTGGTTCGTCCCCGGGAAGTCCCTTCTCGGCATTCGCCGCGCCTGTCGCAATCTGCCGCAGCGCGACGGCGGCATCCCGCTCGAGCCGGCTCCGCCGCGATCCCGCGCGGGCCGCAATCTCTTCGAGGGCTCGGTTGATCTCATCAGCCAGGTGCTGCGCGGGAATCGAACTCGCCTGATGCTGATAGATGATCCCCTTCCCCGCGGTTTCGAGCGTCGCCGCGGCTGTCGAGGCTGCTTCCGCCACGTCCTGATCGATGAGCGACGCCTCCGACGCGCCGGCGCCTCTGCCGATGACCGCCAGGAAGTAGATCAGCAGTCGATGCTGGTCTTCCGTCAGGTTGGCGAGTAGAGGGAGCATGAACTGCAGATCGCGGTCCTGCCGCCGCTGGATCACCGCCGCGGGATATGTCCTCGCAGAGGACAGGTACGCACACGACGCAGGACACGCGATCTCGACGAGCCGCTTCGTTCCGCAGCAGGCCGCGCAGATCGTTTGGCCGAGCGCCGGGCATGAACGCTTGCCCTTCCGGGCGTGACAGAGCGGGCAGGTCTGAGCTGACATGACGGCGATTTCGAAGGCGTTTCTCGTTACGGAATTGCTGTTTGACGCAACGAAGGATTACGAAAGCGTAACGACGGATTCTCTCTATTCTATCGGGCCGACTGAAGGATCCGTCAAAGGCTCCGATAGTTCGTATAACATCGCCAGTCACGAGCATGAGCCAGGCCGGGCGGGGCGTTGGCCATCGGAATACGACTTGCAGTCTGATCGGTGGCAGCGGCCGGAGTGGCCGCCAGGAGGATCGTGCTGATGGAACGTCAGCTTCTGCGTGAGCAGACTCCGGCCGAGTACTTCAGGGAACTCGTCGAGTCTGCTCTGAACCGGCAGCATCTGCAGGCCGGCGACCTCACCGAGTACTACATCGTCAATCTGCTCTGTCAGTACGTCCGCCTGGACGCACGCCACGAGAGCGACGATCATGCGCAGCCGCTGGCGATCAGGCTGGCGCGCGCGTTGGAGAGTGGCGGTTCCGAGCAGCGCGCCCGCCTTCGCAGCCTCGGGGACTTTTCACTGTTCATGTCCGGCTTTTTTGCTGATAGCTTCCGCCGCCGCTCGATTGACGTGGACTACTACAAGTCGATGGGCGAGTACGCCTATGGCTCTCTGAGCCGCTCGGACGAGGACGCCTTCGCCGAGGTGTTTGCCGAGCTGTCGAAGAAGTTCGTTGGCTTCATGGACGTGCTTGCCGACATCAGCGAACGCACGAGCCTGGCGTCGGAGGGAGACGTGCTCCGGCTCTACGAGAAGTGGCTGCGCACGGGAAGCCGGCGCGATGGCCAGCGGCTCATCGAACGGGGCATCCTCCCCAACCATTCGGTCGGGAAGCGCTTCATCCAGTAACCTGTCTCCACGGCTTCCATTCCGGAGATCGCTCCAACAAACCCGCCCCAATATGCGTGGCTCCGTGGCACATGAGCCGCAGCGCGCCGTGGCCGGGCGACCACGCGCCGGCCCCGACTGAAGTTTTTGCACCCCGCCGTTATCACCGAACCGAATGAGGGGGGTTCGGCGTCTAAAGCATCAGTAGCGCAGCCAGTCGCCGCGGAAACGGAGCCAGGTGGCGTGTAAAGCCATGTTTTTCAAATACATGCATCAAGACCAGGGCGCGTGTCGGAGCGCCTGAGGGGGCGAAACCGCAGAGGTCACTTCTGCCGCTTTCTGCCCACCTTTCAGGACTCCCGCAAAGCTCAGGCTAGCCCATATCGCCCGTTTTGATGTAAACTACGGGGCTGTCATAACTGGCAATTTAATTGCATAACGGCCTGCGAATATGAAAGGGCAGGACGCGTGAAAGGAGCGGACTCATATGAGCGTTAATAAAGCGCCAGGCGGACAAATGAACCGCGATCGATATTCCGAGCTGAAGCGCATTCTCGAAGAGCGGCGCCGGGAGATCGTGAGCGAAGTGCACGAGAAGATCCGGGACGTGCGCACCGAGGGTGCCAACAGCCCGGCGCACGGCGTGCTCGACGCGGCCGAGACGTCGGAAGCCGATATCCAGGACGATATCGAGTTCGCGCTGATCCAGATGAAGGCCGAGACCCTCAACAAGATCGAAGAGGCGCTCCGGCGTCTGGAGGAAGGCACGTTCGGCTACTGCTTCGAGTGCGGCGACGAGATCTCCGAGCGTCGTCTGCGGGCGTTGCCGTTCGCCGTCCGGTGCAAGGATTGCGAGGAAGCTCGCGAGATCGCGCAGCAGCGCGAGCGGCTCATCGCCCAGCGTCGCGGCGCGTCCTCTCTCTTCGTCGACACGCAGGGCTGACGACCGAGGTGCGATCGGCGAACGAGCCGGCGCGCCTCGTGCTACAGTCTCGCAGGCCCCGAGGGTGGGGCCTGCGCCCCCCCTCACTTTTCAGATTCAAGCGATTGCCGGGCATGACGCCTCGCGGTCCGGTTATGATCCGCGTGCATTCGCGTCCGTTACGATCCGGGTAAATTCGCGTCCCGTTACGATCCGCGTAAATTCGCGCCCCGGGCATTCGCGGTACCAGGAGGATCGCTTATGAGCGATCGAGACGAGTCCCTGTTGGACGAGGCAGGCGCCGCCGAGCGACCGCTCGTGATTCCGGCGGAGCTGCCCATCCTTCCGTTGCGGGACACCGTCCTCTATCCGAACTCGTTCATGCCGCTCGCCGTCGCGCGGGAGGCCTCCGTCAAGCTGATCGACGAAGCCACGTCGTCCGGCCGCATGATTGGTGTGTTTACCCAGCGGGAGGCGTCGGTCGAGGAGCCGCTGCAGGAGGATCTCTACCCGATTGGCGTCGCCACGCACATCCACAAGATGTTCAAGCTGCCCGACGGCAGCCTGCGCCTGATCGTTCAAGGGCTTGCCAGGGTCCGACTCGAGCGGATCGTTCAGACGCGTCCGTACCTGAAGGCGGCGGTGTCGCCGGCCGACGAGGTGCTGCGGGACGAGGATCACCTCGAAATCGATGCCCTGCAGCGCAACATCAAGAGCAACTTTCAGCAGGTGGTCTCGCTGTCGCCGCTGCTGTCGGACGATCTGCAGGCGCTGTCGTCCAACATCACCGATCCCGGGAAGCTGGCGGACTTCATTGCCTCGAGCCTCACCACGCTCGGCACGCCGGTCAAGCAGGAGGTCCTCGAGACGCTCGACATCCGCGCGCGGATGGACTCGTTGAATCGTCTGCTGATCAAAGAGCTGGAAGTGCTCGAGCTCGGCTCGAAGATCCAGTCGCAGGTGCAGTCGGAGGTCGGCAAGAACCAGCGCGAGTACTTCCTGCGCGAGCAACTCAAGGCCATCCAGAAGGAGCTTGGCGAGGGCGACGATCAGGCGAAAGAGATCGACGAGCTGCGAACGAAGATCGACGCGGCCGGTATGCCCGAGGCCGTGAAGAAAGAGGCGCTGCGCGAGCTGGATCGGCTGTCGAAGATGCCGGTGGCCGCGGCCGAGTACACCGTCTCGCGCACCTATCTGGACTGGCTCGTGGCGTTGCCCTGGGCGAAGCGGACCGAAGACGCCATCGACTTGCGCCGGACGAAAGAGGTGCTCGACGCCGATCACTCGGGCCTCGAGAGGGTCAAGGACCGCGTGATCGAGTACCTGGCGGTCAGAAAGCTGAATCCTGACGTCAAGGGGCCGATCCTGTGCTTCCTCGGACCGCCCGGGGTGGGGAAGACCTCGCTCGCGCGATCCATTGCCAGCTCACTCGGCCGGAAATTCGTGCGCGTGTCGCTCGGCGGCATGCGCGACGAAGCTGAAATCCGCGGACACCGCCGGACCTACATCGGCGCGTTGCCCGGTCAGGTCATTCAGGGACTCCGCCGCGCCGAATCAAAGAACCCCGTATTCATCCTCGACGAGATCGACAAGCTCGGTTCGGACTTCCGCGGCGATCCCGCCTCCGCCCTGCTGGAGGTTCTCGATCCGGAGCAGAACAACACGTTCCGCGATCACTACCTGGATGTGCCGTTCGATCTCTCGGAGGTGCTGTTCCTGACGACCGCCAACGTGCTCGATCCGATTCCGCCTGCGCTGCGCGACCGAATGGAGGTCCTCGAGCTGGCCGGGTACACAGAGGAAGAGAAGCTGAAGATCGCTCTCGAGCACCTGATCGAGAAGCAGATACGCAATCACGGGCTCACGCCGGAGCAGCTCGAGTTCACCGAACCGGCCATCCGCTCGGTGATTCGCGGCTACACCCGCGAAGCGGGCGTGCGAAACCTCGAGCGCGAGATCGGGGCGCTCTGCCGCAAGGTCGCGCGCAAGCGGGCGGAGGGCGACGAATCGAAGGTCGTGATCACGCTGGATCTGGTCGTCGAAATGCTCGGTGCCCCGACGTTTCTCGACGAAGAGATCGAGAACCGGACGAAGGATCCAGGGGTCGCCGTTGGTCTCGCGTGGACGCCTGCCGGCGGCGAGGTGTTGTTCGTCGAGGCGTCGCGTATGCAGGGCGGCGGCAGCCTGACGCTGACGGGCCACCTGGGCGACGTGATGAAGGAGTCCGCGCGGACTGCGCTGTCGTGGTTCCGCGCCAACGCCAAGCGCTATGGCGTCGATCCGTCCTTCTACAAGGATGCGGAAATACACCTTCACGTCCCGTCCGGTGCTATTCCCAAAGATGGTCCGTCCGCCGGTGTGACCATGGTCACGACCCTGGCGTCAGAACTGACCGGACGTTCGGTGCGCGGCGACATCGCCATGACCGGAGAGATCACGCTGTCGGGCCGCGTGCTGCCCGTCGGCGGAATCAAGGAGAAGGTCCTGGCGGCACGGCGTCATGGCATCAGGGAAGTCATTCTTCCCCGGCAGAACGAGAAGAACATCAAGGAAGACCTGACCGACGAGCTGCGCAAGGAACTGACCATTCACTACGTGTCGCACATCGAGGAGGTGCTCGCGCTCGCGCTGCAGCCCTCCGCGAACCAGACGCATACGGGCATGCCGCTCGACGCGGCGACGGTGTAACGCCGCGCCGCGTGCGCGTCATCTACTCACCACGCTACGAGCTCGACCTCGGCGAGCACATCTGGCCGACGATCAAGTACCGCCGGATCGCCGAACGGCTCGTGGCGGAGCGCATCCTCGACGCTTCCGACCTCATCGCTCCGGAGCCCTGCTCCTGGGACGACCTCGCCCTGGTCCACACTTCTGAATATCTCGACAAGGTGCGAAACAGCACGTTGTCGGACGACGACATTCGTACACTCGAACTGCCGTGGATGGCGGAGCTGGCGGACGGATTCCGCATGATGAGTGGCGGGACCTGTCAGGCCGCCGGGCACGCGCTGAGAGATGGCGTGTCGGTGCACCTCGGTGGGGGCTTCCACCATGCTTTCCCCAATCATGGTGAAGGTTTCTGCCTGTTCAACGATGTGGCCGTGGCCATCCGTCGGCTTCAGCGGGACGGCAGCATCGAACGCGCGGCGATCGTCGATCTGGATGTGCACCACGGCAACGGCACGGCGGTCGTCTTCGAGCGCGATCCGTCCGTCTTCACGTTCTCGATGCATCAGCAGCACAACTATCCGATGTTCAAGCCGCGAGGCGACCTGGACATCGGATTGGGTGACGCGACCGGCGATCGCGACTATTTGAATCGTCTGCGCGAGGCGTTGCCGCGCGTTATGGCGTCGGCACCACAGCTCGTGGTCTACCTGGCGGGCGCCGATCCCTTCGAGCGTGACCGTCTTGGCGGCCTGTCGCTGACCTTCGAAGGGCTCAGACGACGGGATCGGATGGTTTTCGAATCGGCGCGCGACGCGGGGGCGCCAGTAGCGGTCGTGCTGGCCGGCGGCTATGCGGAGGATGTCGAAGACACGGTGGAGGTGCACGTCGGCACGGTCATCGAAGCGCTCGGGGTGTTCCCGTAGCGTCCGGCTATAGCCGGACCCCACAACAACCAGACGGCTACAGCATCGTCAGGCCGGCCACGGTCTTCATGTCCACGATCTCGCCACGGCGGACCATCTCGCGTGCGTCCGCGAGCCGGAACGTTCGCGGCTCGATGTCCTCGTCCTCGTCAAGGGCCGCCGCCTCTGCTGGCACCGAGAGTCCGGAGAGGCGATAGAAGATCATTTCTTCGTCGCTGTAGCCCGGCGTGGGGTAGAGCGCGGCGAGCCTCACGATGGTGTCTGGCACCTGGCCGATCTCCTCGTGGCATTCACGCCGCGCCGCGGCATCCGGTTCCTCGCCTTCATCGACGTTACCCGCCGGGAGCTCCCACAGCCACCGGTTCACCGGGTAGCGATACTGCCTGATCAGGATGACGTGTCCCGGCTCCGGAATCGGCAGAAGCACCACCGATCGCGCATGACGAATGACGTCGACGGTGACGTCCCGCCCGTTCGGCATGCGCACGACGTCGCGGTCGACGTTGAAGACCTTGCCGTCGAACACGCGCTCGTGCGAGAGAACCTCCGCGTTTTCCATCGTTACCTCGTCGTGGAGCGTATCTGTCACCTGTAGGCCCGACCTTTCAGGTCGGGCGTGTTCGAATCTAGTCCGTGGTTCGTAGTCCGTGGTTCGTAGTCCGGGTCCGGCTGAAGCCGGACACTACGAAGCTGAACATGACTCGCCGTGGCGTCCGGCTTTAGCCGGACCACGAGCCACGAGCCACGATCACGAGTTCTCTTGTGCCTCGATGATCGCGTCGACTACTGATTCGAGGTCAGGCGGCAAGGGCGAATCGAAATCAACGCGACGGCCGTCGGTAGGGTGGGTGAAGGACAGCCGCGCCGCGTGCAGGAAGGGCCGCTCCAGGCGCATCACCGCACGCAGATCGCCAGGCACCCGTCGATGGACTCCGCCGTAGGTCGGGTCGCCGACGATCGGGTGACCGATCGCGCTCAGGTGAACGCGGATCTGGTGTGTGCGCCCGGTCGCGATCGCGACTTTCAGGAGCGACACCCCCCTGAAGTGCCGCGCCCACGTGACACGCGTCACGGCGCTGCGCGCGCGTCTCGCGCGTGTCGACATCTTCTGACGATCCTTCGGGTCCCGTCCGATCGCTGCATCGATGCGTCGGCCTGCCTGCACGACACCCCAGACGAGGGCGACGTATTCCTTCTCGACTTCCCGATCGCTGAACTGTCGCGACAGCTCCTGGTGCGCGGCGTCGTGTTTGGCGACAACCATCAGCCCGGATGTTCCGCGGTCCAGCCGGTGCACGATGCCCGGACGGACTTCGCCGCCGATGCCGCTGAGACCCTTGACGTGATGCAGGAGCGCATTGACGAGCGTTCCGCTGCGGTGCCCGGCAGCCGGGTGCACGACCATGCCCGCAGGCTTGTCCAGCACCACCACATCATCATCTTCATACACGATGCGCAGCGGCAGGGCTTCCGGTTCGACGGACGTCGGCTCAGGCGGCGGTATGTCGATCGTGAACGTTTGACCGGCGCGCACCTGCGTGCTCGGTCGAAGGCCACCGCCGGGCCCGGTCACACGGCCGTCTTTGATCAGGCGCTGCAGCTGCGAGCGCGACTGCTCGGGCAGCAACGCCGTCAGGAAGTTATCCAGGCGCGTTCCATCGTGATCGGGCTCGACGAGAACGACGCGGAGGTGGGTCATTCGGTGTTTGGTGTTCGGTGCTCGGGACTCGGTGCTCGGGTCTCTTCTAGGCCGCTCTTGCGCGGCGGCCTACGGGTTCGGTTACAGGGCCGGAACGGCGCGCGAGCAGGATCAGCATTACGATGCTGAGCGGCACGATGAGGATAGATACGAACTGTGACGTCGAGAGCGAACCGACCATGCCACGGGCATCGTACCTGTAGAACTCGATGATGAATCGCGAAACGCCGTACAGGAACATGTAGCTCCAGAACGTCCGGCCGGGAAACGGACGGCCCCGCCGTTCGGTCAGGAGCAGAAAGCCGAGAATCAGCAGCTCCGCACCAGCCTCGTAGAGCTGGGTGGGATGCAGCGGGATGCCGAGCGGCGTCCCGACGTTTTGTGCTGCGAACTCGCTGTGAAACGTGATCGCCCAGGGAACGTTCGTGGGCTTTCCGAAACAGCAGCCCGCGAAGAGACAGCCGAGCCGTCCGATCACGTGACCAAGCGCGATGCCAGGCGCGAACACGTCCGTGACCGTCCAGACGGGCATCTTGTGGCGCCACAGGTACCAGAGCGCGACACAGACCGCGGCGATCAGGCCGCCATAGAACACGCCGCCAGAGCGCACCAGGTTCATCAGGTCAGCCGGATTCCGGCTGAACTTGTCGAAGTCCACGATCAGCAGGAGCAGCTTCGCTCCGACGAGCGCGCTGACGATGATCCAGATGCCCAGGTCCATTACCCGGTTTGCGTCGAGGCCGCGACTGCGGGCGCGCATCAGGGCGAATTGCAGCCCGAGCAGGTACGCTGCAGCGAGCAGCAGCCCGTAGGTGTAAACCGGGAAACCGCCGATCTCAAAGAGAATGGGATGCATGCTGTCGTCCGAGTCCAATCATGTCGAGCAGCACGAGGGCGGCGCCGCTGGTGATGGCCGCGTCAGCGACATTGAAGGCCCAGAAATGCGAGCTGCCCCAGTAGATGTCGACGAAGTCCACGACGTGTCCGGCAAACGCACGATCGATCAGGTTTCCGAAAGCCCCGCCGAGGATGAGCGACAGTCCGAATCGCGCCAGCCGTTCCTGAAAGCCGAGCTGTGTCGCGTAAGCCGCGATCGCGACCAGCGCAATGGCCGCGATACCGATCATGACGAGCGGCTTGTACGGAAAGTCGGCGGCGTTCAGCAAACCGAACGCCGCACCCGTGTTCTGGACGTGCACGATGTCCAATAGGCCGTCGATCACCGGCCGGTGCTCACCCAACGGAATCGTCCGGCGCACGATCTCCTTCGTCAGCTGGTCGAGGCCGACGACGCTGGCGATTGTGATGACCTCGACAGGGCGCGCGTAGTTGCGGACCTCGCCGGTTTCCGCCGGCGGAACCTCGACTGGCGGCACGGGCTCCTGCTGGGTGCTCATTTCCACGTCAGCTGGCCATCACGTCAGCCGCCCGTGCACCAGCGTCGATGCATCGATCGCAGAGTCCTTCTGTCGCCGGCTCAGGTGAGACGGACGGAACGATCCGCCAGCAGCGGCCGCACTTTTCACCGTCAGCTCTCGCGACGGCGATGTCGAGCGCGTCGCTGGATCCGGCGTGGAGCTCGACCTGGGACACGATGAAGAGCATCGGCAGGTCCTCGAGGTGCCGCCTGAGCAGATCGGCCGCTTCTCCCGTCGCCCGCAGCGTGACTCGTGCCCCAAGCGACGTGCCGATGGTCTTGTCCTGGCGCTTGATTTCAAGCGCCGCGTTCACCTGATCGCGAATCGCCGATAGGCGTTCCCATCGCGCGACCAGTTCGTCATCCAACAACGCCTCCACCGACTCTCTCGACGGGAACTCCGCCATGTGCACGGAGTCTTCCCGCTTGCCCGGCAGGTGACGCCAGAGCTCGTCGGCGGTGACGGCAAGGATCGGCGCGAGCATCCGGACGAGCCCGTCGGCGATCGCGAACATCGCGGTCTGCGCAGAGCGGCGCTCAATCGATCCCGCGGCAAACGTGTAGAGACGATCCTTCGACACGTCGGCATAAAACGCGCTGAGATCGACGGTAACGAACTGATTCACTCGCTGAAAGATGGTCGGAAAGTCGTAGTCACGATAGGCGTCCAGCACCGCGACCGCGACCTCGCCATACCGCGCCAGCGCATATCGATCGACGTCGTGCATCTCCGCAAGTGGCACGCGATCGGCCGCCGGATCGAAGTCGTACAGATTCGCCAGCAAGTACCGGCAGGTGTTCCGCAGCTTCCGGTACGCCTCGACGACGCGCGCGA